>JAABUR0100003944.1_pt1 | contig 20251 bp, 19 predicted proteins | sample 5560091 | NCBI WGS metagenome assembly JAABUR01 (sample SAMN10711879, study PRJNA513375) | rock metagenome | isolation source: Antarctica rocks | place: Antarctica: Victoria Land, University Valley sud
AGTACGGCGACATCGTGCAGGCCATCGGAAACACGCCGTTGGTCGAGCTCAAGCGGCTGAGCCCCAAGCCGGGCGTTCGCATCTACGCGAAGATGGAGTCCTACAACCCGACGGGGTCGGTCAAGGATCGCGTGGCCCGGGCGATGATCGAGGACGCCGAGGAGAAGGGCGCGATCGCTCCCGGCCAGACGATCCTCGAGCCCACCTCGGGCAACACCGGCATCTCGCTGGCCATGATCTGCTCGCGCAAGGGCTACCCGCTGAAGGTGGTCATGCCCGACAACGTGACCGAGGAGCGCACCCAGCTGCTGACGATGTATGGCGCCGAGATCGTCTACTCACCGGGTGGGCAGGGCTCCAACGGCGCGGTGGCCAAGGCCGTGGAGATGGCCGAGGCGGACCCGCAGTACTACATGCCCTACCAGTACGGCAACCCGGCCAACCCCGACGCCCACTACAACGGCACGGCGGTCGAGATCCTGGAGGAGCTCGACGAGGTGACGGCGTTCGTGGCGGGCCTTGGTACGGGGGGGACGCTGATGGGCAACGGGCGGCGGCTCAAGGAGCACGACCCCGACACCAAGGTGGTCGCCGCCGAGCCGCTCCAGGGCGAGCTGGTCCAGGGCCTGCGAAGCCTGGACGACGGGTTCATCCCGCCGATCATCGACCTGAGTCTGCTGGACCGAAAGATCTTCGTGTCCAATCGCGACTCGGTGGTCTGGACGAAGAAGCTGCTGGACGAGGAGGGCCTGTTCGTGGGCGTGTCCTCGGGGGCCATCGCCTCCATCGCCTCCCGCGTGGCCGGCGAGCTGGACGAGGGCAACGTGGTCTTCGTCGTCTGCGACGACGGCTGGAAGTACCTGAGCTCGGGCGTCTACTCGCGCTCGATGGACGAGCTCGAGGCCGACGGCACGCTCGAGCGCGCCTCGTTCTGGTGAGCCTGGTCCTCTAGGCCCTCCTGGGGCGCCGAGCCGGTCTCCAGGACCACGGTCTCGTCGTCCTCGGCCGCGAGGGTGGCGGTCTCGTCCGCGGAGGACGCCGCGTCCTCGTCCTCGTCGTCATCGCCGGCGAACGCCTCGGGCATGTAGTCCTCGTCCTCGTCCCCCTCGGGGTTCTCGGACTCGTCCTCGTCGCCCTTGTCGTCATCGTCGCCCTTCTCGTCCTCGTCGTCGTTCACCGCTCCCGAGAAGGAATCCCGCATCTCGCGGAAGCCCTTGCCAAGCGAGCGGGCTGCCTCGGGCAGCTTGCTCGGGCCGAGGACGATGAGAGCGATCACGGCGATGACCGCGATCTCCATGGGAGAAGGACCTAGACCCATTGGCTTCAGGCTAGCGGGGAGTTTGGAGGAGACATCGGCATCGGACCGTTCCTTCGGAGCGGCGTGCGGCGTGGATCATCGGAGGCCCCGCCGGCTCGCGTACCCTCGGAGCATGATATTGAGCCGCGCTCAGTGGGATGGCATGGTGGCTCACGCACGCGAAGACGCCCCCGACGAGTGCTGCGGCCTGCTGTGGGGCAACGACGGCACGATCGCCGGGGTGGAGCGCGCCGAGAACAAGCGCCACTCGCCCTACGGCTTCGAGCTGACCTTCCGAACCTTGAGCAAGGCCAACGAGCTCGATGACGAGGGCTACGAGATCGGCATCTATCACTCCCATCCGCGCAGCCCGGCTGAGCCATCCCAGACGGACATCAACCTGGCTCAGTACCCCCACTGGATGTGGCTGATCGTCTCGCTGCGAGAGGAGGAGGGCGAGGTCCGCGCCTGGCGGATCGCCGACGGGAAGGTGTCCGAGGAGCCGATCGAGGTCTCGTGACCGGCGCGGAGCCCAGGCCCCTCGTCTGTCCGTCCTGCGGCCGCGAGCACCTCGCCGCGGAGCGCTTCTGCTCGGCCTGCGCGATGCCGCTCGTTCAGGCGGAGGTCGAGTCGGACTTCGAGCCGGCGACCGAAGCTCAGCAGAAGGCCCGCAAGATCGATCCGCGCTACGCCGAGGGCGAGCTGGTGCGCGTGGCCGGCGGTCGCCACCAGGCAGAGGCCGAGATGATCCAGGGGATGCTGCTCGAAGAGGGGGTGCCGAGCATCCTGCGGCGCAGCCCGGGCTTCGACGTGCCCGACTTCCTGGCCGCCGGCCCGCGCGACGTGATCGTGCCGCTCGGGGGCTACCAGGCCGCGCGCGAGGTCCTGCTGCAGGCCGACCTCGCTCCGCCCGAGGCCCCTGCCCCCCAGGCGGGGGCCGACACGGCCCATGCGCTGCGCCTGACCGCGGCCATCGGCGGCGGCGCCGCCCTGGCCGCGCTCGCCGCCTGGGCGCTGAGCGGGCTCGGCGCTTGACGGCGGGCCGTCTGCGGATCGGGACGTTCCTGGCCCCCCGCCTGCGCCCGCTCTACGAGCACGTGAGCGATTCGCTGGGAGAGGCGCTGGGGCGTTGCGCCGAGCTGGTGGACGGTGCGCAATTCACGCAGCTCACCGATGGGGAGCTGGACGCCGCGTTCATCTGCGGCCTGCCCTACGTGCGCCTGCGCGACGCCGGCGCGCAGATCGAGGCGCTCGTCGCGCCGGCCATGGGAACCGAGGAGCCGGTCTACTCCTCGGCCGTGGTGGTGCGCGCCGGAACCGAGGCCAAGAGGCTGGAGGAGATGTCCGGCCGGCGGCTGGCCGTCAACGAGCCCGACTCGCACTCGGGCTACGGCATCTTGCTGGCCGCGCTGGCCGAGCGCGGCGTGGCCGCGGGCTGCTTCTCCAAGGTGGTCGAGACCGGCAGCCACGTGGGCTCGCTGGCCGCGCTCCGCTCGGGCGGGGCCGACGTGGCGGCGATCGACTCGCAGGTGCTCGCGGCGCTGGCGGCCGACGACCCGGCGCTGCTGGGCGTGCTGACCGTGATCGAGTGGCTCGGACCCTCGCCCTCCCAGCCGCTCACCGCCGGCCCGGGACTGGGGCTCGACGAGCGCGTGGCCGCATGCGAGGCGCTGAGGGAGCTGGAGGCCTTCGAGCTGGCACCCGGCGCCCGCGTGGACTGCTGGGCGCGGGTCGACGACTCCACTTACGACCCGATCCGCCGCATGTGCGCCGCGGCCGCGGGGCGGCACGGGTTCTAAGGGACAGGGGGCGCAGGGTGGGCGATAGGGTGCGGCCATGGACTTCACTCCTTCCGACCGGGTCGCCGAGCTGAGGGCGCGGGTCCGCTTCTTCATCGACGAGCACGTGCTGCCGGTGGAGGCCGAGGGCCTCGCGGCGCTGGACTCGGACGTACGCCCGGGCCTGGCCTATCCCGAGATCCTGGTCGACCTGCGCGAGCAGGCCAGGGCCGAAGGGCTGTGGAACCTCTTCCTTCCCGACGAGGAGCACGGTCCCGGCCTCACCAACTGGGAGTACGGGATGCTCTGCGAGGACATGGGGCGCTCGCCCTACTTCGCGCCGATGGTCTTCAACTGCGGTGCCCCGGACACCGGCAACATGGAGATCCTGGCCGAGTACGGCACGCCCGGGCAGAAGGAGCGCTGGCTCGAGCCGCTGCTCCACCGCCACTCGCGCTCCTGCTTCGCCATGACCGAGCCCGAGACGGCCGGCTCGGACCCCACGGGCCTGGCCGCGCGCGCGGAGCTCGAGGGTGGCACTCGGGCGGGGGGTGGCACCCGGGCGGGCACAGGCGAGTGGGTGATCAATGGCCACAAGTGGTTCACGTCGGGCTACAACGGCGCCGACGTGGCCATCGCCATGGTGATCACCGACCCCGAGGCGGCACCGCACAAGCGGGCGAGCATGATCCTCGTGCCCGTCGACACGCCTGGGTTCGAGGGCGTTCGACCCGTGCCGGTGATGGGCCACTCCGCCGGCCCGGGCCACTGGGAGGTGACCTACGAGGACGTGCGGGTACCCGAGGAGAACCTGCTCGGACCGCGCGGCGAGGGTTTCAGCATCGCCCAGGCTCGGCTGGGACCGGGACGCATCCACCACTGCATGCGGGCGATCGGCTCGGCCGAGCGCGCCTTCGAGCTGATGTGCGAGCGCGCCCACGAGCGCGAGGCCTTCGGCGGCAAGCTGGCCGACAAGCAGTTCATCCAGGACTTCGTGGCCAAGTCCCGCATGGAGATCGACTCCGCCCGTTGGATGGTTCTGCACGCGGCCTGGAAGATGGACACCGAGGGCAAGCGCGCCGCACGCCAGGAGATCTCGATGATCAAGGTGATCGCCGCCCAGATGCACCAGGAGGTGCTGGACCGGGCCATGCAGGTGCACGGCGCCCTGGGCATGTCCGACGACACGCCGTTGGCCGGGCTGTGGCGTCAGGGCCGCTGGCTGAGGATCGCCGACGGTCCGGACGAGGTCCACAAGATGGTGATCGCCACGCGCGAGCTCAACCGCTTCAAGCCGCGAGCAGCGGGAGGAGCGCAGCCGGACGCCGTCCGGCGAGCACCGCAGCGAGAGAGTCTTGGAGGAGCGCAGCCGGACGCCGTCCGGCGAGCACCGCAGCGAGAGAGTCTTGGAGGAGCGCAGCCGGACGCCGTCCGGCGAGCATCGCACCCCCAGACTCCGGTGGGGGTCTGAGGATGGGAGCGGGAACCTCGGCATCGGGGCTCTCCGACGAGCAGTCGGACTTCGTCGCCGCGATCCGCGACTTCGCCGAGCGCGAGAGCTGGGAGGTGCCCGAGGACGATCACCACTCCGACGCCGTGGCCCACAAGATGGCCGAGCTCGGCTGGTACGGGCTGCAGGTCCCCGAGGCCTACGGCGGCTCTGGCGGCTCGTTTCTGGACGCCTGCCTCTTCCTGGAGGAGACGGCCCGGGGCCAGATACCCATCGGCGCCTACGGGGTCACGTTGATCGTGGTCGGGGCGCTCAACCGCTTCGGAACCGAGCAGCAGAAGGCAGACCTGCTCGGCCGCGTCACCGAGGGCGGCACGCTGGCCATCGCCATGTCCGAGCCGGATGCGGGCTCCGACGTGGCGTCGCTGAAGTGCAGGGCCCGCCGTCAAGGCGGTGAGTGGGTGCTGTCCGGCGCCAAGATGTGGTGCTCCTACGCCCACAAGGCCAGCCACACCCTGATCGTCTGTCGCACCGGAGAGGGCTCCGAGCGCCACGAGGGCCTGTCGATGGTGTTCGTTCCCCACGACGCCGAGGGGTTCACGATCACGCCGATCGACACCATGGGCGGGCGCGAGACCACCGAGCTGCACCTCGATGACGTGCGCGTGCCCGAGGACGCCCTGCTGGGCACCGAGGGCGGCGGGTGGATCCAGCTCATGGCCGGTCTGAACTACGAGCGCACGATCCTGGCCGCCACCTCGCTCGGTTTGGCCCAGAGGGCGTTCGACGACACGCTCGCCTACGTCAAGGAGCGCAAGCAGTTCGGGCGTCCGGTGGGCAGCTTCCAGGCTCTCCAGCACCGCCTGGCCGATCTGGCCACCGAGCTGGCCCAGGTGCGCCTGCTGGTTCGCTGGGTGGCCCGGCTGACCGACGAGGATCCCTCGCGGATGCTGCCCCAGGAAGCCTCGATGGCCAAGCTCGCGGCCACCGAGCTGGCGAAGAAGACCGCTCTGGAGGCCGTTCAGATGGCCGGCGGCTACGGCTACGCCACCGAATACCCGATGGAGCGTCACCTGCGCTCGGCGGTGGTGACCACGATCTACGGCGGCACGTCGGAGATCCAGCGAAACATCATCGCGAAGACGCTGGGGCTGTAGTCGCCGGTTGGAGGCCCTTCCGGGCTATTCTCGGAGCGTGATGGGGGTCAAGCCGGATGACCCGAGGGTCGATGACGCTTCGAGGCGCCTGGGCAGCGCCCGCGACGCGATGCTCGCGGTCACGCGCCTGCTCTCCGCCCACGGCGAGCAGGACGCCCCGGGTGCCGTCCGGGAGCGCCTGGTGGCCGAGGCGCGCGCCTTCTTCGGAGTCAGGCGAGCGGTTTTCCTGTCCGAGGAGGCCGACGGCCGGCTCACCGTCCTGGCCGCCAGCCCGGCGGCCCGTCTGCCGCGCGACAGGATCCTCACGGCGGAGTTCCCGCTGTTGCGCGGCCCCGTCGAAAGCGGCGAGGTGGCGTTCGGCTCGGGCGAGGAGGCGGTGCGGCTGGACTCTGCCCTGGGAGCGGTCCACGGGCCGGTGCGCAGCGTGTTGGTGCTGCCGATTCGAATCGAGGGCGGCGGCAGCCACGCGCTGGTGCTGGGAGACGAGGAGGGCCGCAGCTTCGCCGAGGAGGAGATCGAGGCGGGGCGCGCGTTCGCGGCGGCTGCGTCGGCGAGCCTCGCCCAGCTGCGGATGGCGAGCGAGGGCGCGGCCCAGATCGCCCAGCAGGCCGCCCTCGCCCGCGCGGCCAAGTCGCTCAACGAGAGCCTGGACCTCAACCGCGTGCTGATGCGGATCTGTCAGGAGGCCGCCAGCATCCTGAACGGCGACAACGCGGTGGTCTACCGCGGCAACCGGACCGAAGGCGTGGTGGTGGAGGCCACCTTTGGCCTGCCCCCGGAGGTGATCGGCTACTGGATGGAGCCCGGCAGCGGGATGGCCGGGAAGGTGGCCCAGCAGGGCCGCTCACTGCTGACCAACGACTATCAGGGGCTGCCCATGCAGCCGGAGTCCGCGCTATTCGGTCGCGTGCGCAGCTGTCTGGCGGTGCCCTTGCGCTGGGACGACGAGCTGCGCGGCGTGCTGGCCGTGGGCTACTACCGCGACCACCGCGTGACCGACGAGCAGCTCAAGCTGCTGGAGGCCTTCGGGGAGCTGGCCGCAGCGGCCTCGCGCAACGCCAGCGCCCACGCCGGCCTGGCCGTGGCCGCCCGCACCGACGGTCTGACGGGTTGCCTGAACCACGCGGCCATGCACGAGGCGCTGAGGCGCGAGATCGTGCGTTGCGAGCGCACGGGTCATCGCCTGTCGCTGGTGCTGGCGGACATGGACGACTTCAAGCAGGTCAACGAGGCGCACGGCCACCTGGTGGGCGACGAGGTGCTGCGGCGAGTGGGCAGCGCGCTGCGCCAGGCGGTGCGCCCCTATGACCTCGTGGCCCGCTACGGCGGCGACGAATTCGCGATCGTGACGATCGGCGCCGACGAGGCGGAGGCCGCGGTGGTCGCGGGCCGGGCCCTCGCCGGCGTGCGCGGGTCGCTGGACGAGCTGAGCGAGGCGCCGGGGGCCAGCGGGGCCAGCGCCGGGGTCGCCGAGTGGACGCCCGGCGAGAGCGGCACCAGCTTGATCGACCGCGCCGATCGCGCCCTGCTCTACGGCAAGCAGGAGGGCGTCCGCGGACAGGTCAGCTCGACGGGGGAGATTCCCGAGGGCTACCGCCCGGGACCGTCCCGGCGCCGCGAGCAGCGACCCGTCGAGCCGCCGCGAGCCGCCGCCGCCGATCAAGGGTCCGACGTCGGAAGCGACCAGACCGAGCGGCTGCGAACGCGCACGCGCCAGCTGGCCCTGGCCAATGCCCTGGGCACCCGCCTGGCGGGCATGACCGAGACCGACGCGATCCTCGACGCCGCGGTGGACGAGCTGCACCGGGCCTTCGGCTACCACATGTGCGTAATCGTCCGGGTCCGCGAGGACGGCTACGTGGAGAGCGTGGCCGGCCGCGGCGATCCCTACGTGCGGCTGGGCGAGGAGTGCTGGTACGGGCCGCGCGAGGCGGGGCTGATCGGACGCTGCCTGCGCGAGCGCGGCCCGGTGCTCGAGAACGACGGCAGTGGTCACGGCCCCGACGCCATTCCCCAGACCCTCGGCGTGCACGCCGAGCTGGTCGTGCCGCTGTGGGTGGGAGACGCCCTCTACGGGGTGATCGACATCGAGGAGACAGCGGCCGGCGCCTTCGACGAGGACGACGTGCGCCTGGTCCAGACGGTGGCCGACCAGGTTGGCGCTGCGCTTCTCTCCGCCGCCCGCTACAAGCAGCTGGACAGCGCGTACGTGGGCACGGTGCAGGCGCTGGCCGGCGCGCTGGAGACCAAGGACTCCTACACCGCCGAGCACGCGCGCGCCGTGGTGGAGCGTGCCCACGCCGTCGGGCGCCGGATGGGCCTGGCCGAGCCCGACCTGCGCAACCTGCGCTTCGCGGCGATATTCCACGACATCGGCAAGATCGCCGTCCCCGACGACCTGCTGGCCAAGCCGGGGCCGCTGACCGTCGAGGAGCGCGCGGAGATCGAGGCCCACACGGTGGTCGGCGAGCGCATCCTGTCCTCGGTCGAGTTCCTGGCCCAGGTGCTGCCCCTGGTCCGCCACGAGCACGAGCGGTGGGATGGTCGCGGCTACCCGGATGGCCTGGTGGGCGAGTCGATTCCGCTGGGGGCGCGGATCGTGCTGGCCTGTGACGCCTACGACGCCATGACCAGCGACCGCCCCTACCGCCCCGCGATGTCGGGCTCCCAGGCCCGCGCGGAACTGCTCGCCGGGGCCGGCTCGCAGTTCGACGAGCGTGTGGTGGCGGCCCTCCTGCAGGAGCTCGACGAGCCATCGGGATAGACCCGCGGCGGGGGCTGCGTTCCTACGCTCAGCCGGCGGCCAGCGCCGCCAAGTAGTCGGTCCAGCTGCGCTCTATCGAGGCTATCGGGCGCTCGAAGGCGTCCTCCAGCACGCGCGTGGCCGCGGTGGCGTTGCGGCTGCGGGCCAGCTCGACGCACGCCCCCCCGCCCGCCTCGGCTTCCAGCAGCCCGAAGACCGTGCCGCCGAGAATCAGCCCGTCTCGGGCGCCGGGCGGGAAGGCGGGCCGCGCCCCCTCTCGCAGCCGGCGCGCCACGGCCGCTCGCATGTGGGGCACCTGGCCGGCGAAGTGGGTGGCCCCGCCCTCGGCGAGCCAGGCCAACTGCACGTAGCGGCGGAAGGTGCCCGGCGTGAAGGGAGGCGGCAGGGCAGGGTTGGCCGAGCCGATCACCAGGTGGGCGAGCTCGTGCCGGGGCGAGAGCGCGAGCGCCTCATGCGATCCGGGCACTCCGGACGCCCGTTGCTCGAGCGCGGCGGGCGCCAGCACGTGAATCTCGTGCCGGCCGAAGAAGCCCGCGAAGTAGCGCCGGCCCGCGGGAGCAGAGACCAGGCGCAGGAGCGGCAGCCACGGGTGCGCCAGCGACAGCATCAGCGGTCGCGGGTGGATGACCACGGCCAGCTCCCCGGGCACCGGTTCGAACAGGGCCTCCAGCTGGGAGCGGAAGTGCTCCAGATCCTCGAGTACCAGCTCGGCCGCGCGGGCCTGGGCCGACTCATGGCGGGCCACAAGGGACAGGCTGGAGGTCTCGACCCACGGCACGGCGCGCGGGAGGTTGTCACGGTCCGAGGCTGACCGGGCGCGCCGGGCCACTGCCCTGCGCGCCCGGCTGGGCCTGAGGCGGTGTCAGGCCAAGACGGGAACGGCGTCCGAGGCGATCGCCTCGATCTGCGCGGCCGCCCGCTCGAACTCGTCGTCCGAGAGCACCGGCGTGCCCTCGAAGGGCAGGTCACGGTGAAGCTCGATCCACGAGCGGCAGCCCTGATACTCGGGGCGGACCTTGATCGTCACCGGGCGCGGTATGCGGTAGGTGCGCAGCAGGATCACGTGCATCGGGTGGCGGCGCTTCCACTCCAGCCGCTTCTCCGCGTAGTCGGTGGTCCAGATGTAGTAGGGCGACAGGGCGTCGACCGCGCGCGGATCGGTGATCAGGTAGCTGGCCGCCACCTCGGCCCACGCGCGGATGCGCACGCGGTCGGGCTGTGGGATGCCGCCGTCCTGGAGCAGCGCCTGGACGGGCGGCTCGACGTCAGGCCAAACGCCCTCCTCGAGGGCTCGGCCCAGCTCGGGCAGGTGGGAGTCGCGAACCAGGTCGTTGCGCTGGTGATCGAACGTCGGATACAGGAAGAACCGGTCGTGCTCGATCTCGAAGTGCTTGTTCTCCTCCCGGATCCCGCCCTTGCGCAGGGTGAGCAGCTGCTCACCCTCTGCGAGTGCGCGCACGGTCACGGCCCATTCCTTGAAAGCGACTGGCATAGAAAGAAAACCTCCGGCCCGTGCCCGGAATTTTGCTCAGTGCTGGGGCGGCACGGGGCTGACCACTATGCAGAAGTGCACGCGTTATTTCAAGCCGGATTTCGTGCGGATCGCCTCGATCACCGCTGCGAAATCCTCGCTTCCGTGGCCTCCGGCGCCGGCCTCGCCGTACAGCCCCTCGGCGCTGGCCGCGACCGGGGCCTTCAGACCCAGCGACTCGCTCTCGGCCAGGAAATAGCGGACATCCTTGAGCATGTGGTCGAGCTTGAACAGGGCCTCGTAGTCGCGCTCGATCATCGGCCCGGCCTTGAGCTTTCGCATCGTGGAGTCCCCGGAGCCCGACCCGACCACCTCCATCGCCTTTGCCGTATCCAGGCCGGCTTGCTCGGCCAGCGCGATCCCCTCGCCCAGCGCGGCGGCGTTGACCGCGGCCAGCGTGTTGTTGATCAGCTTGACCATCGAGCCGTGGCCCTGCGGGCCCATGTGCAGCACCAGCTCGCCCATGGCCTCGAACAGCGGCGCCGCTCGCTCGAAGGCCTCGGACGGCCCGCCGGCCATGATCGTCAGCGTGCCGTCCTCGGCCTTGGGCCGCGAGCCGGTCACGGGGGCGTCGAGGAAGGCGATGCCGCGCGCTGAGAGGCGCTCGGCGATCGAGCGGCTGGCCGACGGGGCGATCGTGGACATGTCGATGGCCAGGCCGCCGTCGGCCAGTCCCTCGGCGGCGCCGCCGGGGCCCAGCAGGACCTCCTCGACCTCGGGCACGTCGGGCACCATTGAGATCGCGACGCCGGCGGCCGCGGCGGCTCGGGCCGGGCTGTCGGCCACGGTCACGTTGTCGAACTGCTCAGCGAGCGCCTCGGCCTTCTCGCGCGTGCGGTTGTAGGCCATCACCTCGATGCCGGCCCGGGCCAGGTTGGCGGCCATCGGGGCGCCCATGATCCCCAGCCCGAGGAAGGCCACGCTCTGCTCGGGGTCGGTCACGCCGGGAGGTACTCCACTTCGGCGCCGACGGCGTCGTAGACCGGTCCCGCTCGGCGATCGGCGGTCAGCAGGCGGGCGCCGTTGAGCCGGGCCGTAGCGGCGATCAGCGCATCGTAGAGAGCGCCGCCCCGCACGCCGGAGCTGACCGCCTGTTCGAGCGCGGCGCGCGCCTGGGCGCCACCCAGGGTCAGCCACTCCGCCGGGAAGTCAAGGTTGAGCGCCTCGAAGACCCGGGTGGCGGCTATCCGGCGACCCTCGGGCATGCGGCTCAGCGCCGACGATGACTCGTACGCCACGTGGGCCACCAAGCAGGACTCGGATCCGGCCAGCGCATCGAGTGCGGGGCCGTGGGCGACGTGCCATGGTGCGATCGCGGCTATCACCACGCTCGAGTCCGGAGTGATCACCGCCGGACGCGCTCGATCGCGTCGCGGGTCTCCTCGACGGTCATGGGCGTCATTCGCTGGTCGGTGACGATCACGTGGAAGCCATCCTGTTCAGCCACGTGGGCGGACACGTCGGCGACGGTGAGCTCCAGGCGGCCGTCGAGGGCCACCATCTCGACCTCGGCGGGCCCGCTGAGCCCGAGCTCCTCGCGAAGGCGCTTCGGGACGACGAGGCGACCCACGCGGTCGATGGAAACTCTCATGCCAATAAAGTACCAAGGCGCGGAGCATGCGGGCGGGGCGGGACTCTCCTAGTCGAGGGAGGCGGTCCGGTACCCGTGGCCGCCGCCCCCCGGGGTCTCGACTCGCAGACGGTCTCCGGGCTTCAGCCGCCCCGATGCCTTGGGCGGCTGCTCCCGCCCATTGACCAGGTTCGCCCCCGGGGCGCCCGGCTCGCCGCCGCTCGCCCCCGGAGGCGCGTGGCGGCGGCGCTCGGTGATCAGCGAATAGCGCATGGGCTCGAGCACCTCGAGCTCGCGCACCACCCCCTCGCCTCCGCGATGAGCGCCGTCGCCGCCGGAGCCGCGCCGGATCGAGTACTCGACCGCGCGCAGCGGGAACTCCAGCTCCAGCGCCTCTATCGGGGTGTTCAGCGTGTTGGACATGGCCACGTGCACGGCGCTGGGGCCGTCGCTGTCCGCACATGCCCCCTGGCCGCCGCCCATGGTCTCGTAGTAGGTGAAGTCGTCGTTGCCCAGGGTCAGGTTGTTCATCGTCCCCTGCCCGAGGGCGTGGCCGAAGGCGCCCAGCACCAGATCGGCGACGCGCGAGGAGGTCTCCACGTTGCCGCCCGCCACCGCGGCGGGCGAGCGGGCGTTGAGCAGGCAGCCCTCGGGCGCTATCACCGTGAGCGGGCGGTAGGCGCCCGCGCAGGGCGGCACGTCGGGGTCGGTTAGCACACGCAGCGCGAAGTAGCAGGCCGACAGCGTCACGGCCAGCGGGCAGTTGAGGTTCCCCTCGTGCTGGTCCGCCGAGCCGGTGAAGTCGAGCTCCAGCTCGTCGCCTCGGACGGTCGCCCTGCACTGGAGCGTCAGGTCGCCCTCGCGGGCCTCCAGCACGTCGGTGGCGGTGCGCTCGCCGTCGCCGATCTCCTCGATCCTGGCGCGGGTGCGCCGCTCCGCGTAGTCCAGCGTCTCCTCCATGGCCTGGCGCAGGGTGTCCACTCCGTGGCGTTCGGCCAGCGCGACGAGCCGCTCCGCCCCCGAGCGGTTCGCGGCCAGCTGGGCGCGCAGGTCCGCCTCGCGCTGGCCGGGGTCTCGCATCTTCGACGTCAGCTGCGCGAGCAGATCGCCGTCCAGCTCGCCGCCGCGAGCCAGACGGGTCGGGGAGATCACCACGCCCTCGTCGTCCAGCGTGCGCGAGTCGGCGGGCATGGAGCCCGGCTCGGGGGCGCCTACGTCGGCGTGGTGGGCACGGGAGGCGGAGAAGCCGAGGAGAATCTCGGTGCGGTGCGAGCCCGCCTGTCCTACCAAAGGTAGGGACCGCCGGTCGGGCTGCGCTCCTCCCGCTGGATCCACGAACACCGGGCTGACGACCGTGATGTCGGGCAGGTGGGTGCCTCCGGCGAAGGGGTCGTTGAGGATCCATGCGTCGCCGGGGGAGTGGTCCTCCTCGAGCACGGCGGCCACGGCGCTGGGCATGGCCCCCAGGTGAACGGGGATGTGCTCGGCCTGCATGGCCATCCGCCCCCGGGCGTCGAACAGGGCGGTGGAGGCGTCGCGGCGCTCCTTGATGTTGGCCGAGTGGGCCGAGCGCACCAGCACCACGCCCATCTCGTCGCAGGCCGATCGCAGCGCGCCCAGCATCACCTGCAGGTCGATGGGGTCCAGGCGGCTCACCGTCGCATCACCACGGCCTCGCCGTCGGACTTCGCGGTCCAGCCCGGGGGTACCACCAGGGTGGAGCCCGGCAGCTGCACGATCGCGGGCCCGTCGGCCTCCGCCGCGCCCGGGCCCAGGATCTCGGTGTCCAGCCAGTCGGCGCCGAAGCGTACGCTGCGCGGCTCCCGGCGCTCTGCCTTCGGGAGGCCGGGGTCCTCCACGTCGGAGCCCGGCAGGGCCACCGCCACGCGGACGGTCACCAGCTCCAGCTGCGCCTCGGGGTCGCGGTAGCCGTAGCGCTCCTCGTGGGCGTCGTCGAATGCCTCACGCAGGGCGGCGGGCTCGGGTGCGGAGCTCGACTCGATCGGCAGCTCGAAGGCCTGGCCGGCGTAGCGCAGCTCGTAGGTCGGGCGCACCTCGGCGTCGGGGGCGCCCAGCTCGTGGCGCCCCCGGTCGGCGAGCCGCCGGACCGCGTCCGCGATCGCCCGGGCGGTCAGATCCTCGCCCCCCAGCAGCACGCTTTCCACCAGGTCACGGCGGCGCTCGGACAGGGCGAGGCCAAGGGCCGAGAGCACGCCGGAGGCGATCGGGGCGATCACGGTGGACATGCCGAGCTCCTCGGCTATGGCGGCCGCGTGCAGGCCGCCGGCGCCGCCGAAGGCGACCAGCGCCAGCTCGCGCGGATCTATCCCGCGCTCGACGGTGACCACCCGGGCGGCCTGGGCCATCTCGGCGGCGGCCACGCGGGCGATCCCGGCGGCCGTGTCCTCGATGGAAAGGCCGACCCGATCGGCCAGCGCGCCCACCACCCGCTCGGCCGCCTGGCGGTCGAGCTCGACCCCGCCGGCGAGTGGAGCGCCGGCGTCCAGGTAGCCCAGCAGCAGGTTCGCGTCGGTGATCGTCGGACGCTCGCCCCCCCGTCCGTAGCAGGCCGGGCCGGGGTCGGCGCCCGCCGAGCGGGGTCCCGCGCGCAGCGCGCCCCCGGAGTCGCGCCAGGCCACGCTGCCGCCGCCGGCGCCCACGGTGTGCACGTCGATCATGGGCAGCGCCAGCGAGCGACCACCCACCTCGCGTCCTCCGGTCACGGCTACGCGGCCGTCCAGGACCAGCGAGACATCGCAGGATGTGCCGCCCATGTCCAGGCCCACGGCCCCCGCGGCTCCGGCGCGGCGGGCCGCCCGTGCCGCGGCCACGGCCCCGCCGGCGGGCCCCGACAGCACCGTCCAGGAACCGTGTGCCGCCGCCGTCGAGGAGTCGGCCACGCCGCCGCTGGAGAGCATGATCTCGGGCTCGGGCAGCCCAGCCTGCGCCGTGCGCTCGGTGAGGCGGCGCAGGTAACGGCGCAGCAAGGGCGAGACCGCGGCGTCGACCGTGGTCGTGGCCAGGCGCTCGTACTCGCGGAAGACCGCGGCCGTGCCGTGGGAGGTGGACACGTGGGCGTCGGGGCGCTCCTCGGCGATGATCTCGGCGATCCGGCGCTCGTGGGCCGGATGGCGAAAGCCCCACAGCAGGCACACGGCCACGGCTTCGACATCTTCGTCGAGCGCTGCGAGCCGCTCGCGCAGCATGTCCTCGTCGAGCGCGCGGAGCACCCCGTCGGGGCCGCAGCGCTCAGGGGCGGCCACGCGCAGGTCGCGGCCCACCACCGGCTCGGGGCGGCCCGCGCACAGCCGGTACAGCTCCGGACGCGCCTGGCGGCCCAGCTCCTCCAGGTCGGTGAAGCCCTCGGTGGCCACCAGTGCCGTGCGCGCCGTGTCGCCCTCCAGCAGAGCGTTAGTGCCCACGGTCATGCCGTGCACCAGGCGATCGACATCGCCCGCCTGCGCGCCGGCCGCGCCGAGCGCCTCGTCGATGGCCGCCATGACGCCCTCGGACTGGTCGCCGGGCGTGGAGGGCGCCTTGCCGGTGACGACGCCCGAGCCCGTCAGCAGCACGGCGTCGGTGAAGGTGCCGCCGACGTCTACGCCCAGGACCATGGGACGGGGATTACCCCGATGGCGGCGCTGCTAGGCGGCAGTTGCCTCCAGCTCGTCCAGGTGCTTGTGCGACGGGCAGTACTTGCTGCCCGGAAGCGGCACTCGCTGACACGAGGTGCCCTTGCGCGTGGTCGCGTGACAGCAGAGCGGGCTGCCGTCGAAGGTCACGCCCTCGCGCGCTTGGGTGTCCACGTGCTCGGCGGCCATCGTCACCTGGCGCTCGATCACGCGGTAGACGTGCATCTGGCTGCCCATGGGGAACAGGCAGCGGATGTCGTTGAAGAGCGTCCGCACCGGGTGCGCGAAGTAGTGGCGGTCGTTGGCGAGTCGCTCCATCGCGGACTCGCACTCGCGCAGGAGGCGTTGACGGGCGACGCACCGGACGGACTCGCTGCCCGGCCCGACCTCCTCCGCGAGCTCCCTGTAGATCGAACGACTGAACTGGTACACGCAGGCCCCTTTCCTCCCGTCCGCGCTCCCCGGCGCGGCCTCGCATCCCGGTATGGCTTATCCACCGGCTCTGAAGATGACAACGAATGGGAGATTAAATTCGCATTAAAGCGTGCTGGTTGTCACACACTGGCGCGCAAGGACAAGCTCGCCGTGGGATCTCGGGGCGGTGCTCTGCGCTGGATCAGAGGGGCAGGTCGCCGGCCTGGAGCGCCCAGTCCATGCGCCGGCGCGCGTACAGCAGCGGCTCGCCGGCGTGGACCCGGCCGCCCTCGATGTCGCCGATCAGGATCGTGTGGTCGTAGCGGGTGAAGTTCTCCGCCCGGTGGCAGCGCAGGTAGGCCAGCGCGCCGGTCACCTCGGGGACGTCGGTGTCCCATCGCCACTCCACGCCGGCGAACTTGTCGTCGCCCCTGCCCGCGAAGACGCGGGCGATCGGCTCCTCGTCGGCGCGCAGGATGTGCACTCCGAAGTGCTCGCAGGCCTCCAGGTGGTCGTGACAGCGAGAGGCGTGGCCGATCGATACGAGGACCGATGGCGGCCATGCGCTGTAGGACGCCACGGCGGTCGCGGCCAGCCCGCACGGCTCCCCGTCGAAGCGGCGGGTGGTGATCACGGCGACACCCGAGGCGAGATGGGCCATCGCCTCGTGGAAGAGCTCGGGGAGGCTCGCCTCGGCCACGTGACCATGGTAGGAGACCGCTACTCCCAGTCCTCGACCTGAGCATCCTCCCCGGCGCCCACCACCACGTGGCGGTGGTCCATCGCAGGATCGGTCTCGGGGTGGTCCAGCCGCTGATGGGCTCCCCGGCTCTCCTCCCGGGCCTGGCACGCCGCGGCGATCAGCCGGGCGAGCGGGAAGGCATCGCGGGCCAGCTCGGACAGTCCCTCGGGTGTCCGGCGCAGGCCGGCGTGCGCCCACAGGGCCGCACGGGTCCGGGGCGAGGGCACAGCGGCCGCAGGGGTGCCTTCGGGGGCCGGCTGCGCCTCGTCGGCCTCGTTGCCCGGGACCGGCGAGTCCAGGGCCGCCCGCGCCGCGCGCCGCCCGAGCACGAAGCACTCGGCCAGCGAGTTCGAGGCCAGTCGGTTGGCGCCGTGCAGACCGGTGCAGGCGCACTCGCCCACGGCCAGCAGGCCCTCGATCGACGCGCGGCCGTCCAGGTCGGTGGCCACACCGCCCATCGTGTAGTGCGCGGCCGGCGCGACGGGCACGGTCTCCGCGCCCGGGTCGATTCCCTCGAGCGCGATCGCTTCCGCGATGTTGGGGAAGCCGGCCAGGTCCACCCGCCGCAGGTCGAGGCCGACGGAGCGGCTGCCCTGCATCCTCAGCCGTTCCTCGATGGCCAGCGCCACCTCGTCGCGCGGGGCCAGCTCATCTACGAAGCGCTCGCCCCGTTCGTCGAGCAGCAGCGCGCCCTCCCCGCGCACGGCCTCGGTGATCAGGAACCCGTCGCGGGGACCGCCGCTCACGAGCGCCGTGGGGTGGAACTGCACGAACTCGAGGTCGGCCAGCCGGGCTCGGGCCCCGTGGGCAAGGGCGAGGCCCACCCCCATCGACCCCGGCGGGTTGGTGGTGCGCGCCCACAGGGCGGCCGAGCCGCCCGTGGCGAGCACGGTGCCGCGCGACGCGATCCGCAGGCGCCCGTCCTGGGCGAGGGCCGCCACCCCGGTGCAGCGCCCGCCGGTCACCAGCAGCCCGGTGGCGGTGGTGTGCTCCATGACCCGGACGCGCTCGTGGGCGGCGGCCACGGCCGAGAGCTGGCGGGTGATGCGCCGTCCCGTGGCGGCTCCGCCGGCGTGCACGATCCGTCGCGTGGAGTGGCCTCCCTCCAGCCCCAGGGCCAGGGCGCCGTGGCGATCGGCGTCGAAGCGCACGCCCAGGCGCTCCAGGTCCCGGACGCGGTCGGGCGACTCGTCGCACAGGGCCTCGACGGCGCTCGGACGGGCCGCGCCGCGGCCGGCGACGAGCGTGTCGGCGGCGTGGCGGGCGGGGGTGTCGTCCGCGGCCAGGGCCGCGGCGATCCCGCCCTGGGCCCAGTAGCTGGCCGAGTCGGCCAGAGGCGAACGCGAGACCAGGGCCACCGTGGCCCCCTCCTCGGCGGCCACCAGCGCGCAGAACAGGCCGGCGGCCCCGGCACCGACGACGGTCACGTCGGCGCGCAGCGGTTTGGAGGCGGCGCGGTCCACGAGACGGCGGATACCGTAGACGCCATCGGCGCGCCGCTCTACCTACGCCACCCTGCGAGCCTGGAGCACGACACGGGACCGCACCCCGAGCGGCCCGAGCGCATACGGGCCCTGGAAGCGCTCATGGAGCAGCGCGACTGGCTCGGCTGGGAGGTGCGCGAAGCGCCCGCCGCGACGCAGGAGCAGCTGCTGGAGATCCACCCGGCCGGCTACGTCGAGTCGGTTCGCGCGCACTGCGCGGCCGCCCGCCCCTTCGACGCCGATACCCCGGTGGTGCCCGCCTCGTGGGAGGCCGCGCTGCGCGCCGCGGGCGCCGCCTGCGCGCTCACCGACGCCCTGCTCGACGGAGAAGCCCCGACCGGCTTCTGCGGCCTGCGCCCGCCCGGCCACCACGCCGGGCCCAAGCGCGCCATGGGGTTCTGCCTCTTCTCCAACGTAGCCGTGGCGGCGGCGCACGCCCTTCGGCGGCCCGCCGTCGAGAGGGTCTTGATCCTCGACTGGGACGTCCACCACGGCAACGGCACCCACGCCGCTTTCAAATCGCGGGCCGACGTTCTGTTCGCCAGCCTGCACCAGTGGCCGTTCTATCCCGGCACGGGCGCCCTGGACGACGTGGGCTCGGGAGCGGGCGAGGGATACACGATCAACCTGCCGGTGCCGGCAGGGTCGGGCGAGGAGGAGTGGCTCGGGCTGGTGGAGCACGTGGTGGCGCCCGCGGCTCGGTCTTATGCGCCGCACCTGATCCTCGTCTCGGCCGGCTTCGACGCCCACCAGGACGATCCACTGGCCCAGTGCCGCCTGCAGACCGAGACCTTCGCCCACCTCGCTCGCCACGTCCGGGAGCTGGCCGACGAGCTCTCCATCCCCGTGGGCGCCGTGCTCGAAGGGGGCTATGACGTGCACGCGCTGGCCGACTCGGCCGTGGCGACCATGCTGGCGCTTCAGGCCGGCGGCGAGCCCCTGCGCGTGGAGCCGGGGCCGCTGGTACGGGCGGCGGCCGAGCAGGTCGGACGCCATTGGGCCGACCTCAGCGCTTGATCCGCTGGGTGAAGGCGCCCGAGAAGCGCTTGCCCAGGCGGATGGTGGCCTGGGTCGCCTGTCTGCGCGTGTCGTAGCGGCCCGCGAACACCACGTAGAAGCCCTTGGGCAGGGTGCGGAAGTCATCGGCGCGGATCACCCCGATCTTCGCCGGCCGTGACCTGGCCGCGGACTCCGCGAAGGAGGTGGCGGCGGCGCGATCCTCGGCGGTGTTGATCACCACGGTGAACCCGACGAGGGCCCGCGGCCAGGCGTAGAGAGCGCCTTGTCGGACGATGTCCGTCGCCCGGCCGGGCCTCGCGTCGGCCTTGGGCTGGGCGGGGGAGGGCTGGGCGGGGGAGGGAGCCTTCGTCTTCGTGGCCTTGCCCGCGGGCTGGGGCCGCGGCGGGGTGGCGGACACCTCGCGCCTGGCGTCGTCGCCGATCGCCACCACGGCCACCACCGCCCCGAGCAGGAACAGCGTCACGACGACGGCCGAGATCGCGACGGGCACCTTCCAGCTCGGCGCCCGCCGGTAGGTCAGCGCGACCCGGGACCCGCACTCCAGGCACACCAGCTGTCCCCGCTCGGCGGTCGCCCCGCAGTGGGGGCAGTGCTCCTGGGCGGGCGGACGCCCTCGATAGTCGCGCTCGGCCACGCGTCAGCCCCGGCGCTTTCCCCGCAGCGTGCGCTCCAGCCGGCCCATGGAACGCCTGTGGCGAACGGGCTCGGCGCGAGGGGCGGGGCCGGGCTCGTGATCCGGCTGGGGCCGGGGCGCGGGGGGCTGTTCGGCGGCCACGGGCTCCGGTTCGGGTTCGGGTTCGGGCTCGGGCTCGGGCTGCTCTGGTTCGGGTTCGGGTTCGGGCTCCGGCTCGGGCTGGGGCGGCGGCTCGGGTTCGGGCTCCGGCTCGGGCTGGGGCGGCGGCTCGGGTTCGGCTTCGGGTTCGGGCTCGGGCGCCGGCTCGGGCTCGGGCTCCGGCTCGGGTTCGGGCTCGGGTTCGGGTTCGGGCTGCGGCTCCGGCTCCGGTTCGGGTTCGGGTTCGGGCTGCGGCTCCGGCTCGGGTTCGGGTTCGGGCTCGGGTTCGGGTTCGGGCTCGGGTTCGGGCTGCCGCTCCGGTTCGGGCTCCGGCTGCGGCTCGGGCTGGGACACGGGGTCTGCCCGGGCCTCGGGCTCCCGCGCGCTACCGGGCTCGTCCACGAATGTGTCCGCGGCGGCGATGTCGTCGGCCACTCCCGCCGCCTTGCCATGCGCGGACGCCGCCTGGGCGGGCAGTGCCGCCCCGGATCCCCGGGCCGCCTGGAGGCCGGTCTTGGCCGGTGCGCCGCAGCTGGCACAGAAGCTCGCCCGCGTCGACAGCAGCATCCCGCAGCTCTCGCAGCTGCCCGCGATTCCGGCGGCCACGATCTCCACGACGCGGAGGTCGCGGTCCAGGGCC
>JAABUR0100003945.1_pt1 | contig 20251 bp, 19 predicted proteins | sample 5560091 | NCBI WGS metagenome assembly JAABUR01 (sample SAMN10711879, study PRJNA513375) | rock metagenome | isolation source: Antarctica rocks | place: Antarctica: Victoria Land, University Valley sud
CAGTTACGGACTTCGTCCAAGACCAGTTGTAGATCTATCATGGTTGGATAGGGTCCTCGTGCGAGGGACGTTCCTTGAACAAGGATGCTGCATTGACCTTCGGAGAGCCCAAAGCCTCTTCTATAATGTTACCTTCCTCAATTGTTCTTTGGAAGAGACAATGCACTCTTTTCTACGCCGTACACGTTGCTGTAATTGAAATCCTCCGGCGCATGAAGTGCCGATTGTCCGACCGCCAGGCCGCCCTGTCGCCAGGTCTTGGCGATGGGAAAATCGTCCTTTTTTTCCTACTCTAAGCCTGACTTGACGGATCGAATGAGACGTTATGCGACGATCAACCACTCAAGCCGGATGATATCGCTATGTTGGAGGAAAAAGCATTTTTAACTTATTTAATAATGGTTCCTGTGTTCTATTACCATGCAAACAGACTTCATCTCCTTGATCGGTTTGGTATCATCTCTTAATGTGCATTTAGGAACGTCTCTCATCCACTATTTCGCTCTTCGTTAAGCTTCGATGTTCTGGGGCTACTATTTTCCTCAAGAGATCCTAAGACAATGACTGTTGTTGCTGTTTGTTACTTCGACATTTTCCTGTGATATGATTTCGCTTACGAAGGGCGTGGTTCTCCCTCTTGATTCTCTCCATGCTTACGATGGAAAGATTTCAGCATTATCGGCAGTTTGAACATGAGAGCTGTTTAAAAAGGGTTCCTTCAAGCCGTCATTTCTAAGTACTAGAATTTTTTGGAGATATTCATCCACAAATCAATACATGCGCAGAGCTTTGTTTAGAGCGCGTGGAGTTATGTTACTGGGAACGACAATCTTGGCTACCTCGTGCATATACAGCATCACGAAAGCATTCAAGGGATTATCAGTACCTCATTTGCTAGTAGATAGTATGTCTTTTCTTGCATAGCTACAGTCGATCGTGCTTTACCGAACGTTACTATGCTTAACCCTATCTCCTCTATTGCACTTCCTTCAAGTTTGAGGATCGTTGCCTACAGTTATTTCTCTTATATATCCTGCAGCTCGTGTTGGATGGCATGTGCTGTAAATCCGGATTTATCTCTATTCTTCAGCAATTTGCAGTTTGCCTCGTTCTCAGAGTATGCAGACGACTCTGCCGCGACGCCATGATGGGCCCGCCTCCTCCGCACTCCTGGCACTGCCCACAATCCCAGAGAGAGCGTACATAACTTGGTTAATGATGTGTTGTCTGTTACTGATTATATTTGCTTTTGGTTTTGCGAAGGATCTAATGAAACATCCAGCCATGGCTCAGAGGTGGCGCAGCCCAGGCAGCAGGCACCTTGAAACAACAATGGTAGTATATACCACAACGACACGTTCCCCAGATTTTCTGTGTTACCTTTAATTTTGCAACCTTCAGTAGGTTCACATCTCACACATCCGAAGTTGCTTTTGCCTGAATCGATGATGAAACTTATCCCGCTATGCATCGCACTGGGCGTTACGCTGCTACCGTCGTTGGTGCATGCACGCCTAGATCCGCAAGAGCTTTCGCATCTTACCATGGTTACGAACTATACTTTCCATTCCATCTGCAATGATTTTAATAACCCAGATTTCTACTTTGACGAAGCGGTACCCGAGCCTCCTGCAACAAAACCAGCTTGACCACAAACGCTAATGCGCTGGATATCCTAGGGACTTTATAGTTACGTCTTGGATTTCACCCGAGATTTTTCTACATATTTATCGGCCAGGAGCGACAATGGTACCTATGGTCTTCACAATTTCACCCACGATATTGTTTTTCTTCTCAACACAAAGCGACCTCAGCCTTGAGCCCCTCCGCTAATACTGCGTATCGCCGTTAGCTGAGGCAACCCATGATGGCCTATCCCAAAGCCAACGTGTTCAACGTCGTCCTCCGAGATTCGATTGCATAGACTTTGAGTATGATGTGAGGAGTGTAAGTATCCCCCTTCACCTCCTCGACCTGCTCCATTGCTCGGTGCCACAACAACACTAACAAGTACTTCTCTCTGCAGTTCTCGGAGAGCTTCAAGGTAACAAACGTTGTTTGGAAAGTACGCAAGCTGGTGAAACCAAAAAACTAAAAGAAAAACACAGAACATGACATATGCGATTTCGGAAAAGGTCAGTCAAGAAAAAGCTTACCACAATCATCTCCAGCATACTAACACTCTCCACAGTGCTACCGACAATGCCAGCCCAGAGGCTACGTCTGGAACTCGGCAACCCAGCTCCAGCGAACTTACGAGCAACACTACCTAGGCGTAAGCCCCCCCCCTCATTCCTTTCCCCTTCCCAAACCTCCCTAACATCAACGTCCCCCCCACCCCTCCATCCCACCACCCACCGCTACCCACCCAAACTAACCCCCTCCCCCCCCAAAATTCAGTCCTTCTACACGCAAATCCGCGAGATCCAAGCCGAGACCGGGTGCCGGTTCAGCGACTATTTCCTGATTGAAAACGAGCGCGCGACGGATTACACAAAGGTGTGGATTGAGACGTTTCAGAGCCTGCGGAGGCCTTGTGCTGGGTTGGGGAGGGGGAGGGGGAGGGGGAGGTAGTGTTTTGCCCGGGGGGCCGGGGGTGGAGTTTGGAATGTGATGGAGTGTTCTGCAGGAATGGGAGAAGGGGTGGTGGTAGGGTTGGGGTAGAAGGAGAGGGTGTTGGGCGTGTTTGACAGGCGTTGCTTGCGTTGTTTTATACGATGAAGAACCCCCCCCCCTCCCCCCCCGGCCATTCTCCTGTCAAATCAGCTTCAACTACCATCTTATCCCACATCTCCACCTCCAAACCAAAACATCATACCCATCCATCCACCTACCCCAACATGATCCTCCTCCCTCCGCACAGAAACACTCCCGCTACCAGCGCGCGACGACCATCTCGCTGCAAGATTCGTTGGTAACTGAAATCAAATTCTCGCAGCCTCAGGCCGCCATTACCATGCCGCCAAACTATGTACGAGTACTATTCTAGCGGATCTTCCCGTAACTGGGGTGCTCTTGTTGTAACATTTAGCCCCAGCCTTGTCTCAATTATCCATGACTTATCATATAAGAATCAGGCAGCAGCCCCCAACCTCCTCGCTCCACTTTCCAACTTTCCCACACCATATGTGACCCGTCCCTCAGCCGTGCCTTGTCACCACCCCATCGGAGCCCGCGCAAACCAGCATGAGCGTGTTGGTTTTTGCTGCGGGATCCTTTGGTGCCTACTTTTCTCCAAAAAAAACGACCGATCCAGTGCTTGATTTTTGGTTTATTACAACAACCACTACGCTCATCCTGGCGAGAGAAGCCATCTACATCACCCCCGGGTTCATATCAAGTTCATTTATGCGATGGTACGGTAGCCAGCCTTGTGACCCTGGAGGAGTGGTGTCTGTTTGCCTTGTTTTACATCGATGGCACGAGCCTACGGTCGCTCTTTGGATCGACTGCCTCACAAGGCGATTGCCATATGCTGTGCCCCGTGTGTGGTGGGTATCAGTAGTAATGCTCTCGCCGGTACTCATATATCGCTCATATTGCTCCAACAAATAGGTCGCTTTCCCGCATTCAGGCTGTGGCCTAGTTTCATATAGAATGGTTTCCCGCGCTCGGTGTCCGGCTGCCTTGCTGCTTTAGTTTCATTTTTCAAGATCGTTGTTCCTTGTAGTGTAGCACTTCACCTCGCTTCTATGTTGGTAACCTTTCTGTATAAGACGCACAATTTCAGAACTACCAGCCGTGCTACCACTCCACGCCTCGTTTGCCTGGTTCCAGGTAGAGGATGTAGTTGCCGCGGTGCTCCATCCTCTCACTGAGTTGATAGAGAAGGGTCCGAAGATGGAAACTTTGGCGATTATGGCCGAGGTGTAGTCTCTATTATGCTTTTCTCTTGTATCCACTATGCCTCTGTTTCACATTCTGTGCCCTGAACACCAAGCGTCATAACTAATTCTAGCCAACAATTCTTCTCACCGTTCCGTTATATTGGCGCTCCAAGCGCGCGTTCAGCATTTTTCCAGCTTGTGTTACAATGCCGGATTTGAGGCCTTAGGTAAATAGCATGACCATTGGTGAAACCCCCGTAGCCTTGTAGCCTGAGGCAGACAATCTAACCCCGAAAAGGCTGCAGCCGCAAATGAACCAGTATGTTTCGTGGTCCCACCTTTCTATGTCAGCATCTCCTTCCTCTACGTAGTAGTCGTACGTCTGTTGCCTCAGCCTGATCTGACCGCAAATCCTTCTAGCTCACATGGCCTGTTCTCTTCCCTTCAGCGGCTTCCTTCAAGCCACATTAGAGTCGTTCATCCAATCTTGCTCTTTACAAGTACTCCACCACAGCAACATCGTGCTGTCAAGTGGATACATACTAATCCATTTCTCGAAAGCCACCTATATCATCTTGCTCCTACATCTTGTGTCATTGCCATGAAGCTCGCATCCCTCAGAGCACTGGGTGGCTGTACAATATCACCGCTCACGACAAGTCATATACTTGAATTTCGCTTTTATCGCCTTCCTGTAGCCTGATTTTGTATGCACGATGTTACCTCAGCCTTGATTTTTGTTGACTTCCAATCAAACATCTCCTCAGTACAACCAACCCCCAACCTCGTGTTCAACAGAAGGTAAGAGTTCATCTTAGTCACTCCTCTATGTCATGGGTCTTCATCTTAGAACATCGTCCGCACAAAACCAGTTGCCCTATTTTGAGTTTCATCGATCATCATTTGCTCTTCCCGATCAGAAGGTTCGAGCTTTTACATTTCACCTTGCGTCTCTGCTGTTTCCCGTGCAGCCAATACGCGGATCGAAGATGCAGACCCCAGTGTCTGAGAATTCTGGACCGCATTGATACCTCGCCGGGTAGGTTGCAGCCTTTGACCACCTTGAGCGACTTTTACATAAGATAAGAGTAAAGGTACTTCGATGCTTTCTCTTAGTCTCAGCCTTGAGCTCCATAGTTTCTGGACCTACCTTCCCCCAACCTGCCCTACCAACATCCAACACCGAACCCTGCGAGCCTTGCACGCGCTAGCTTATCGATTCCATATCTCCACGAATGCTCTCCCGCTTTGCCGAGATCTACCATCTAGCCAGTCATGCACCAAGTGAAGAATTCTGCCTGTTGCTGGCGGTCCAATCCATTCGCACACATTGCGACGAATACCGAGACATAGACATGTCCCAAAGTAATTACCTCGAGGCAAAGGCGTTTGGGCCCAGCCCCACATTCTTAACTTCGTTCCAGATCCACTACGAGTATGCAATGACCCGATTGCCTATATTTGACTCCAGTAATGTGGTCCGCGTCTGCTCGAGCCTCACTTTTCAATCTGCCATGCGAGTCTTGCCCCTCGCTACCACAAAAGGTAAGGCCATCCTTTGAAATCTCGACTTCTTTGCCTACTGCCCTCATACCCACCTGTTTCCTGTAGTCAACCTGGCCAACAAAGCTGTTCGCATCACTTTCATTTTCCGTGTCGGCTCTCGATGTTTTGGGCAAAATCCTAACGTCAAACCGAATGCCTGGTCGGCTACCGAGCCCCGATCATTCGGCTTCTATTCTGACTTCGGTCCCCTTTCCGTCTCTTCTGCACGTCTCCAGTGAATGGTGTTGCTAGCCTCCCTTATTTGTTCGTATGCCGCTCTTCGGTACGATTATGGCGGTACAGTTCGCTCTGATTATCTAACAGGCTAACAAATGCTGCCTGGAAGTAGGAATCTCGATCCAATTTTCCTGATATGACTCCAAAAGTAAGGCCCCCGAGCTGCTGACCTATTTCCTTAGTGCAATCGCCTAGATTCGCTCTAAAGTATCAAGTCAGCCGCCGCTTGCGTTTACACTTGGTATTTCAGGCATCTCAACGGTACACATGTTGTTCTTTCCGCATACGGACCCCACATGATAATATCCCCTCTTTTTCCCGTCTTTGGTGTCTGCTGGGCCTCTTGGTTTGAGAGAACGAACAAGCCACATACTCGTTGCTAGTTGCTTTGACCGTTCCTTCTTTTCTGCCCCTCCTACGCAGATGGCAGATGAGGCATCATGCATGACCACGAGGCGTAACCACAATGTGACGTGATGAATGAAGCTACATGAAATGCAATTGCCTAAGGATGACATGTATGATTTTCTTCAGCATCCCGATAACCGAATCATGTACTTACCGGTCAACGGGAAAGAAAAGCAAGAGATCTAAGCGACTGCCATCCTAGTATTCAGCATTCGCTCGCTTTTGGAAGGAGCCACTCGTCAGGCTAATTCTGCGTTGGGTCTATCCTGCATTTGCAGACCTGTAGGCTTTTTTTTCAAAGCTGGACACAGCAAATAGCCGATGTGCAATTCTAGGCACAACCCGTACATCCGGAAACGTCTGCTGCCCCACTGCATTGCTGAATCTTCTTGGTTCGTATTTTGCTCTAAACTTACACACCATACTGCCGGAGATTCCTATGCTGGGTGAGAAGCCACTCGTGACCTTGTCGATTTGCCTATATGTGTACTCCTATCTTATTCGGTATGGAATCTGATGCTCCTTACCGGTCAATTAAGTCCCAATACAAACTCTGTAGAAGAGCGTGCGAAGAAGCGCCGATCGTTAGCTAGATGCCTGCTGGCATTATGTCAGACAAGTTAAGGATGCTGCAGAGCACAAAGAAGTGCGGACCAAAGGACCAATGGATAATGGATGTAACCACAATAAAAGGAATCGATGATGTGCATATTCAAGGGATATGATGGTGCTGCATGTATCACACGGCAGGAGTGGAAAGAAAATTATGCGGTTCGCCTCACTTTTTTATATGTGGCTTCCCACAAGTCGTACCTTTAGCCAGCGAGATGATTGGTGGTATTTGCCTGGACGGTGATTGGCCAACAGGCGGACGAATCATCAACAAATCGCTTATCAAAGCACTGCTAGGATTGACTTTGGGGCAAGTGTTTGAATTCTTTTCAGAAGACGGTCGTGGCTCAATATGGTCGCCACATGTCTAGCCACCACATTAGCTAGTTGCGAGTAGAGAATAATATGCGTCCCAGCGAGGGTTCTGTATGAGCAGTTACATGACTATATCTGCAGGCACGGGAAAACTCATTATGTACTGATGTAGCTTGGTTAGAGGGTTGTGACTATTACCAAGGCCCATTTTCTTGGCCAAGGGTCAGAGCATCCCGTAAAGAAGAGCGGTAGAAGCGCATATTGCGTTTTAGACGTGATATTATGAGTTGTGGTTTCGTTAAGCAGTGTATCAATGCTTTGAGCGCCGATATTTTGAACCTTACGTCTGCGCCAATATCCCGACAACAAGGAAATGCGTTATTCATGAGCTCTTCGAACGTAGTTCTAACGGAGCATGCGTTGAGCGATATCGATATAACATACAAAAAAGCAAGTGATTCGATAGATCCAAGTTGGGACGATCTGGTGCCGAGCTTGTCCCCTCTCAACATAAAGATGCTCTGCGTCGTAAGGAAGCAGTCCCACAGTGTCCTTTTCGTAGAGCACCGAATGAGCAAGACGGTAGTACCCGGTCACCAGCAAGTGGTCAATATGTTACGGTTTAACCGGCTCCTTGGTCTCCGAACTGTCGAAATCAATCATTGCTTCAACTTTACTGGTATTCGAGATGAATGAATGGTGATACACCTTTGGTGAAGGGGTGGTGCTTGGGGAAACAATATCGCTGCTCAACCCAGATACGGGGTCTGCGTCGGCAGGCTTCCGTGTATAGTTCTTGGGCTCTGTCTTCTCCGACCACGTGTCAGCCATCACAATGTCCTTGTCACTGCGTTGAATATCTTCGCTTTTCGTTAAATTTGGATCCTTGGCAGGATACTGATGACGCTGGTCTTCACCAGTTTTGAAGCCGATCGAGGAATCATCAATGGCAAGCCGAGCGTCTGGCATAGCAACATCAATGTCGGTTGGTTTGTTCAGTGTGCTCGGGCTTCCGTTTGTTTTCGAGACTGGCGGGCTAAGTAGTTCTACTCCGTACTTGGTAATCGCAAATTTGTGGGATTCCTTATCAAATCTTATCCATCGATCGCACTGGATTGCGTTAGCGCCATTAACGTCTATCCAGGACTCGCACTACAAACACAAGCTATGCGTATCCCGAGCCATAGTATCCTCTCCAAACGTGGTGCAGCCATTGATGGTAGCTCCAATGCGCGCTCTTCGTCATCGATCATCGCCTCTTGGAACCAATTCCCAGGGAAATAATTCTGGCTGTATAGTTGACCACGTAAAGCAAAGTCTTCGGGCAATGGTCGATCAACACCATCACTAGTTTTAGGAAAACCCTCCCCCCAAACCCTTGGAGTCATGACCTCAGGCCTTGCTAGTGTATTGAGAAAAGAACAGATGTCTCCCCAGGGAACATCTCGTTCCACGTATTTCATAGCTTTCTCAACAATCACAAGACTCCAGAGGAAAACGAACGAAACGTGTACGAGAGGAAATACATTTTTGTCGCCAATGCGCTGTAAAGATATTGATAGAGTAGTAAATGTGATCTTGGAGGCATGAGATATGATAACTTCTGACGATTCGATTTCGGAGGCTGTCAGATTGCTAAACGTTGATTGAATAGATGAAGCCAATGGAGCGTGATGTGTGGCGTCGTCATCGACGTCGAGATATTCAGCGCTAGAATGCATTGACCGGGGGTTCGTTATCTGCTTTTTTTGAAAATTGACTTCTTCAAAGGCAAGGCGGACGAGGGACTTGTGGAGGCCACGTTCTTTCAAAGCCCCGTATTCCAAGAGGGCAGCAATGTTGGTGACAGCGGCAAAGACGCCTTGTTCCTTGAATTTGGCAGTGACCCTCCCGATGTAATTGTCTAATAAACCATCTCTCAATTGCTGGAGTGCATTGCCGAATTCGCTGAGCGGTCCTCCAGAGAAAAGGGTTGCATGGGCTTTGATGAAGACGTTCTCCAAAGATGAAGATCGATGATACGACGATTCCTTGCCGTGAAGTATTGGCGTAAAGAGAGTCATGATGCTGCCTCGAGTACTTTCGAAAGGCGCGACACACGTCAAAGATTTTGTGTACAATGACAGCTGCTGCAGGCTGTTCGGTCGAGCAAGAATGGCAAGATGATGATACAGTCGACCCACGTTGGGGCTCTTGTCTGCAGCTTTACTATACCAAAACCGCGCTACTCCACTCCAGACTTCTCGGTCACGAATATCGTCATCCTCAATAGCCATACGATATCGAGCCAAGTCTCCAAGACATTCAATCCACGTGTCTTCAAACGTTGAAACTGTTTCGTAGAGAAGGGCCATCATTGAATATGCGATGTATATAAAGGCTAGCATATGATCGAGTGATTCGGGAAGCCTATGTCGAAGCACCTCCAGAAACGCATGGATTCCATGACGCCACATCCTCGCTGGCATGGAATACTTGGCAGCCAATCTGCTTAAGGCAGGACTTGCGGATGGATGTTGCGAGGCTAAAAAAAAGTCATGGTGTTCATGTAACAGTTGCTTATGAAGGGCAATCAGGGCTTGCCACTGCTCGTTGCTAAGCTTGTTCTTTCGGGACGGATCTTTCTCTTGAGCTGCGACGGATTGGTTTTCATCAACCTCGATACATTTAGCCTCTACCATCACCAACCCGGCATAAATCCCCTTAACTTCTACAACCAGCTGATCATGGGAAATAGGCCTTGTTTCGGGTTGTGGAATCATAGTCGGCTCAAAATCCGAATCAGCCTCTTGGGTCGCAACTAATGGTGCCTGGTCCGCGGCCGATCTGGCATTTCCCAATTGTTTATCATCAGAACCCACCTGTTGCACTAGAGGGCTATCCTGTTCATATTCCACTCTTGGCAAAAAGTCACCTTTACCATTAGACACAGTCTTCTTCGGACGGAACATATGGCTCTTCGAGTCCTGCATACGACAGGCTGGGCCGCCCTGTTCCTGGTGTTTGCTCTGTCGTACTACAGGAGCAAGGCCAGTATTGTCGTTGTTGGGGTCGAACAACCGCTTAGCCGTTCCAAAAGGAATACGTGGAAGAGTAAATTCGCTGGCAACAAGGGCTTCGCGGTCAAAGTCAGGATCTTTACCAACAAATGGCCCTCCGGATTGAGTTTTTGCGTGACGGCCCCGGGAGGTTGTCTTTCCAACGTTGTGCCGGTCTAAATCTGGCTCTGGCAGCCCAGAGTACCCTCCTGATCCGCGATTCAGTGGAATAGATGTGGGTGAAGGGGAGATCCTTGGATTCGACACAACATCAGTTACTAGGTCCTGAGTTATGGTAAGCTTATCGATATTGTGGATCTCCTTTTCTGCAACTCGTGTTAGAGCCGGTGCGGAAGTGGGCCTTGAAAGGGAGGACCCCATTTCATCCCCAACATTCGGTCGGGTCGAGTCATCATCGTTAGACGGAGGCCTTGATGGTATCGGTGGAGTATGGCGGGTATTCTTGCGCGAGGTCTTCTGCCTAAATGGGGAAGGCATTATTAGTATGGTTGCATCAAACATGAGAGTAGCTTGGCGGTCACAGAGATTTTCAAGTGTCCAAGGTGGCAAAGATATGCAGGTGGCGCAAGACGACGTACGCTCTGTCAACTGCCTGTTGCTTGAACTGCTTTCGTGCCTCAGCCTCACCTCCCACGTCTGGATACCCAAGAGAGTCAGGGTGTAAGCTCTTCGCATGTTGCCATAATCTCGGTTCTTGCTGAAAAGCTTCTGTGCACACGGGACAGATGTAGCCTCTAGCCGTCGAACGCTGAAAATCTTGGAATTTTCGTGCCAGATAATGAGGCTTGGACTCGTTGCTCATCCCTATCCCGGCTGCCAGGTGTTGATCGTATCTGTAAAGGAGAGAAATACTCTCATCAATTTACTGACAGGCATCAGTGACGGCGGCAAGCACGCTGTGGGGGTTGTGTCTCACGTGTATTTGGGAGCCCGTAGCCGACATTGGAAGCCTGTTGGTGGGGTGGAATGGAAAGCTCATCGACAGATCTGATAGGCTGAATGGGTCTTCATAGGCTCTGGGGAATACCGTCGTCCTCCATGGGCGCAGTGAGAGAACTAATATGTTTGATTGAGGCTCTGAAATTCTAGACATGCGAACCAATAAGGCAATTAAGGCAGCCAAGTCACGCGTAACGTATGCCTGCCTATCGTTAGGCTGCTTCCCCTTTCAAAAGTCGCGTTTGCCTGCTGGCCTGGCGGTTTGCCCATGGGTTTCAAAACCACATCATTGCTTCTAAACATGCAAGTGCAGCTCTACATACGAAGTACATCATACTATAGTATATACGCCCACAGTAATATCACAGCTTGATGGGTGGGGATATTTTACAATCTTCAAATCCCTCTATTTCTCTTCCAAGCGAACCACTCGAGATTTGTCACCGCACAGATAAATCAAGCCTTTTCTCCAATGTATGTCCGGGATTCTACTTCGATCTATACCGTATCTGATGGATATCGTGCAACGTGGATGTCTACATTGGGAGGACACGTCCAATACCGCGCGAAGACTTTTTCCTCTTCACCTACGGTATTTGTACAGGGCGTTATCGTCGTTAAGCAGCTCTAGGCAGATCTTTCAATCGTTATTAGATCATTACTTGCTGGAAAAAGGAAAGTGGCCGCAATTTCATGTTTGCTCTTTAGATATTACCTTTATTGGTCGCTTTGACTTGTAGAACAATGTCAGCCCCACGCACTCGTTGGATGTTGTCGTGTACCTAAATGCTTGTCAATAAAGTATATATTGCTGCGCTGTTACGCATGTGCCCAATGGATCTTCAATGGATGCCTTGTGTTTAATTAAAGGTAGCTGTGTCCTCGGGTCTCTATGGCTTATGACATGTAGGCAATGTCAATGCGACGTGGTTCAATTTCCTGTGAAGCACTGGATCGAGCACGATAATCTGACAACACCTAGCAATTCCATCTTTCTTTCAGCTTTGCTCAATCATACCCTTAGGTGATCGAGCACTGGCAAGTACCACAGAGTCAGATACACTACGATGAGTGTTCAGCTGGTCATTACGGTCGAGGCCTGGTTGGTACGACAGATGTTTTCTTTTTGCTGATTGGCATCCTTCAAACGTGGTGTTGTGCGAAAACAAGACGGTCGAATAGAAACTTGATAGGCTTTCAAGATTTCGGTCTGATAAATATCAAGTGACCGCCTGACACGAAGTCAGCACTGTATCAACAGGTAAGGCTTGCAAATGTTCTTGTGGCATTCCTCTTACTGCCTTGATTCTCTGCCTACTTCCTCTCAGATATCATTGTATAGGCAAAGAAACTGTTGCCTAGTTATCCATTCCTATCTGTTGCGCGCATTCCTACAAAAATCGGGATATGTTGTCAAGTGTGCTCTTACGTGAGCTGTCATATCATGGATACGACATGTTTCACCGCTTTCTAGTCGAAGCCGAAATCGGAATCGCATCGGAACCAGCAATTGCCAAAGAGCTTGGGTTCAACAAAACGCAAAAAGCCGGAACAAGAGGATCAGCGTGTGATTTACATTATTTTCGATTTTGATCAGTAGCCAACATATGTGCAGGCCACCATTGGGAAATTCCTATTGCGGATAGAATCTGTTTTCATTTCTCGCTTGCCGGTCACTCATCAGGCAAAGATATTGGTCTGCCGGAATATTTTCTCTGGTTTCATGCTTTTCATGCGAGCTTTGATTGAACTATGGGGACCAAGTACGCTGCATTGACCCAGTCCTACCGGGCAACACACAAGCTCTACTCAGGCCAAACGCTGCGCTCTGCAACACGAGTGTTGCCTTGTGCAATCATGCTCCTGTCAAGTGACGACGTACGGCGTCAGCCTTGACACGGCATAAGCATGATTCCACCTCATCAAGTTCGAGAGCATCCAGGCGCCTATGCATGAATCGAGTCTTTGTTGCCTGTTGTTCACCAGCGCCTTGAGTTGTGATACCACTGGACCACGACGAGGCAAACTCAATGCGAAGGTAATGCAAGGTCTACTGGAACAGTGTAGCTATATCCTGCAGCCTTGTGGGTCTTTGCAGCATTTCACAAATCAACTTTCCTCACCGCCTTAATCCCATGCCGCTCGGGGCCAGTGCCGGAGCGGCAAAGGATGCAACATCAAGTCCTAAGGGGTTTGAAGTCAGCAAAGCGGGTGAGTAACCAACCTCACTCTTACATTCGTTGTTTAGGCGGCGAACGCGTGGAGAGGATACGTGTCTCAGGAGCATCGCAGTTTATGCGAAAAACTCTCAGAAGACACCATTTATGCGAAATACATATGCGCATGGATTAATGCCTTTGAAGTGAAGAACTGGCCTGTAGGCTGTATTCGCCATTGAGACCCAGTACATGCAGCAGACTTTGCGGTCTCTACAACCCAGAACCCCTTGCCATTGTAAGAGTATGCTAAACCCCTCGGTTTGACAGTTCCCCTATTTGAAAGAGCCAGTGTCACAGCCCGAAAGCTCAGTGCAAACTATGCAGGACAAGTCTTGAAGGCGAACGTAGGGTGTGTAATCGTCTGGCCACCGAGTTGTGAAGAGAAATTCCACTTTGGTCCCAGGGAATAAGAATTCCCTCGCTTGCCTCAATAAAAGAGCAAAAGCGCATTTAACGCATTGATGGCCCGAATACACGAACCATTAGCTAACTTCCCCTGGAAACATCTCTTACTTAATGCACTCCAGGCTCTGTGAGAACAATCTCCGATACGGCAGAAGATATCTTTTCCAATCTGGATAGCGGTTTCGGCGGCGTAGAATGCCATCACGGGCCCTGGACAACCCCAATTGTATCATTCCCCAGCGTATTCAGGGTTGGTCGAACTCGTCGCTTTGGATCGCTACATTGAATCAACGGTACTCGTCAATTGAGCTGTTTCTTCTTCCTCCGCCGCACTTGGTCGATGCGCCAGAGTCTCTCGATAGACTGAACGGTGTCTTCCAAATATCTTTCAGGGTGAGCTCAAGTGGGTGTTTAGCCGTTTTCCACGTGGTACGATGAAGGATGCAAGGATATGGGTACTTTACATTACCTTACCTTGGGTGTTATCAGCAATACTCTAGAAACCCTACCTAATCGTGGCCACCACTACTCGTATGCGACGCGGGGCTCAATGACGACCTCGGCTCGGTGTCGCATAGAATATTTAGCAACCCACCAACTGTCAAAAAGAATTATTGGTTCACCCCTAAGGTACCTACTCCATAAAGTAGATTGTAAGTTGAAATAAACCTAAAATCGCTTGCTAAATTACTGGAAGCGCAGCAAGCGCTAGGCAAGGTTCTCTACTCCGTAAGGTACCTGCTCTCTTCAAGATCCATCTTTGGCATCAAAATTAGGTAGCCAACCCCAATTCCCTTTTCTTTGCAGGTGGCGAGAGTAGTGATGACCGATTTACAACTGAAGACCCTCTACGGCATCGCTTTCGGGGCTTGCCATTAGCTCCGGCGTGCACTGAAAAATCCACACGAGCTTTTGCGCCATGGTCATTGAAAGGAACATTCAATGGACTCAATGAAAGTTCCGAGGCTCCCTGTGTCTTTTCCTCCTCGACGCTACCACAGGACTGTGCATGCTGCTTTGGATGTTTTGTCTTGCTTTGTATGCTGAGCAGCCTCATGCTGGCTCTGACTGCCGCTGCATCGACCCCTGAATAACGTCTACCCTTCCGACCAAGGTTTCGGGATGTAGAGTCATCCTCCGTTAAAACGTCGAGGAAGGCTTTCCTAAGAGCAATTAAGGCTATAAAGAAACACAGCGACGGCTCATGGTGTCTTACTTGATCCCAATAGTGAACGGGTTAACGTCGACTTCCGCCACGATTGGCTCACACGCTCTCTGAAAAGCAATCTTGAGTCCTGCTGGAAGTGGTTTCTTTTTGCGCACGAAACCCAATGTTGCATTTCCGACTATTCTGTGACCATCACTCTCCGAGACTGTTGCTGACAATATGCATTCAGATCTCTCGAGTCGAGCAAGGAAAGCGCCGGACCGCAAGTTCAAGAGCTTCAAGACGTTCCACTGATACATCATCAGTTGTGTAAATTGGAAAATGCTTGATAGAGACTTACTAAGGGGTGCAACACGTTACCTTCACGAACATTCCATGCTAGATTTCCGTGCGTTTTCATTCGGCGATAAATAATTTCAAGGGCGTACAAAACAACGTAGAGGTTGTTCTTCATGTCGGCTGCCTGTATTAAGGCTCTAGCATAGGATGCTAATGACTGGTGGATCTTTGCCATCCTAAAGGCAAGGAAGTACACAATTTCAAGAGCAATGATTACAGTCGTACAATTGTCTCTCCGTACTTCATGGTCATGATCTGACTGTTATGAAGGTCATGAAGAATTGCAAGGTAGCCACAGAATTGGCGTGCCAGACTAAAAGCTTGACTCTACTAAATTCTCAGTCTGGACGTCATATGTCGTTGTAAAGGTAAGCAATTACCTCTTCGACGGTAGCCTTGCCTTTCTTATCTCCTACCTGTCTGGACCAGATCTGATCTCGAGCAATCACATCAAATTGTAAAGCACACACTGCTGGCTGTCGCAAAGTCGCCTTTTCTCCTTTCGACAGAATCTCCGGCTGATCCACTGTCCCTAGGACGTCAAGGGTTACCAGCTGAGCATCTTTAAAAAGGGGCACAGCTTGTGGATCCAGAATACCAATTCTCAGATCGATGGGAGATTTGCCATTGTGGGTTATGCGTAGGCTCTCGCCTGTAATGGTCGCGATGTGAAATTTGAGGTTGCCTATCGAATCTTGCCATTCATCTTTGCGGTAGATCGTTAGCATTATCTTTCATAATGTTACATGAAATTCCCAGCTCACGCAGGTCTAGGAACATAGCTTCTGTAAGGCCGATTGCTGGTAAATCAATACTGGCGTTCAGCCGTCCATAGCGGTTGACACAGCGTATACAGAGAGGAGCCCCTTCACACTACGGTCACACACCAAAAATTAGGTCTAAAGAGCAGTCTCATCGCCGGAGCTTCTTACCTTTCGTTTACGACTTTCAAAGCGGCATGCCAAACAACTTCTCCGCTTGCTCTGAGTATTCTCCTTCGGCGTTGCCTGGTTTATAGAGCTTGAAACTTGTGTAGAGAAGTCACCTGTGCTGATCGCAGGGACAGGCATTGTGCTTCTCGGAGGTGTGAGTTCCTGTGGGGTAACGAGGGATCCGTGTGCGATGCTTCCGTCAAGAGTGTATCCTAAAATAGCTCCCTGTGGGTCTGCAGGCCAAGGAAAGAAGGAGTTAACATCGTTACCCATTGCATTTCCCAGGATGGACTGTAGTCCATCACGAGTTCCTGCACCGGACTCTCGATGTTCGTTCATTGTATCTGTAGGGAATCGAAGGTCATCCAGCAAATCTCGCTCTCCATGCGTTGGTGACACGGTCAGAGGCTCTCCCGGATCTGGCGGCATTCCTTTTGTCCGCACATATGTACCAGTACTGGGATCATATTCGACATTGTCGACAATCGATCCGGGTACATACACTCCGTCCACTGTCCCATAGCCGGCGCAGACAACCTGGAATGTTGCAGACCCTGTTGGCCCTGGGAAGGTATAGCCGTTAAACGGATCTGCAGTAAGATCGATGGTATTTGCCTAGTTATTGACGACATAAGCATTTGTATCCAAATACCAACAAACAAAAAGGAAGGAGATAAGATGGCGTACAAACACTGGGTCCTTACACATGCAAAAATACCCATTGCAGACTTGACAAGTATACCTTGTGTCCTGTTGGCTTTCATGGGGATTTGTAGGAAGAGTCAAATCATTGCTGCTAGAACAGCCTGGTTGAGATAAATCCCAGACCGGATCAAATAAGCCATCGAAGTCTTGTTTTGCAACTATCTCAAGATCGGATTCCTGAAAGTCTGTAGCTACCTCATGGTCATCCAGGGGAAGCCCTGGAAATCCTACATCAACGTCGTGGTAGTCTCGAGTAGGCTCCAGAAAGCTTAGGGCATTTTCGACTTCGTTCCAAGGAGAGTCCCACAGTTGAGCCTTGTCCATAGCTGGGAACACGGAGATATCACGACTGTTTTGTCAGAGCCGTAGAGGACAGACATCTCATAAAGAATTCCGTGCCGGGAGGCGCTCCTGGCCCTTTGATGGTAACCTACATCTCGAGGAAGAAACATTTTCAGCCTTGTCATGATGATTGGACTGAAGTCGATCAACGGAATCTGCACAGGGGTGCCTGCGCCCATGGTAACCCTGTAAGGACAATGCACACAGGCACAGCAACTAGAGGGCGATCAGTGATGAAGTCCGCACTGGAGTTCACTCATCCTACTTGCGCCAGTAGTGACAGATGTCAACAAGCGATAAGTGATAGGCCCAAATTTACTCGCAGCATGCTGCTGCGGCACCAGGCGACAAGCATTTCAAAGTCCGCACGAAATTGATTCTTTCTTGGGAAACTATTAACAGGCATCCCACAGGATCGCTGAGGCCCGTCGAAGTCCGCACTCTTAAGCAACAAAGTCCGCACTTTTATATTGACCAAAGCACAATCACTTGGCAGCCCTGGTCGAGTATTTACCTATAACTAGAAAGCATTCCCTCGTAATAGGATGGCAAGCATTTCCATATTGTCTCCTCTAGTCTCCAGCTATCCACAAGTTATATTGCGTTTTCCGCGTTAATTTTCCCCTCATCGACCTCACTCATATCACTATTGCTCTGGAAGACGCCTAAACGAAGCCATGACGACCGATACCATCCTTTCTATTCTGGGCCTTGTGATGGGCCTTGTTGTTGCAATCGCCATGTGGTGGGATACCAGATATCAGATCAAGGTATTGAGCAGTAAGTGCTAAGCTTTCTTTCTATGAGCTTGTTTTCTACAAGCTAACATTCGTCTGCGCTTCATAGGGAAGCTCCTCGAAAGACCCGCCGCATAGCTCACTATACTGGAAGATTGTCTTAGGCTTTATACCATCATTGCTAGTTCTCCACTAGATTTGGGCTTCGCTTTTTACTCTGACGAGCAAACACCCTCTGAATATCGCTACGATGTTGGGAAACTTCTACATGTTAAGAATCTCCCGGATCCTCCTTACGCTGCCATTGAGCCGGTACTTTTATTTCGGGAAAATATGGAAAACTTGAGACGTCAGCAGTTTATGGTTCCCTTCTCAATTCCAGGTCGCTGCCATTAAGACCGACCTCAGCTCCTATACAATCATGCCCCCTTGAGCCAATTTCTTTGATTACATCGCTACTACTGGCTCTTTATCCCACACGGCAAAACGGGTTCCCACGTGCTGAACAAGATATCAGACAAAGCAGGATTCTCCCATGCCTCTTAGTATCTCCCTAGGCTCGCTATCTTCCATCGTTTTCCTCTCATATCATGCTCCGGAACCCACTCTACTCTTCTACTGCTGCCAGAGCTTCATATCCACAAGTAATTACTCTTACCCTACAGTTTGTCTCCTTATATCAAGCACCATGTCCTCTATACCTCAATCATCAGCCCCAACCCCTCCGACCCACCTCCCACACACCCTTCTTTACCACTGCGTTACCACTTCCACTTCCACCACCTCTACTCCCCAAATCACAGCCCCGCCCCCTCCCAACCTCATTCACCACTCTACACCCTGCCGGCGCCCCCCAAAGCGGCGAGCAGCAGCCAGAGCTTTACACACCCTCTCAACGGCATACGTCCCCGCTCTACTTGCCAGCGAAATCAATGATCCAGACAGTAGCTCCGAGCCTGATGCCAAGGCCGCAGACACCATTTCGAATGTCAGGAAACCAGCTTCGCCGTCAAGCGCGAGCTCTGCGTCTGAATTCGCTCCTAATTCCACCCATGGGTCCCTCGTCTCTCGGCACCTTGCGAAAAGGAAGAGGGCAGGGCACCACCGCACCAAAGATCTTCCTGCCCCTTCGAGCTCGGATTCCAGCTCAATGTCCGATTCTGCTCCCGGCTCTCGAACGAACACTATGGTTCACGGGCGTTCCACGAAGGGGAAGCGGATGGTCGCAGAGAAGGGAGCTGAGAAGGTCCGGAGCATGAAACGAAAGAGAAGAGGGGAGAAGTTGGATAGGGACGACATGAAGGTTATTGCGGGACTATCCGGGGGAAGTCATCCAGTGGGTGGAGGAACAGCGAGTGTCCCTAAACAAGCTAAGAAGGTGACTTTGGCATTTGGCAAAGTGGGGGAGTAGGGGAGGCGAGAAACAGGGGCTAAGAGAAATGGTGGATGATGGTCGAGAACGGTGGATTCCATATATGGGTTACCGTGTTCGCTTCGAACATAGGTTTGACCTGCGGCATGGGTGACTGAGTTGGTTAGCAATAGGCTCAAAACTGATACCGAAGAGAAAAAAAGAGTGGGAAAAGCTCCCTCTCACTCCCTACCCCTCGTCCACCCCTCGTCCACCTCCCATGCATCCCCCACGCATGCATCCACCCAGCTACATAATCTCCCCAACCCTTCACCCAAAACAACCATCCATCCATCCATCCAAGCCAACCCCGCCAACCAACTTCATCGAACCACACAAAAAAACTCAAAACCCCTGTCCAAAACCTTATAACCTTCTGTGAGAAAAACCAACAACATCCGAAAAGAAACATACCCAGGGTGAAAGTGGTCTATCCCCTTACCGCGACGCTCGCCTCGCCGTGGTGGTGGTGAGGGTGTTGGGAGGGCGGAGGGAATGCGGGGTAGGAGGGAGTGGTGCGGTAGAGTCTCATTCGGGACACTGATGCGCAAACACAAACACAAGCGATGAGTAGACGGCGAAAAACGAAAACAATCTTCCTGCCTATTTGCAACGCTCGAGGGTAGCTTGAGGGATGTACCTACTGTACTGACTGCTCTTAGCCTTTGAAGGCCCAAGTGGTTGGGTGTGTATATGTAGGAGGGCGGTGTGGGAGATTGATTGAGGGTCGCGCGGTATGAGAGAGAATGTGTGGTGTCGCTTCGGTGGCCTGGGAGGGGCAGCAAGAATGAGGTTTGAGGCTTGAAGCGTCTTGGCACTACCTAGGGTCTTGTCTGCGGTTGAGGCCGTGGGGTGTGAGGGTATTGGAATGATGCATATGACACAAGTTTTTTGTTCAGGACCTCTAGATACTTTTCGCCGATGCTTGAGTGCATTCTAAATTGGGTATCATGCATCCTCGTTTTCCGTAAACACCGCCGGCTATGCAGAATCTCAAGAGTCGTTCAATAAGAGTCCATGCCTCCATCCTCCCCTCCATCGTAGTCATCTC
>JAABUR0100003946.1_pt1 | contig 20251 bp, 15 predicted proteins | sample 5560091 | NCBI WGS metagenome assembly JAABUR01 (sample SAMN10711879, study PRJNA513375) | rock metagenome | isolation source: Antarctica rocks | place: Antarctica: Victoria Land, University Valley sud
CGCGAAGCAAGAGCCAAACACAACGTCATAGCAGTGCCCGGCAACCTCGGAGGAGATCTGCACTCACTTTCACCATTGATGCGAACGGGAGAGCTAAGACCGAGACTAAGTTCGTAGACGAAGATGGTGAACCAGTAGCCGAGCATCAGATGGACATTGACAGTACATCGGAAGATAATGAGAGTGCTTCTGATGAGGATGATGCTGGGATGACGATTAGCCAAGCCCAATCTTTCAATTTCCCAACCCAGAAGCCCAAACAGCCAAGACTGGGACGTTTCGTCACCGATCCGAAAACGCACCCCCAGAAGTCCTCTTATGCCTCTACCTTTGCGTCAAGCAATACTTCAAACACCTTGCCGGGCCGTGATTTCTCGAAAGGGCGGGTGATATCAGACTTTGCCTTGCCCCTGGATACCCACATTCAATCAAATACCAACCAGTTCGATCTCACTCCTTCATCCGCAACAGTGTCTGATCATCTCAATGGTGTTGACCATGATATGGACAGTGATGCTGAGGTGGCGAAGAATTTTGACGACGGTAAAGGGGATGCACAGTCCGAGCTGAAAAAGGTCATACAAAAACGGTCTCAGAATAAGTCCACAAAGCAATTGCAGCGATCTGGATCAGGCAGACGTATGGCTCCGCAATACCATGCTTATCCTACTTATGGAAGCCAAGTACATCCATACCCTACGGGAGGTTATGGAACAGGCCAAAACACTTATATGAACATATCACCGACTACAATAACTGATCCTGACTTTGCAACTCCAAGCACCGCACGAACAAGTGACAGTACCCGTTGTGTCTGTCATGTTACAGATGCGGATGACGAGCTCATGATCTTATGGTAATTGATGTTACCCAAGAACACGGGCCGAAGTGCTAATCAGCGAGTAGTGAGTCTTGCAAGAAGTGGCTGCATGTCAGATGCATTGGTCTCAACCGTAACAAACTCCCAGAGGTGTACCTGTGCGTGTTTTGCACAGGTACCACCCCGAATGTACGAGGCGGGCGGGTACGAGAGCCGGCAAGAGCAGCTTTCCCACCGCCTAGCTCTCCGCTGGCTCATAAGTCACATCAGTATCAGTGACAGAGATTGCTCTTTTGTCAGTCGATATTGAATTTATATTTCTCATTTAGGCACAATTGTCATGATTATTAGCGGTACTACTTGGGTTGGACTTACTGGAAAGTAGCTATATTGGTTTAGATAGATACCTGTGCATTTCCAGCGCCAGCGTCATCGTTGTTATTTTGGTCTCTGTACCTTTACTTTGTCTCTACCGTCCTGAGGGTTAGCAGGACTAATTTGGACGGAATCAGCGCTTGATAGTGATCAATATATATATAATTCAAAGGAGTTTCAGCTCGAAGTGTTTATGTTATCGGAATGCGCTGAAAGAATGAAACTCCGCTGATCTAAATGTATCTGCCAACCTGTGGTGTCTCACTTTTGGCACGATAATGTACAGCACCTCAAAATCGACATGTATCTTCTCAAGTCTCTCATATGCTTTCCACCTTTAAGCCTCACTGTCTTATCGTATCGTAGATCAAGCTAGACTGTATACGGTATTGCGGGCTGACGTTGCCGCTTGGCAAACACATCGCTTCCCCGGATTTTGCAGGATGCCTGACCATGTGCGTAGTTGATCACAATCGATGGCTCAATGCTGCTACTCACACATCTCAGGAGCATCCGACCTCGATTATGTGGCTATTCTCGAAGGATCCGTAGCTGTGGCAGAAGGATGGAACTGAGACCGGGATTACGGCACAGGGCGGAGCCATGCTTGCCGTTTGTTGGCTTGTATGCCGTATCTGAAGTACCACGCTGACTGTTATCCAGTTCAGTGAATACTCTTTCGCATTTCTCGAATCACACGCATCACCTTCAAACCTACTCGTGACAGTCAATGCCATTTTACAGCAACCAACTGTCTATCGAACACTCATATAAATGCAACAAAACGACGGATGACATCATGACCATGACGTCTCAGGTCCGAAGTAATCCTAAGGCGATGCCTTTCGAGCCTGTGCGAAGCAGACCATCACGACTGGATATCCCAAGGCCACAGTTCCAATCAATTGTCCCCTCAGACTATGGCGAATCCGATCAAGAGGACTCGCGGGCAGATACGACGCTTCCGGAGGAGGACGCCCATGCGGTGGTGGGAGTCAGTATCAGCAGAGAACAGACGAGACTTATGTCTCCCAGGACTCCGGCCGCAGAGAAGGCTGCTGCAATGGAAAGGAACGAGGGCGGGATGTTTGATGGGACTGGAGAAGAAGGCAGTGAGGACTATATGACCTCGCAAGATCAGACACATCAAATACCGGAAGTGCAAGAGTCTTCTCCAACAGATCAAAGCCTTCCATCGCCATGGAGAGCGACGCCCCGGGTATTCGAGAAGCGCGAATTGGAGGATCAACATCGCCTAATTCGGAAGACTTGGGTACCTTCTGGGCCAAGTGGCATGCTTTCGGACCTCAATGTCAGACGCTACTTCTCCGGCTTTAGTCTCCCGACTCTCCCGAGGACATCAAGCTTGGCAAACTTTTCAATACCGAGCATATCATCGATACTTGGTGGTGCCAAGGAGCAATCGCCGCAACGGAAGGCTGCGGCTAGACAAAAGCGAGCACACACCATCTCTGTTCCACCGTCTACATGCAATAACAACAACAATCAATCTGAAAAGCGCCAGCCACGCACTTTAGAACGAGGGCGGCGGCGAAGTCCGCCCAAGAACCCTAAGCCTAACGCTCAAACAGCTCCGCAGAATACTCATGCCCGTCAAGAGGTTCCTCGTGCGTCATCTCAAAACACCGCGGGTAGTGGACGTCTAACTACACTTCGGTCTCCACAAGACCATGTATTACGGAGGTCTACCTCTGACCAGTCTGTACTGTTGCGGCGTGTCACCTCCACAACGACTTCGTTAGGAGACGATAGCAGATGGGAAAACGTGCAAGATCAGGTCAACAGCAGGTTCAAGGCAGTGGTAGATAGCCTGCAGGACTCTAGTATTAAGATCCTTAGCTTACCGAGCCTACCAAACATCAACTTCCATGGGTTCCGTCCTGAGTTTATGAGAAGCAGGGCAAATAGTGACGCCAAGCAGCCTACGCATGGCCGTAATGGAAGTGCCAATGGCTTCTCCCATGTGCGGGATGTAGACCCAGCAGTAGCAAATCTTCAGAAATTCTCAAGTATCGATAGTTCCAGACAAGATCGAACGACAAGCAAGTGCGAGCAATCAAATCTGGACCAAGCCCTGGAGCAATTGACTGGCGATGTCATCATCATGGGCGGATATCGAGGCTCAGTGCTGCGATCGGCAAAGCCCCCACATAACCAACAGTGGGTGCCGATCAAGGTTGGTCTCAACATCAGGAAAGTAAACCTCGAAGTTGGTCTGGAACCTGAGGACGAAGAAAATATGCAAGACCACATCATTGCATCGGGGATGTTAAGTCATATTGGGCCGGTAGATATGGGCCGACGGTTAATCAAACGCCTTCGGAATTGCAAGAATGCCCAAGAGGGGAGATTGAGAGTCTATGATTACGGCTATGACTGGAGACTGAGCCCGGCACTCCTGAGTAGGAGGCTAATCAAGATATTGGAGACGCTACCATCGAATGCTTCGGACGTCCCTCGACGTGAAAGGGGAGCAACTGTTATTGCACACAGTATGGGTGGATTGATCACAAGGCACGCTGTCAATCAAAGACCCGAGCTTTTTGCTGGAGTCGTATATGCCGGTGTACCACAACACTGTATAAATATCCTCGGCCCCATTCGTAATGGAGATGAGGTGCTTCTTAGCTCAAAAGTTCTTACTGCACAGGTAAACTTTTCATTCCGAACGACCTTCCTCTTACTCCCAGATAATGGAAGGTGTTTCATCAACAAGCAAACAAAAGAGGAGTACCCCGTCGACTTTTTCAATGTCGAAGATTGGAGAGAAAACGCCTTCTCCCCCTGTATTGCGCGCGCTCTACCTCCCATTCACCCTGAAAAGAAAGGCATTCTAGGCTCTGTTTCCGAGTCCCTCACGTCCCTTCCCCTCCCAGGCCGTAAAGCATCCACCTCCATCTCCTCCCGAGACCATCTCAACGACTCCAGCCAAACCCTCACCAACGCCTTCAATACCGTCGCCACAAAAATCAACGACCTCGCCAACCCAACCGCCAACGCCCTGGAACCCCAGCCCAACACCCACTACAGCCCGCACCCTTCCAACCCCTCCTCAATCCAATCCACTATTCCCCTGCCCGCCGCTCTCAACTACCTTCAACGCACCCTCTCCGAGACCCTCGCCTTCAAGGCCGCCCTCGTCTTCAACCCGGCCCACGCCTCCCAAAACCTCTATCCCCCTTTCGCAATCCTCTACAGCACCTCCGTCCCCACCGTCGTCGCCGCGCGCGTCGCCAGCCGCGAAGCCATCAAGCACAGCGACGCATACGATGACCTGGCCTTTGCGAGCGGCGATGGCGTATGTCTTGCGAAAGCGGCTATGTTGCCAGAGGGGTATAGGTGTGTTAGGGGTGGGAGGATTAGGACTGAGAGGGGGCATGTGGGGTTGTTGGGGGATTTGGAGGCGGTGGGGAGGTGTCTTTTGGCGGTGATGGAGGGGAGGAGGAGGAGGGGGGTTGGGATGGGAGAAGGGGGCGTGAGAGTTAGGGGAAATTAGGGGTCTGTGGGAGATGCTACCTATTTCCCTCGGTTGGTGGGTATGGGCTAATGGGGAGTTGTACCGTGTTCCTACGGTGTCTGTAGATTTGTGTACAGTATCCCTGTTTATCCTGTACTTCAAGCGAGCATATCATTAGAAACCATACCTGAAACATCCACCGCTTTATCTCCACCACACAACTACCCTCATCTCCTTTCCATGCAAATTCCCAAACAGCCACAGCCGCCCTTTTAACTCAAGCCCAAACGAATCACGCTTCCGTATCACAACTAAAAGGAATGATGTCGTAAGCAAAAGCGAAGTGAGCTAAAAGAGACAAGTGGGCCCCTGGAGAGGCGGGGGAGGGAGCAAGGGAATGGCAGGAGGAGGACGAGGAGGAGGACGAGGAGGAGGACGAGGAGGAGGAGGTGGCATGAAGGGGAATGGGGTTGTGTGGTGTAATGGCGGGTGGATGTACAGTAGGGTGGTTGTAGGGCTTTTGGTATTGGGGTAAACCCGGTTAACGAATTCCTATATATAACTTTGAGCTGAGCTGAGCTGTGCTCAAGGGCTCTCTTCGTTAACAAACAAACATGTCAAAAACCATGACCTATTTTTCAACAGCTTATGAACGGACATATTGACGCTTTTTTGATTTAAAAAGCCATGAAGCGCAACGATACTTGGTTAAGCAAAAGCCAGATTTAGGAAGGGCGTGGGGACGGGGTGGCTGGGAGGAGAAGGGGAGAAGATTCAAAAAAAAGATAGGAAGCAAGGTGAACAGATTCTGGGAAACAGCAAGCCAGAAAAAACAAAGGAAAACAAGGTGGAAAGAAAAATTAAAAAGCTATGAGGAAAGCAGTAAAGAAAAAAGAAATAGGGAAGAATCGCGCAAGCATACGGAGAACCCCAGAGAGAGCCTCACCCCACAGCAAACCACCCTCTTCCACTCTCACACACACACACACACACACACACACACCTGCCTAGTCGCTAACTTCCCCCTTAATACCCCCTTTCCCCTCCGATCTTTCCGCCCCCCCTCCTTCCGCCAACATCCCCGAACCCCGGAAAGCCCAGATAAAAACCCCAGCCAACACCACCGACCAAGACGCTACTGTAGCAACGGTTGTATAAAGTATGATCAGGTGGCCATGGCGGGATCAAAAGTGCGTATATGATGCAGGGAGAGGAAGGGTGAATGTTGAAAGCTGGGGAACAGGGGAAAGAGTGGGGGGGGAGGGGGGCAGGTTGGGGGGTTTTGTTGTTGGGGAATACCGATCGGAGCATGGGAGGAGAGAGGGGGAAAGGTGGAGGAGGTGGAGGTTGGTTTTCGGGGCAGGGGCAGGGGCAGGGGCAGCATTCGGGGTGACTAGGCGGCTGACTTGTGAGGGAAAGGGTTGAGTACTGTAGAAGAAGAAGCGAGGTTTATCTCTTCACGGCCCTTGCTGTTTATCCATCTCCTCAAACGGAAAATAACAGACGTAGCTAGCAAGCGCATACGCTGCCTTAACGCTTGATTGTAGAGAATGCATAGTCATCTCCCTTCAAAAGCGCTCACCCCATTAACTGCAACTGGTCATCCGGTGGCCACCTCGTCTGCGCAAAGCTCAGGCACCGCTTGATACTCTGCAAAAATTTCCGCGTCACCTCGTCGCTCATAATGTGCGCTTGGCCCTTATCACTCTCGTGCAGCTTTTCGCGCGCAGACCGCTCGTGGATGCCGACCATGGTTACGCCGATGGGCCATGCGCTGAAGGTTTTTGTTAGGATTATGCTAGTGATGGGTTGATGGGTGATGGAGGGGTGGAGCCTACGCTTTTCCAATGCTCAATCGTAAATACCCGTCGTTAGCATCCACATACCGCCTCTCCTGCGCCGCCCGCACAATCTCAATCACGGGCTCCAAAATCCCATCCTCCAGCTCCCCCTTCTCAAACTTCCGGAACAGCGGCCGCATGTTCTCCCGCGACTGCACCATCGCGTTCATCGCCGCCTTGCCCTGAAAACTCTGCTTCACCTCCGCGGTGCGTTGGCTGAGCGCCACGGACCATTCTGTCAGCACCATTGTGAAATAAGAGGCTAGTTGTCGGAATAGGAAGGAGCGGGCGGCGGGGTCGGAGGGGAGGGAGAGGGGGACTTTCATGGAGGCTTCAGGGACTAGCGCGAGGGTTGTGGGGATAGGACCGGTTGTTTGAAGGGGGAGGGTGGAGATGGCTGTTAGGCGGCGGTAGCGGCGGAGGCGTTGCTTGTGGGTTTCGCCAAAAAGGATTGCTGGTTCGCAAAGTTCTCTCAACCTCGCCACCAGTTCCTCCTCAACGATATCCTCCTCGCCCTCCGGCAAGGGCGTCCCCTCAGCGCCCTCTATCCCCTTAGCCGGTAGCTCCGGAAGGCCCAATCGCTTCCTCCTCGCCCTCTCCTTCCTCTCCTCCTCCTCCTCTCTCCTTACACGAGATTCCTCCGCCAGCCGCCGCCGCTTCTCGTCCCGCTCGCGGTTTCGAACCGTCTCTTCTTCCTCGAGCTTACGTTTTTTCGTGAGTTTGGCTTCGCGGTCGCGCTGAATGGCGGCTTGTTCGTCCAGATAGGCTTGTTGGCGTTGGGTTTCAAGGTCGGCGCGCTTCAAATATTTTTTAGTGGATTCGGAGGTGGAGTTGGGGGGAGGTGTTTGGCGGGATTTGGAGATTTCGGTGGACATGAGGGAGGCGAAATCCATGGCGGGCGGTAATGGCTTCAGTTGGTTGTGGAGAAAGTATTTGGTTGATAGGTACTAAGGTAGTGACTTTCGGGCACATACAAGGCTTAGCGCTTGTCGGCTACCTCGTCTGCTGCGGCTGGAAGAGGAGGGATTTGTCGATTTTTCTAAGTGGAATCAAAATAGTACGGCCGGCTGACAAGAAAATTTGACGCACCACTCCCCAAAATTCCGAGTCACGATCTTCCTTACAACCTCGCATTTGGTGCTCTGGTTCTTCTTAACTCCGAGTGCCGTGCTCCTAAATCTGTCGGGCGAGATGCTCCTAATCCCTTGAACCAAGCAGTCTTTTCTAACTTCTACATCAGAATCTCCCGAGGATCTATTTCTGGAGACGTAGTGGACGACCATACGTAGGTGCGACGGTGATGGCAATATCTAGACGCTAGACCCTTTTCCCAGTCTTGACACACTGCACGATCATGCTAGATACTGTCTCTATTCTAACCTCCCCACCCAACTCTTGGATTGAGATCGACAATATGTGCAAATTCAAAGTACTATTGATGAGGTGGTCAAAAGAAATATTTTATACCTTTTTCGGAAACTTGGTGCTTTGCGCAACTTCTCTATGTCTTCGCTGTTCAGAAGAATCTGCTTGTGGCATCATATCTCGAATAAGTGTGCAATATGCTCGCACATCGAGGAATATAAGTGTGTAAGCCTTGTTGAGCCGTCTAATCCAGCGTTCGCCGTAAACGGTAGGTCACCTGACAGGGCTAAGCATTCGAGCATGGCATTGTAGCATTGCGAAGGTAAGGTATTTCATTATGACGCGCATGAAGAGCTTGACAGTATCGCTTTTGTATTGGCGAGAGGACAGTATAATTGCCTACGTCTTCTCCGAATATTATGGGTACTGAATTGATGATGGTGTTATATTCTAATTTTTGGGTTTATATTTTCCAACATAAACATCCTTTGTAAGCTAACCAATAGATGGTGCAGTGGTCAAGCTTCAATACCCTGGCGCATATCAGAGTTAGAGCAATGGATTTGATGACTGAGGCGACTGCACCAACACAGATTAGGACCTCCGGTATGGCGACTACCCGGGTCTGAACTGTTTTTGCATCAGGTGTATAATGATTTTGCATCTCTGTGTTACATCGAGTCGTCATACGAGCTCTTATAATTACATATTATCTTTTGGTTAGATTTGAAATTGATTTTTGGATTTTTGGTCATGATGTTTTGGTGATCCACCTTCATCGCTGGGTGATGATGGTCTTCGCATCCAAAATTTGGCCCCCTAAAACTGTATATCAAGCCTCGTCCCGCAATTTGACCCTCAAATTATATCAGCAATACATTGCCTCTGTTCACCAACGCAGCAGCCATATGTTTGAAAAGCCATTCTCATACTCATCCCGTAATTAAATTGAGGGCGAGCGATCCCAGCCTGTGGAAAGGCACCATTTTATCTCATTTTCTCCGCCCAAACATGGTGAACCTTTGTAAGAGTTATTGATACAGCGAACCCTTGTCCTATACCTGGTAACTCCCTTATTGATAAAATACAGAGCCATTCCAAAAGCAGGACGGTCGTCTCAGGGTCAATATCCTGCATCTTCTCTGCGTTGATCGGAGATGGGTCAAGTTACGGACCAACGTTCAGGCCCTAGGCAGCGTTTGGGACAACCTAACGGCTGCCTTCAGGTCTATCAATATACGGTACCTCAACATGTTCATATTGAAATTCAATTCCAGAATTGATTTAATATATCTACACAAGTCAAGATCGCGATATCACATCCGGAGTTGAAGGTGGAGGGGGGTTGGGAGGAAATAACGTTTATATCAGACTTTGACTTTTCATAGGGGATTTGATTTAAGGTTATTGACTCGCGTCACATCGAAACGATATCACTTCGGATTGGGACTACTAATGTGTAATTTTATCACATAGGCACTCTATCGTCAATTAATCCTTGATTGCATGAATACACAAGCTAATGCCGACCTGAATTACTAGAGATGACTCGACTTGACCATCGCACGCATCGGGAGCAGGGCTCATCGACCCCGTTCTTGCTCAATATCTTAAGAAATCAACAGGCTTGTAATTCAATGGCCAGAAAACAAACCAATCTATAATAAGTCAACTACGATCTCTGCACGACACGCAATGAGAAATCTGCATCATTCACCGACATGAGACCAAGGTCATACCCAATCAATGCTGAAAGGTTTCAATTTGGAAGATGGCCATCCAGCCAAACATACAGTCTAGTTAGTCCAGGGACAAGAAGTCGGCTTTAGTGGCACAGATACGAGATTTGGGGCTCCATTCGCTTGACATGGGAACGATTGAGAAACACTAGAAGAATATGCCGACGAAGAGGGCGAATCCGAAACCTGTTCGAGGCGTTAGGAGATTTAGGTAGGAACAATGACATCCTTTTAGATAATCAGCCCACATGACCCTTCCGCAAAATTGTATGAGAAGCAGATATCCAACGGCTTACAAATAAGAACTTCACTGTGGATGGTATGGATGACGGTGTGGAACATAGTGGTCCAGAGGTAGGAGACGTTGTAGATGGTTGGGAGGAAATCGAAGTGGGGGGTGTAGAGGGTGGCTACATAGGTCCCGAGCTACCTGGTTGGTGGTGGAATTGATAGAGGATAGGTAGGCTGTTAGTAGGGTGATTATGGGGAGAATGAGAGGGTGGAAAAGGCCCACGGAGGTGGGACAGGGTTTTTGTCATCTTGATTCCTGGAGACTAGGCAACGCGAGACGAAAGAAGTAGGAAGAGCGGACAAATGGATGGTTGTGAGCTTGAGATAGAGAGTGAAAGTGAAGGAACTTCGAATAGAGCAGAAGTAGTGGGTCTCAACTGCGTCAAAATTGCCCCACAGCCAAGACCGAGGCACCAACTTGCATTATGGTTTTGGCAACAATCCGCATCAGAAAACAATTAACATAGCCATGCGCGTTTTCTTTGCCGAAAGAAACCGAAGGAAGGAGACGCACAGCATGGCATCATTGCAAGTTGATCGGACCTTGAAAACGAAGATGAACAAATGTGTTAGCGGGGGAAGATGCAACCGCTGGATGGAACAGATTCCAATATCTCACATGGCTTAGAAGTACTTCGAAACATAGAAAATTCCGAATCTGCATTCCAGGCAGCCCCAGACAGCAGGCTGAACAGCAATCTAGGCAAAGCAAGGCTTACACCTATTGGAGCGAAAATCTAGGTAGTCATTTCAAAGTATCAAGAAATTTATCGATCAATAGTATTCGGTTCGACAGACATGAGGTATCAACACCGCATAAAACGGCGTTAAGACCATCTCCAATCGGACGCGTGCGTCCCCTTCAAGCGCCGGACGCTCCCGCCGCTAGATGCTATAAGAAAGGTACAGTAGGCGAGTAGTAAGTTACTCGTAGAATTTGACAAGATGATCTGAAGAACATCGTGGCAGCTGAGGAGTGTTTTACTCGGCGTCACTGCTACCCACTGTGATCTTGATCACCAAGACGGACATGAGCTTGACGATAGCCCCTTTGAAACAGGAAGTATTATGTTCTGCTCTTAGTGCGGTGAGCCTCTCTTGATCATGAGTGGGTTTTCGTGTTTACCCCTAGTGAAGATGGCACAGCTTCGTGTCCTTCGCTCCGGGAACAAAGCAACACCCAAGTTTGAAAGAAACATAGACATAGAGTGCTGCCCCAGGACTCCGGGCCAGGTCATAAGAGGAGGAGCTTTCCGGGTTTAGCCATGTTTGAAAAATGCATGAGCAGTCGCGACATCAGCACGTACCTCGTCGGCGCCAAGAGAATCAGTCGCGATATCGACACGTATGTTGCTGGCGTCGAGAGAATGAGTCGCGATGTCGACACGTACGTTAACACATACACGTACATCGTTGGCTTCTGAAGAATCAGTCCTGAACGTCGACTGTGTCTTAATCAACAAGAAACCGAAAAACTACGATAGTGTCTCTGTCGAGTATTCCAGGTACTCCATGCAAGGAACATGGCCTAACAATTACTCTCGAATATCATTGGCCCAAATGGTCCATTAACAAAGAGAAAGAAACCCAATTTTACGATCTTAGGACCTTTGTGCTCCTTTAAAAGCCACAATTGCCTTCTTTCTATGAAAGCCAGAGGTACTACCACCAGAACGCACAAAGAAATGGAGAAAGGAAATTAGCAACATAGACTTACAAAGATCACAGAATAAAGACATCTCGCACCAAGAGATTATTCCATCGCAAGATAAACGCCAGAGCCCGAGTCCAGCAATCGTAAGTTGCACTTCTCCCTTAACGAAGTTATTTCTCCTATTATACGAGAGAGAAAATCCGAAAACCAAACATTGTACCCCTCTGAAACTCGAGTCCCTCCAATAACTTTGCGCCATCTTCACAACCCAAAGCACTTACACCCGGACCATAGTCATAACCAAATATCATCAGCAAGATGCCACCTACTCGGTCTTCCGCCCGTCGAACTGCAAAACGGGCTCAATACAATGCCGTCAACAGGCTTGATCTCAGCCTGCTGGAATCGTCGCAGCGGGTAACCCGTGCAAAAGCTGGTCGCATCGTGGCGGACAACAACATGAAAAACACGTTCTTCGACAAGGCTTCCTTGCCCAGCTCCTCGTCCGGCTCCTCATCCCTAATAGACGTATGGTCGAAGAACCGTTGGGTGGAGACGGTTGATCCTTCAGTTGCAAGTCTGAGCTCTCGCGAACCCACTTCCAGCTTTACTGCTAGAACCTCGCTCAGGTCAGCTCCTAGCTCTACTTCCAGCTCGCCTCTCAGCTCTGTCCCTAGCTCGATTTCCAGCTCCCCTCTCAGTTCTGCCCCGAGCTCCCCTTCCGCCTCACGCCTCAGCTTCACCGCTTCTAGCTTCCATCTCAGCTCCACTCCTAGGTCTGCTTCCAGCTCCCGTAGCAGGTCTACCAACTCTACAATGTCCAGCACTAACCCACCCGCTCACAGCTCCTCCAGCAACGTCCCTCGTTCGACCCAGATCACCTACTGCACGCCCTGCACCTCCCGCGCTTGTCCAATTCAAAAACTCCATAATGTCGGCGTCTACCTCCATAAAGGCCAACTCCCTCCCAGCACGAATGCTAATTCGGTCTTCGGCCTCAGCAATCCTCCTCCGGAAATCTGGGCTGCGCTGGATCGGTTTAGGAACGGACCTGCTACTGCGGAGGATTTGGTACTGATGGCAGGCTTTGTAGAGTGTCATTTGGAGGATGATGCTCTAATTGAGGATGAGGCATACTGGCATATCGATTATTCGTCAACGGATAATTGGACCCGGTTGATGTGAGACTGCCTCTTCTAACGTGTAGATACGAGGAGCAAGGAAAAGGCTCGTTAATTGAAGTTTAGAGATGAGGAGTAGGATGGTCGAGTCGTGAATTGAATAATGTAAGACTCCAGGACTAAAACTGTTCTTTGAATCGTTTGCTTGGGTACTTTCGGGTTGATCCTATATATCTCTAATTTCGTGCTTCTGCAACGCTGGAATATCACACTCAAGGTCTACAATATCTTCTCCTAGAACACTATCTCAAATCATCCCTAATAGGCGTTAAAGTGTCTTTCATGGGCATATTTTTCTGGATTGTCTGATCTGCGTTGCTCGTGTATCTTCGAGATATACCAATCTCACCATCTTCGTCTTTCAGATTCAAATTTCCAGCATGTATTCATTCGCGTTCGGAATTGCCAGAGCATACACCACGGCACATTTGTCTTGGCTCATCCCTCTGCCCTTCTCCGTTGTTATATATAGTAGGTCTCTTATTCTTGTCTTTGCCGACTTTCTGAATCCAATCGCGCTGGTAGCAGTTGATAAGAACTGACCTGCAATGTATGCTACAACCGTTTATTTTCAAGCGTCATATTTGGCTCCGTAAACCGAGACTCGTACTGCTTTATCAGAATCATTCCAGCAATTCCCTCTTGTCAGATGTTGGATTATGAAACTCCAACATAGAGTTCATCTCCAATGCGTGAATATTGTCAAGGTGGAGTTTTTCTAGGAATTCTGTGGTTTAGGTTTCTTTTGTACCGTTATCCTTTCAATTCGCGGTAACTCCTTAATCGTCTACCTCCGCCACGCAATAAATATGTTACTGTCTCTGTCGTTATTTTCACAGCCCTTCACCATGGAACAAAGGCCGAGACACTGGAGTCACGTGTAACCGACCTATTGAAAAATGACAGAAATTTCTAGTCTTCGCAGAATGATGACGATTCCATATCCCAAGAGCCATGTTGTTCCCCCATACGACCCCCAAATTCCCAGTCGCATACCGGAGATATTTCCCAACGACATTCTTTCGAGCGAATGTTGAAATCGCGCTAATACGGATCTTGAAAATTTCGGATCGAGCCGTCGAAGCGACCCGATGGGGTCACAGTCCTTGTCCGATGTTACCGTGCTACAGGATGGAAGATCGTACTTAACCTCGCAGTGCACCAGGTAAAGTCTATCCAGATAAGATTCTGTCCTTCACAACAAGGCAAGCCTGAAAGCACGATGAGACCCCCCAACCCTCTCCACCTCCTCCCCCACCCCCACGCCCTCACCCTCCTCTCCACGCTCCACCTCCTCACCACCGCCCTCACCCTCCCACCTCCCCCCCACAATAACTCCTCCTCCCCAACGCCCCACCCCATCACCGCGCAAACTCCCAACTGCGTCACCAACTTCGACTGGACCTTCCCCCCCTTCTCCGCCCACGACTGCACCCTCACCGCCCGCCCCATCGCCCACCTCGCCGCCCTCTACTCCACCCACCCCATCGAATTCTCCGCCCCAGGCCGCCCCGCCCGCACCTCTCACCCGCGCTTCTACCTCCCCGCCCGCTGGGACACCGGCTCCTGCGTCGTTGCCATCGCCATGCTGGAGCTGTATCCGCCGCGGGCGCTGCCGGGCCGGGTTCGCTCGCCCGAGGTTGATACGGATGTGGGGGATTGGAGGGGGATATTTGAGGCGCTGGTGAGGGTGGAGGCGTGTGTGGTTAGTTCTGAGCGGGTTGGGTGGGAGGCGGTGGGGGTGGAGGGCGGGGTGGGGGTTTTTGTGTGGGCGAGGGCCAGTGTGATTGATGAGTTTACGAGGCTTAGGGTTGGAGAAGGGAGGTTTCTAGAGTGGGGGAATGGGACGTTTGGGGGGGTGCAGGCTTGAGCTTTGCTCTGGTTCCAGTATGTTGGCGAGCTGGCAGGCTGGAAAAATTGGCTTAGAGATTTTAGATGCTGCATTGCAAGCACGGATCATGGGACTCGTCCTATGTGTCATTGCATGCAGCCTCTTCCCTCTTACAGAAATAGAAAGAGAAAGCTTCTAGGGATGTTGACGTGTCCAGGCTCCGTCAAAGTATCGCATCTTGAAGGCAAATCCAACCTCTATCGTATTGAAATACATAAAGGCTGGTTGAGAGCAATCAATTAATCTGCATTCGAAACCACGGAAATTGGAGACTTGAAGCCGTATATCTGCATTATCCCTCCTCATCTCGGGATCCGATTCGACTCTTCTGATCTACTCACTCGAAGCCCAGAGGCCACATCTGAAGACTACACTAGTGCGGAGCGTTATATGTTGACCTCACGTTGAATGATGAGGCTGGGACCGGGTTAAGGTTAGTATACCCACGATGACTGGACCGATCGAAGATAAACGTCTGCCATTTTTGGTTGCCGAAGAAACAGGAAAAGACCATGGCTCTATCCGGAGCTTGGAGCTGGAGTCCTGTGACTCGATACCACTAGGATTAAAGCAGCAAATTTACATTGGATTTTTATTATAGAGACGAGGTTGCTTGGTGCAAGTGTAAGATCGTTAGCGCAACCCGAGTTCCTACTGCCCTTGTAGTCCAAGCCTGGGCCAGTCATCCGCGGTTGTAAATCTTGTCCACCTAACTCCCCTTCCTTGTCTTCCATCACATCTCAGTACAACCCCCCTCGACTTCAATAGCCCTTCCCATCCTGCGCCTCAGCCCCTACCCATCCCTTAGCTACACTGTCAAGAAATCCCTCCCGGCATTCCTCCCCCTCTGCCCACTAACAGCGTCCAACTTCACCGCAACCATCACAATTTCCATCCTTCCTTCCTCTTGTTTCGCGGTGTCTACACGTGGCTGCACCTTAAGACGCCACTGGCCCTTCTTAATGATCCACTCCCCGAATTCATCGAGAGTTCCTAGGCGCTTGCGCTTGCGTGGAGGTGGGCGCACGCTCGGAGGTCGGGATATGGCGGGGTTTTGATTGGAGGTCATGGAAGGAGTGAGAGGGGTGGGCGACGGAATGAAGGGGCGTTCGATGGAGAGGAATGTCGAATCTTGTATTTCGATTTCGTTCTCGAGAGCTTCGGTATCATGTTCCACACCATCGAGGATTAGATGTGCGTCTCGATCAATACGGATCTTCACTCGCTCTTCGCTCAATGGGGTGTTCCCTGGGCTGACTGATTGCGCAGCCGCACCACCGGAGGTCATCATGAGGCCTAGCGGCTGGTTTGTAGGAAGATTCATTTTGTTCGCGACGACCTGGAAAAGACTCGATATGCGAGCTTTGACGTCACCGAAGAACTCGGCGCGCATGCATCGGAGATCAATTTTCGTGCATTCTTCGCCCAACTCGACGATGAGCTCGTAATTGGTTTCATCTACAAAGGGCCGTGAGTAGTTGACCCAGCCTCCAAGAGGAGATCGGTCTGAAGGGGAAGCGTCTCCGACAAAGGAGATGCCAGACTGTTTTAGATCTTCTATCCGGACGATGATCTCGAAATTTTGTCGTTCGACGTTGTAACTGATATCGTGGTAGATAAGTTTCTGTTCCAGACCGCGGAAATGATAGTAGCGAGCATCTCTGAGGAGGTCTGCTCGGTGATGTTTATCTCTAATGTGCAGAGGATATCCGCGTAACATGTGTAGAAGGTCTGCAAATACATCTGCTGAATGATCTGGTACATTAGCAGGTTTGATAGAGGGAGGCCGTAGTAGACCATTGCTATCAAGGCCGGGAAAGATTTCACTGGGGCTGCTGAAAAAGGCGGCAAAATCTAGAGAGAAGTAGTTTGGCTTGTCACCTGGACCTGTGAAGATATCTCGTTGGATCTGAAAATCTCGACCACCAATTTGAATGAAGATTTCGGATTCGAAAAGCTGAGATATTAAGCGTGGTACTGAGGTCGTCAGCTGAAGCACCTCAAGTAGAATGCAAAAACTTACAAGAATAAAATTGGGCGTCTGCAAATAATCTGACATAGTGAGAGCCATCTTTGGGCTGTACGTAATAACCTATAATCCACATCAATTCCTCATGCTGCAGTAGAGGCCGGACCGGTACTACCTTGAAGATGTCTACAGATATCATGGAAAGTCGCCGGGTCGCGGTCGATGTACAATGTTCTTACGCCTCCAGTGCCATCTTCATTCTGTCGAAGCTGTTCTTCGAAGAATCGCGAAAAGTACGAGGGTGCTCTAGGACTCTCAGCACAAGTCATTCCCCTGTTATCCTCTGAAATAAATACTGACCATCTGACATGATGGAGGCTCCGGACAATCTGAAAAGTTCCGAGCCTATCTGTATAGGGAACCCTTTTCCAGGTGGAAGGGTGAATTGCCCATTTTGTGTAACATTGTCTTGCCCTGATCGCAAAACGCCTGGAGTTCTGCCGGCCCCTTTATTCTCCTGGATTAGAGATTGCCTTGAATTATCACCATTTGCTACCTCATATTTGGGGAGTTCGATTTCTCCACTAGATAATCCTGATGTACTGGACACTAGGGAAACCCCTCGAGTGGATTGGCCTGCTTGACCCCTTCGCAGATCTTCGTCAACCTCTAGAGTACGAGTCCCAGTATACATCTTCTTCATGGTATTGAATTGTGACGCGCCTGGAGGGCTTTTTCTGTTAGAGGCTACCTGACCGGTTCCAGGTGTTTTCACAAATCTGGAGTTCATCGAGGAGGCTTTCGAAGGTCTGGGCGCTGATTGATTAACGACGTATTCGCGGGGAGCAGATCGCGGCGCCTCTGCATCTGTGCAAGATAGGCTCGATCTCGAGGCGATGGAGGTCGTGGGTGAGAATTGGGAGCTTGGAGCTGTCTGATTGTGCCTGGCTGTCTGTCCACCTTCGGACCGCCCGGAAGTATCCCTTCCGGTATTGATGTTGCCGAGCGCAGAATCTGTTGAATCGAAGGAGCTCCTCCAGTCACCACCGATATTCAGCTGCGACGAGCCTGCAGAGGCTCGCGACTGCTCGGAGACAGGCACTGCTGGCAAAGGTTGTACTTGGTGGAAGTCGAAGATGAACTGTTGACTGGCGTCGCGGAAGGCGTTGCCATGGCGGGCTGTACCGCTGTGATCGACGACACTAACGCCTGTGTTGTGAGTTGGGGGTTCGGTGTCCAAGGCAAATATGAAGCTGGAATCAGATGTTGAGGTCGCAAGAAGCCAACTCTGCTTTGGAGAGAACGGACTGCTTTCATTGTCCCCCCAATGTCCCCCGCCACCATTGGAATCGCTTTGCGGCATCAGCCGTTGTCCCTTCGTGCGATGACCACACTTCTATTTTCATCCCAACTCTTCGTTGTCAATCTACGTACCTTACTGTACCCAGCTCCAATCGAGGTTGAGGCAGCCTCCTATTGATAGCATAGTGCTGACTGTGTCGCCCCGTTAGCGAGCAATTGTACACGCGCATCTGAAAATTCTTACCCGGCTCAACCAAATCACCCAGCGTGCATCACATCTGGACGAACGTCTGGCAATTATTTCAAGATCGCGGTAATGGAACCAAAGGACTGTTTTTGCGAGATTGCGATTGCGGCAAAAGAAGTCGAGTGCCTGCATGTTGACGCCAGTATCACGGTGAGATAGCATTTGCTGAAGACACGACACCTGTGCGGTTTTATTGGCAGGGATATCATGAATTACGTTCGATTAAAACACTGATACGAATGTTCGAGGGCTGGTTATCTAACAGCGTCACCTTGTGTCAAATCATGGTTCTTGGTTCTTCAATCCCATCGAATTATCTATTTTGCCATTATGCCCTTCTATCCATTGATGTGGGCGCTGGCGGTATGGCTTTAACAAAGTCTCAAAATCGTTGGTCTACATAGGATTATGATGAGACTTCTACGTTGATGGGCTTTATAGGGTCAAAAACGAGGAGGGCCTGACCACGTTGGGGTGGAAAGACCGTAAACTGTACCATGACCACTACTAAGAAGGCTATACCCTGACTGATGGAACCAGATTAATCTATTGGGCATCGTTGCTGTTCTCATGTTGGTTTGTGGTCCGTCGTGTTCTCAGAGAAGTCGATGGTTATCATTTCTAGCGTCCACAGTGGTTGTTAGTCTCGACCGTAGGTATTCTTTTTCTTAGTGCAAAGACTTTCAAGTTATGAATAGCTAGATACAAACAAGGCATTTTGAAATGACTGAGAATTACGCTACAAGCGTCACAATGGGAAGAGATCCAGGCTAGCGAGCTCCAGCAACAACTCTACAGAGTCGGATCGTAAGACCCTTCGACATCAATGATTTTCTGCACCGCCTTCTTATACGCTTCCCTAGACTCCACTCTTTCCACATAAGCCCAAAGCTTCGGGTGCTTCTCTTTATTAAAGCCAGCTCGTCCTTTGGCAGCCCCAAGTGGGAAACTCATCATGATATCAGCTCCTGTAAGTTCGGTGCCGCAAAGATACTGTCCCCTATGTGGTGAACTTGTGATTTGGCTCTCGAGAAAACCGAAATGGGTCTTGAAATTAGGTTCGAGAAACATGGAGTTGATGTTGTTAACTATAGCGTTCGAGATGGGTTTGATGAAAAACGGCGAGTTAGTCTGGATATCTGGGAAGGGTCTCGTTAGTGCTAATTTGTGCCTCATGAGAGATTAAGACTTACTGCCCATAAGCAGCGCAACCAACAGATACGGCATTATGCTCCCTTCTCCATAGTGCATGTAGTACCGATATCGCATCCATTCTTCGGTCTCTCCGCCCACTTGCCCTTCTTTTCCCTCCGCATACCTCTTGGGAGCCAGCTGGGGCCCGAAATGGTCTATAAGGTACTCGATGATCAAACCCGATTCTGCCAAGATCAACGGTTTTGACATTCCCGCGGCCTGAATGGAGACGAGTGGCGCCTTTCCAAGAGGGTGAATCTGCTTTAGCTCCTCGGGTGCCATCATTTTCTCTCGTTCGTACGTCTTGAGCTCATATTCCACCTTGAGCTCTTCTAGAAGCCAGAGGATACGCTGTGAGCGGGACTTTTCCAGCCTGCAAGAGTTAAGGGATCTGTATTGAATAGAGGTCGGTCGAAATCACCAATCACGCTTCGCTTTCGGCATTTGTAACTAGACATGAGAGGGGGAAGCCATGGACAAATGGCGCTGTATGGGGCATTGGTCCTTAGATGACTCCAAATTCGAAAAGCAAGAAACGATCTAATACACATGTGCCATCAAACTAACTCGATAAAACGTTACTGAAGAGGGATGCTTGCGTAAGGAAACCTCAGACATAACAGCTCCATTGGCAACCAATTCGATGACCTGGTACTTACCAGTACAGTACAACCTTAGCCTTTTGCTCCGTCTTCACAGGAGTATGGTCAGATGCTTCAGCCATCGTACAATAACAATGAGTAAACCCGTAGGCTATCTATCGATGCGTCCTTTGTAGCTTATTTGTACCTTTCATCATCCCAACTACAACCTCGAGCTTTCAAATAAGCCTCGGCTTAATCTCGGAGTGTTTCCGCTCACTCTTGCCCAATTGGAGAACGCTTACATAAGGCCTCACGCTAAC
>JAABUR0100003948.1_pt1 | contig 20245 bp, 11 predicted proteins | sample 5560091 | NCBI WGS metagenome assembly JAABUR01 (sample SAMN10711879, study PRJNA513375) | rock metagenome | isolation source: Antarctica rocks | place: Antarctica: Victoria Land, University Valley sud
GTCGCGGCCGCCGGGCAGGCCGACGCGTGGGCGCTCACGGACACCGATGTGGAACTGGCGCACCTGGAATGGTCGGCCAACAATCAGGGCCGCACCTTGAACACCGGGCAGGAGGCGATGGTCCGGCGGGTCGCCACCTCCGGACGGCGGATGCAGCTGGTGTTCGGGCCCGCCGGCACCGGCAAAACGACGTCCCTGGCTGTCCTGACGTTGGCGGCGCAGAGCCGCGGCATCACCGTTCTGGGCCTGGCGCCGCAGGCCTCCGCCGCCAAAGAACTCGGCGCGGCGATCCCCGGAATCACCTCCGACACCCTGCACAAACTGACCTACGACATCGCCGAAGTCCCCGCCGCCGACCGGGAGCCATGGGTCACCGACATCGACCAGAACACGCTGGTCATCATCGACGAGGCCGGTTTGGCGGGCACCAAAGAACTCGATCTCGCGGTGGGCTATGTGACCGTTCTGGGCGGGCGGGTGCTGCTGGTCGGTGATGACCGGCAACGCGCCGCCAACGGCGCCGGCGGTGTCCTACGCGATATCGAATCCACCCACGGAGCGTTGATGCTCGACGAGGTGATGCGGTTCCAGGACCGCGGCGTCGTCGGCGCGGGAGCGTTGCACGGCCGCGCCACCCTGGCCCTGCGGGCCGGGGACCCAGGCTCAATCGGCTACTACGCCGACCGGAACCTGATCCGCCCGGTCACCCCCGACACCGCCGCGGCGCACGTGTTCGCCGGGTGGCAGGCGGACATCGCCGCCGGGGCCGACTCGATCATGATCGCGCCGACCCTGGACATGGTGTCCGACCTCAACGGCCGGGCGCGGGCCGCCCGCCTTGCGGCCGCCGGCGGCAAGACCGGGGTGGAGCGCGACCTATTGCGCGGCGAGAAGGTGTCCGCCGGGGACCTGATCGTCACCAAGAAGAACAAACGGACCCTGTCCCTGGGCGGCACCGACTTCGTCCGCAACAACTACCGCTGGACCGTGAACCAGGTCAACCGGGACGGGTCGATCACCGCCACCGAAGTGACCCGCGGCGTCACCCGCACCCTCCCGGCCTGGTACGTCAACTCCGGTTGGGTGCGCCTGGGCTACGCCCACACCGAAGCATCCGTCCAAGGGATGACCGTCGGATCGGCCGCGAAGGTCGGTACCGCGCATGCGGTGTTCACCGACGCCACCAACCGCAACCAGCTGTACACATCCGGGTCCCGCGCCACCGACCGGACCACGTTCTACGGCGTCATTCCCGGCGTCGGCGATCCCCACGAGGTGACCACCCCCGACGCGGTGTCCCCGCAGACCGTGGTGGAAATGTTCGCCGCGGTGCTCGGCCGGGACGGATCCGACCGGTCCGCGACCACCACCCTCCGGGAAGCCGCCGACCCGGTATTCGGGCTCGGCGCACCGGGCAACGCCGCGAACGCCTACGCCCACGCCGTCGTCACCGGCTGCATCGACCTGGCCGGCGAGCAGCAGATGCGGCGGCTCACCGAGATGGCCGAAGTGATCGTGCCCGGCGTCACCACCGCCCCCGCCTGGGAAACGCTGCGCGGTCACCTGGCGACCATCGCCGCCGACGGCGGCGACCCGATGATGCGCCTCACCCGCGCCGTCGGACCCGGCACCCGCGAACTGGGCACCGCCCTGGACCTGGCCGCCGTTGTCGACTACCGCCTCGACAAGACAGGGAACCACTCCCTCGGTGAAGGGCCGCTGCCGTGGCTCCCCAAAATCCCCGCCCGGCTCGTCGCCCAACCGAAATGGGACGCCTATCTACCCGCCCGGGAAGCTCTGGTCACCGACCTGGCCCGGCAGATCCGGGACCGGGCGTTCGACTGGACGCCGCAGGACGCACCAGCGTGGGCTGTTCCCTACCTTTCGAACCGGGACCTGGTCGCCGACCTCGCCGTGTGGCGCGCCGCCCACACGGTGCCCGACGCTGACCTCCGCCCGGCCGGAGCAACTCCCACCCGGTTGACGTTGCGGACCTGGCACCGCCGGTTCGTCGACCAGGCAGTGAAGGTCGCCGGGGACCCGCAGCACGGCGCGGACCGGTGGGCCCGGCACCTCACCGAACAGCACAACATCGCCGCCATCACCGCCGATGACTACTTCCCCGTGTTGGCGGCGCGGCTCTCCCTGGCCGAGGCCGCCGGCCTGGATGTCCCCGCCCTGCTGGCCGCAGCGATCAACGACCAAGAAGCGTTGCCCGCGCAGGTCCCGGCGAAAGCGTTGTGGTGGCGGCTGGAACCACACCTGGGATCACTGACCGCCGACCACGTGCTGCCCGCGTCCGGGCACCGCCTGCGTCCAGTGTGGGCCGCGGACCTCGAGGAAAACCTGGGCGAACTAGACGCGCAGCGGGTCATGTCCGACCGGTTGTGGCCGAGCATCGTCACCCACGTGGACCGCGCGATCCGACAGGGCCAGTCCGCCACCCTGATCCTCCCCGCGGCCGCCGGCCTGTTCGCCTCCGCCCGCTCCACCGTCGAAACCCACGAGATGGCCACGGTGCTGCTCTGGCAGATCGCCACCATCACCGAACCCGCCCCACCCGACCCCGACCTGGAACCCGCCTACCCCGACCCGGAACAGGACGACCTCCTCGTCCCCGCCGGCGCACACCAACTCATCGACGACCTCACCGCCCAACAATCCGCCGCCGCGGTCCCCGCCGGACGGCGGAGCACCACGATGCTCGCTCCCCCGCTGGACCGGGCCATTCCCGACGTCGACCCGTTCGACGCCGACAAGTACGCCGCCGCGGCCGCGCTCATCGACGCCGCCTACGCCGACCTCGACCTCACCGACCTGGCCGGCAGCGAGCCGGCCGACGAAGAACCAGCCGATACCGAAACTACCGAGCCGTGGGACGAGCGGCCCGCGGACCTGTACGACGCGGCGGCGGCGCCGCCGCGGCACTGGACCGCGCCGCAGCCACCCACCGAACCGGTCGACCCGCCCGACCCGGACACCGCCCCGGTACCGGAGCTGCCCGACCCGCAACGCGCCGCCCTGTTCGCCCGGCTGTACGCGGCGAACGCCGCCGCCCAGCAGTACTACCGCGACCAGGCCCCCACCTCCTGGGTCCCCGCCTACATCGCCGGGCGCGGCCTGGACCCCGAACCGTTCGGCTACGCCCCCAACAAATACACAGCGTTGGCCGATCACCTCCGGCAAGCCGGGTTCACCGACACCGAGCTGGTCGCCGCCGGCCTGGTCAAATACTCCCAGCGCGGTGAAGTCATCGACCGGTTCCGGGACCGCGCAGTCCTGCCCATCACCACCGAAGATGGGCACGTCGCGGCGTTCATCGGCCGGATCAACCCCGACCACATCGACCGCGGCGACTACACCACCGCCAAATACCTGAACGGCCCCACCACCGACATCTTCACCAAAGGCGACCTGCCCTACGGGCTGAACCCCGCCTCGACGGAGGCGATCCGGGCCGGCGCAGACATCGTGCTGGTCGAAGGGCCGATGGACGCCGAAGCCGTCAACACCGCCGCCGACACGGCCGGCCGGAACCTCGTCGCCATCGCACCCAACGGCACCGCCCTCACCGCCGGGCACCTCACCGCGCTGAACCGGATCGCCCCCCTGGCCGACCGGACCGTTATCGAAGCGTTCGACTCCGACGCCGCGGGCCGCGCCGCCGCCGACAAAGCGCACACCCTGCTGGCGAACATGCACATCCACGACGCCGTCAGCGTCACCGGCCTCACCGGCAAAGACCCCGCCCAGATGCTCACCGACACCGGCCCCGCCGAGCTCTTGGCCGCGGTTGATGAGCACCGGCCGCTCACCGACGCCACCCTGGACCGCATCATCGACCAGTTCGACACCGCCGACGGCACCGTGGAATCCCGCTACCACGCCATGGCCGCCGTCGTCCCCGTCATCGCTGCGTTGCCCCGCGAGGAGATCATCGACCAAACCATCCGAGTCGCCGCCGCCGTGCCGTGGGACACCGACCGGGCCATCGACTGGGTCGCCCGGCACATCCCCGACCAACCCACACCGGCAACCCCACCGGCACCGCACCAGCTAACCGCAACGGTCGACGACCTCGGCCTGCCGCCCCTGCCCGTCCTATCCACCGACCGCACCCCGCCACGGTCGGAAGAAACGGCGGCCGGGTCGCTGCTCACCCGCACCCACATCAACACCGACATCGACACCGCGCTCGACGCACCAGCCGAGCCCGTCGCCCTGGACACGGATCCGCGGCGGGACGACCTCACCGACCTCGACATTGCTCGGCGAGGCGACGCAACCGTGTTGGTCGAGCCTGCACCGGCCACGCCGGACACAGCGCTGGACATCGCCGCCGCCGATTCCCGACCTGCCGAGCTGGCTGCGGACCACTCCCCCGACACCGGGAAGCCGATCACCGACGCAGCCGAACCCACCCGCGAGGTGGAACAGCACCAAGACCACGAAGCGCAGACCGACCCAGCACCAGAGCTCGCAGACCAGTTAGCAGCCGGCGATACAGAGCAACGCGCCCAGGAGCTGCCCGCCGAGGAAACCGCCGCGCCGGGCCCCCACGCAGACCTACCCGATCAGATCCTGGCCGAGGAACTTGGCCAGGCCACCGCCGAATACGCCGACGCGCAGCGCGTTGCTGCCGCCGCGGCGGAAAAGCAGATACGGGTCGCCGCCGCCGTAGCGCAGGACCAAGGACCGGAAATGACGCGGCTCCGCGCCCGCATCGAAGCCAACAGTCAGCGGCTCGCCGCGATCACCGCAGCTCAGCAGTCCATCGCTGTCACCGACCAGGCGATGGCCGCGTCCACCGCGATCGGGGTGCAGCTGGCCGCGGCCAACCGGGAACTGGACTCGGTGCGCGGCCGGCGCCGCACCGAGCAGGCCCAGGCCCGGGTCGAGCAGCTCACCCAGGCCCGGCAGCAGGCGCAGGACAAGATGGTCGACCTGGAGACCCGCAGCCAACAGCTGATCGGCGCCGCCGGCACACCGGCGCAGCAACAGGAAGCGTTGGCCACCCGCAACCAGGACGCCTACCGCAGCCGCCTGGCCGAGCTGGCGCAGCTGGCCCGCGAGGAAGACGCACGGGCGGTGGAATACGCCCAGGAATGGGCAACCAGCCAACAGCTACGACAGGAAAAGGCCGCCGAAGAGGTGGCGCAACTGACCGCCGAGCAGACCCACCGTGCCTTGTATCCCGACCCGGCAGCCGAGCTGCGCCGGCAGGAAATCTACAACGAGCAACAAGAAGAACTCGAAGCAGCCGCCGCCGAATACACCAGCCCCGACTGGGACGTCCCAGCCGTCGCAGACCACGGCATCGAACGCTGACCCCAGGTCGCTGCCGAACAGGGGCCGCGACCATTAGCGTTGCAGCCGTCTCCCACTGCAGGGACCGGCCAGATGTGATCCAGGTCTGGTCGGTGCCGAGAAGGGAGATGAGGTAAATGACGACTCGACGTCGCAGAACGCGAATGACCCCGAGTGATCGTGCCGCGATGCTGATGGGCATCGGCGCGGTCCTCGGGGCCATCGCTGCTGTGATCCAGTCCCTACGGGGCTGGTAGACCAGTCACCCTCGGGGAGGTCATCGGTATGCGGCCGGTGACCTCCCCACCACTGTAACGCTCACCCACCACCCGATACCAGAATCCCGTTGACTCATTAGAAAGGTCCGCGTGGGTCGGTTGGTTGCTTATGGGAAATGGTCCGGCCGTTTGGGTTCTCGGTTGTCGTGTTGGTGGTTGGTTGGAGCTGACGATGGCGAGAAGGGCTGCCGTGGGAGGCCATTGGCCGTTAGGTCACGAGGAGCACAGGCCGTCGCACTCGTAGGTGTAGAAGGTGCCGCAGCCGCCGGTTCTGGTGCAGCCCTGGAGGCCTCCGTAGCAGTTGGTGCTGTTGGTGCAGTAATCCGAGTCGACGGCGCAGGTGCATGCCCGAGCCGCCGGCGCGGCGCCGCTGGCGCCCGGGTTCTCCCGTGGACCGAGAACCGCGATCATCGACGCGGCCTGTTCTTTTCCGAAGGCTTTCGTCATCTCAGTGGACAGCGCGTCGATGGCTCGCCGGTCGGGAGCGCGGAAGTTGGTCGGGTTTTTCGCGAAAGCGCGGGCCTTGGTGAACGCCGACCGCTGCGTGCTGCCCAAACCCTCCACCTGAACGGCGAATCCCTTGAGGTGGGCAGTCCACGCCGCGCTCTGCTGCTCGGCCGTCATCCCCTGGTAGGCCACACGACGGAACGCGATCGGCAGCACGGCGATCTCCGGAAGGGCGGTTGGCAGCGACCCCGCCTTCTTGCGTTCCCACGACCCCACCGTGTCCGCTGACGCTGGCGCAGCGCCGCTCACCAGGATGCCGGCGACGGTGGCCGCGCCGAGCCCCACGTTGCGCAGGAACCGCTTCCGGGACAGCCCCAACAGGGGCTCGACATCACCGGGCCGTCTGACTTCACCTCGGCTGTTCATCGATCGCAGCTGGCCGAGTGCGCGCAGGATCCCGACCGAGGCGCCGACACCGAGCCGGGCGGCCAGGTGGCTCGCCAGTCCAGCACCGGTCCAGGCATGGACTTCGCTCTCACTGGACACCTTCATCAGGACCGGTTTCCACTCGGCGTCCTCACCCAGAGCGGTGCGACGCCAGTCGCTGACCGCCTGGTTCTGCAGTGGGAAGACTTCGATCCGGTCGCCGCAGGCGGCAGAGACTGCGTCTGCCACGCCACCACAGGAGCCACATGATCCGTCGAACGCGAGGATCCAACGCGCGGGGGAGTTTTCATGCCTACTGTGTATCAGTGTCGTAGTCCACTATGCAAGGGGTCAACTAGGTAATTAATTGACCTTCGTCAGCGGCGAGAGGTGTTAGATGCGAACTGTTCTGATCTTTCTGAATGCGGTCAGGGTGGCGATCGCGGCTACGGCGAGCACGGGGACTGTCTGTAAGGACTGATGCGCCAGGACCTGGAGCTCGCCGATCGGGTCGGCGGTGGACAGGCTGCCGGCGAGGTTGAAGGCGATCGCGCCGAGGAGGGTCACCACGGCGGTCACCGCCATCGCCGGCAGGGTGCGGCGGATCAGAGTGCCGATCAGTACGCCGATGAGCAGGCCCGCGATCCACATGGCCGCAAGGAGCGGCCCGTGAAGGTTGATAGTGGTCAGAACCCGCTCGCCGACTTGCGGTGCGGCGGTGAACGACGCCAACCACCAGGTGATGGTGAACCCGAGGAGGAGCCCCAGGATGCCCAGCGCGGACACGCTGACGATGAGGCGGGAGGTGAACCAACGTCGTCGGGTCACCGATTGGCACCAGGCCAGCGCGGCGGTGCCTGTTTCGATCTCCCGGCTGATGAGCGGGGCGCCCCAGAACGCGGCGACCAGGACGGTGGTGATGGTGAGGTACCCCAGGTACGGGGCGATTGTGGTGAACATGCCTCGCAACTGGTTCTGCAGGTAGTGACAGGTCACCGTGTCCGTGGACTGGCACGCGTGCCACGCTCGGGAGCTGACCCCTCGTGCGATGCTGCCATGCACAGCCAGGGCCACCACGATGATCCCGGTCAGGGCAGCGGTGCCGATGATGGCCGCCCGCATCTGCCGGAAGGCCATGCCGATCATGACGCCACCTGCAGGTGAGGCCCGGCGTGCGGGTCGAAGCGTTGGGAGCGCAGGTGACCCAGGACGACGGTGTCCATCCCCACCGAGTGGGTCTGCCATCGCGGGTCCAGGAACCGGGCGTCGACGGTGAGGCGGACCAGCGCCCGGGTGGAGACGCCCTTGCGCTGGTGGTCGATGATCTCGCCCTGCCTGGACAGTTGCTCCAGCGCGTCGGCGGGCCCGGTGAGCTGGACATGCTCGCCGACGATGGTGTCGATGTCTCCGGTGAGGACCACCCGCCCGGCGTGCAGAGCCAGAACCTGATCGCAGACGGATTCCAATTCGCCGAGAATGTGGCTGGACAGCACCACTGTGATGCCGTGCTCGGCGACGTCGGCCATCAGGCCAGCGAGGACCTGCTGGCGGGCCAGCGGATCAAGGTCTCCGAGCGGTTCGTCCAGGACCAGCAGGTCGGGTTGTTTGGCCAGCGCCATCGTCAATGCAATCTGGGTGCGTTGCCCACCGGACAGCTGCTCGATGCGCTTGTTCGGGTCGATCCCGACGTCGCGGACGCGCTGCGCGGCGAACGCGGAGTTCCATCTCGGGTTGGTGACCTGCCCGTACCGCAGCATTTCCCGCACCCGCAGGTAGCCGTAGAGCGGTTTGCGCTGACCTACGTAACCGATCCGCGCCAGATCGGCCGGGTCGTTGGTCCGCAGCCGGCCGCCCAGGACCGCGATGGACCCTTCGCTCAACGGTTGCAGCCCAACCAGGGCGCGGATCAGCGAAGTCTTGCCGGCGCCGTTCGTGCCCACGACCGCGACGACCGAGCCGGCTGGGATCACCGCGCTGGCATGCCGCAATGCCCACACGTTCCCGAAACGGACCCCCACATCGTCCAGTCGCCCGGCCTCCAGAGTTCCAGCGTCGGCGGCGGCCTTCATGCGGTGGCCTCCCCCGAGTTGGCGGCGCCGATTTCGGCAGTGAACAGCTCGAGCATGTCCCCGCGGCCCATGCCCAGCTCGCCGGCGGCATTGATCCATTTGCCGAGGTCACGCCGGAGCTTGGCCAGCTCGCCGGGCAGGATCGTCATCAGGTCAGCCGCCACGAATGTGCCCTGCCCCTGACGGACTTCGATCAAGCCGCCGCGTTCGAGCTCCCGGTATGCCTTCAACACAGTGTTGGGATTGATGCTCAGCGACAACACCACCTCCCGGGCCGAGGGCAGCTGATCACCGCGCCGTAGGACCCCCGTCTTCATCGCGTGCTTGACCTGCTGCTGCAGCTGCACGTATGTCGGAACGCTGGACCGGGCGTCCAGAGCGAAAGCTAACATCAACCCCACCACTCCACTAGTTGACTAATTGGCTTTCAACATACTACAGCTCAGGCGAAGGCGTTGTTCTTTGGTCAGCAGGGGGTGGCGACGACCAGGATCGCGCAGGAGAGCGGACCTTTTCCGGATGAGGCAACAGGGAATCCGGGCGGACGTGCTTCCTGGCGTTTCAGCTACGGCGGGTGGATGGCTCAACCTGGCTCATCCGGTCGCGCCTTCGAAGGTGCCGAAGTCGATCTGCCGCAGGGTCCGCCGGGTCACGTCACCGCGGTGCGTGATTTCGGTCGGTCCGAGCGGGTCGAAGCTGGTCGCTTTGATCAGCTCCGGGTCGGTGGTGCCCAGGTGGGTGCTTTTGCGGCAGGTGGCGGCGCCTTTGCCGAGCAGTTTGGACAGTCTGGCCTGGAAATCGGGGAGCGTTTTGGAGTAGTAGTCGACGGCGGTGGCGACGGTGGCGGTGACGGCGATGTGGCTGGCCCACCAGGCCCACAATTGGATGGGGAGTTGCTGGGCCAGCGGTGGGTGTCGGCGCCAGCACTGCGGAATGACTTCCTCCACCGCCGTCGCGTGGATCCGGTTGTAGGTTTCCACGAAGTCATCGAGCGCGGCGTCGGTCAACGCCGCTTCTGACGGGTTGAGGTTTGGCCAGGCCCACGGCGGCGGACCGGGTGTTTTACCGCCGATGCGGGCGCCGAGCTGCCGGAGCTGGTCCCGTTGCTCGCGCCGGTCCTGGCGCCCCGGTTCGTTGTCGTCGGGTGGGGTGCTCACACGGTCTCCTTCGTCAACTGCTGCGGCGTGGTGGATGCGCGGGTGATGCGGGCGCGGGTGGTGAGGTCTTGCGCGGCGGCCATGGCGGCGTCGCGTCGGTGGGTGACGAATGCTTCCACTTCGTCCATCTGGTGGTGGATGTCTTTCCCGATCTTCCGTTTCCGGTCGGCGCGGGGCGTGTATCCCAGGAACGGCGAGATGCCCATGCCCAGAACGATCGATTCGCCGTCCTGCAGTTGCTGCTGATCGGACTCCGGTAGCACTTCCTCTTGTTGGACCTGCTCGGAGCCGCCGAACCCGTTGATGGCTTTGCTGCGGCCGACGACGCCGGTCCGGCCGGCGCGCCGCGCTGTTTCCTGCGCGGAGCCGATGTCGTAGCCGCCGTAGATGCTGGTGGACAGGGTGCGGATCCGTTCGGCTCCGGCTTTGCCGAACATTTCCTCCTCATCGGAGGAAGATTGGATGGCGTAGCAGTAGGAGATTCCGTATTTGCGTTGCACCGCGGCGACGTGCGGCAGCATCGGGCAGCGCACCCCGGCGAGCAGCTCGTCGAACACCCCCATGAACGTCTGCGGCAGCCGTCGGCCGGGTAGCCGGCGGGCGACCCGCTCGGCGGTCATGAACATCTCGGTGGCGAACAGGGTCAGGATCGGCCGGGCCAGTTCCATCTCCTCCGGCTCGGCCAGCAGATACACGGTGCCGCCGGCGGCGATCAGCGCGGCGATGTCGAACTGTGTTCCTGACCGGGGTCCGCACAGCGCCCTACCCTGTCCGGAGGCCAGGGAGGAGATCGCGAAGTTCAGGAACCGCTTCACCCCGGAGGTGGTGCGGCCGGCGGCCGGGTCCAGGTGGGTGACCATGTTCATGATCGCGGTGGCCGCCTCCGCAGTGCTGGCGGTTTGCAGGATGCTTTCCGCGGTGGCCAGGTCCGTGTCCCGCAGCCACGCCACCAGATCTTCGATGTCCTTGGCGGGGTCCAGCGCGGCGGCCTGCAACCACGCGGCCAGGACCTCGGTGGCGGAGTCGCGGAAGAACTTGTCGGTGCCGGAGTCGGACTTGCCGTCGCTGTCGCCGCCGGACACCAACGCCCGAGCCCGGTTGGAGGCGACCCGGAAGTCCTGGGAGCCGACGATCGGGTTCCACCGGACCGCCGGGAAACCGGACGCGAACTTCGACGCCGGCGACGACAGGTCCACCACGTGCACGGGATAGCGCACCGGCGTGCGCCACTTGCGGCGCAGCAGCCGCATCCAGGAGAACCGGACCGGCGGCAGCCGCCACATCCTGGCCTTCACGGTGGCGGTGAAAATTTCCGCCTCGATGCTGCTGATCATCGCCGGGCCGGGCAGTTGCCGGATGATCGGAATCAGCAGCCGCCACGACTTTCCCCACCCCTGCCTGGCGACGATTCGCAGCCGGGTTTCAAAGTTGAACCACAATTGCATCCGTTTAACCCGAGGTTGCAGCGGCGACCCGACGTAGTAGCCGAAGCTGGTCATCGGCAACAACATCCGCTGCCGCAATGTGGTGCGGGGCATCACCACCTTGCCTTTGCCGCGGACGGCGCGGCGGCCGTAGTGACGGCGGATCCGCTGCACGGTGGCCAGGCCCCGGTGCCGGTCCGGGCCGGTGTGCCGGCGGCGGCGCAGCAACGGGCTCCGCAGCAACAGGATCCAGCCGGCCAGCAGCGGCGCCGCGCCGGTCAGCGTTTCCCGCCAGGTCGCCGGCATCGTCAGGGTGGCGGGGAATTGGAAGTGTTTGGTGTTGCCCTTCTTGCCGGAAAGGTTGAGCAGGGAACCGTTTCCGGTCAGCGGCGGCCGCAGGTGCAGCTGCGGCAGGTGCAAGCCGTTACCGGTGACCAGCGACGCGGCGGCTCCGCCCAGATACACACAGACCGCGACGCCGACGGTGATGAACACCGCCTTGACCAGGATCCGGAAGTTCTGCCGCCGGGTCCGGATCCGGGTGACGCCCTGCTCGGTGATGCCCCGAAAAACCATCGCTAGATCCCCCCGCCGCTGGTCAGCATGTTCGGTCGCGGCGTCTGCCGGGTTCGGTTCCACATGCGGCCGGTGCCGGCCAGCACGATCACCGCGGCGGCCACCACCGCCCCGAACAGCCAGGTGATGGGAACATTGGCGGCGGGGATCCGCGCTCCGGTGAACGCGCCGACGTCGAAGAGGCTGTGCGCCAGCACCAGCGGCCAGATCGTTCCGGACGCGAGGAACAACGCGACCCCGGCGGCGGCCCACACCAGCACATACAGCGAGGCCTGCGTTCCGTAATACAGGTGGATGGCCCACCGCGCCGCCAACAGCACACCCACCAGCACCGACCAGCTGAAGTACCGGCCGGTGCGGCCCATCTTCTCGAGGCGAACCAGCGCGGTGAACAACGCGACCGGGATGGCCAGCAACGTCAGCTCCTCCCAGATACCGCCGACGAACGTGGATAAGGTGATGTCACCGGCGAGCAGCTGCGCATCGGGAATGCCCATTCCCGGATATCCCCGCGGCCCGCCCCCCTGCGAGGTCGCCAAGGCATGAAACACCCAGGCGGCGACCACCATCGCCGCCACGTAGAGCACGGCGGTGCCGGTGGCGCCCCCGAAGATCCGCCGCCGCCCGTCGCGCCGCCGCATTCCCAAGCCGGCCCAGGAAATCCCGCCGGCGACGTGGGCGAACACCAGCGTCGCGATGGCCAACAGGCCGAACCAGACCGCAAAGCCCGTCGCCCGGCCGCTGCTCGTCGCGGCGGCGGCGCTGCCACCCTGGTTCGCCACCGCAACGCTCCGGTGCAGGGAGGCGATGGCGCCGGCGAACATTCCTCCCCACACCACACCGCCGATCAACAGCCACACCGCCGCGGCGATCCACACCCTGGCGCGGCCGCGGTGCTGCCCCGCCATCTTCAGCGCGTTGCTCAGTCGGGCGCGCAGCCCTGCCATCCTCGGCGGCGGCTGGGTGTGCTCAGTCATGATGCGGGAACCCTTTCGTCGGATGGTGCGGGAGGTGGTCATCAGTGCCAGACGCGGGACACGGTGGCGTAGTGCGGATCCGCCGGGCTGTTGCGGACGGGGGTGACCCGGATGACCATCTGCGATTGGGGAGCTTCGATCTCGTAGTCGACGCCGCCGAAGTTGCCGATGAACATGGCGATATGCCCGGGGTAGCCGATCATGTCGCCGGGCTGCGCCTGGCTGTAGGGGATTTGTTGACCGGCGGCCCACTGGTCCTGGGAGTTGCGGGGCATCGTGATCCCGACCTGCGCCCACATGTAGAGCATCAGACCGGAGCAGTCGAAACCGACGATGTTGCAGTCGTTCTGCCCCAGCCCGGGGCTGCACACTCCCAGGGTCGGGCCGGCCGGGGACCCGCCGGCCCAGGAGTACGGCTCCCCCAGCCAGTTCAGCCCCGCGGTGATCGCCTTGGCCACCGTCGCGTTCGGCGCGGTGATCGTTCCGGCGATTCCCGCCGCCGCGGGCAGGGTGATCTTCGGTCCGTTCACCAACACCACCCCCTTACCGCCCGGCGCCCCGCCCGGCGGGCCGGTGGGGGCTTTGGCCAGGGCGGCGACGATCGCGGTGGCCTGGGTGTAGCTGGCCGCGTAGATCCCACCGGAGGAGTCGTTGCTGCCCTGCACCTTTTGGGCGATCGTCGCCGGATCGCCCAGCGCGTAGCCGCTGACCTTCACGAGTTGGTCGTAGAACTTCCCCGCCGAGACCGCCGGGTTCATCAGCTGCGCCGAGGTGCCCCACCCGGCGGAGGGCCGCTGCTGGAACAAGCCTTCGGAGTCCAGGTTGTGCCCGACCGCGTCGTGCGGAAAGTGCAGGCTCTGCGCCGCGGTGGCCCGCTCCTGACCGTTGAGCTGCCGGTGCCCCTCCGGAAAGTAGCCGTAGTCGGCGGAGGTGCCGTCGTTGGCGAAGTTCAGCAACGTCGATTCGGCGATCGCCACCGCTATCGCAATGGCGATCGCCTGGGTGGGGAGCTTGCGGGCGGCGCCGACGGCGGCGATCACCTGCGCGTTGTGGGCCTGCGCCGGGGTCAACCCCGGAATCGCTACCGCGGCCAACCCGCTCAGGCAGTCGAACGCCGGTTTCCCCGCACCCGCAGCCGGGGTGGGCGGGCCGGTGTCCAGCAGCTGCACCAACGACTTCGCCCACCCATCATGGGAGGCGTACACCCCTGCGGTGGCGCCGAGGTTGAACCGGGTCAACGGTTTCTGCATCGCCGCGGCGACCTGCCCGATGTCGGTGCTGGGCGTGAGGTACTCCGACAGCTGCGTCAGCCGGCCGTAGAACGCCACGGTGGAGGCGACCGGATCGGACAGCGTCACCCCGGGGTAGGCGTCGGTGATCTGGTGGAACATTCCCACGACGGCGCCGGAGAACAGCGACGCCGCCGGGTTCAACCCGGAGTCGGTCTGCGCCACCAGCACCGCGACCTGCATGGCGCGGTGATCGACGTGCAGAGCTTTGCCGACACCGACGATGATCTGCGCGCCGCGGATCTGCTCCGCGGGCAGATCCACGCCGGCGATGTGCTCCGCCGCGGTCAACTCCGACGGCGGCAGCGACGCGGTCGCCTGCGCCACCGCGGCGCTCACAGCGGCCTGGCTGCCCACCGCCGCGCTGGATGTGGTGGAGCCGGTGACCGGGCTGGTCCCGTTGAACGTGCACAGCGAGCCGCTGCTGCCGGCGGTGCTCTGGTCGGTGGCGGCGGTGGAGCTGGTCCCGGCGATCAGCGTCACCAGCAACACCAACACCACAATCGCGCCCAACCCGGACGGGCCCAACAACAGCAGCCACCACATACCGCCGCCGCGGCGCCGCGTCACCAAACGCATCATCGGGTTCATCGGGCTCATCCGCCGGGCGGTGCGGCGACGTCGACGAGCCACCGCCCATCGGGTTGCCGCAGCACCGTGCGAACACCGGACATCACCGTCACCACCGGCGCCGACCGACTCCCGCCAGTAGCGCCGATCGTGACCACCCGCAACCCCCGGTACAGCACATACGCCAACCCACCGGCGGTCGGCTGATCCGGTGACACCGTCACGGTGACCGCCGCGCACCGGATTTCCTGTTTCCGGTCCGCCGCGAACGCCCAGTAGTCCTGTTCCTGCGGGTCGCCGATCTCATCGGCCCACCCCGAGGTGGTCATCAACGGTTTCACCGGCGCGCGGTCCGCGAGAAAGCTGTCCGTCCAGCGTTGCGGGCACATCCGCGCCGCCCACGCCGTCACCGCCGCCTTCGGATCTGCGGTGTCCGCCGCCGACACCGCCCGGGTGGGCCGGTCGACCAGCTGCACCGTGGCCGGGTTGATCGGCGTCGCCGACGGCGGCGCGGGAATCGGCGGAACCCCACCCGCCGGGGTCGGGGACCACCCGTGATCCAACGTGCCCAACCGTCCCGGCTCCCCCGCCAGCCCCGGCCGCGACGCCGCAGCAGTACTCACCGGGTTCACCGGGGCGGCAGCGGGCGCCGACGACGGAACCGGCGCCGCCGCTGCGGCCGCCGACACCGGCGGCGCGGCCGGCATCGAGCTGGCAGACGTCGTCGAGGAGACCGCCGGCGCGGTGGTTGCTCCTGCGGCGGGGTGGTGCGCCCAGCCGGCGATCACCCACCAGCTCAACAACCCACCCGCGACCAGAGCAACCGCCAACGCTCCGCGTTGGCGGTTGCCGACGTCCCGGGTCGACGAGCGGCGGTGCTCCCACCAAGATTTGGACGATTCCCGTTCGGTGGCCAGCCACGCCCTGCGGCTCCGCCGGTCCAGATACTTCGGCGGGGACGTGACGAAACCGGGCCGGAACGACCCTTCCGGCGCCGACCGGAGTTCATCGGTGCGCAGCCGGTGCACCCGGGCCGCCTCCAGCATCTTCCATTCCCGCCGGTCCCGGCGACCCATACCCGACGGTGGCCGCCGCAACCGGGCACCGGGTTCCCGGTCCTGCTCCGACGCCGCCCGGGTGAACGGATCCCGCTCATCCACCCACCCGTCACCGTCCGCGTCGTCGAAGGACCGGTCGGCGCTGCCCGGCGTCCACGGCCGATACACCCCGCCAACACCCTGCTCCAGCTCGGCACCGTCCGCGGCGTCGTGGCCGGTCATCGCTGGCCCTGCTCATCGGTAGGGTCCTGGCGCCGCGGCGGCCGCGGCGGCGCAGCCGGCGGCTGCGGTGTCCGCCGCGACTGACCACCACCCCCGCTCCCACCGGTGGTAGGACGCCGCGGCGGAGAAGGAGTAGGAGGTTGCGGAGGGGTAGCCGCAGGGCTATTTCCGCGCGGCGTCGCTGCCGCCGATCCACCAGCGGTCGGTGCGCGACCCGCCGTCGACACGCTGGCACGGGTACTCCCGCTACCAGTACGGGTGCTCCCGCCACCACCCGACAGGCTTGTTCCGCCGCTCGAAGAAGATCTCGGCGGTGGTGTGGCAGCGGTTCCCGGCCGCGGCGGCGTTGAAGGTGCTGTCGGGTTGGTCGGCAGCGGGCGGGACACCAGCGGCCGATCCGGCAGGGCAGGCGCCGACACCGTCGGCTGACCACGCCGCACCGCCCGGGCCGGCCCGGTCCGAACCGGCGGACTCAGATGCTGCTCTACCCGGCCCCCAGCACCGCCGGAACCGGAACCTCCGCGGCGCTGCCCGCCACCCGACCGGACCGCCGCCGCCCCAACAGCGCCGGCCGTCGCAGTGCCGGTCGACCGCGTACCGGTGGACCCGGTGGCGCTGTTGCCGGCCGCAGCCTGGCCGTTCGCCGTGTGGGACCCGCCACCGGACTCGTTGGCCGTTCCGGCCGGCGCACCAGCTAGGCGTGACCCGTTGTTGGTGGATCCGCTGGTGGGATCGCTCCCGGACCCATCCGCCGTTCCGGTCGGTGTGCCCGCCGGGCGGGATCCGTTGGTGGATCCGTTCGCTGTGCTGGGCGCAGCGGAACCGGTGCCTGCCTGCCCGGACCCGGCACGAGCAGAGCGGCGGCGCCCAGCGGCCGCGGCGCCCACGACCGCGCCCGCAGCCGCCGCGCCGGCCGGGGACGCACCAGAAGCCGAACCCGGGCCCGCACCGGCGCCGCTCGTACCGCCGCCGCTGCTGCTCGAACTGCTTCCGCTGGTCGCCGGCCCGGTGTGACGGCCGGTGCGGCCCGGCCTGGACGAGGACGGCCCGGAACCACCACCAGGTCGTGAACCCGGCGGCCGCGTTCCGCCGCCGCCCTGACCGGGGCCGGGGCCGGTGGGGTTGGTCGGCAACGGCCGGGACCGCAACGGCGCCTGCCGGCCACCTGACCGCGGAGCAGATCCAAACAGGGCCCGGTTCACGCTGCTGTTTGAGAAAGCATGGACGGCCCCAACACCGCCGCGGGCGCCTTTGAAATCCAGCCCGGACGCGGTCTTGCCGGCCTTGCCCAGCCTTTTGCCCAACGCGCCCAGACCCCGCATCGCCATGTAGCCGGAAAACGGGGACGCCCCGGACCCCGCGCCCATCCCCACGACGTTCTCCAACCGGCCGCGCATCCGGAACCCGGTGACGAACGTCGCCAGATCCAGCAACGCCACCGCGAAGAAGCCGTACTTCGGGATCCCCGCGGCCAGGAACGAATCCAAAACCATCACCGACCCGATGACGGTGGTGATGATGACCGACTGCAGCAACGCCCCGATCAGCTCTTCCAGCCACTTCACCCCGATCTGCCGCGGCCGCCCCGGAATCATCCAGAACAGCAGAAAAATGACCCCGGACAACGCCAGCAGCAGGAACCCCACGATCGCCATCAGCCCGTACAGCACCAACGCGAGCAGCACCAGCACCAACGGCAGCGTGACGATCAGAATGAACAGCAACGCACCCAGCCGGCCGAAGGACTGCCCGCGGATCCAGTCGCACTGCGCGTTGAGCTCTTTCGGGCAGTACGCACCGTTCTTCTCATTGGTGTTGCCGCCGTTGTCGCCGCTCATCCAGTGGTTCAGGTCTTGCCAGCGTTGGTCGTCGGTGAGGTAGTCCTTGCCGACGTCGTGGCAGATGCTCTGGTCGTTGAAGTTGGCGTAGCACCACGGAGTGACGACGAAGACGTTCCACATCCCGTCGGCCAGCTGCCGCGTCGCGCCCTTCTGATCGCCGGGGACCTTCACCGCGGGGAACCCGGCGGAGGAGTCGCCGACCGGCCCGAGAGTGGAGTAGCCGACCATCAAACCGTCACTCAGCATGGTGCGGGTGTCGTCCATGTCCTTGAGCACCAACGACGGGGCGGTGGCGAACATCGCGGCGAACACAGACGCCGCGATCAGCCACGACGCGTCGTTCCACAACGACCCGCCGCCTTCGCGTTTCATCCGCCCGTAGGCGACCATCGCGCCGATCGCCAAAGTGGTGCCGAACAGCGGCCAGAACACCGCATTGGCCACCCCGGACACCGCAGAGTCGATCGCGACCTGGTTGTCGGAGTACAGGGTGAGATTGAGCAGCCATTCCATCGAGGTAATCGCGCCCCGGGCCAACGCCGCGATCAGATACATCAGCCCGATCTCGACCGCGTTCAGGATCGTCCACATCGTCTCCTCGACGTGGACGCCGCCGTGATGGGAATCCGACAGATGCAAATACAGGGTGTACTTTTCCGGGCCGAACCGCTCGAACACCGTCTGCCCGCCGCCCGAACCCAGATCCGGACCGACGATCAACCCGTCCGCCGCCGCCGAACCGGCCTGCCCCACCAGGAAAAACCCCATCAGCCACGTCGAGGTCACCAGCCGCCACTTCGACCGGAACACCCACGACACCCCACGCCAGAGCCGCCACAGCACCCGGCCCAGCGCCCACCCCAAACCCGACCACACCCGACTCAACCAGCCGCCCGAATCCTCGACCGCGCCGGGGTTCTCAGCTTCACCGTCGACCTCGACCGGGACGGTGCTCTGCTCAACAGTGGTGCTCATCCGCTGTTCACTACCTTTGTTGCTCCGGAGCAGTACCCGTCGGTTGGCTCGCCGGGGTCGTTTTCCGGCAGCGACGTGACCGCGAAGGTGCCGTCCGGCTGCTTTAGAACTTCAACGGTGAAGATGAGGAACCGGTCCACCTCCTGGTCGACCTGGTACAGCACTTTCAGGGAGCCGTGCGGAAAGGTGCAGGACTGGAACGCGCGGGGGGTCTGCGAGACCCAGCCGGCATGCCCGGTGCACTGGCTTTTACTGGTCAGCTTGTCCTTCTCCGGCCCGGCGGTCAGGGCGCACGCGACGGCGAGGTCCCCGCCGGCCCAGGCGGTGGCGAACGCGTCGGCGACCACCCGCGGATCGTGCCGGTCCCCGCCCGGCGGCGGCGGAAGCGGGCTACTGCAGCCGGCCAGGGCGAGCGCCAGGGCGGCGGCGGCGGCCAGGGCTGCGGTGCGGGAGGTGTTCATGCCATGTACTCCATCGCTGATTCGGCGGGAATCTCGGTCGGGTCCAGGTCATCTTCGAGCCCGGCGCCGACAGCCGACCCGGCCAGCACTGTTTTGGTCCGCTCCGGGGTGGTTTTGAGCATCAGCCCGATCTCCGGGGTGAGCAGGTCGAACCGGATCCGGCCGATCTGCCCGGCGGGGTCCCGGATCAGGCACGCCCCTTTGAGGTGCCGGGCCTGGGACAGGATGAACCCCGATTCCGGTTCCACACCGAGCATCCGGGCCTGCGCGGTCGCCTCGGCGGCGCTGTCCACCCGGAACGCGTACGTCGCGGAGATCTGCTCCTCCAACCCGTCGATCCGCAGCAGCTCCGCGCAGCCCTGGGTGTCGAGCAACATGTTGGTGTCCAACGCCCGACCCATCCGGGCGGTGGTGGCCACCAGATCCCGACCGAAGTCGTACTTGGTGATCAGGTGCAGCTCCGTCAACGCGACGATCTTCGGAATGCCAACGACCTGGCTGGACATGTAGGTGACGTAGGTGAACACCGCTTTGAGCAGCATCGCGGTCAGCCGTTCCCCGGCCTGCCAGTTCTCCTGCCCTGTTTCCGAACCCGGCCACCGCAGGTCGTTGAGGCGCACATACACCAGGCCTGGCCCGGTGGGGATCTGCTTGGCCGACAGATCCGGCGGACCGGCGACCGGCCGGGCCAACGGGTCCGACGCCAGATCGGACAGCTCCACCCCCAACGCCCGAACCACCGGATCGGAGCTTTCGGTCAGCACGTCGATGATCGCGGCGGTGGACCGGTCCGCCGGATCCGGCCGGGCGGCGACCGCTCTGGAAGCGGAGCGGATCTTGGACTCCACATCCGCGGCCCGCCCACGGGGCAGCGTCGCGGTCAGGTTGTCCACCGCCATCGACGCCGCTGTCTGCGGATCGGTGACATACCGGAACGGACACAACGACCCCGACGACGCCGAGGCGGTGGATACCCGGTGGACGTTCCCGCCGTAGGTCTCACACAACTTCGGGATCCCGCCCAGGTCGCCTTTGAAGTCGACCAGCGCCGCCCAGGCGTTCACCGACAGCACCTCGGCGACCAACGCCAACCCCAAAGAGGTGGACTTCCCGGATCCGGAGCCGCCCAGAAACGCCCAGGTGATCTTCGACCCGTCCAGCTGCGCAT
>JAABUR0100003953.1_pt1 | contig 20223 bp, 24 predicted proteins | sample 5560091 | NCBI WGS metagenome assembly JAABUR01 (sample SAMN10711879, study PRJNA513375) | rock metagenome | isolation source: Antarctica rocks | place: Antarctica: Victoria Land, University Valley sud
GGCTGGCCGCGGCGCCGAGCGCGGCGGCGGGCGGCTGGGCGGCGCCGGGGGGCGCGTGGCGCTGGCGGCGCCTGGGGCGCGGCGCGCCGCACGCGCGCGGCGAGGTGGCGCTACAGGCGCCGTGGGGCGGGCCGGACGCCGGCCCCAGCGAGTCGCCGAACGCGCCAGCGCGCCGCGCGCAGGCCGCGGCCGGCGCGGACGGCGGCGCTCGCGACGACTTTTCCATCCCGGCGTTCCGCCCGGCCGTGCCTTGAGCCTAGTGCTCGCAGACTAACTCCGGTGGGACTCCCTTGTGATAGGCTCCGCCGCGCCATGCGTCTCAGACCTCAGGCTGGACCATACATACACTTAGCCAACATAAGTGCTACAGGGAGGAACAGTGTCTCAGCTCATTGCTCAGGCATCTGCAAGTGCCTGAGGTGGCACGAACCCTCGGGGTAACTTCGCAAGCCAGTCTGTCCTCGACCGTTGAGCGGAGCTCGTGACCGGACCGGACAGGACAGGCCGAGCGCGGGCGTGTAGGGGGAGGCGGGCGAGCCAGCAGCGAGCGGCGAGCAGGCAGCGGCGCGGGCCCAGGATCGCGCGGGGGGTCGCCACACAGATGGCCGCCGCGGGCATGGCGCAGGGCAAGGCGGCGGGCCTGGCGTCGCCGCCGCCGCGCCCGGCGCCGCGCGCGCACCAGCACACGCGGCACTCGCACCAGCACAACCTCAACTTCCTGACGCTGTGCCTGCGCACGTGCGCGCTGTGGTCGCCCGCGGTGCTCGGCACCGGCTGGAGCATGGCCAGCAGCGCCGCCAAGCGCTGCAGCACAGGCGCGCCTGCGGCCCCCGCGCGCGCTGACAGCTGGTGCTGACCGCCCGGGCGCTATGGGCGGGAACCTGCCCGGGCCTTCACGGCGCTGTGTCATGCGGTCTCGCGGCCGCCCTGCAGCCCACCCTGCCCCTTCCTGCGGCCCGGCGGGGCCCGCGAGCTGCGCAAGGTCGGAGCCTGCCAGGCTTGCTGATGCGGCGCCGCGCGCGCCGCCCGCGCAGGCGCGCGCAGCATGTCCTCCTTGTGCCGCGCGGACCTCGCGGACGGCAGCTATGCCTACCTCAGCGGCTTGCCGGGTGCGCTGGCGGCTCCTGCGCGCGCCCATGCCGTCTAGTCACGCAATGCACAGTCCGCGGCGCCCCGGCAGGCACCCCTCAGCCGGCCGCAGCCAGTGCCTCCGGTTGAGCGTCTCTGCTACTGCAGCACAGGCTGCGATCTTGCTACTGCAGCACAGGCTGCGACCTTGCTGTTGCAGCACAGCCTGTGGTCTTGCTCCTGCAGCACAGGCTGCGGGCTGAGGGCCGCGGCGCGCGCAGACAACGCGTACGACCTGGTGCTCTCCAGCGGCTTCCTCGCGTTCGCCAGCCACAGCGGCTTCCTGAAGGCGGTCGAGGCGGCCGGGCTGCACGTGTCGGGCGTGATGGGCACCTCCGCCGGCGCGCTGTCGGGCAGCCTCTACTGCGCTGGCTACTCGCCCGACTCGGTGCGCGCGTGCGCGGTGGGGCCGGCGGCTGGCCGGGTGAAGGCGCGGGCCGCAGTGGCGCCCTGACATCAGCCCTAACCCTACCCTGTACCCCACGCGCGCAGGTGGCGCGCGAGCTGTCGCGCGTGCCGCCCATAAACCTGCTGCGGCCCAGCTGCCGGCCCTGGCGCGGCGGCGCCATCTCGCTGCACGCCGTCACCGCGCGCCTGCGCGACCTGCTGCCGCCCACGTTTGAGGATCTGGATACGGTGCGCCCGCGGGGCCTGAGCGCAGGGCCGCCCGCTGCGCTCAGATGCAGCACACGCGTCGCAGCGTGCCGCTGAAGTCTCGCAGAACCTCCCAGACCCTCGCATCAAAACGCTGGGCCGGCTCGCCTGCGGCTCGCTCGCGTGTGCAGCGCCGCCCGCAATGGCCTGCGACCTTGCAGGACGCCCTGCGCGCCATGGTGAAGAGTCGCGGTGAGGACCCAGCGGTGGCGCACGCCATGGGTGGGCGGCGGCGTGAGCGCGCGCGCGCCCGGCGTGCAGGAGCTGGCAGTGGGCGTCGTGTCTAAAGAAGGCGAGTACCGGCTCATCGACAGCGGCCCGCTGCCGGAGGCCGTGGCGGCCTCGGCCGCCATCCCCTTCATTTTCAACCCCGTCAATATCCCCGGTGCGCGCGCGGTGCCCCGGCGCCGGCCGCGCAGCCGTGCACGGCCCAGCACTGCGTCCCGACCCGCGCCTGCCGGACCGGCCGCGGCGCCCGGGCGCTGACCGGGCGACGCGCGCGCCGCGCACAGGCCAGGCAGGCGGGCCCTTCAAGGACGGCGGTCTGGCGGACCGCACGGGCCTGGTGGCGTGGCGGCGGCGGCGCGAGGCGCAGGCGCGCGCGCGCGCGGGCGCCTCCGCGGCCGCCGCCGCCATCCCGGGGCCGCCAGCGGCGCTGGTGCACCTCATCGCGCGCTCCAGCCGCTTCTCTGGCGCCGACGACGTCATGGCCACTGGTGCGCGCTCACAGCCTGCTGCCTGCTTGCAGCTGAACGCGTCAGCTCCGTCAGGAAAACGCGTCACAGAAGGTTGTCTGATGGTCGTTTGGGTCGTCAGCCGGGCGGGCAGCCGCGGCGATCGCTGCTTGGCACGCCCGCCGTCCTGCAGAAAAGCGCAGAGAGCTGGGCATGAGGACCCGCTCCCAAAAATGCGACAGTCGGCTTTTCCCGGTTCAGGGGTGCAGCGCATGACGCGCGCGCGCGCGCAGGCGAGCGGCGCGTGACGGTTGTCAACTCGCCGCGCAGCGGCGTCAACTTCTTCTCGCTCGGCGACTTTGAGGAGCAGGTTGCGGCGGCGTACCAGCGCGCGCAGCCGGCCATGCGCCAGGTGCGCGAGCGCCGGTCCGGCCGCCGGCAGCCCTCGCCCATCCGCCGCGCGCCCTGATGCGCCGGCCAGGGCCCCTCGGGGTCGTCGAGGTCCGCGTGCCCTGGCGGGCCAGCGCGCGCGGCACACGGATGGACGGGCAGCGACGCACCTGCTGGCGGCGTGAGGCGCTGCCAGTGCGCGGAGCGGACGGGTTGCGGCTGGATCAGCGTGCGTGCGCTGGGGCTGGGGCCCTGGCCGCTTCAGCCGTTGCGCAGGCTGCTCTCTGGGCGCAGCTCCTCTGCAGACGCTAGGCCTCAGCAAGGTGCATACAGTGCAGAGTGTGGTGGGCGGCAGCACGCCCAAAGAAAAGCCCTTGAATGGCGATCGGCCTTGGAAGGCGCGCTCGGCTGTGTTGGCAGCGCCCCTGATCGCCGCAGCCGCTTTTGTTTCTCGCTGCGGTGGTTTCTATGTTGATTGCGCATCCCATGTCTTTTTAGTAGATAGGCTGCGCCTGCGCACAGACAGCAGGTTTGCGCGGAGCCATGACGGCCCGCACCCCCAGCGGCAGCGCCCTAGTTTGGGGTCTTGGAGAGGAGTCTCAGTGTGTCTCGTGTGGGCCGAGTGGCAGAAGTTGGAAATGCTATGGGAGCGGTGAGAGCGTGAAATGCGACGGTGGGAAGTGTATGTGTTGAGAGCGAGCGTCTTTTAGCTTGGTAGCGACGCTGCAGGCGCGCCGGCTGCACCTGGCCGCTCTGGCACCGATGTAGCTTTCATACTATATGCACGGCTGGTGGGCCCGTGCCCTTCACTCTACTTCATGAGTCAAGACTTGGAGCGTATGCGGCGGGCCTGCCATCCTGTCGGGCGCCCTGCCTTCTCAAGTCCCGCCCCTTGCAGAATACACGGGCACTGCGCTCGGGGTTGGAGCGTTCGGGGTTAAGTGTGCCCCGGGCACTGCGCTCGGGGTTGGAGCGCTCAAGCTGGAGCGAGAGAGGGAGTGGCAGCGCGAGCCAGAGCAGCGCGCCAGGCGGCCCGCGCTGCCGCAACATATGGCATGAACACTGTGGTCTTCCACCACGCAACGCACGGGCGCCTGTCCTGTGTGCCTGTCCTGTGTGCGCACAAAGCCCTGTAGCCTACTGCGCAGTGTGGGCATGTCTGCAAGCAGTGCCTCCTGCTGCATGGCGTGCGCAAGCAGTGCCGTGTCGCCGCCGCGCGATGTAAATCACCGCTCTGCAGCTTCTGTCAACTGAGGCTTGCTCTTGCCAGCGCAAATGTCAACAAGACTTCATTGTGCCAGGCAGCATAGTTGTTCTAGTGACGCCGCCAACACACGAGTCGTACTGGCAGCATTAATGTAAAGGAGCGCCAACAATGAATGAATGAGCATTAATAATGAACGCGCCAAGGGGCGCGTTCATGCGCCGAAGCAGCGCATGGCATGCAGACTCAAGTAGCAGTGCCGCACAGGGCGCCAGGGGCACCCCGCGTGCTTCCTGTATTTGGCCCGCACGTAAACTACAAAGCTGTTCGCTCACGCGCCCGCAGAGCAGGCTGCCCCCTGCCTCGCACCGCCGCTGGGTCGGGTGCTCAAGTAGGGCACAGGCCGCTAAGCTCGCAGGCTGCCCACAGGAGCCCGGGCGGCGCGTCGCAGTCTGCACCCTGCCGGGCCCCTTCCTCCCGACTGTCCAGTGCATGCGCGGTGCGCGCGGCTCTCCCTCACGCAGCCTCTCAGTCACGCAATTACGCAAGCTCTCTGGACACACACACACAGGCGGGCTAGTACGGACACACCGGGTCACTCCCCTACCTAGGCAGCGCGGCGCACAGGCCGCCCACTGGTCGCGCACGCGCGCGCGCGCGCGCGCTGTGCGCGCGCGCGTCGGCCGGCCGGCCGCTAGTCGCGCGAGCGCGCCGGCGCCGCGCGCGCCGTCAGCAGCAGTCGACCTCGCCGAGCGCGCGGTCGCGCAGCAGGATCGCGCCGGTGATCTCGCCGGCCAGCACGCGCACGGAGGAGTAGAAGCCGGTGCCGCTCATGAGCAGCGACAGCGGGATGAGCGCCACGCACAGGTAGTACTCGCCGCGGCTGATCTTGTCCGGCAGTAGCAGCAGCGTGAACCAGGCCGGCAGCGTGTACGCGCACACCAGGCTCGTCGCGCTCGTGGCCAGCGCGACCAGAGAGCTGAGGAACGGCACGGTCATCGAGACCGCGAACGCGTACGTGATCACCGCGCTCGTGGCCGCCAGCCAGGTGGCCCAGTGGTGGTCCGCCGCGCTCTCGATGCGCTCGCCCTGCGCCTTGCCCTGGCTGCGCGCCAGCAGCGTGAGCATGTTGTGCGTCCACACGTTGAGGTTGAGCAGGTACTGGCCCAGCGCCTGCGCGCGCGCGCGCCCCCGCATGTCGGCCCACGCTTGCGCCCCTCCTTTACCTGATGGTCAGATGTCATCATCAATCTGACAGATGTGGTGCGGGGCGCCACGAGCGCGCATGTGGGGGATGAGGGCCTTGGGGCTAGGGTTAGGGCAGCGTGCGGCGGCGCGCGGGCGCGCCTGCGCGAGGATCGCGTTGGCGGCCAGCCGCGCAAACACGCCCGAGCCAATGCCGAAGATGATGACGCTGGGCACAACGGCGCCCATGCTCCAGTAGCCGATGCCGCCCAGCGCAACGTACGCGGTGCCCATCACCGCCGTCGACGCGCGCACGGCCGACGCAAACTCGGTCGGCCGCTGCATCGCGTTTATCACCTCCACGAACGCAAACTGGCCGCCGCACCTGCGCCCCGCGCCGCGCGCGCTCGGCCTGGGGGCCGCGAACTGCGCAGCGGCCTGCGCGCCGGCCGACAGGCGCCCGCACGGCGGGGCCGGGCGCATGCATGCGCGCGGCGGGGGTGCGCACGCGAAGACCATGTTCATCAGCCCGACCAGCGCCATCTCCGTGTCAGCTGCGCCACCAGCAGCCCCGTCAGCCCCGTGCGCCAGAGGCCCGCTTGTTGCAACAGCAGCAGCGAAAGCCGCGCGGCGCACCCGTCTGGAACGCGACCGTCTGTCGCTGGTAGCCCGGCAGCGGCCGGGCGACCAGGCTGACCGTCACGATGAGCGCGGCGAATGCTTGCCCGAACGTGCCGAACGTCAGGAACCAGCCCAGCTTGTTCATGGCCTTGACCTGCGCGCCGGCGGCGGCCCCGTCGGCGCGCCGCCCGCGCCCGCGCGGCCGCGCAGCGCCCCAGCTGACCTGCTCGTCGCCCGGCGCCAGCAGAATCGGGCGCCCGCGAGGCGCGAGCCCGGCCCGCAGGGGCTGCGCACCTGGATGCAGAACAGCGCGACTATCGCGATGACCAGCGAGTACACCACGAGCGGCACGTCCGCGTTGCCGGCCGCGTGCTGCAGGCTCTGCGAGGTCACGAGGTGCAGGATGATACACCGCGTCGCGCCGAAGCTGTGCACAATCCCCTGCACCAGCCAGCGCCCCTGCGCGCGGCGGCCGGCGCCCCTGTTGTGGCCGGGCTGCTCGGGCGGATGCGCTGCGCGGCGGCCGGCTCGGCGGCGCGCGCACCTTGGAGCCCGCCGCGGCCTCGCCAATGTCAGAGAACAGCACGCAGCCGTTCACCGCGGTCACCAGCCGCGAGATAAGGAAGCCCGAGTACATGGTGAGCACCATGAGCGTCACGACGGCCGCCGTGCCGGGCACCCACCCCAGCCTGCGCCCGCGCATCCGCCCCCCTTCAGCCTGGCAGCAGGTCAAATGACCAACGATGGCCCCGCGGTGCGGCTTTCGGCGCCCCTCGCGAGCAAGTCCGGCGGCGGGCGCCGCGCGCGCGGGGCGCACCGCGAGAACGCGGCCGGCATGAGCCACAGGCCGAAGCCCAGCTGCAGCGCCAGCAGCGTGAGCACCGTGCCGGCCCAGGGCGCGCGCGTGGTGCAGTCGCGCGCCACCGGCGACTTGAAGCCCGACATCGTGGGCAGCAGGGCCTCGCGGTCGCTGGACCGCGTGGCCTGCACCATGATGCGCGCAACCGCGGGCACATGCGGCTGCTTCTTCATCGCGGCGCGCGCAGGCCGCGCCGCGCCGCCCGCAGCGCCCACCCGGGCTCACCCGGCCTCCGACCCCCGCTGGCGCGCCAGTGCTGCGCTGGCGGCAGGCTTCCGCCGCCGCTGTGCCTATGGGGGGTGGGGGGGTCCGCTGCTGTGGTGGTTGCACGGCGGGCTCGCAGCGATGTGCGAGAAAAGGGTGGCAGCTCGTCGGCTGTGCCCCCGCAGGCTGCCGGGCAGGCAGTCACAAACCGGCCGCTCGCCCGTCGTACCGGCCAGGAGCCGCAAAGTTCACCAAAACGACAAGGCCACGATTCCTGGCCACCGTTCAAAGACCCGCGTCAAGGCTGTCTCGAGGTCAATAAATCAGAACGAGCACTGTGTCAGCCTCGGCACCGCGCACGCCTCGCCGATCAGACTTCCTGCGTGAGCACTTCGCGTCGTAGGCCCTAAGGTGTAGTATGCAGGTTATGAGGAGTAGGGTGTGGGCCTGCAATTAGGGCCTGCAGCTTTTTTCGTACTAGGCCCGAAATACTTATAATAATAGCCGACTGACCCGGCTGCGTCGTAGCAGCGCGGAGACAAGGTCCGATGGCTCGGCCTCAGCGGTAGGAGGCAGCCCACCGCAGGAATTGGAGCGAGGGAGCCGACGGAGGCTTTTGTCCCCGCGGGCAAGCGGCGAGCCGCGCCTACATAGGATGGATAGACGGAGGCAGCCGCAGCATGGCGCCGCGAGCAGGCCGTGGCCGGCGGTGTGCCTGGTGTGCATGATGGCCGTGATGCACGCCGCGGCCGGCACGGACCTGCCCTCCCCCGAGAGCTGGCTCCTGCTGCCGCCGGCCAAGTATCAGGTGCGGGCGGGCTGCATTGGGGGGTCGCGCCCTGCTGCCGCCCAGCCGCCGGCCAGCTGCGGCGTGCTGGCGCCCTGGTGCACGGCACTGATGGGAGTCAGACCCCCGGGCGCGCCAGGTCGTGCACAGCCACGAGGTGGTCCTGACAGCGCCCACGCACCGCGAGCCGCGCGGCGTCGTGTTCATGCTGCACGGCTGCCTGCAGCTGGTCACCGAGTGGGGCTTCCAGAGCGAGCACTGCCCCGACTGCCACGGTGCGCCCCGGCGCGGCTGCCAAGAAGACAAGCTGTGTCAGGAAGCGCCGCGCGGAGAATGTTACGAGCAAGGGACTGCCCGCCGGCGACGGTCCCAGCCTGCGCGCGGGCTGCTGACGCGTGCGCGCGCGCGCGCGCGCGCGCCAGGCATGCCCGAGGAGATGGTGACCGTGTGGAAGATGTGGCGGCGCGGGTACGCCGTGGCCGCCGTCGGCCCGCTCGACGGCGGCGGCGGCTACCACTGCTACGCCACGGGCGTGGACGCCGAGGAGTTTGACGTGCCGGAGGCGCCCGAGGTGCGGCCCGCGCGGCTCGCACCGCACCCGCGTCTGCCGTTACGCCTGGCGCGCCGACGCGTGCGCGGGCGGCGCAGATGGTGCGCGCGCTACGGACCATCCTGACGGACAACCGCTGGTGGCACCTGCCGCGGTACGCGGCGGGCGCCTCGCGCGGCGGCGCGTTTGTGCTCATCCTCGCGCTGCACTTTCCGCTGCAGGCGCGGGCGCGGCTCTGCGCGCGCGGCGCGGCGCGGCGCCTCGCCGGCCCGGCCGCGAGTGACGTGCCTGGACTCCCGGGCGCAGGGCGCGGGCAGCATGGTCATGGGCATGAAGCCGCTGGAGCTGCTGGACGGCCCGCTCGCGCCGCGCGACGCGCACACCAACGCGACCTGGGCATACCCGCCCGTGCTGCTGATGCAGGCGGCGAACGACCAGCGCGACGTCGTCAGCATCATCGACCGCACGATTCCCGTGTTTGCCGCCCAGGTGCGGCGCCTGCTCGCGGCGCCGCCGCGGCGCCGCATAAGATCCCATCACTTGCTTTGGCTTTGGCACATGCTCTGCGTGCTGCGTGCGCTTGGGCGCTCTGGCCGCCGCGCGCTCCGGGCTGCCGCCGTCCGCGCGCGGCTGAGCGCGCGGCGCGCAGGGCATCCATGTGCGCAAGCTGGTCATGCAGCCCTACCCCTTCACGCCCGCGTCCTTTGCGGAGCGCGTACGCGGCGTGAGCGCGGAGGTGTCGGCGCGCCTGTTCGCGCGCTGGCGCGAGGCCGGCCTGCTGGACGAGCACGGCTTCAGCGACGCCAGCAACGCGCAGGCGCTTGGGTGCGGCGCCCGGATGCGCCGCGGTGCCGGCAGCCGCGCCTGTGCCGGCAGCCGAGCCTGGGCATGCCGCTCGGACGCAGGCGCGGTCGGCCGCGGGCGCGTGCAATGCGGTGCCGACGCTCTGCCCAAGCAGCCGGCTTGTCGGCATGGCTGACAGTGCGCCGAGATGCGGACCCTGAACCTAACTGGGCTAGTGCGCCGCGTGTGCGGCAGGGACGCGCGGGAGGCCACGTTCGAGGAGCTGGAGCCGCTGGGCATCCCCGACCTGGAGGAATATCACGACGAGCAGGGCGCGCGCGGGCTGCAGCGCGCGTTCATCGAGCTGCTGTGGGCGGCCGGGGCCGGTGCGCCCGGCCAGCGGCACCCCGACGCGCTGCTCGGCAGAGCGGGCCGCAGGCGTAACAGGCCCCCGGCTCCTGACAGGGTTCCTCCCACCTGAGCAGCCCCACAAATGCGTCCCTGCAGTGTCTGGTGTTGCGGTGCACAGCAAGTGGCCGGACGCATGCGCTCTATGGGCCAACAGCGGCTGCGCGCGGCGGGCGCGCAGTGCACGAGATCACGAGCCAGCATGTGGACACCCTGCTCGACTTCTTTGAGGACACGACGCGCCACGAGCCGCACCCCTGGCCGCACACGCGGCGGCCTGACGCGCACGCCGACGCGCGCACTCAGCCCGCAGCCCTATTAGCCGCCTTCGACGGCGCGCTCGCCGAGGGCGCCAAGCCCGGAGCAGGGACTGTGGCGATGGCGCGGAGGCTGGGGCACTGGTGAGCGGCGGAGGGTAGGTAGATGCGCCGCATGCATGCCGCATGCGGCGCAAGGGCGCGCGCGTAAGCGCGTAGGTGGCACCCCCAGCCGCGCTCCGGCCTAGCGTATGCTCCCATAGCGTGTGAGTTTACCGCTCAGTTCTGCTGCCGGCCCCGTGGGCGGCCCTGCTCTCCAGCTCTGACTTGATTTTTGACCGGCCTGTGATTCGTGATTAGCGGACAGCCCTGCAGACTGCATGCTGCTGCGATCTCATTTCCGACCTTGTCTGCTTAGGGCTGCCCTGTGCGGCGGACCCGCACGCTGATCCGCAGTGGTGACTAGCCCCGAGTATTTTGCTTGACGCGAGACTTGATTATGCTGTTGCAGTTTTGAGCTGGCGGGCGCGCCCGTCGCGCTATGCGGCGCGTGTGAGTACAGGCATGCAGCTGCTTTGCTGTGCATGCGGGCGGCACACGCGCCTCAGGAAATGCACGAGGCTGGGCGGATGGGGGGAGGCGCTGGGCCAGCAGCGCCGCTAGGAGAGCAAGCATGTTCGGCAAGCGTGGTAAGCCTCGAGAGTGTGCCTATCGGCTGTCATGTTGTAAACACGATATATTGCGCCTTACCGAAATCCACTGACAAAGGCACATACATTTGGCTCCATGCTGGCACTGCAGCATGCTGCTTTTGACAACTACCTCGCAGCCAATGTTGGTGATTTGCCCGCAAGTGACTGTACCGAAAAGGCAGTACCAAAGAAGAGGAATTTTGCATGCCTGGCTCTAAGCTCGCACAGAGCAGGGTGCTTTAGTGAGAGCCGCGCGTCTGTCTGCCTAGCCACTCGCATGTGAGGCGTGCATGGCCCAGCGGGGCAACGCGTTCGCGGTGCTGGATGCCCAACATCAAGATGATGTGTTCAAGCCGAAGGGCAGCCTGCGGCGCCGTAAGAAGCGCCGCTCTTCTATGTCAGGGAGCGCAGCCCGCGCGGGCGCGAGCCTGCTTGCATCGACAGCGGCCGCCTTGGACGAGGACGCCGCCTCCCAGGCGCGCTGGCTGCCTTGATCCTTTGGGGGAGGGCTGTACGTGAGCGTGTCTGCTGTGCTGAGAGGCTGACAGCTCTTGCTGCGCCAGGACTCTGAGAGCACAGCTGAGGCGGCGGCCTGCGCCTCTGAAGACGCAGCACCGAGCCCGCGGCGGGCGCTTGTGCGCGTGCACGCGCACAGCAGCCCGCTGTCGCGACCGGCGGCGCCGCCCGGCTCGCCGTCACTGCAGCGCGCGCCGCAGGATGACGGCTCGCAGGGCGCGGGGGGCGCGTGGCGAGGTGCCACCCGGCGCCGGCCGCCCGCCGCGCCATACGCCAGCCTGTGCACCGCGCCGCTCCGCCCCACAGGCCGAGCCGTCAGGCAGCCACCTGCTGGCGGCTGCACCCCTCCCGCCGCGCCGCCGGCGTGTCCTGTGAGCGCGGTTCGTGCAGGGCGGGGACTGCGCGTGCGGCGCGCTCCTAGGCGTTGTGGAGGCAGGCCGCTGCCAGGCCGGGCGGCCGCCAAGCGCCGCGCAGCTCCGCAGGGGCCGGGTGGGGCTGAGGGCGGACCCGGCGCGCTGCGCAGGGTCGTTCGCGGAGTACCTGCGCGCGGAGCTCAACCCGGCCACCAGCGCGCAGCAGGCCAGCGCGGACCTGCTGCGCGGCCAGAACGAGCGGCAGCGCGTGTGCGCCCCGGCGCCGCCTGCGCCACGATCAGCTCTGTGGGGGCATGCTTGCGCCTGGGCAGGCCGTTGTGCGGGCTTGCCGTGGCAGACCTGGCCGGCGTGCCGCGGCCGCAATGCGCGCGCGCCGCCCCTGCATTAGGCAGGCCGCCCGACGGCCCGGCCGCCGGCGCCGCGCAGGCACAACGCGCTGCTGTTGGTGCCCTACCCTAACCCTAACCCTTTGACAGTCCGGCGGCCGGCCGCGCGCAGGTACAATGCGCTGCTGTCGGTGCCCTACCAGCTGGAGCAGTTTCTCCTCTTTGGGCTGCTGATCTGCCTCGACTCATTCCTGGTGCGCCTGCAGCGAGAGGCCGCGCCCTCTTCCTTTAACACGAACGCCCAGGCCGTCTGTTTGACGCATGCGGCTACCGCCGCCGCCGCTCGCGACGAGCGCCCCACGCGCCTGTGCGGGGGGACCTGCTCACGCGGCTGGTGGGCCCGCATGCAGCCCGGTGTGTCGGGGCTTTCCTGCTGCCCTGGCAGACCCTTGCCAAAACATGCCTGCTGGCGGCTGCCAGGCGCGCCCGCTGAGCAGGTTGCGCGTTGCGCATGCTGCCTCGATGCGTGCCGTTGCGGCGGCGCGCGCTCACGCGCAGCCCGGCGAGCGCGCAGGCCGTGTTCACAGTGCTGCCGGTGCGCTTTGCGGGCGCGGCGGCGGCGGCAGCGCGCTGCGCTCTGGGCCGGCGACCGGGCCCGGGCGCGGCGCGGCCCCGCGCGGGCGGCCTGGCGGCGGACCAGCTGTTCGACGTGCTGTGCGTGCTCATTTTCGGCGCCACGTTTGCCGTGCTGCGCCGGCTGCCCGCCGGCGCCATCTACTTCTGGCTCAAGGACCTGACGCAGGAGTTCCTGAAGCTGCATGTGGTGCACTCGGCGGTGGAGATCTTCGACAAGGCGCGGCCCGCGCCCCGCGGCCGCCCCGCCTGAGAAGCACGCGCGCGTGTCTGTCCCGAGGAGCATGCCTGTGTTGCGTCCCGCTCTGCGGCGGCCGCTGGCGCCCCCGCAGGCGATCGCACGGCCGCGCTGTGGGTCTGAAAGCGCCAAGAGTCTGGACGGAGGGCGCGGCGCGATGCGCTCGGTGCGCGCGCAGATCGCTGGCGCGTTTGTTGTTGACAGTCTGGAGGCGCTCTCGGGCAGCTGCACCATCTTCGTGACCGGCCGCGGCAGCAGGCGCGCCGCCGCGCGCGCGCGCTGCCTGTCCGCTCGCCGCTGCGTCCGCGATGCCCCCCGGGAGCTTCCAGCCCCAGTGCTGTCATGCAGCCCGGCCAGAGCACCGCCATGCGCTCGGCAGCATGCTGCCGACGCACACAGGCTCACCTGGTCGCAAGCTCACCCGGTTGCGCGCCCGCCAGGTGGGCGGCCGGGCGGCTGGCGGCGGACGCGGCGGTCACGCTGGCGCTGGTCATCGCGCACGGCGCCATCCTGCTGGGGCAGGTGCGGCGCGGGGGCGCGGGGCAGCCCGCACGGCCCGCCTCCCTGTGGCGCCCTGCGGGCGGGCGCACCGGACAAGCACAGCGCGCCTGTCTGGCCCGCAACCGCTCGGGTCAAGGTCAGGGCCACCCTGCCCGAGGCGGCGCGCGCGGCCGACGCGGCGCGCGCTGCGGCGCAGGTGATGACATTCAGCGTGGCGATGAACAGCGCGCGCGGGCACGCGCTGGTCGCGCTGCTGATCGCCAGCAACTTTGTGGAGATCAAGGGTGCGCCCGCGGCCCGCGCGGCGCGCCCGCCCCCGCGCGCCGCCGGGCGGCGGCGCTGCCGGCGACCGCGCCGGCGCGCGCGCGGCGCAGGGCAGGCTGGCAACGCGCGGCGCGCCCGCGCGCAGGCACGATCTTCAAGCGCTTTGATGCGGGCAAGCTGTTCACGCTGACGTGCCAGGACGTGGCGGAGCGCTTTCACCTGGCGCTCTCGCTGCTGTTCGTGGTAGTGGAGGAGATGGACAACGCGGGGTCGCGCGCGCCCAACCGGGCGCTGCTGCAGCGCTGCGGCGCCATCTTCGCGGCCGAGGTGGCCATCGACGTGACCAAGCACGCGGTCGTGACCAAGTTCAGCGACGTGCGGCCGGGCGTGTACCGGCAGTTCCTGCACGTGCGCGCCCGCCGCGCGCCGCGCCGCGTGCCCGGGCCGCCGCAGCAGACAAACGGCGCTGCTGCGCGGCCGTCCCCCCTTGTTGGTGCCTCGCCCGGCCTCCGCCCAGTTCTGCCTGTTTTGCCTGCCAGCCACGTCATGGGCCGCGGCCGCGCTCGGGCCGCCATGCGATGCCGGGCATTGCTGCGTGCGACGGGCGCCACAGCAACTTCCGGACGGGTGCAAGCGCTCCATGCCTGTGCGCAGCAGCCCGCAAAGCCCGCGCGGCACCAGCGCCGGCCGGGGCGGCGCCGCGGCCGACGCGCGCGCCGCGCGCCGCAGGACGTGTGCGAGAAGACACGCGGGAGCCAGAGCCACACCGCGCACCGCGTGGTCGCATTCGAGCCGTACGCGCCCGCCGCGCTCTTCCTGCGCATCGCCGCGACGTACCTGGGCGCCCACCGCGCGGCCGCCGGCGCGGCCGCCCCGCGCGCGCTCGCGGGCAGGGCCGGGTGGCTGGGCGCGGCCGCGCTGGCCTGGGCGGCGCTGTTCGCGGCCAAGGCCGCGCTGGGCTTCTGGCTGCGCGCGGCGGCCGTGCACCACCTGCGGCGCGCGGCGCGGCGCGCGCGCTAGGGCCCCGGACCAGTGCTTGGAGCAGCTGCAGCCTGAGACTGCATGTGAGCGAGAGAAAGTGCAGGGTGTGTGACAAATGCGTGCGCCTGAGGGTAGCCCAGTGTCGTGTGCCCCGCCTGAACAGCTCCTCGGTATGAACACTAGGTAGGTCTGAACCTGGTTCGCCTGCCTCAAGCGCCGCATGCGGCTGCGGGCTTGTGCGGCACATCAGTGCATGGGCTGGGTCAGTCGTCACGGGACTGGCATCGGGAAGACACACAGCATGTTCCCGCGGACGGCACAGAGAACACAAGGGCCTTGCCTGGGGTTGCACACGGCGGTGTTGCACAGAAAGGCCGCCGAGGCCCCCGCGGCCCGTCTCTCAGCTGTCATGTGCCAGACAGGCACTCCCTCATGAAAGCCAGGAGCTCCGTGTTGAAGGCGTCCGGCTGCTCCTGGTGCACCTGCATGTCCGCCGCAGGGTCAGGTAATGAAAGAAAGGCACGGTCCTGCGCATGCGAGCGCGCCGTGTGATACATCAGCGCGCTGGCTGCATGTCAGGCAACAGAATGCCGCGCATGTGGAGACGGATACACCCACCCCACATTCGGCTGGCCCCCCACACCTCGCTGAACTGCGGCGCATGGCGGCATGCAGCAAGAGCTGATGGCCCGCCCACCAGCTTCCAATAGCCGCACAGCCACAGGGCAGGGTAGCGTAGGCCGCGTCCGGCGCGCCGCACCTGATGGCCCGCGCGCGGCAAAGACGCCAGCCGCGCGCGCGGCAGCAGCGCCGCAACCCTTTCACCCATCGGCCGCAGCGGCGTCAGCTTGTCGCCCTCGCCGCCGACCACCAGCGCCGGCGCGGCCACGCCGCGCAGCAGCTCGTCGTACATGCCGGCCGGCTCGAACAGCAGGCCGACCTGCGAGCCCCGGTCGCGCATGCATCCCTCCCTCAATACAGGCCTCAACCAGGCCGCGTGTCAGGCGTACAGGGGGCTGCAAGTGTGCCGGCCGCTGGGGCGGGACCGCCTGCGTGCGGGCCGCTTGGCGCGCACGGCAGGCTCGCTGCTGCGGACGCATGCAGCACATCAGCAGACGCAGGCGGCCTACAAGGGCGACGTCATGCCCCGTCGCGCGCGCAGGTCACCTGCCGGTACAAGGCGCGGAACATGTGCGGCGGGTTGGCGTTGCTGTACGCGGCCTCGCGCGCGATCAGGTCCGGCCGCGTCCGGCGCGTGTCCGCGTGGAACGCCAGCGCCATGAAGCTGCGCGTCAGCGTCGGCTGCAGCCAGCCCAGCACCTGCGCGCCGGCGCGGGGCGCTGGCGGCCGCGCGGGCGTGCTGCCGCGCCGCGCCTGTCCCGCGCTGCGGTGGCCCCGCATGTCCTGGACACTTGCGGCGCATGCGGGGCACAGGTCGGTCGTGTACCAGCAGCGTGATGGTGCTTGCACGCAGCCAGCCTGGCAGCCGGGGCGCGAGGAGCGCAGAGCGCCGCGCTTTGCTCAGCAGCTCACCGTTTCAGGCAGGAGGAAGAGCCGGCTGCCGACGGTGCCGCCAAAGTCGGGGTGAAACGCGCCGACGAGCGCGAGCCCGGCCAGCGCGCCGCCCAGCCGCGCGGCCAGCCGCACCGCCAGGCACGTGCCGATGCTGTGCGCGACCAGGAACACGGTCCGGTGCCGCTGCGCGCGCCGGGAAGCCGCTCAGCGCCCGCCGCGCGCGCCGGCAGCGGGGCCGGCGGCCACGGGCGCGCGCCCCTGCGCGGCAGCGACAGCGAGCGCGGAGCTCAAGCAGTGCCGGCCAGACCAGCCTGAAGCAGCTGGGCGCCCGGACCGGCAGCGCGGCGGCGCGCCTTGCCGTAGCGCTCGTACACGGCCTCCAGGTCGGCATACAGCTCGCCCGGCGCGTATGCGGCACACTCGCGCGGCTTGGCACTGCTGCCGCACCCGTACGCGTCGTACGCGACGGTAGCGACCCCGGCGCGCTGCAGCGGGCCCACCTGCTCGCGGTACTGGTGCCGGCACGGGCCGGCTCAGCGCGGGCCTTGCGGGGGCGTGCACGGACCAGACATCAAGATGTGCCAGATGGTGAGTCAGGTGGCAAGGGAAGCTGGAGCGCTGGCCTTGGGCAACAGCGCCGAGCTTCGACGCTGCGCTTCACAGAGCCGCGAGCGAACCTGCAGGGCGTTCGCGCATGACCCGTGCACGAGCAGAGCAACTGCGTCCTTCGCTGCAAGCTCGCCGTCGGCAGCGGCAGACTGCGCTGCCACCCAGAGCGAGCGCCCGGGGCGCACTTCCTCCACCCGGCCCTCCATTACCCCAGCGCTCGGGCGCAGGTGTAGGAGGCAGCGCTGTGACAGCTACGCGGGCTGCTTGGGCGTACGTTGTGGACACTCCTACCACTGTGTGCAGCCTGCTCCCCTTCAGCTGCAGGCAGTGCCGAGGCTCTGCCAAGGAGAACACTAGTCGGTCGGAGGGTAGACCTGATGGGTCGGCCCACGGGTGGGGTCAGTGTGTTCATTTCATAAACAGCAGCCCAGTACATACACTCAAGCTGCAGCCCAGCTCATGACAGCAGCGCCCTGGGCAACTGTGCACCGACTTTACACACGCCGCTCTCAACGCAGTACGCCTGGCTCTCGGATGCCGCACGCTACCAGAACCTGCCTGACCAAGTAACTTATGGACACCACGGGGGAGGCAGACGGACACAGGCAGGCCTGCTGCTTTAAACAGCCCAACACAGGGCACGACCCCAACGCAGGGCATGCATCGCTGCCAGTACAGTGCAAGTGCGTCTACCCAACATACAACTGTGAGGAAGCCCATCAGGACTGTACAGACGCAAGCCTGCCAAAGTGCGCGGCTCCCGAAACGGACCTGCGCCTGCAGCCAGTAGGCAGAGGAATTGGACGCACTCTTCTGCAGCCAACCACGTCTTAGTTTTCACAATGACAGGCCACACACACGCCCCCAGCGCTCTCCACCCAGCGCAGCCCCGGCGTCAGGCAAATGCAGCGGCCGGGTCGCGGCCAGACAGCACAGCTCGCGGGCGGCCCGCAGATGCGGCGCCGCAGCATCACAGCGTCGCAGCGAGGGCCGCATGGCGCGCAGCCGCTGCAGGGCCTGCGGCACAGGCCCATGCCCCGTCGTGCGCGCGTCACACCCGGTCGAGCGCGTCGCGCGGCGGCTTGGGGGGCGCCGCAGTGCCGTCTCCTCTGCTGAGGCGCCTCGCCTGCGCGCCAGGCACGGGCTCGCGGGCGTGCCCACCATCCGCGTGCGCCCCGCTGCGCTGGCCAGGGGCGGCTGCATGCCTGCACGGCTCGCATGCGCGCCAGCCACGCGGCTCGTCGCGCACACATGAGCCAGCGCTATTCGGCGCAAACGCACGCTTGACAGCAGACCCAACGCATCCACTGCCTCCATGGCAGCGCTGGACGGCAGCGCCCAGCGGGCGCTGCCCTCCAGCTGCACTCGTCCGGTGCCGCAACGAGCTGGCACGGAGAGACCATGGCCGCGGCAGCACTCGCAGCGCCATGCTTGCGCCGCGCCGCACTCGCAGGCAGGCATGTGCGTCCAACATGCAGCTGCTGCGGCGCAGGCGCACCTGCACCGGGGGCGTGTCGGGCAGCGGCGTGGACGGTCGCCGCTGCACGCTGAGCTCGGCGCTGCGCTGCGGCCCCTGCAGCCGGCCGCTGCTGTGGCCGTTCGTCCCGGAGCCGGCCGCGGGGCTGGGGCCCTGCGTCAGCGCACAGCCCCGGCGCTCAAGCACGCCTGTGCTGCCCGTCGCGTTTCCTGCAAGCGCAGTCGCTGCCACCGCCACGCGCCGCTCGCCGCTCTGCAGCCACTCGCAGCCAGGGGACACCCTTTGACAGCCCCCAAGCAGGGGCACTTTGCTGGGACGTCTGCCTGCGGTGCAGGGCAGGCCTGCATGGGCGGCACACGCGTGTTGCGTGCGCAGCAGGCCGGGTGGCACCAGAGCCGCCATCGCATGAGCAACGCATCAGGCAGAGGCTTCTCTGTTGCGGTCGCGGGGAGGGGCAGCAGCGGACCAGGCCGGACGGGCGGCGGCCGCTGGAGAACGAGCGCTGGTCGGGCTGCGGCAGCTCCAGGTCGCTGCCGGCAATGGACCGCTGCAGGCACTCGCCCAGCTTGTCCAGCAGCCAGTTGGTGGTGTTAATCACGATGTAGGCGACCAGGCCGGCGATGATGCCTGCGCGCGCGCGCAGCCAGGGCTGGCGGCTGCAACGAGAGCGCGAGCACGGCGCGCCGGCGCCGCGCCGCAGCGCCAGCGCCCGCCGCCGCACCGCCGCGGCGCCGCAGCAAACGCCGCGGCCCGCACAGCGGCGCCAACCGTGCGGCGCAGCCCCGGCCGCGGCACGCGGCTGCGCAGTGCGCGGCGCCGCGCCTGCACGGCACTGCCCGCGCTGCCGGCAGGCGCGGGTCAAAATACCCTAATTGCCCTAACCCGAAAACAGCCTGGTCTCGACCCCGCTCCCCGGGCGCCGCACCGTACGCGATGGAGAACGTGGCGGGCATGATGATGATGGTCAGGAAGGCCGGCAGCGCCTCGGCCGTCTGCTCCCACTTGATGCGCACCACGTTGAGCATCATGAGCGCGCCCACCGTGATCAGCGCCGGCCCGATCGCGTACGGCGGCACGCTCGCTGCGCGGCCACGCGCCGTCAGCGCGCGCCATGGGACGAGCGCGCCTCAAGAGACGTGAGACAAGCAGCCATCGCGAAGCACATCGCATGGCCCGCTGCCGTGCCCAAGCGGGCGGGCCGAGACCACGCCCAGACCGGCCCGAGCACAGAAGCGATGCAGAGTACTGGGTGCGAGGCTGCGACACGGTGCCACCGGCCAGCGCTGCGGCCGGCGGCCGCGGCTCGCAGGGGGTATATAACCCTATAACCTGCAGGGCGGTCTAGCGGGCGCCGGCGGGCGCGCACAGAGGATGGGCGTGAAGAAGAGCGACACAAAGAACCACCAGGCGGCCGTCAGCGCGGTCAGGCCCGTGCGGCCGCCCTCCCGGATGCCTGCCGCGCTCTCGATGAACGCCGCCACCTGCGCGCGCGCCCGCCCTTGCGCCCGCGTATGACCTAACCCTGTCACAGGGATAGGGTAGGGTATGGTAGGCTAGGCTATCCCTGGCAGCCGCGCTGCTCCTGCGCGCCGCGCGCTCCCTCTGCTCCCACCTGCCCAGCCCGACCACCGCAGGCCACCGCAGGCCGCGCCCGACTGCGATGCCGTGGCCAGGCGCGCCGCGCACGCCAGCGTTGCTGTGCGCGCCGCAGGTCGCACGCCTGGGCGGGACAAAGGCATGGGCGCGTGGGTCGGCGGGGCCGGCGCGGGCCGCACCGGCGAGGTGCCCATGAGGCTGCCGATGATGCTGGCGATGCCGTCAACCGAGAACGCAAATGTCTGCCGCGGGAACTCTTTATTCGCGCCCACAAAGCCTGCGCGCGCGCCGCCCGCAAACCGTCACAGGCGGGCGCGGCCGCCTCGGGTGCGCCTCGCCTTTTTACGGAGCCTGGGCTGCAGTGCCCGCGGCAGCGCGCTCGCTTCCGTCGCACGCGCGCGTGCGCGGACCCGCCGCGCGGGCGCCAGAGAGGCTCGGGCGCATGTGCCCGGCCACGCCTCCCAGTCCCACCCCCTGGCCACAGGTCTCCACGAGCCAGCACTCCGGCACGACGAGCCTGCCGCAGGGGATGACCCCGTCGCAGCATGGCGCCGCTGGCTCAGCGCCGGCCGGGGCCGCGCGCGCGCCCGGGATGTAGTTGTTGATGAAGGATGCCATGGAGAACAGCGTGCCGGTCGTGTCCAGGAAGTCGATGTACAGGAACGTGACCAGCGCGATCCACAGCTCGCCCGTCACAAAGCCCTGGAACGACAGCTTCGCGCCCGTCGCCTTGAGCGACGGCCAGTCGACGACCCTCCGGAAGAACTCCATGCGTTCCGCGCCGCCTGCGGCGCGCG
>JAABUR0100003955.1_pt1 | contig 20220 bp, 19 predicted proteins | sample 5560091 | NCBI WGS metagenome assembly JAABUR01 (sample SAMN10711879, study PRJNA513375) | rock metagenome | isolation source: Antarctica rocks | place: Antarctica: Victoria Land, University Valley sud
ACCGGCCGCCAAGTGCTGTACTGCAACCCCGGCTACGTGATCCGCATCAACGAACTCGATGCGGCCGAGAGCGCACGGGTGCTGGCCCACCTGTTCGAGCACCAGCTGCAGCCGGCCTTCCAATATGCGCATCACTGGACGGAGGGCGACGTGCTGATGTGGGACCATATCGGCACCCTGCACAACGCCATCCCGGATTACGGCCCGGAGGAGCACCGCCTGATCAAGCGCTGCCAGGTGATGGCGGACCGCGTGTTCGACCCTGGCTTCGTGCGGCAGGCGCTGCTGCAGGCAGCCGAGTAACCGGATGCGCTGGATCAGGTTCAGTTCCGGGGGGCATACGGCGTATGGTATCCTCGAGGGCAACCGAATTGCCGAGGTGGAAGGCGGGTTGTTCGACGGTCCGCCGGTCCGTACCGGGCGGACGCATTCGTTGCCCGAAGTAAGGATCGAAGTCCCGCTGCTGCCGCGGACGTTCTATGCGGCCGGGCTGAACTACACGGAGCACGTGACCCACGCCGCCCAAATGCTTGGCGGGGCGCCGGACATCCCGCAACGGCCCGACATGGGCTACCGCGCGGTGAATGCCCTGATTGCGCATAACGAGCCCGTGGTGATCCCACGCGACGCGACCAAGGTGCAGTATGAGGCCGAGCTCGCCGTGGTTATCGGCAGGCGGGCCAAGCATCTGAGCGAGGCGGACGCATTGTCCTGCGTGTTCGGCTACACCATCGGCAACGACGTCAGCGAGCGAAGTTGGCAGAAATCTGACCGCACCTTCTGGCGCAGCAAGAACACCGACACGTTCAAGCCGATGGGCCCTTGGATCGAGACGGACGCGGACCTGGAGGCGATGGAGACCGTGGTGCGGCTGAATGGCGCCGAGACGCTGCGTTTCCGCACCAACCAGATGCTGTTCGGCATCGCGCGGTATATCTCCACCATGACGCGGTATCTTACCCTGCACCCTGGCGACGTCATCTGGATGGGCACCGACGGGGCATCGCCCGACCTGCGGCCCGGCGACAGCGTGGAGATCGACATCACAGGGATCGGCACCCTGCGCAACCCGTTCGTGCAGGAGGGAGACGGCTGATGCCCGCGTCCTATGCCGCTCACCGCGCCCAGCTCGAGACGATTCTGGCTGCTTGGGGCATGCCGGCGCATTTTGCCCAGCGGACGGCCGAGGTGATGTCGTGGGCCGACCTGCACGGCATCGACAGCCACGGTATCTCGATGCTCCCGGCCTATTACGAGCGGCACCAGAGCGGCCGGGTCAACATACGGGCACAGCCGCGCATCCTGCGGGAAACGCCGGTTTCCGCCTTGGTGGACGGCGACGGCGGGCTAGGGCACGAGCCGTCGCGCCAGGCGATGGAGACCGCGATCGCCAAGGCCCAGGGCGTCGGCATGGCGGCGGTCTGCGTGCGCAACTCCTCGCACTTCGGCGCTTGCGGCTTCTATGCCAAGATGGCGGCGGATGCGGGCCTGATCGGCATGGTAGCCACCTCCGCCTCCATCGTGCAGGTGGCGCCGACGGGCGGGGCAGAGGCGCGGCTGGGCACCGACCCCTGGGCATTTGCGGCGCCGGGCGGGGACGGCAAGCCGTTCGTGCTGGACATGGCCACGACGACGGTGGCCGCCGGGCGTATCCGCAACAAGGTCAACGAGAACCTGCCGGCGCCGCCGGGCTGGCTGCTGACCCGGGACGGCCTGCCCTCCACCGATCCGCTGGAAGCGGCGCAGCAGGGCGGGTTCCTGACGTCGCTGGGCGGCAGCATGGAGGGCAGCAGCTATAAGGGTTACGGGCTGGCCGTCATGGTGAACATCCTGAGTTCATGCCTGTCGGGCGCGACGCTGGTGACCGATCCCATGCACGCCAAGAAACTTGGGCACGCCAAAAAACCGGGCGGCATGGACATCGGCCACTTCTTCCTGGCGCTCAGCCCGACCTTGTTCCGCGAGGATGGCGCGTTCGAGGCCGATGTCGCGACCCTTTGCGACTCGTTGCGCGCGACCCGGCCGGTCGACCCGGCGCGGCCAGTGATGGTCGCCGGTGATCCCGAACGCAGGACTGCGGCGCTGCGCATGGAGGACGGCATACCGGTCGGGCGAAACCTGCTCGCCAAGATCAAGCAGATTGCCGCGGAGTCCAACGTTCCCTGGCTGTTGGGAGCAGGGTAGGCGCGACCGAGCCTAGCCAGAACATCGCCCGTCATCGCAAGCCGGCTTCGCATGGCGATCCCAGCTATGTAGGGACGTCGCCGGTCAGCATCGCTTCAGCAGCCCGTGGACGCATCGTTGCCGCGGCGGCTGCTCCAGCGCCGGCGCGGCGGCCGAATACTGCACCCGAAGTCAGTCCCGACCCACCGGGATAGCCGTTGAAGAATACGCCGCCAACCAGCTCCCCGCAGGCGAACAGTCCCGGAATGTCGCGGCCATCCTCATGGACCACGCCGCCGACCTCGCTCACCTGCAGGCCGCCATAGGTGAAGGTGATGCCGCCGGTCACCGGGTAGGCCTTGAACGGCGGCGCGTCGATCGTCTGCGCCCAGTTCGACTTCGGCAGACCGAGCCCGCGCGTTCCCTTGCCGTCCTTTACGCTCGGCTCGAAGGCGACGTCCGGCATCACCGCCGCATTATAGGCGTCGATCGTCGCTCGTGCGGCCGACTTGTCGACGCCGTCGAGCTTGCCGACCAACCCATCGAGCGTGTCCGCCTGGACGAAATGCGCGTCGTGGAAGCGATATTCGCCATAAAGCAGGTGGTCCACCTTGCTGTCGAACACTTGCCAGGCCAGATGGCCCGGCTGCTCCATCACCGCCCGGCCAAATTGCGCATAGGTGTAGTTGCGGAAATCCTTGCCCTCATCGACGAAGCGTTCGCCGCGCGCGTTCAGCATGACGCCGAGAAAGTAGCAGATCTTGCGGTAGTTCTTCCGGTCGAGATGCGGGATTTCGAGGTTGCCGTAATCCGGCATGTACAGGTCCATCGGCGTCGCGTGGCAGCCGCCGTAGAGCCCATGCTGCCGGGCGCCTAGCCTGAGCGCCATTTCCAGGCCTTTGCCGGTGTTATGCGGCGTGCCGCGGACCTTTGCCTGATCCCAGCCCGCGCCGATGTAGCGCGTGCGCAGCTCTGCGTTCGCCTCGAAGCCGCCGCACGCCAGCACGACAGCGCCAGCCCGCAGCTCTCCGGCATCGCCGGCCTCATTCACCGTTCGAACGCCCACGACCCGTCCGTCCCGCACGATCAGGTCGTCGGCGGCGCAGTCATAGCGTATCTCGCCGCCCAGCCCGAGGAACACCCGCAGTTCCGCTTCGACCAGACCGACGCCTTCATGCTTGGCCTCCATCGTCAGCCCGCCCCAGAAGATGTATTTCCCATCTTTCTGGAATGACTGCCGCGAGTAGATCGGCTCGAACCGGACCCCGTGGGAGGCGAGCCAGCGCAAGGCGGGATAGCTTTCGGCGATCAGTGCCCGTTGCTCGCTGCTGAGCGGATGTCCGTCGTTGAAGCCTAGCAGATCGGTCCCGAACCTTTCGGCGGTGTAGGAGCCGAACTCCGTGTCCGGCAGTCGCGGGTCCGCCGGGTCCGCCAGCAACGGCAGCAGGTCGGCGTTGCCCGAATAAACGAAGCGCATGGCGCCCGCCGTATATTTCGAGTTGCCGCCCGCAAGCTCGGGCTGCGCCTTCTCGATCATTAGCACGTCACAGCCGTTGTCCTTCGCCGTAATGCCGGCACAGAGCGCTGCGTTGCCCGAGCCGACGACGATGATGTCCCAATCTGTTCGCATTGCTGTCTCCGAAAATTGGCCGCTTTCGACGCTGACAAACGTTTGGCGTCCGTTGCTCAATGGGGTTGGCGATCTAATCCTTTATAAATAATCAACAAACGGTGTGCACATCAAAACTAGAACGTCAGCGTGCAATATAACCGCAAATGAGATTGCGTTCGCTCCAGCGCTGCAGCAGGCGCTCGTTTCGGCATTCATCGCTTGAGGGCGAGAGTGCCAGCACACGGCCGGACTCGGCGGGCGATTGGCCGCGAACCGGTTGTAGGCCGCTGAGCGTCCCTGCGCTGCGACTGACGATCATGGCTTCACTAGGCGGACTGATGATCGGCGGCGCGGCGCCGACGCAGACTGCAAATCAACCTTCGTCAGCGCCGCCCTTCACGACCGAGGATCTGGCGAGGCCTGACGATCCCAGGCTTCCCGTCGATGTACCTGCGAGAATTACAATTCGCTACGCCGCCGACAATGCTGCGGCGCGCCTGCGTGCGACACAGCTTCTACGCGGCCTGAGCCAGCAAGGCTTGGACGTCATCGACGTTCTCGCGTCACCCGAACGCATTGCCGATAATACCGTGAGATATTTCTATGCTGAGGACCAACCCGACGCCGAAATCGCTGCGCGCGGGCTCGGCCCCGAGTGGAGGCCGATCCAGCGTGGCATCGCCCCCCGTGAGCCAGTGCCCCGTCCCGGTTCGCTTGAGCTTGCGGTTGGCGGTCCATGAGGCTTCTGAGTCAAAGGAGAGTTCGGTGAGTAAAGCATTTTCGGCCCGCATCTTGCTCGCAGCACTGTTGCTGCCTGGCATCGCGCATGCCCAGCCGGCGCCAAATGCGCCCGCAAACGGCCCAACGCCGCTCATCGTCTATTTCAATTCCGGCAGCGCAGTCGTGCGGCCCCAAGACGAGGCGGTCCTCGACCAGGCCTCCCGCGCCTTCAATGAGGGTCATCCGATCGTCATGACAATCAGCGGTGCGTCGGATACCGTTGGCGGGGCAGAACCTAACTTGCTGTTGTCGGAACGGCGCACCAATGCGGTGTTGCGCAGCCTGGTCGCACGTGGGATTCCAGCGGACCGCTTCCAGCTGCTCGCCAAGGGTGAGACTGAGCCAGCGGTGAGCACCCCAGCCGGCATAGCGGAGGAGCGCAACCGCCGGGTCGAGATCACTTGGCGCTGACGCTTCGAGCCACCTGTCGAAGACCGATACCGCTGTTATGCGCTGGGCTGCTTGCGGTTGCGCCCTGCGTCGCCCGGGGTGATAACCTGCAAACGCGCGCCGAGCATGGCGATCCCGCCGCTATGTTCCAGCTTGCGACAAGATACGACCTGGGCGAACAGGGTGCGCAGAATCCTAACCTTGCGTTCAGGTGGTATCGGCGAGCCGCGGATTCTGGTCTCCCAGAGGCCGAGTTCAATGTCGCGGTCATGCTCGACAGCGGACGCGGTGCTGCGAAGAACTTGGCCGAGGCCGCAACCTGGTATGGACGGGCAGCAGCGCGTGGCAACCGTCGCGCGCAGTATAATCTTGCGTTGTTATACGACGCCGGCGAAGGGGTGCCGCATAATGCAGCTCTCGCGACATTCTGGCTGCGGCAGGCAACTCCCGCTATTCCGGCAACGGGACGGCGCATCGCCACACTGCGCCCTGAGGATCGGGCGACCACGGTGTCGGCCGCTGTCCCCAGTGTCCCGCGTGAGCAGGTCGCAACCGGGAAAGCACCGCTCGAGTTTGTTTGGACGGCGGCAGCACAGCCCGAACCAGTCCGTTACCTGATCGAGGTCCACATCTTAGGTCACATCGGCTCGACCGAGGTTTACTCTGGGTTTACCGATGGCTCGGCTGTTGTAGCGCCAATACGCGAGAAACCGGGCGAGTATGCCTGGCGTGTCTTCACCCTCGACCGTATTGCCGCACACTACGCAGTAAGCAACTGGGTGCATTTCACGGTGTCACCGTCACCCGCGATTGGGGCGTCGATCGGGACGTTCCCCATCGAATAGACGGGCTTCAGGCCTGTATCCAAGCTACGGGGACCGCGTCGTCCCCGTAACACGGCATCACTGGCTACTGTGGGTTATACTGCTGTTGAATCCGCGCTTTGTCACGGTTCCGCACATACATTCCGGTGGCGCAACCGGCGAGGGCGCCCATCACGCCATGACCTGCGAGATGACCACCCGCGGCGCCAACAGCTCCATAGCGCAGACAGCCGCCACCCGGCTTCGGTATCTCACCGCTCTGCTGCTGCTGATAGGTTTGCGAGTAGCGCTGGTCCCGTGGATTGATTTGGCGCTGATCCGGCATCGGCTGGATTTGGTCGCCCTGGAAGCTGAACGCGTCACCAGACGTGGTCGGGCCGGTACCTTGTCCCTGGTTAGGATTGGGCGACCTGTAGCCCTGCGCTCCTGCCACACTGGCACTTAGGCAAGCAATTGCAGAAAGGGTAGCAAGCATCTTCAACTTCATGGTCTTTTACTCCTGACACTACGGGATAACGGCGTGGCAAACAACGACAGCGATCAAGCTCAATCGAGCGGCTAACGCCTGAGCGCGACGAAGGTTACTGGGGTCGCTTGTCGGATTTGACATGGTGGACCGCGTCGACATGCGGCGAAGCTCGCCGAGTGACGCTAGACTGATCCCAAACCTCTCGGAGGAGGGGCGGAACCAAGGTTCCGGCTCCGGCCCAATACAGCAGCAACGCGACGACCAACGGCTCGAATGGCGATCCGGACTTACAAAGCGGCAACGCCCAGGTCCGGCGTAGCGGCCAGGCGAGCCGTAAGCCGGCAGGTGTCAGAATGTCCGCTGCAAGGTGGGAAATGTAGCCGACCGCCAGGGGGTCCACGACCCACCGCGGCGCGCCGCCGTACATCAGTCCCCAGGCGCATCCAGCCAGCGCGAGCGCCGAATGCGTGACGCCGCGATGGCCGAGTGCGGATGCGATGGTGGATGAAAGCGGGCGCAGCCGCTTGCCAAGCCAGGATTTCGGATGGTCGATATCGGGAAGCAGCGAGCCCAGGATTGCGAGGCCGAGGCAGGCCGGAGCGGCAGCCGGCAGACCCAGATGCTGCGCCGCGACGAGCCAAGCCGCCGCCCCGAGCGCAATATGGGACCCGGCCATCATCAGCTTGATAGTTTCCTTCGCGGACGTCGCCAGAGACTTGCGCCCGCGAGACGCCAGAGGCAACCGTTCGGGGCACGGATCAAGAGCTATCCATTAAGGCTGATAAAAACAACACCATTTTGTAGAGTTCTTAACTATGGAATGCTATCTTAGGTTGGGTCTCAAAATATGGTGAGACTGATGTCGAACGTCGTGGGGCCGTGAATAATTGTGACAGTAAGAAGCTGGAACGGGTCCGATGGCGCCTTTGCGGCTGATGCCAACTGGACGCCGCAGGTCGCTCCGGCTTCAGGCGACACGGCGGTCATCACGGCGGGCACGGTAACGGCAACTGGAGTGCTGCCAGCATCTCTCGTGATTGCACTGACGTCATCGAGTTCATCCAGCCCAGTGCTGATCTTGTCTGGGGCGACACTCACGGCGTCCTCGCAGCTGAACATGAGGGCCGGGGAAACGAACTCTACCCTGCGACTGCGTGGGACGGTCGGCAATGCCGGCACGATCACGGCGGCCGGCGCCAGTTCGGGTGCAGCCTACCTTGCCATCGATGACGCGGAGGGCGGCGGCGCCACAAACTTCGTGAACACGGGCCTGATCCAGGCCATCGACACGAGCCTGCAGATCGTGACTGTCGGCAGCAATGCGGCCGACCAGCTTGAAAACGATGGCGTGATCTCGGTCCGCAGCTCGTTTGGAACGCCGCTGCTGGCCTATGTGTCGGCCAATCTGGTCGGCACGGGAACCGTGGTGCTGGGTCCCTCCGTCACCTTCGAGGCGGCGCGGGCGGTCAGCGCCGGCCAGACCTTTGTCTTCGAGCGCGGCGGCAACACGACGCTGCGGATCGATGGCGGGACGCTGTTCGCCGCCGCGGTCTCCGGCTTCGTATCGTCCGATACCATTCAGCTCAGCAGCAGCCGGTGGGACAAAGCCGAGTATGCGTCGACCAGCGCGAATGGCGGCGTGCTCACCTTGTCACTGGGCGGGACGGTGGCGAAGTCGATCGCGTTCATCGGGACATACACCAACAACAGCTTCCAGTTGCACGAGGCGACTCCGGCCGGCAGCAGCCAATCATCGACGGCCATCACCGTCTATGACCCGCTTTTCGACGAGGCCTACTACCTTTCGCACAATCCCGATGTGGCGGCCGCGAAAGCGGATCCCTATCAGCACTTCATGACCTACGGCTGGAGGGAGGGGCGCAATCCCAATCCCCTGTTCGATACTTCGTACTATACTCCGTCCACGTGAGAACCCGAAAACTTCGCATCCCCGGAACGCCGCTCATATAAGGATCGACTCGCCAGCCGATTTTCGGGTTCTCACGTGGACAGAGTATATCTCAGCCGGAACCCTGACGTAGCAGCTTCAGGCGCGAATCCATTGACGCATTTCGAGCAATACGGATGGCATGAGGGCCGCGATCCGAGCCTGCTGTTCTCGTTGGCGAAATATCTGGCCGCCTACCAGGATGCGAAGGCGACCGGTCTCAACCCGCTGCAGCACTATATCCAGTTTGGCCCTGACGAAGGCCGGACGGCGTTCCTGACCGGCGGCACGGCAGCGGCCGACATACTCGTGGACACGGCATTCTACGATAGGCAGCTTGGCGCGGCGATCATCCCTGCTGACACAGCGGGACAGCAGCAGGCGGCCTGGAGCTACGACGCATCCGGCTGGCAAAAAGGACTTAACCCAGACGCATTGTTTGATAGTAAATACTATTTGGCGCAGAACCCGGACGTGAAAGCATCCGGCCAAAACCCACTAGTACATTTCGAACAGTATGGGTGGAATGAGGGCCGTGATCCGAGCCTGTTGTTCTCCACCGCAAAGTATCTGGCTGCGAACAAAGACGTAAAAGCAGCCGGCGCCGATCCGTTGCTGCACTATGTGCAGTATGGCCGAGGTGAGGGCCGGATGACGTTCCTGCCCGGAGGTTCAGCGGCAGCCGACCCGCTTGTCGACGCCGACTACTACGATAGGCAACTAGGTGCGACGCTCGTTCCGGCGGGGATCGCGGCACAGCAGCAGGCGGCTTGGAGCTACGACGCCTCCGGCTGGCAGCGGGGGCTGAGTCCCGATGCATTTTTCGACACCAAGTACTACCTAAGCCACAATCCTGACGTCGCGGCGGCGCATTATGATCCGGTGAAGCACTACGAACAGTATGGATGGCGTGAGAGTCGCGACCCGTCGGCGCAGTTCAGCACGCACAAATATCTGGCTGCCTACCCTGATGTGCGGGCTGCCGGCGCCGATCCTTTGGACCACTTTTTACGCTACGACCAGGCAGAAGGGCGCGTCGCTGCCGCGGCATAGGCGCTTTCTGCGGTCTTGAAGTCAGCCTTGCTGCAACGCTCCGATCAATAGCCGGGCGACCGCCGCCGGCTGCTCCTGCTGCACCCAATGCCCGGCGCCGTCCAGCAAATGGCACCCCAGCATTCGCGTACAGGCAACGCGCTGCATCTGTTCGAGCGCACCGGGAACTTGGTGGATGCCCCAATCACTGGCGCCGGCGATGAACCAAGATGGAACGTCGATCGTGCGGCCGGAGAACGTCTCGTGTTCGGCGTCGAACGCGGCCAGGGTGCGGCAGCGATACCACTGCAGCCCGCCCTGGAAGCCGGTCCGGCAGTACTCGCCGCTATAGATCGCGAGCTCCGCCTCGGTCAGCCATGCACAGCCGGCGACGGCAGCGTCGGACGGCATCTCGAGGGCCACGGTCTCGGCCATATTCAGGCGAGCGTCCATGACATAGTAGGTGGGCAGCTTGGCCAACTCCGCGGCCGTCCAGGACTGCAGCGGGGCCGGCCGATTGCCGGGCCAATCGGCGCTCTTCATGTGGAAATAGGCGCGCAGGAACTTGTGCACGCCTTGCGGCGCCCGCCACATGTCCTCGTTGGCGGCAGGGGTCGAGTAGTACCATTGGTAGTGCTTCCGAGGCCGGTCCAGCGCCGCAAGCTCGTCGTGGATTGTCCTCGCTGGGATGGGCGCTGACGGATGCGCCTCGGTGTCGAACGGTAGGTGCGGCGGGCCGGTGAAGGGTGCGCTCATCAATATCACTGAGCGGAACACGTCGGGGCGGACCAGCGCGCACCACGCTGCGACGGAGGCGCCGAAATCATGGCCCACGACCGCGGCGACCGACCGGTATCCTAATGCCGACACTAGGCCCAGTGCATCGCGCAATAGGTTCAACATGCGATATTGCCGGAGGTCGCCGTCATAAGCCGGGTCCCATCCCGTGGTCCGGCCATAGCCCCGCTGGTCCGGCGCGATCACGTGGAATCCAGCGTCGGCCAGACGAGGCATGATCTTGCGCCAGCTATAGGCAAGCTCCGGAAAGCCGTGCAGCAACAGCACGCAGGGCCGGCCCGGCGCACCAGCCTCAAGTAGATGCATCCGTAATCCGTTGACATCAGAAACGAAGCGGGAGCGTATCCCGGGCGGTAGGTCTGCAATCGTTGAGACGCCAAGCTCGACCATAGTATCCTTCAAGCCGCAACGATGAGGTGGCCTCCCCGGATGTCGGGCATACCGTTGACCATGCCCCGAATGGCTAGGCGGCCGGTAACCTGTTTCTGCAGCGCAAACTAAACTTTAACGAGTCTTCTCACGGAAGTTGGGGAGCCACCATTTGACTGGCTGGGGCTCTGCAACTTTGGGTTCGCGTGGTGTCCGAGGCGCCTTGCGCGCCATCTTTTTTGCCGGGCCGGAGAGAGCCATAGCAGCAACGGCGAGGGGAGGTGCCGCAGGCTGCTCAACATGGGGCACGAGCTGGGCCTGTAGGCTTTCCTCGGCCTCCCTGCGCGCCCGGCGTTCAGCGGCCAGTGCCTCGCCATGGGCAAACTCGGCATGAGCGAGCCGGGTTTGCAGCGCTTGGGCGCCAGCCTGCGCCTCGTGCAATGCCCGCTTTGTCGCGCCGTGGGCGTTGCGCTCGGCTTCCAGGGCGGCATTCAGCTCGGCAACCCGTGCCTTGAACACCGCGGTGGGGTCGTTATCGCTACGGCTGTTCAGAACCACGACGGGCACGCCGCCATCCTGCACGAAGCGATGGCGGGGACGGGCTTGAGCGGCGCGTTGCTGCGGCGCTGCGCGGGAGGGACCCTGCAAACCCAGGGCACGCCGCATTCGGTTTTCGGTCGATTGACTGTCGTTTGGGGACAGGGGGAGATTTTCGTCTGAGTCGGGCATCCGCTCTCGTATCGCTGTTATATGATAAGGCCGCATTTTCGGCACTGGAAATCCGATCAAACAATCAGTGCGTGTTTCACATCGACGCGCTTTGACCGGCAGTTTCTACGTGAAGGGCGATTCGCCTCGTTCAATACCACTTATGAACCAGTCACCGCATTTTGTCCACTAAACCCGATCCAGGCGAGTTCAACTACTATGCCCCACTACACTCTGCCGATCATGGTTGGGCCAGCGCGGCGTCCAACGCAGCAAGCACGGTCGCCACACGGCTACGATTGACACCAAAGTCATAGTGTCCTTTGAGACTGTAAGAATACAGCACCAAATCGCCCTGACCATCGGCGGTCGGCAGCACCTCTACCAGCACGACATCGGGAAAGCGGAATATGCGGCTGCGAACCACGTAATCGGCCCGCAGGCGGTCGAGGTCCACCGCCAGTGCGGTCGTGCGCGGCTGCGCCATGATCACCTCCCGCACCGTCGCGAACAGCCGGTCGGGCGGCACATCGTAGCGGCGGGTCGGCAAGTCGGGCCCCAAAACAAATCCTGCCGGTCCCGCCAGGTAAGTATTGGGCGAAGCAGGGCGCCGCAGCTCCGAAATATCGCCCGATGCAGGCGCTGCAACCTCATCAACCATGCCACACCCTGCAATTACGAAACACAAAGTCAGCGTCAGCGGAGCCGCAACCCTCAACGCGGTCAGCGTTCTGTCGCCATTACGACGGCGTCGCTTACCGCCACGCTGCCGGACCCGGCTAACTGCAGATAAACACCGAGATCCGCGTGGCCGAACGTATCGCGCAACGCCTTGGGCACGTCAGCGTCCCGCTGTGCCGTGACGGGGTCCACGTTGGTGGCCGGGCAACGCCGAGTGCGCCGCACCACACGGCACGGCACGCTGCCGACCGTCACCTGGGCGTCGAGCCAGCCGAACTCCGCCCAAGCCGGCGGCCCGTCTATATAGATATTGGCGCGAAACCGCAGCGGGTCCAGCCGACGGCCCATCGCCGCTTCCACCGCGCGCAGGCTCGCGAGGTTGATCAGCGACACGCAATCCATGAATGCCGGCACCGGCGCGCCAATATCGGTAAACCGGTGTCCCGGCGCAGACACCAGCCGCGCCCGGCCGCACGCCGCGTCCCCTACGAACGCCGTAAAGAAGTCCTCGATCGCCGCCCTGCCCTGGGGATCGTCGAGCGCCCCCTCGGCCACAACCGATCCAGCCAGCCGAACCACCAGGCGTTGCGTGTCCGGGCTGAATTGCGTTTGCAGCCTCGCCAGTGCCTCGTTCCGCGCCAGCATCAGGAAGTTGGTCTTTGCTAACGGCTGCGGCCTCGCCGGGTCGAACGGCGTGGTCCCTAGGGCGAGTGCGAAGCTGCGGTCGTGCGCCAGCCCCTGTCCCTCGATCAGGTCCAAACGTTCCATCGGCTCGGGGCTCAATCCCTTCACGGGATAGCGGAACAGCCGCACGACGGTTCCGTTCATGCCGGGTTCCAGCGATGCGCCGCGGCCGGATGCGTAGGCGGCAGGCGGTCCCCGGCGCCGAACAGCTTGGCGCGCAACGTTCCAGGCATGTAGGCTTCCTTATAGGCGCCCCGCCGCTGCAGCTCCGGCACGACGAGGTCGATGAAATCGGTGAAGCACTCCGGCGTCACGGTGCGCGACAGGATGAAGCCGTCCACGTCGGCCTCCTCGACCCACGCGATCAGCTCGTCCGCGATCCGGGCCGGCGACCCGACGATCGGCGGCTGCCGGCTGCCCAGCGCCATGCGGTCCAACAGCTTGCGCTTCGTCATCACCGGCGCGCTGCGCGCTACCGCTTCCAGGTTCGACACAATGGCCTGCGTTTCGACCACCCGGATCGGCTCATCCATGGCATAGGCGTCGAGGTCGACTCCCATCGAAGCCGACGCATGCACCAGCGCCGCCTCGCCGGAGGCATACCGGCGGTAGTCCGCGAGCTTTGCTTCGGCCAGCGCATCGGTCTCCGCCACGATGACGGTCGCGCCGACGAAGGCCAGGAGGTCCGCAGCCCGCCGTCCGCGTTCCACGGCGCCCCTCCGGATATCATCCACGATGGCGCGCACGCCGGGTTTGGCTTGTCCGTTCAGGAACACGCACTCTGCGTGGGCAGCGGCGAACTGCTTGCCGCGGCCGGACGACCCGGCCTGATACAGCACCGGCGTGCGCTGCGGGGACGGCTCGCACAGGTGCACAGCGTCCATTCGGTAGTGCGGCCCGGCGTGCTGCATCGCCCGGACCAGGCCAGGGTCGGCGTACACCCCCGTCTTCCGGTCGGCTCGGACGGCGTCGTCGGCCCAATTGCCCTCCCATAATTTATAAACAACCTGCATGTAGTCGTCCGCAACATCATACCGGTCGTCGTGGGCCACCTGGCGCTCGAGGCCCATCGCCCGGGCGGCGCTGTCGAGGTAGCCCGTCACGACATTCCAGCCGATCCGCCCGCGGGTGAGGTGATCGAGCGTGGACATGCGACGGGCAAAGGGGAATGGCGGATCGTAGGTAAGATTGACCGTAACGCCGAAGCCGAGGTGCCTCGTCGCATGGGCCATCGCGGAGATGAGCAGGAGTGGGTCGCCGACCGGAACCTGCACCGCATGGCGGATAGCCGGGCTGGGCGAACCGCCGTGAACGTCATAGATCCCAAGAATATCGGCTAGGAACAGCCCGTCGAACAGGCCGCGTTCCAGTATCTGCGCCAGACCGACCCAGTGGGCCAGCGTGTCATACTCGGTCGAGCGATCACGTGGATGGGTCCACATTCCCTGCTGGATGTGGCCCACACAGTTCATGTCAAAGGCGTTTAGGCGGATTTGCTTCACGTGCTGCCCGGTCTCGGCTGTGTCGCCAGACCGTTGCGGCAGTTGGAGCGCACGTCAAGCAGAGGCGGGGGTCAGGCCGGGGCATCCACCCCGGCCAAGCGCCGCTCCAGCGTGGCTACATCGCCCGCCGGCCAGCCACGGCGTGATAGATCCACAGCACGACGATAGCGCCGATGACCGCGACAATCATGCTGTAGATGTTGAACCCGGTCACCGGGGCGGCGCCGAAGGTCGAGAACAGGAAGCCACCCACGAAGGCGCCGACGATGCCGAGAACGATGTCAAGCACGACGCCCTGACCGCTGCCGGCGTAAAGCTTGCTGGCGATGAAGCCGGCGATGAGTCCGAGGACGAGCCAGGCGATGATAGACATAGGTTGTTTTCCTTATGCAGGCCGTTGGCGATGTAAACCCAGCATACATCGGGTTCGCGCAACAAACGCATGCATCAGCCGACCGTTGCCAGCCAGGGTCAAAATACCCAGGCTGAAGCTTTACGCGCTGCCCTAGTTCATGGTCGGCCCGCGAACCATCATCCATGTCTGCCCTGTCACGTAGTCGCCGTCGTCGGATGCAAGGAACAGCACCACCCGCGCGATTTCGTCCGGCTGTCTAGGCCGGTGCCACGGGATGCTCGCCCTTGAGTTCTCGGCCTTATTGGGATCGTCCAGCGTTTCCTGCGTCGTCGGCTTCGGGATCAGGCCGGGCGCGACGTTGTTCACGTTAATGCGATCCTCCGCAAGCTCCAGGGCCAAGCTGAGGGTCAAGGAGCCGACTCCACCCCTTGCCGCCGTTGGCCCGGCGCAGAACAGCGAACCCATCAGATTAACCCGACTAGGCGTATCGCCCAACCATGCGTACCGGAGGATCGCTCGGGTCGATGGGAGTGGGAGTCGGCGTAGGGCTAGGCGGCTCCTCGACCGGCGCCGGATCGTCTGGGTCGCGCCCCGGCGGAATCGGACCGCCCGGCGGAGGGATTGGCTCGGGAATTGGGCTTGGCTGCTGCATGTGCATGGTTGTAGGCCTCCCTTCCACGTTGCGGCTCACACCCGCAACACGCGTAGGGAGGCCGAGTTGTCGGCCCGCTGGGTTTTCGCCGATTTGTGTCCGACGCTATCTGGGCCTTACGCCCTGGAACCAGGGTGCAGTCCGATATTTAGCGGATCGACTAGATGGATGCGCCGGCGCTGCTTGGCTGCGGGATGGCAAGTCCCGCTCTACGTTGCTTCGCCTCGCCAAGATGCGAGAGGGCTTGTGAGACCTGGCGGGCGGCGAACCGGGTGCCGTAGATGAACCGCATCGATGGCCCGAATGTTGAACCACCCATGAAGCCGACGAAGTGGAGGCCCGGCACGGACGCTTCGAAGCTGCGGTTGAGCACCGGGGCGCCCTTGATCGTCTGGATGTCGCCCAGCATCCGCTCGAGGAACGGCAAGCGGCTGACCTCCGCGCGATAGCCGGTTGCCGCAACAACGTGGTCTGCAACGAGGTCGACCGATCCCTCGGCCGTAGCGACCGACAAATGCACCTCGCTTCCCCGTGCGACGGCGCTGCTCAGGCTGCCGGTATGGATCGGGATTACGCCATCGACGCGATGCTTGATCCAGCCCGACCCGGCGGGCGCGAACAAGCCATAGGCCTTCGTATGGCGCATCTCCTGCGGCAGGAAGCTGAAAGCATACGGCATTTCCGACCAGAACCAGGTGCGCCATCCTGGCCCAAGGCCGAAATTGGGACGCCGGATCCGCTGGTATGCGCTGCGGCGGACATTCGGCCTGTCCTCGTTCTTCGGCTCGTACCATTTCAGCGGCCGACGCGTGAGCATGGTGACCTCGGCGCCGGCCTCGTTAAGCAGCGCCGACATCTCGCACGCCGACTGGCCGGCGCCGATGACCACCACGCGGCGGCCATGAAACTTGGACAGGTCGTGATGGCCCGAGCTATGCGAAAGCATCTCGGGCGGCAGGGTGGCGAGGCTTTCGGGGACATGGCGCAGCGACACCAGCCCGGTGGCGACGACAATTTTCCGCGCCGAAACCTGTTCGCCGCTGTCGAGCGCGAGACGGAACCCGTCGCCGACCCTCGTGACCTCGGTTACGCGCGCCTCATCGATCTCGCCGACATAGCGGCGCTGGAATGCCTTGCCGTATTCGGCAAGCGTATCGGCGCCGACCCGTAACCCAATAGGCGAGTAGTCGGTGCGGCCGCTCTCGTGGTAGAATTGCTTTAACGGAAACTCGTCATCCGGTGACGCGAGATTGCTGGCGAAGGCGTCGGACTTGAGCGTGAGGCCCTTTGGCACATGGTCCGTCCACATCGACATTGGCTTGCCGAACACTCGGAACGGAATGCGCCGGTGACGCAACTGCGCCGCGACGGATAAACCGTAGGGCCCAGCACCAATTACGACAACATCAGCCAACAGAACTCTCCTGGATCTTCATAGTATAAACATTCTAGAAACACATAGTCAGGCGTAGAACTCTGCGATCACCCTCAAACTACTTTGATGCAAGCATGTATCACGTACGGAACCGGACATGAGCCACAAAGCTGTCCTTACAAGAACACCTATCAATGTAGTCACAACGATAATAGTTGCGGCTGGAAAAAGCGAGCCGACACTTTCCCATGACGTTTGCATCCAACAAGACCCAGATATCAAAGCTTCGTTACACCTCGCGCGCCTGGCGCACTTCGACGAGTGGGCCAGGCGCGCTAGGGATACCGCCCGAACAGGCTGATACCGAAACAATAACAACTCGCTTGCAAACGTCTTGGACCAAACGATCCAGGCCGCCACTCGAAATGGACTACGTGCCTCGGAATCCATGACGCGCGTGGCTAATGCGTACGGGCAATCCGCCAAACAGTACCGTTGCCGTCCTCGCTGACCAGCAGCGATCCATCCTGCGCGACTGCAACGCCCACCGGACGGCCCCAGACCGTGTCGCGGCCGGCGCCAAATCCGCTGACGAAGTCCTCATACTCGCCCGTCGGCACGCCGTTGCGCACAGGGATGCGGACCACCTTGTAGCCCGCTCGCGCCGAGCGGTTCCAGGAGCCGTGCAGCGCCACGAACAGATCGCCGCGATACTCCGTCCAGGTGCCGTCGGCCGGATAGACCGTGACGCTCAGCGGCGCCGAATGCGGCTGGATCAGCACGTCGGGCAGCGCGACCCGTGCGGCCAATTCAGGATGCTTGCCGGGATGGCGCGGGTCGGCATGGCCGCCGATGTAGAACCACGGCCAGCCATAGAACCCCGCCGGCTGCACCCGGGTCACGTAGTCCGGCGGCAGATCGTCGCCGAGGCCGTCGCGCTCGTTCACCGCGCACCACGGCGCGCCGTCCGGCTGCGTCGCCAGGCCCACGCAGTTGCGTATGCCGGTCGCGAACGGACGTCCGCCGTGGCCCTCTGGGTCATACTCGCGGACCTCGGCCCGGCCCTCCTCGCCGCGGTCGGACACGTTGGAAGCGGAGCCGATCGAGACGAACATGCGGCGTCCGTCTGGGCTGAATGCCAGATCGCGCGTCCAGTGGCCGCCGGTCGGCAGGCTTTCCACCACGACCTGCGCCGGGCCCGAAGCGCGCAGCTCGCCTGACGTATAGGGATACCGCACGACGCGGGAGGTTTCCGCGACATAAACGTAACGGGGCGCCGGGCCAGGCGGCCAGAAGGCAATGCCGAATGGCGATGACAGCCCCGCCGCGAACACCGAGGCCTGGCCGCCGCGCAGCACGCGGATTTGGCCGGCGCCGCTTTCGGCCAGGAACACGTCGCCGTTCGGGGCGGTTCGCAGTGTACGCGGCTGGTCAAGGCCAGACGCCAACAGGGTCGCCTCGAAACCAGCGGGAACGGCCGGCACGGCGCCAGGCGGGCGGGACACGACGCCCGGCGCCCGGGCCGCCGAGCGGGTCTCATAGGGCAGCGGCAGCGACCCTGCGTCGATTCGGTGACGCTGCCCCGGCGCGTCCCCCGGCGCATCCGCAGATATATCGGCCGCCGCGCCGCACAGCGTCAAAGCCAGCAGCAACAAGGTGCGGCGCATGGTTTTCTCCTGGATGCGGAAGCGCTAGGTATGTTGGATCGCTGGCTGGGAAAGCTAGTCCTGGACTAAAGGGCGTCGCCTGCCGCATGACAACGCCGATGGCTACCTGGGCCGGCGTTCACCAGGCGCTCTGAACCAGCCATGGAGTCCGACCTTGCCCGCACTCGACAACATTCCGGCCGTCCCAGGCTTACCGGCTGCGGCAGACACGCTGACGCCAATCGCAACATTCATCTGGGAGCAGAAGTATCGCCTCCGGCAGGCGGACGGCACGCCGGTCGACCGGGCCATCGCGGACACCTGGCGCCGGGTGGCGAACGCGCTGGCGCAGCCGGAGTCCGACCCGGCGCTCTGGGCCGACCGGTTCATGGCGGCGATGGCGGATTTCCGCTTCATCCCGGCCGGCCGCATCATCGCCGGCGCCGGCAGCGGCCGCCGGGTGACGCTGTTCAACTGCTTCGTCATGGGCGACATCGAGGACGACCTGGGCAGCATCTTCGCCAATCTGCGTGAGGCGGCGCTGACGATGCAGCAGGGCGGCGGCATCGGCTACGACTTCTCCTCGCTGCGGCCCAAGGGCGCGCTGGTGCGCGGCGTCGGCGCCGACGCCTCGGGTCCGCTGTCGTTCATGGACGTGTGGGACGCCATGTGCCGCACCATCATGTCGGCGGGCGCCCGCCGCGGCGCCATGATGGCCACCCTGCGCTGCGACCATCCGGACATCGAGGCCTTCATCGACGCCAAGCGCGAGCCCGGCCGGCTGCGCAGCTTCAACCTTTCGGTGCTGATCACCGACGCCTTCATGGCGGCGGTCGCGGCGGACGCGGACTGGGCGCTGGCCTTCGGCGGGCGAGTGTTCCGCACGGTCAAGGCGCGCGAGTTGTGGGACCGCATCATGCAGGCGACCTTCGCCTATGCCGAGCCCGGCGTGCTGTTCATCGACCGCATCAACGCCCGCAACAACCTAGCCTATTGCGAGACGATCCATTCGACCAACCCGTGCTCCGAGCAGCCGCTGCCGCCCTACGGCGCCTGCCTGCTGGGCTCGGTGAACCTGAGCCGCCTGGTGCTTGACCCGTTCACCGAGGCCGCCCGGCTCGACGAGGCGGCGCTCGACGACCTCGTCGGCACCGCGGTGCGCATGCTGGACAACACGATCGACGTGTCCGGCTTCCCGCTGGAGGAGCAGCGGCAGGAGGCGTATGCCAAGCGGCGGATCGGCCTCGGCGTCACCGGCTTGGCGGACGCGCTCATCATGTGCCGGGAAACCTACGGCTCGGACGCGGCCGTGGCGCTGGCGGACCGCTGGACCGCGCGGGTCAACCGGGCGGCCTACCTGACCTCCGCGGCGCTTGCGGCGGAGAAGGGGGCATTCCCGCTCTATGACCGCGACGCCTATTTGGCCGGCGAGACGGTCCGCGTGCTCGACCCCGCCGTCCGCGAGGCGATCGCGGCGCACGGCATACGCAACGCGCTGCTGACCTCGATCGCGCCGACCGGGACCATCTCGCTGTGGGCGGACAACGTGTCGAGCGGGATCGAGCCGATCTTCGCCCTGGCCTACACGCGCCGGGTCAAGAACCCCGACGGCAGCCTGCGCGAAGAGGAGGTGTCGGACCACGCCGTCCGCCGCTACCGCGCGCTGTTTGGGACCGACGCGGAGCTGCCGCCCTACTTCGTGACGGCCCAAACACTGACCCCCCGCGACCACGTGCGTATGCAGGCGGCGGTGCAGCGCAACGTGGACAGCGCGATCTCGAAGACGGTGAACTGCCCAGAGGACATCAGCTTCGAGGCGTTCAAGCACATCTACCTCGACGCCTATGAGAGCGGCTGCAAGGGCTGCACGACCTACCGGCCGAACGCGATCACCGGGTCGGTGCTGGAGGTGACGCCGCCAGCGCCGAAGGCGAAACCGATCGCGCCGGAACCGATCGCGCCGGTACCTGCCGCGCCAATCCAGGGCCTGTCCGAGCCGCTGCATCGTGAGGAGAAGCTGACCGGCGCGACCTACAAGCTGCGCTGGGCCGACAGCGAGCACGCGCTGTATGTCACGATCAACGACATCGAGCATGACGGGCGCCGCCGTCCGTTCGAGATCTTCATCAACTCGAAGAACATGGACCACTACGCCTGGGTGGTGGCCCTGACCCGGATGATCAGCGCCGTGTTCCGCCGTGGCGGCGATGTCGCCTTCGTGGCGGAGGAGCT
>JAABUR0100003957.1_pt1 | contig 20216 bp, 18 predicted proteins | sample 5560091 | NCBI WGS metagenome assembly JAABUR01 (sample SAMN10711879, study PRJNA513375) | rock metagenome | isolation source: Antarctica rocks | place: Antarctica: Victoria Land, University Valley sud
GTCTCCTTCGCCTTGGCGTCGCTGTCGTGCACGATCGGTCCGTTCCTGGCCGTCACGTCGACGTCGCTGCGAGGGAGCACCTCCATCCAGGTCGTGGCGTCGTACGTCGCGTACGCGCTCGGGATGGGCACCGTCATCCTGGTTCTCGCCCTGGCCGCCACCGCGCAGGCGACCATCCTCTCCCGGATGCGGCGGGCGGGGGCCTTCATCGGCCGGGTGAGTGGGGGCCTGCTCATCGTCGCAGGTGCCTACGTCGCCTGGTACGGCTGGTTCGAGCTGCGGGTGCTCTCGGGAAGCACGACCAACGATGTGGTCGTGGACACCGCGCTGCAGGTGCAGGGCTACCTGATCCGGCTGGTAGCGGATGCAGGAGCGGGAGCTCTGCTGGTAGTCCTGCTCTGTTTGGTGTGCGCCATCGCGATCCCTGCCGTGGGGCGACGAGGCTGGCGGCTCCGCCGACCCGAGCGAGCAGATGATCGGTGCTCCGCGGACGACGATGAGCCCTCGGTACGGCGATGAGCCCAGCGGCAGGTCGGTTGCCCTCCCACCCCCTGCCGAACACGACCCGTTTGCCCGGCTCGACCGCGCGGTAGGTTCCGGCCGCGACATGATCGGGGGTGACCCGTCCAGCGGTATTCGCCGCCAGTGCGCAGGTCGACCCGCGCGGACACGGTCTGCCAACGGCGTGGCCTTTCGGGCTGGGTGATCAGGGCGAAAGGCTCGTCCGGTGTGATGGGAAATGGAGGCGTCCTCGTCGCCTATCGGACGACCGAGTCGCTGATTGGCCACCACGCCGAGATCCACCGTCGCGGCGACGTTCGAATCATGTAAGAACCCCAGGGGTTGCGTCTCAAGCCGCCGGGCCCGTTGACTGGGAGCAACTTAGGGAGGCTTCTTGTGGCTACCGCGGTAGGCGCACAACGCGCTGGCGACGCGGAGACCGGCAGGGGGAGCCATTTCCTGTTCGCGTTCTTCCGCGTTGCGGTGGCACTGCTCTGGATCGAAAACGTCGGCTGGAAGCGACCGCCAGATTTCGGTGCGCTCCGCAGGTTCACCGGTGACGCGGTTGAGTATCCGGTCTTCGCGCCGTTCTCGTGGGTGGTGGAGCACGTCGTGCTGCCGAACTTCACGTTCTTCGCCTGGATGACGCTTCTTGTCGAGGCCAGCATCGGGGCGTTCCTGTTGATTTGGGTTGGCGACACGGTTCTGGGCTGTCGTCGGGATCGGCCAGTCGATGGCGATCATGCTGTCGGTCATGAACGCACCCAACGAGTGGGAGTGGTCCTACTACCTGATGATCTTGGCTCATGTAGCGCTGTTCGCGACCGCGGCCGGGCGCAGTTACGGACTTGACGGGGTACTGCGACCCGTGTGGCGGCGATCCGAGAGCCGGCTGTCGCATCTGGCCCTGAGACTGTCATGATCACCGATCCGTTCGACCGCGCGGCCATGACCCTGGGCTTGGCAGGGGTGGCGAGCCCGCTGTTCGCGCTCAGCACGAGCTCAAACAACAATTTTCTGCTGATCCAGGGCGCCGGGCTGTTCGTGGTGGCCGTCATCGGCGCAGGCGCTGTGCTCGGAGCAGTGATGGGAATCCGCGTGCTCGTGCTCGCGGCCGGCGTGCTGTACCTTGTTGCCGCGTTGCTTCAGCTCGCGCAGTTCGGCCGGTCGACAAACTGGCTCGATGGTGGGGGGTCGCTGTTCGCGTTGATGCTCGGCCTGGGTATCGGGCTGCTGGCGCTGGTTCTTGCACGTGACCGATCCGAACCGACTCGAATGGAATGAGCAGATGGACCTGAGCCCGCTGTTGGATCGCGTCGTCGCTGTGGCTGGTGAGGCGGCAGGAGATGTCGACCGAGCAGGAAGGTTCCCGAGCGAGGCAGTTGATGCTCTGCGCGCGTCGGGACTGCTGGGTCTGACGATGCCCGAAGAGTTCGGCGGGATGGGGGCGGGGCCCCATGAGCACGTCGAGACCATCAGGGCGTTGGCCGCGGCGTGCGGGTCGACGGCGATGATCTATCTGATGCACGTGAGCGCCGCGATGTCAGTGGCCGCTGCGCCGCCGCCGGGGCTGCCCGATCTCCCGGCGGGCCTGGCCAGCGGCGAGCTCCTTGGCTCGTTGGCCTTCTCAGAGGCCGGTTCGCGCTCGCATTTCTGGGCTCCGGTCTCGCGTGCCGAGCTCGGCGGTGTCGGGGTGCGGCTCAGCGCACCCAAGAGCTGGGTCACCTCTGCGGGTCATGCGGACCTGTACCTGGCGTCGACGCTGACCCCCGGCGCCGACACGGTGGACATCTATGCCATCCCGGCGGACGTGCCGGGCGTCGAGGTCACCGGGGACTGGCACGGGATGGGTCTGAGGGGCAATGCATCAAACCCGATGGCGTTCGACGTCGAGGTTCCCGAGGGCTACCGGCTGGGGCCGTCGGGCGGCGGGTTCGATCTCATGCTGCAGGCCGTGATGCCTTGGTTCAACCTCGGCAACGCGTCGGTTTCGGTGGGTCTGAGCCAGGCCGCGATCTCCGGGGCGATTCGGCATACGAGTGCCGCGAAGCTGCAACACCTCGACCAGAGCCTGTCCGCTTTGCCGACGATCCGCGCCCAGCTCGCGAAGATGTCGCTGAATCTAGAGTGCACTCTTGCTTACGTGGACCGCGCCGCAGACCGGCTGGCGACGCCAGCCGATGACACGATGCTGCATGTGCTCGGGGTCAAGGCCGCAGCGAACGATGCTGCGTTGGCTGTCACCGATGCAGCGATGCGGGTTTGTGGAGGAGCGGCCTTCTCCGAGCATTTGCAGATCGACCGGTATTTCCGCGACGCGAGGGCGGGGCACGTGATGGCGCCGACGGCCGACGTTCTTTATGACTTCTACGGCAAGGCCATCACGGGGCAACCCGTCTTCTAGGGCGCAGGAGGAACAGTGAGTAAGCCGCTGATCGTGGGCTCGGTCGCCTACACACCGAACGTGGTCACCATCTGGGAGGGGATGCGGGACTATTTCGGAGACGGGCAGGCCGAGATGGACTTCGTCTTGTTCTCGAACTATGGACGGCAGGTCGACGCGCTGCTCGACCAGACCATCGACCTCGCCTGGAACACGAACCTCGCCTGGGTCCGGACCGTCCTGCAGACCGGGGGCGAGTGCCGGGCTATCGCGATGCGCGATACGGACACCGTTTTCCAGACGGTGATCGTCGCGAGGGCCGGTGCCGGTGCCGACGGGCTCGAGTCGATCCGCGGAAAGCGGCTCGCGTTGGGGTCGAAGGACTCGGCTCAGGCGGCCATCCTTCCCCTCCACTATCTGAAGCGAGAAGGTGTCGACGTCGATGACGTCGACCTGATCAGGATCAACAGCGATATTGGCAAGCACGGTGACACCGGCCGCAGCGAGCTCGATGCCCTCAGCGCCGTTCTCGACGACCGCGCGGACTTCGCAGCGTTGGGGATCAACACCTGGAACGGGATCGGACGCGAAGAGCTCATGCCAGGGGCGTTCGAGGCTGTTTGGGAGTCCCCGACCTACAGCCATTGCAACTTCACCGCCCTGCCCGGCTTGTCCGACGACCGGGTCGCGCCCTGGCTGGACGCCCTGTTCGCCATGGACTGGGACAACCCCGCGCACCAGCCGATCCTCGAGATGGAAGGGCTCCGCACCTGGGTCCCCCCCAAGCTCGACGGGTACACGTCGCTGTTCGAGGCCGTTGATGAGCAAGGGATCTCACCTCGGTGGTGAACTACCATGTAGTCCTCGACCTCGCGCGACGGGTCAACAACGCACCGCACGGAGCCATGGTGACCGTGCCGCTCGACGCCGGCAGCGAGCCTGGCCTACAGCGCATAATCGCCGACTGGTGTGACCACACCGGGAACGAGCTGGTTCGGATCGAGGATATGCTGGCGACCGTTCGCCGAGGGCGAAGCGACCCACTCGGCGGCCTGGCAGCCGGGCAGCTGCCTGGAAGCAGGGTCTGGATCTACACCAACTTCGACTGCAACCTTGCCTGCGACTACTGCTGCGTCCGGTCGTCACCCCAGACACCGCGCCGCGCCCTCGACTCGGGCCAGATCCGGCAGCTGGCCGCTGAAGCGGTCGAGGCGGGCGTCGGCGAGCTCGTGCTCACCGGAGGTGAGCCGTTCCTCCTTCCCGACATCGCCGAGCTGGTCGAAATTTGCACCGACGCGCTGCCCACCACCCTGCTCACCAACGGGATGCTGTTCAAAGGCCGCCGGCTCGAGTCCCTGCGGCGGATGAACCGTGACCGGCTGGCCTTGCAGATCAGCCTCGATTCGGTCACCCCGGACCTCCACGACCGGCATCGGGGGCGGGGAAGCTGGGACCGCGCCCTGGCAGGGGTCCGCATCGCGATTGCCGAAGGATTCCGGGTCCGGATCGCGGCGACGCTCATGCCCGAGCACGTCGAGACCCTCGCGCAGTTCCACGACTTCTTGGACACCCTGGGTATCGCGTCCGAAGACCACCTGATCCGGCCGTTGGCCCACCAAGGCGTGGCCGACCACGGCATCGTGCTCACGGTGGAGTCCCTCATCCCTGAGGTCACCGTGACAGCTGACGGCATCTATTGGCACCCCGTCAGTGCCGTCGACGACGACCACCTGGTGACCCGCGATATCTTCCCTCTCGCCTCGGCCATCAGCCAGGTGCGCAGCACGTTCCGCCAGCAGCGCGCGCATGCCGCTGCTGCTGCTCAGTGGTTCCCGTGCGCCTGACCCATCCCACCGGTTGGGCCTCAGACATGCGCAAGGGGCGGCGGGGCGACACACCGGCGCCGATCATCGAACCCTGACCGATCGACGGGGTCGGCGCTGGGTGTTTGAGCCAGCCTGCACACTGGGACAGGTGGTGACTGCGCGCGCTGGCTTCCTCCTGACACTTACCCTGCTGTTCGCCGTTGCTGGTTGCAGTGGCGGGAGCGGTGAGGAGGACCGTGTCGGTGCCGCGGAGCCGGCTCGGGCGTCGGAGACCACGGTCGCCCCTGTCGGCGACACGGTCGAGGTGGGGGACGCGCCGCAGGGCATCGTCTACGACGCGAGGACGAAGTTGCTCGCGGTTGCGGTGCACGACCCCTATCGGCTGCTGCTCTTGGACTCGACCACCCTGGAAGTGCGCAGGAGTGTGGCACTGCCCGGCAAGGCCCGGCACCTGCAGGTCGCCGAGTCTGGTGGGCCGGTGCTGGTGCCTGATGAGGCGGCCGACCAGCTCATCGAGGTGTTCCTTCCCGGGGGGTCGACCCGGGTCACTGATGTGCAGCGTCATCCGCACGACGCCGCTGCGGCCTCCAACGGTGACGTCGTCGTCGGGAACGAGTTCAGCGGCTCAATCACCGTCGTGCGTGGAGGGAAGGTGCTGCGCTCCGCGCAGGACCTGACTCAACCGGGAGGAGTGATCGCCGACGGTACCAACGTGGCCGTGGTCGACGTGGGCGCCTTCACGCTGAGCACCTACGACCTCACCACGATGAAGCGCACCGGCCGGATCGGGGCCGGTGCGGGACCCACCCACGGAGCGCTCACCAGTGGCCACCGGGTGGTCGTGTCCGACACCCGCGGCGGCCAGCTGCTCGTGGACTCCCTCGACCCGCTGAAGGAGGTCGGGCGGCTAGCCCTGGACGGCAGCCCCTACGGCCTGGCGTCAGACCCCACCACGAGTACCGTGTGGGTGACCCTGACCGCGACGAACGAGCTGGTCGGGCTTGACCTCAGCACCAACACCCCGCGGGTGATCGCGACCTACCCGACCGTTCAGCAGCCGGACACCGTCGCGGTAGCACCCGGCAGTCACACGCTGTGGGTTACTGGCACGGCGGAAGGAGTCGTTCAGCGCATCACGCGCTGAATCCGGTCCCCGGACTGTGAACCACGCGCAACTCGCGGTGGCGCTGGTGATCGAGGTCAGAGTCACCGGTCCGAGCGCAGGGTCGAGGGGGGTCCGCAGCAGGGAGTCGTACAGGACGCGGGTGCGAGGTCGAAGGTTCGCGCATTGCCAGCCGCGCACGGCGTCGCCGAGCTTGGTAGTCCCTCGTGGGCTGCTGCGCCCAGCGAGTGAGGTGTCATAGCACTCTGTAGCGACTCGACTGCAGATCAGCACCATCCGACGCATGCTCTTCCACAGGGGCGGACCGTCATGCACCGCCGCCAGCAGCATGGGCAGGCGCGCCTCCGCGGGCGCGGAGATAGCCGTAGCGCAGCATCAGCGGGAACGTCGACGCCACCACGAGGTTCTGGTCGCGCCCGGCCATCGCGTCTCGCCACGCCTCGTCGGCGCGGATCTCGACCGAGCCTGTGGTGAACCTGCTGGGATTTCCGACGACGATGTGGTTGGGATGTAGTTGGACAGCTGTCTCGCTCGTGAACGGGGTGGTGCCAGTCTCGTCGAGCAACGCGAGTATCCGTTCGACAGACGTTCGAGGAGAGCGGGCGAAGTCCTCGTAGCGAAGAAACAGCCATCGTGACGGCGGTATCTGACGGCGCAAGACCTCCGTCGCCAGACAGTTCGAGGTCCACCGTCGCACCGTCGACAACAGGCCTCGGCTCCCCATCGTCCTTGTTTCACCAGCGACAGAGAACGTCTTCGTCCTGCCCCAGGAGTGCACGACAGCCCGCGGGTCGCGGACGACGTGCAGCACGTAAGGCTGCACGGAAGGGAGCGAAGCCATGATCGCAGCGTCAAGCGCTCGCTTCGACGTGTCGACGATCACCGTGGCTCCGGTGGCCTCCGCGAAGGCCGCGCAGGCAGCCGCGGTGACGTTGCGTACACGACGGAGTGGTTCCCAGTCCTCCCTACCGCCGTTGGCACTGCGCAGAACCCGAGGCACGTTGATCTGACGGGTGAGCTCGTGTTGGTCAGAGATGATTCCCGAGACGGTGTCCGCAGTTGGTCCTGCCTTCGGCCCTGCCGCGGCGGCTACGGCTTGGTTGATCACGCCCGACCAAACCGGGCAAAGCAACGGGATCTTGCCGCACCCACAAGGGCGTTGTTCCACCACGCCTCGTTGCCACAGCCAACGCAGCTCGCCGGCACTTGCAAAGCCCTCGATCTCGCCGAGGATGCTGGCGAGGATGGTTGTTCCGCTCCGTCCAGCTCCGACGACGGACAGGACTTTGAGTGGTTCAGCGGGGTCAGTCATCGATCACCTTCCGGCTCGAGCGGCACCGCCTATCATTGCTGCATGCTGCATGGAACGCACGGGCGCGCGAAGGAGGCACGCCACGTTGGCTCGAGGTGGACTGCTCGTCGAGCAATCTGGATCACGGTGTTCGCCCTAGCCGTGGCCACGCTGGTGTCCGTGCGCGTGTCGGATCGCTCGCACGAGACGAGCAATGCGGTCCCGGATCACGTCGTCGGAAAGGTACGTCAGCAGGGAACCCGTCGCGCCTTCAGCCCCGACTCGTGGTGGAACACGCCGATTGCAGCCGACGCGCCTGACAACTATGCGGAGACGCAGATCCTGGACTACCTCCGGACAGCTCCTGAAAGTGGCGGAGGATGTCTCAGGCTCGCCGGAGCGGGTGACAACCCCTGGGGGCATCCGATCTACTGGGCTCGACGGTCAGACCCGACGTATGACGTCGCAGGCGTCAGAGGAGACCGCCCACCGGAGCTCGACACGCTGCGCATCCCTAGGGACGCGCAGCCTGCGTCGAACACCGACGGCACGATGAGCATCTATGACTTTCGCAAGGGCTACGTCACGGCGTTGACCGACGCGGCATACGACCCCGAATCCGACAGTTGGACCGCCGCCGGGGCAACTGTTACCTACCTGAAGTCCAATGGCCTGCACGTGGACACCGGCCAGTCAGATGACGTCCGTAACCGGGGAACTCATCGCGGCAACAACGGAGCGACTTCGACCGTGTCGTGGGACATGGTCCACGCCGGCGCGGTTCGCCACGTCCTGAAGGTAGCGGCTGGGCCAGAGGTGTCGGACCGCTTCGTCTTTCCCATGGTCGGCTCCGACGGCGACTACCAGGGCGATGACCCTGCCGTCCCTCCGCAAGGGCTGCGGATGCGAATCAGGCCATCGGTCGACCTCGAAGCGATGAACCTGAACCCAGAAGCCCTCATCATCGCCCGCACCCTGCAGCGTTACGGCTTCTACATCGGCGACTCGGGCGGAACGACCGCCCTGAAGCTGGAGGATACGGGGGCTGAGGGTCGAGGACAGCTGTGGGATGTGTCCTACGACGACCTGTGCAGGCTCCCCTTCACCCCGGACTTCTGGGACGTCTTGCCCGAGGGATACGCCCCTACTCCTAGCCGCAGCCGGTAGCCTACTTGGCTGGTGGCGTTTGTTTCGCGCCCGACGGGCTGCGGCGATACCAGGCCGGACGGCTCACCAACACCACCCCCGAGGGTCCGCTGTCGATGTAGCGGTCGGCATCGGCGCGGATGGAAGATGCCCCCCTCCCCTTCTCAACGACCATCAAGACCAACGAGTCTTGCGGTCGGGTGGCGACCTCGACGGTGGTGGGACCGTCGACCAGGAAGAGCTCCTTCTGACTGGCTGACCGTCCGTTCATGGACTGGCCGTGCAGCGTGGACTCCGGGACCGTGGGGAGCGTTCCGCCGGAGATCACGCGCACAGGGCGGGTCTCCCCGAGGACGCTCTCCAAGGCGGTGGCCAAGGCGCGTCGCCGATGGCTGGAGTGCGCCGAGCTGGTCAGCAGGACTGGGTTCGACGGTCCGGCGAGAATGCGCTGAGACAGCGAAGCGATGCCCACCACATCACCACCCGGCTTGCCGCGCCCGCGCGGCAGTTGGATGCGGCCAAGGACAGGCGCTCCCGCGGCTCCTTCGGCTCCTGCGGAGTCCAACACAGGCCTGCGGATGATCAGGATCAGGACAACCATTCCCACCCCGGCGAAGACGCCGGCCGCGACGCCGACACCTATCGCGACGATGGGTCCACCAAGCTGAGGAACTGGGGTCGCGGGACGGTCCGCCGTCTTCTGGACGGTGAACTCCCCTACCGCCGCATCCTTGGGGTTTGTGGAGTCGCTGTAGTTGTTGAGTTCCAGGCGAAAGACCGACGCCGCGAGATTGGCCAGCCGTTGAGCCGTCTCCGGGTCGGAATCTCGACCCACCACGGTCAACACAATGTTGTCCTGCGCGGTGATCAGTGAGACTTTGTCCGGTACCACTGTCGCAGCCTGCGAACTTCCGAGCTCCTGACGCACCGAAGCAGCGACGGCCCCGTTGCCGAAGACGGATTCCGCGAATTTAGGCAACGGCGTGAGGTTCGGCAGATTCAACACCTTGGCGGGTCCCACCTGCGCCTGAGCCTCGTAGACATCTGGGCTTCGGCTTTGAAGCCACGGCATCAAGGCGCCGAACGCGACCACGAACACCACGACGACCCAAGCGTACTTGCGCAGACCCCAGCCCAGGGCACTGAAGACGTCCCCGCCTCGCTCCATTCTTCGTCCCTTCGAGAGATTTGTTGCAGTTTAGGGCTGTCAGGCCAGCCGCGTTCCTGAAATGAGTCAAGAGCGCATACCAATCGGGACCTTTTGCTCGGCCCACGTCACCAGTCTACGGCCGAGGGGGGCCAGTGACGGCGAGTCGGCTGCGTCGCGCGCCGCCGTCGGTGCTGGTCAGGTTGAGGAAGTCTCACTGCCGACGGCGAGATGTTGTTTCGAAACGACGCCTCGAGGCGAGGTTTGTCGCTAGTTTGTACGTGTACGCGGTCGGTCCACAGGCTCCTGCTCCGGTCAGGGCGTTGACCTGCGTGGCGGAGGCAACATGCGAATCTCGACACGTGCGGGATTTGCGGTCGTGGTTGCCATTGCCTTGGTCGCACCCGCTGCTTGTACCGGGTCGCCAGGTGGGGTCGACCCCCGCATCGACAAGCCAGCCGACGACTCCAAGCGATGCCTGAGCGTGATGGCCGATATCCGGGGTGCGGTGGCATCCGCCGCCGAGGGCTCCGACGAGGAGACTGCAAGGGCACGCCTCGCCGCCGTCACTGAGCGAGTCAGTGTCTACAAGTTCCAGGCCCGGGCTTCACTGCAGGCCGAGGTGTCAGAGCTCAACGACTCCTTGTCGCGGCTGGTGGACGCTCTGGACAACAAGGACGTGGTCGCTCTCAACGAAGCCGTGCCCTCGGTGGCGAACGAGGCTGCGTTGATCAACCAGGTCTGCGCTGCTGGTGGTTCCGCGCGCACGGCGCAGCTGCCAGCGGGGGCCAGCAAGATCAAGCACGTGATCTTCATCATGCAGGAGAACCGGTCCTTCGATCACTACTTCGGCACCTACCCCGGCGCCGATGGGATACCGATGAAGGACGGTGTACCGACCGTCTGCATCCCCAACCCTGCGACCGGGGGCTGCAGCCGGCCTCACCACGACGCGTCCGACGAGCAAAAGGGTGGCCCTCATACTGCTGATGCTGCGACCGCAGACATCAACAACGGCAAGATGGATGGTTTCATCGCGGAGTGGCACAAGACGCGGAACTACTGCCTCGACCCGCTGCACGCCAACGGGGCCACCTGTGTCTCGGAGAGCTCACATCCGGACGTGGTGGGCTACCACGATCGGCGGGAGCTCTCCAACTACTGGGAGTACGCCGACAACTTCGTGCTCCAGGACCACATGTTCGCCCCTAACCGCGGGTGGAGCCAGCCGACGCACCTTGCGATGGTCTCGGGGTGGAGCGCAGTCTGCAACGTGCCGACCCTGCCGACGACATGTCGCCCATCCATCACCTTCAACGACGTGGACGCCGCTTGGCCGAACGCCCCAAGCTACGGCTGGACCGACATCACCTACCTGCTTCATAAGTACGACGTCAGCTGGCGCTACTACGTGGCACCGGGCTCCGTCAACGACTGCGAAGGCACCACGGACGAGCAGATCCACTGCACGCCGGGCGTCGACAACTTCGACCCCATCGGCACCCCTGAGCCCTGGAACCCGCTCCCCGACTTTGTGACGGTCCAGAACAACCGGCAGGTCAAGAACATCCAGTTCCACGACCAGTTCTTCCGGGCCGCTCGCCAAGGACGTCTCCCCTCGGTCTCGTGGGTGCTTCCAGGGTGGTACGACAGCGAGCACCCCCCCGAAGGAGTCGCCGCGGGTCAGGCGTGGGTCACCAGCGTGGTCAATGCTGTGATGAAGAGTCCCAACTGGAAGAATTCAGCCATCTTCGTCGCCTGGGACGACTGGGGGGGTTTCTACGATCACGTCGAACCGCCCTCGGTGGACGGCTACGGGTACGGCCTCCGCGTGCCGGCGTTCATGATCAGCCCATACGCGAAGCAAGGACTCGTTGATCACCAGGTTCACAGCTTCGACTCTTACCTCAAGTTCGTCGAAGACTTGTATCTCGGCGGCCAGCGGCTCGACCCCTACACCGACGGCCGATGGGATCCCAGGCCCAGCGTCCGTGAGAACGCGGACGATGTCGGTGACCTGATGACGGAGTTCGACTTCAACCAGCAGCCTCGTCCTCCGGTGGTTCTCCCGGAGAATCCGCCCTCGAACTGACACCGCTGAGGGCGAGCTGGGACTCAGTTACCAAACCCTCGTTGGACGAACTCGTAGTCGTCCCAGGTGAGAGGCGAAAGGGAATCGACCTTCAGTCCGAGGGAGGGCCAGGCATTCGAGCGCTGCACCTTGAGTCGCGATCCGGATCCGGAGTTGTCACCGACATACAGCCCATACCGCTGGATGGCGGTGGCGATGATCATGGCGGCGGAGCCGGTCCTGAAACGTCGCGACAGGTCGATCGAGCGCTTGACTCTCAGCTGCATTCCCTCGGGAACGATTCCACCCTTGTCAGACTCATAGTTGGCCATCGGGAAGAACGATTGAGGGGCTGTGGCCCACCAGAACACGGCCAGTTTATGGGCGATGACGCCCCCTTTGATCTCGTCGAGACGCACTCCGCGTAACGGCGCGGGAGAGCCGCGGTGCCCGACATTGAAGGCACTATCAGACTGACGGAGGCGGCGGTGCAAGCCGTTCGAGTTCAGCCGCCAGCGGTCGAGGCCTACGCACGAGATGCGACCAGCTTGGTCACGGGAGGCGGCGTGGAACCCAACGCAAAGGTTTCGGCTGCGGTCGAACACCGTGAACTCCGCATCGGTGCCGGCCATCGGAACAGCGCTGTCGGGAACGTGCAGCCGGACGCGGCGTCCGTACCCGTCAACCACGGTGTGGATGGGGTCCTTGCGGTTAGCCCAATAGAAGGGCTGGGCGTAGTCGCCCATCGCCAGCTGAAGATGAGTGCCCGAGTTCGCCTTCGCATCGGCGATGAACCGGTCGGAGTCGGCATCGATCGGTGCGCTCGCAGGGAGCGGTTGGTTCCAGTGAGAGGAGTTTGTGAACGCCCGGTACACGGATCCGCCGGAGGACGCCGCACTGGCTCGTGCCCCCGGAAACAGTGAGGCGCCGGTGGCGCCGACAGCCGCGGCCGCCAGGCCAGATCGAAGGACGTCGCGTCGAGAAATGCCACTCATGGGATGCTGCTCCTACTGCTCGAGGACGGCTGGGTGCGTCAGCCAAGAACAGCCCACGATAACTCAATGTCATCAAGAAATTACTTTAAGTGACAATATTGCTCCGTTGACTACCTCGGCTACCGGCCGTCTTCGCTGCTCGGGCAGCGTGGGTGGTAGCGGCCCTTAACGGATCAGGTGGCGGATCACGGGGACGCGTTTGAGCTCGGGGAACGTCGCAGACAGCTCGAGTGAGGACCGCGACAGCCACAGCACCACAAGTGACCCCAGTGACGCCGCAGCGAGTGCGGCGAGGAAACCCGGCCGCACGATCAGCTGCACAGCCACCAACGCGACAGTGACCGAGCCGATCACCAGGTAGAGCCGCAGCTGGCCGCGGTGCCGGGTGGCCGCAGGAAGCGTCCTGGTGAGGACGAACTGATTCGCGACGTTTTGACCAACCACGGTGGCAGCGTTGGCGATAGCCGCACCGGCAGCGCCGTACCGAGGAATCAAAACGAAGGCGAGCAGCAGGTTGACGCCGGCTACCGTGACGTTCGACATCACCAGGTAGCGAAGCCGTCCGTAAACCTGGAGGACATAGGCGTTGAATCCCAACGCCACGCTGGCGTAGTACCCACACGACAGCGCCGTCAGTACGGTGGCTGACGACTCGTAGCGGTCACCGAACAAGGTGACGGTAGTCGCCGGTGCAAACACCGCTGTCATCGTGAAGATGGGGAAGGTGGTCACGGCGAGAAAGACAGATGACTGCCAGTAGGCCTTGCGCATCCCCGCGTGATCGCCTCGGTTAAAGAGCCGAGCGGCCATCGGCAGGAAGAGCGTGACGAAGGTCTGGAAGACGACTTGGTTGAGACGGGCGGCTGGTAGCACCGCCCGAAAGTTCGCGACTTGAGTCGCACCCCAGTAGGCCCCTAGCAAGATGACGCTTCCCATGTTTGTCGCCAACAGCACCAGCTCGTTGGTCAGGGTGGGGATGGAGAAGCCGAAGACTGCCTTGAACGGCAAGATGACCCGGCGCAGCCGGAAGTGATGGAGGATGCCGCGTTCGCGAAGGACGCGAACGAGCAGGGCCACGTAGATGGCGATCCCGAAGAGACTCGTCGCGACGTAGCCGGTGGCCAGCAAGAAGAGGCTGCCGTCGAAGACGGCGATCACCACGACCACGCTGAGCCGCAGGAGCGGGGTCACGACGTACTTGCGCAAGAAAATGGCTCGTGGCCGGGAGAAGACGGCGAACAGGGACACGAAGACCTGATCGAGAGCCTCCATCGGCGCAACGAACATCAAGATCAGCAGTACGTCGACGGCTCGAGAGTCGTTGAACGTGGCACCGAGCATGGGCTCGGCGAAGAACGCCAAGGAACAGAGCAGCACCGTGCTCGTTACGAAGATCGTGCCGACTGCCAACGCCATGCTGCCGAACATCCGGGGGTAGTCGCGTTTTTCTTCGTACGTCGCCATGAACCTGCTGAGCACCCTCCCTTGCCCGAGGCTGAGGAGAATGCGGCCCGAGGAGACCAGCGTGAAAGCGTACGCGAAGACCCCGTAGTCGGCCTTGCTGAGAGCGCGGACGATCACGACCTGGGTGGCCACTGTGAAGAACAACGACAGCACTCGTCCGAGAAGCAAGAAGACTGATCCGCGCACGTGTTGGCGACCCATGCGGGCGGCACCGTCCTCATCGGACGACGCCCAGGTAACGGCTTCCGTAGGCTCGTGATCGCTGCCGCGATCGCGGCTGTTTGTCATCGCTTCCCGGTCATTCGAAACGAGTATTTGTCAAGCGACAGCATAGGGGCAGCGGTAGGCTGACGTTCATTGGTTCACCGACTCTTCAGTCGCTGAAACTTCTGATCCCATCGCTGGTCCGGCGCCTGGGACATGACACAGGTCATGGCTTCGATACACCGGAGGGATGTCAGTCGAGTGGTGGATCTGTTGCCGTTGCTGGCCGTCGTGCCGATGATCGGTGCATTGTTGGTGCTGTCGGTGCGCAACCCGTTGGGAGTCGCTCTACCGGCCTATGCAGCGGTGATCCCGTTCGGCGGGTTGCTGTCGGTGGGAGCATCGGGGTTCAGCTCGCTGTCCTCTGCCCTAGGGATAGCTCTGGGTGCGGGGCTCATCTTGCAGCTGATGAGTGCGCGGCGGGTGGTGGCGGCGCCGTCACCCACTGTTGCGCTGTGGCTGATGTTTCTTGGCCTCGCCGGCTTCACCGTGTGGTGGAGCATCACCCCATCACGAACTGCCAGTGGCTTCGTCATCCTCACCAGTCTGGTGCTCGTCTATGTCCTGGTGGCCCTGAGCCCGGCGGACCGGGGGGTGCTGACACGAGTGGAGAACGCGCTCATCCTGGGCGGCCTGGTTGCCGTTGGTTACGGTTTGACGCAGTTTCTCTTTCTTGGCGGGTTTCCGGCAAATGACCCGGGAGGTGGCCTCGTCGAGGGCGGCGGCCGCTTCGGCAACGATCTGCTCGGACCGAATAACGAGGCTGTTGCCTTGCTGCTTCCGCTGATGGTGGCACTGAGCCGCTCCGTGACCTTGTCACGCCGGTCCGTGCGCCTGTTCCATGTGGCGATCGCCACCGTCCTGGCACTGGGCATCGTGATGACCGGGTCGAGGGGCGGGCTCATCGCGACGTTCGCGGCGTTTGTCGCGCTGGCTTTCGTGACGCCGGGCGGGAAGGCGAAGCTGTTGGCCGGGGGAGCAGTCGGGGCCGCCCTCGTCGCCGTGGTGTTCTTCGCACATCCGGGTGGGCTGGCAACGCGAGATGTCCAGACGACCTCGTCGTCTGGACGCACAGACATCTGGAAGGTTGGGTTGGCAGCGTGCCCTCAATACTGTCTCGGGGGTGCGGGGTGGGAGACCTTCCCTGATGTGTACGCCGCCACCCAAGCGTCCGTCCCCGATGCCGAGGTGCTCGTCGGGGGAGGGACGTATGAGCCGCACAACGTGTGGTTGCTTGCCTTGATCGAACTCGGGTTGCCGGGGTTGCTGCTACTTGACGGCGCCCTCGGCATGACGTTCGTCGAGGCAGTACGGCTTCCAGCCAGGTTGCGGGGTCCACCCCTCAGCGGCCTCGTCGGAACTGTCCTCGCTGCCTTCTTCCTGTCGAATCTGGAGTTCAAGTTCTTCTGGATGAGCTTGATGATCGTGGCGGTCTCGCGCAACGTGGCGGTTACCGAACGGGCGTCGCTGGAAAGCGCACGACAGCCCTCGAAGGGGACCGTCAGCTAAGCGGCTTTCCGAGGCGGCATGGACGACTGAAGGCTGGCACGTCGACGACTCTGCACCATCGATCGACTGGTCTGCGACAGTCGAACTCTCAACGCGTGTGCGCCAGTCGCCGTCGCCTGCGCTACATCCACGATGAACGGAACCGGGTCGCGGCGGGACCAGATGGCGTGTGCCTTGGGGCCGCGCAGGGACCGGGCCCAATCTCCGACAGAAAGAGTGCCCCGGTGCCATGCCACCACGGCAGCCTGTGCGTCCCGGCGCAGGTCCAGCCACTTGGTTCCGATGTACCGCTGGTTTCGCGCCATGGGAAGCGGGAGCCCAGCCGCATCACAGTAGGCGGTATAGACGAGCTCGACTCCACCGGCCTCGGCAATGGCAGAGCGTCCGGTGGGGCGCCCCACGTTCGGCTCGATGATGAACAGCCGACCGGTGCGGGCATCTTGTTTCATCTCCAGATAGCCCAACCCGTGGAAACCAACGGCGCCAAACAGCGCGACGGTCGCGGCGAGCACGTCGTCGTTGCGGCACTCCTCGCCCGACGCACTCGTCCCGATGTCCGGTGGCCACTGGCGTACCTTGCGGGCCACGAAGGTAACCAGAGGCTCGCCTCGGGCATCGAAGTAGCAGTTGCAAGAGAACAACGCGTCTTCCCCACCGGTGACCCACTGCTGGGCGAGCACGAGCGGCGACCAGCCGGCGATGCGGTCGTAGACCGAGAGCAGCTCGGATGCGTTGTGCACGGCGAAGCCCTTGGCCTTCGTGTGACGATCCCACGTGGAGGACTTGATAGGCGGTTTGAGCACGCACGGGTATTCCAGCCGACTGGCGGCCTGTTCGGCGTCGGAACGGCTGGAGAGCGTCTCGGTGCGCGGGACGGGCAGCTGCGTGTCAGCTGCGTGGCGCGCGAAGCTCACCTTGTCCATCAGCAGTTCGACCACTCGATGAGGGGCCAAGGCCAAGATGAACCGGTCGGCCAGTTCGTCGCGGCGCCGTGACAACGTATCAACGCTGAGGTCTGTGCACGGCATCAAGACCGAGGTGCGGCCGAGCCGCTCACCGATCGCCTGCAGCGACGTGATGAGCCGATCGCCGGAGAGCGCCGACTCGACGACCTCGACGCAGGCGTTGGTGCGCGCTCCCCAATGCCGGCGATCTGCGACGAGACCGACCACCGGTACGCCCCGCTCGTGGAAGATGCGGGCGGTCTGCAGCCCGGTGATGCTGTCCAGGCCGATGACCACGACCGGAGGAACATCTCTCGCTTCGCCCGGCGGTCGCGGTCGACTGGGCAGCCGCATCAGTCGGCCTCTTCGGCCTCGATCGTCTCCCGGGTCTGGACCAGCTCGAAAATGTGGTCGACTTTGGCGATGTGCGGGTCGGCCGCAGCCGGCTTGCCTTCAGCGCGCAACGTGCGCAAGGTGTCTTCCATCGCTTGCACGGAGGCCCGCATCGGCTGGTTCGCCAAGATCACCATGGCGAAACCCTTGTCGTGCAGCTCTTGGGCGGTGTAGTCGGGGAAGAGCGTGGGTACGGCGACCAGAGGCGTTTTCAGTCCGGTCTGGCGCCACTGCTCGAGGAAGGATTCGATCTCGACGAGGCTCTTGTCCTTGGAATGGATGAGAATGGCGTCGGAGCCGGCCTCGGCATACGCGACGGCGCGCTCGCACGCGGCATCCACCCCGTGGCCGGCGATGAGAGCCTCGACCCGGGCGATGATCACGAACGACTCTGACTCCTGGGCGGCCTTGGCGCCCCGCAGCCTGCGTGCCTGCTCCTTCGTCTCCACGAGCTCGCGCTTCGACTGCCCTTGATAGAGGCTGTTGCGTTTGGGGAAGAGGTTGTCCTCGATGCACACTGCGGCAACTCCGGCCCGGTCGAACTCCACGGCGGTCCGGACGACGTTGCTGAACCCTCCATAGCCGTTGTCGCAGTCGACGACGACGGGGAGCTCGGTCACGCCCTCGATTCGACGCGTGACGTCGAGGGTCTCGCTCATCGTGATGATATTGAGGTCGGGGAGGCCGTACGCCATGGCCGACACTCCAAAACCGCTCACCCACACGGCGTCGAAGCCGTGGCCCTCGATGAGCCGGGCGCTCATCGCGTCATGCGCGCCCACCGCGACCACCGGACTGTCGCCGGCGAACCCCTGCCGTAGCAGTGCTCGTTTGGCGTCGGCCCGGCTCATCGGCTGGCCCTCAGATGACGTGTTCACCGTCGTGTACCTCCTCGTCAAGTCTTCCCTGGTCAAATGCGGCAATGAGCTCTACGACGCGTTCCCCGATGAGCCGCTGCGAGTCTAGGGCCATCGCGCCGATATGGGGCGTGAGTACGACATTGGGCAGCTCCGACAGCGCCGAGGTGGTTCCCTCTCCCTCGCGCTCGTGGACGTCGAGAGCGGCACCGGCCAGCGTTCCCCCATCGGTCAGCGCCTCGAGCAGTGCCCCCTCGTCCACAACGCCTCCCCGCGCGACGTTGACGAGCAACGAACCGGACCGCATACGGCCCAGCACCTGAGCATCGATCATGTGCCGCGTCGTGTCGTTGAGAGGGACGTGCAGGGTCAGGAAGTCGGCGGCAGGCACGATCTCGTCGAAGTCGGTCAGCACGATTCCACGGCCTAACAGCTGCTGCGCGACGGCATCGCTGGGATGTCCGACACAACCGAGGACGTTCATCCCCCAGGCCCGCCCCATCTCGCCAACCAGTCCGCCGATGTTGCCCGCACCGACGACGCCGAGGGTCTTGCCCTGCAGCAGCGCCCCTCCGAGCTGAGGCTTCGGCCAATGTCCCTGCCGCAGCAGCCGGTCGGCCAGGGTGACGTTTCGCGCCAGCGACAAGAGCAGCGCGAAGGTGAACTCGGCGACAGGCGGAGCCGACATTCCTGGGACGCGCACGACTCGAATTCCTTGCTGCCTGGCGAACTCGAGGTCGATGTTGTCCAAGCCCGAGCCGGCGCGCACCAGCAGCCGTAGCTGTTTCGCTGCGGACATCACGTCGGACGACAGTTCGACTCCGCTGCGGACGACGACCGCCTCGCGGTCGACGAGAGCGTCGCGCAGATCCATCGGAGCCGCCTTGATCGCCTGGCTGACGTCGTAGTTACGCTCCAGCGCCATCACCGTCTGTGGGTCGATGGGGCTGGCCAAAAGAATCTTCACTCGTTCAACGCCTTCCAGTGCGTCCGAATACATTGCACGACCTCATCAGTGACCGCCTCGAGCGGTCGGGTGGCGTCGACGACGACGAAAGCCGGCACGACATCGGCAAGGTCGAGGTACTGCCGCCTGCGTTGGTCGAGCCACTCCACGCTGGACTCGGGCTTGCGTGAGTACAACACCTCGGCCGGGGCGTCGAGGCAGATCACCAGAGCCGGTCTCGGGTAGGCGTGCTGCAGCATCCAGCCGTGGAGTCTGCCGAAGAGTCCGCGCTCAGCACCCCTGATGTCGGTGTGATAGTAGTCGGCGAAGAAGTGACGATCGAAGACGACCACATAACCGCGTGCGCCATAAGCGGAGGCAACAAGCTGGCGCAGCCACTCCTCGGCCATCCAAACGGTCAGCCGGACACTATCCTTCGCTGACCGCCGCCATCCGCCGTCACGGCTCGCCGACGTTGTCGCTGGCTGAGGGGTCAGCCGACTGGCCACGAGATCGGGATTGCCACCACGAGCACGCTTCACGGCAAGCAAAAGCCTCGTCGTCGGGAGCATCAAGGAGCTGGCCTCGAGGTTCACCCCCATATAGATGGTCTTGACGGGCAGTGGGCGCAGGGCCGGCTCCAGCAGCCCGCTTATGGTGCTCTTGCCCGCACCGTCCGCGCCGACGAGGGCAACGGTGAGGCGGCCACGACGCCAGAACCGGCCGCCGCGCGATGTTGGAATCTTCACGGGGACTCCGCCAGCACGTTGGCCCGCGGCAGGTCGGGCCCGTCATCGGCGACTGCAGTCGAGATGGCGTGGAGAGCCGCCGACTGCACAACTCGGCCGAGCGTGGCTACGTCGCAGGGATAGGGATGAAGCACCTTCGCCGCAGGTAGGCGGTCCAGCAGTGTGGACAAGAGCCGTTGCTCGGCAATCTCCGCGGACTCGATGACGGGGCTGCGGGCATCGGGGTAGGCGAACCGGAACTGGTTGTAGGTGGCCACCAGTTTGGACCGCTCGTCGCTGAGTGAGGCGGCCATTCGGTGGGCTATCTCCGACCCGGAAGTGGCCTCGATGGCGATGTCCGGCGCTTCGCAGCTGACCACCAGCACGACCGCGCCGAGAACCCCGTGCAGACTGACCTTGGCGGGGCCGAACATGTCTTCGGGGGGGATCTGAAGGTACGCCTGCCGCCCGATGACGGGTGCTCCTTTGCGCAGGATGGCTGCGCCCGGCAGTGATGATCTCGACGCCGCGGTCGTCAGCTCGGCGAGCCGGCGCCAGGTGGACAGACGAAAGCGTTCTTTCCGAGGGCGGGATCTCAGCAGTGACGGCAACTGTTGGAGGTGCCAGG
>JAABUR0100003959.1_pt1 | contig 20212 bp, 22 predicted proteins | sample 5560091 | NCBI WGS metagenome assembly JAABUR01 (sample SAMN10711879, study PRJNA513375) | rock metagenome | isolation source: Antarctica rocks | place: Antarctica: Victoria Land, University Valley sud
GCCGTCCCTGGTTGGTCCGCGAATCTGTCAGTCTCCTCTCTTACCCAGCTCTCTCCGCTGTTGACAGAATCTCCTACGTCCTCTCGCTCCGGCATTCATAAGAACGCTCAGAGGCGCACATTCCTGTTCGGTGATGCGAGAGGAACGTTTGGCCCTAAGATTGGATGCCTTCTTTCTTATTATAGATATTATCAAAAGTGTTATCTCGCTCAATCCTACGGGCCCGAAAACCACGAAATCATCCGGCGTGAGTGAGAAGCGTCACTGTGGCGCTACAGCGTATATTCCTGGAGGCTTGCCCCTTCAAAAAGCAGTCCTTCTTTTGAGATGAACGGCTCGTGCTTGTCTAAGATTCATCGTAGGATTCCGCCAAGGAAACGTGTTCTGAGCTCGCGCATTCTACCTTTTATCACATGATGAAAAAATCCCCGATTTTTCTTACGCGTAGAACACATTCAGACAGTGTTTTGGATCAAGTCTCCTCTTCTGCCTTCTTTCGTGCTCTTTTTTCCAACCTGCAATGGTCAGAGGGAGAGAGAGCTACCCTTCCACGTGATCCTCTTCCACGGCGAAAATGTCGCCGGAATTCGACCTCATGGGGGCCAAGCCAACGGTTCTGTCCAAGTAGCATAAACCGGAAGGGTTCAAGGAGCAAAAACTCGAAATCCACACTTCCCTTTTGAACGCAGTCTTTTCGTCACTGTTGGTGAGAACTTTTGCTTTTTCCTCTTTCTCAAAATTATCGCCTTTTTTTGGAGCGTAAAAACACTCGAATGCCACTTTCGTACCCTTGAAAACAATATGGCGTAGCTCCTTTCGGCAAGACAGTCACACACGTAACACGTTGCGTTGCGGTACGTGCCTTTAGTAGTCTTTAGACAGAATCCGGTTCTGGGGCTTGTAGCTGGAGTGCGTAAAAGTGGCGCTCTATCGTTGTTTTTGATAATCCATCCCCGCTCTCTCATTACATGAGCGACAGCGATTTCACCCGGACGGAGAATTTGTTATAGTAGTGTCCAGGGCCATATATAAATTTACTCATTGGCTATCAACCTCGCAAGTGGTTGTGCGAGGCGCGCGTCATGTGCAACACCCCTGTCAATATTCCTTCGAGGACATATGTTACATATTCAAATTACGCATCAGAAAACGAGGGACTACGTCGACCTGTCGTCTCCCTCTTTCATCCCCCTTTAACCTGCCTCTTCACTTCATCGCCCATCCAGCCATCTCACGCTCCCACAACTCGTCAGCGATACGAGTCAGAATCAGCAGAGGCCAAGTTTCGCTGTAAGAGTGATCAGTCTTTCGTCCCGGCCAAAGTTCAAAAGAAAGAGCTAGATCAAAAGAAGACGTAGACATACCCTTGGTGCAGCTCGAATCTGTATAGTACCCCGACACGTAGCAGCCGTAGGTTCGGCTATAATCCCAAGAGCTACAGTCTCCATCAGTCACTTACTCTCACAACCGACCAGGAACAGAGTTTAGATGAACATACTTGTTGCCACCGACAACGGTCCCGGTCTTGTAGCAGGTGAAATAGTACCCGTTGCCTGGGACCATTCTGACAACTACGGGGTAGCCGGTGCCAGGCCCGCTACGGCATGCGACGTTACCGTCGTTGCCGATAATGTAGCAGTACTCGGTGGCCCTCTTCAAGACGTCGCGGCTGTCGATGGCGCTGGTTCCTGGCACGTCCGGCTCGGCCACCTCGACTGGCTCAGGCATAGGTTCTGCGACGGGCTCGGCATCAGCGACTGGGGCAGCCAAGGCGGCCAAGGGCAGGAGAGCTGCGACGAGAACGGTGATGAACTTCATATTAGAGATTGAAAAGCTTGTGTAAGTAAAAAGTTGAGTAGATGTTTGGGTAAGAAATTGTTAGCTGTTGAGATTGGTGTGTGGATGCAAGGCCGGCTGCTGGCTGTTGGAGATGATGGTTCAAGGCGGGGTGGAGCTTCCTTTTATGCTCTCACGAAATGGATCGGTCGATTACGGTGAGAATTGTGGAGAATGTCCCTCGGTCTCCATCTTCTTGTCCGACGTGGTATTGCAATATCAAGCTTATAGCGCTGATTTTGCTAGCCTGATGGCCAAGGTCATGAGGAAGGCTTAGAGTGTATATCGGAACCGAAGAGCATGTTACATCCACCATCCCCGGTGCTTGACGAGCAGGCTCATGGGACGAAGCGTGATGTTGATCGAGTACCCATCCTCGACCTGCAAGCAACCCTGAATGTGCAATTCTGAGAGGAAAAAGTACCCTTTGCCACGAAGCGATTCTGTTTACGGAGATATGGGACCATTCATAATGCTACCAATAGGACAAGTGCCATGTTCCCCCGCCGGCTTCGTTTCCTTGCAGTGTCCTTTCTCTTTCGATAGCCTCTTTGCGCCCAGCTGACACCTGGCTTCACCATCTTAGCCGCTGTAGCTGAATGTTCCATCGGACGCCACTCTGACACATAGTTTGTCAACAGACGAGGAGCTCCAGCTTAAGATCAGACGGTACTGTCTGCGCGGCATAAGGACGACGTCGGCACCTCATCGAGGTCGTCTTCCCAACTATCGACGCTGAAGGACTACATCGGGGATTGGTGTATCATAATGAAATTTAGCGGCGGCTGTATTATGTATGTCAGCTTGGTCCCAGGACCAAACGCCGCCTTGGCGAATGTGCTGACCGCATGCTCCCGTATGAATGAACAGAAGCGTGCCTATCAAGCGTTACATAGGTGGCTGGATACCTGAGCAATACTGAAGGTTGTAAGACTTCGACAGCGCTGCTCTAGAAGCCTGAGGTTGAAGCGGGGTGTTGTACAATATGGAAAGCTGAAATGCGGTTCTCAGCCCGTTGCTTGATACGGCTGAGACCAGATGATACGAGGAGACTCGATTCCTGTACACACAAGCGAAGATCCTGAAGCATGTCGATACAGATCACCTTGGCAGCATCGGATTGACGGTGGTGGACCGGTCACCCAACATCGACCGATTGGCTATCTTCCACACAGATACCGTAAGCACAAAAGACTAGAACATTTGATAGCATCTTCTCATCGACGACAAAAGCTAAAAAATGAGCGTATATCTAGTAAATTTCTTTGACATTCGCGCAATCCCTCCACCAGACTCAAGCCTGCAGAACGCACTCGTAGCTTTGACTGTTGTGGATGTATATTCCTTGGTTCAGACAAGTTGCACAAAGCTCCCTCTTAGTCGTTGTCTTTGCTGCATAGCGGGTATGTCGAAGTCAATGAAGGCAAAATATGTTGGGAGATGAGTCATGGCCCAGGGCATACCTTACAGTGCCTTACCGGTAAGTTAAGGAACCACGGGCGTGCACGGGTACCTAAAATAAGTGGCCGAGGGGGCCAGTATTGTTAGCGAGGTCCCCCACTAGATAAATACTATAAATCCCCATGCGATTCCCCCCAACTCTCTATTCCTTTGCCCAACCCCGTCTTCCTCCCCTTCATAACCCTCTCTCCACCCCACCCCGCCCCGCCCCTCCCCGCCCCTCCCCGCCCCGCCCTGGAACCCCATCATAAATCCTCCCACATCCCTCCCACATCCCCCTCCCGCCGCATCCCTCCCCGCCCCCTTCCATCCCATATCCGCCCTCACTTCAATTCGGCGACTCTGTTCCGCGTTCTGAATTGGTAGGATAGTTACAAGATGTAGGAGCGTGAAGGCGGACGCAGATTGACGTTCTTCTTCCTTTCTTTCTCTTTAACTTGCTTTTTAGCTTCGGCATTTTTTGGGTTCGTTGTGGAAGTTAGTGGTTGATGTGAGGAATGGTTTGTTTGGAAAAGAGAATTCTTGTGGGTTTATATACAGAAGAACACATGAGGGGGTAAAACCAAAGAGCGTCGGTGACATGCCAAAATCCCACCCAGTACTACCCTGCTAAATGCCAGAGCCCCACCCAACAAAACCCAACCACACACCCAATCTCCCCTTCCACCCCACACCTCCTCCCCATCCAACCCTCACCCTCCCACCTCCCGAACCTGGAACGCCACTCCGGTCTTTGCGCCTCCCTCAATTTCCGTCCAGGTCGTCGGCGCAAGCATCTGATGGCTAATGCCCAACCTTGCCAGATCCGTGCCCTGCCACGATCTTACTGAATAGCCTCTCCTGACATCGATGGAGGCGTCGCCGGTGTGTTTTGGGTGGTAATTGCTTTCGGTGGTGAGGGCTGCCTTGCGGCGGAAGAGGGGGCGGATGGTGGGCAGGCAGGCGCAGACGATGGCGACGCAGACTTCGACGGTGGACCAAATTGCTGCGTCAGCGTCGGTATCTGGGGGATTCCCTGTCAGTAGGGTATTTTTCCGAGGAAGAGAGGCGAGACTGACAGCTTGGATCTGTTAATTGGATGTTGAGTTTGGTAACTCGGTAGGCCGAAACAATGCAAACGCTGAGGATCGTTGGTGCTTTTGCCTTTGGATACGTGATACATGTGTACTCACAAGCCTCCCAATAAAAAGATAAGCATCACCTGCGCCTTCCTCGCCTTCGGCATCTGCAAGTTCCACAACATAGGCATGGGCAAAAATAGTGTAACAAAATCCGTAATGGCGTTCAAAACACCCATTGTAACAAAAACGGCGTTTATATTGATGCATCTGCCTTGGACAGTCGGGTTCCAAGCCGCTTGCACAGGTATGCAATGGAAGATGATGGCTATGGTTTGTACCAAGCTGTAGGCCATGACGAAACCACCGAGACACCAGAGCATGGTGCGAAATTGCTGGTTTGGGAAGATTCGGCGGTAGAGGAGCAGGACAGAGAATTTAACGGTGGCAATGGCTGGATTATAGAGAAGTTCGACGGCGAAGACGTCCTGGACGCATGATTAGCAGGCGCTTTGCTATTGGTCGTGCAGAAAGAGAAGGTGTTCTACTTTGGCATGGTCTAGTGGGTGTTCCATAAGAACTGCATGCTTTCCGCCTCCCAGACGAACACCTAACCATTAACGAGTGTCATTAGCATGCGGATGTATTGATTTGAAAGGTATGACGTACAGATCAGGGTAGAAATGGCCTCCCCGAAAGCAAAAAACTGTCAATGATTCGAATCAGCCGGACACTCTTATTTGTTGCAAGGCGATCTCGATGAAGTGTAACTCCTCGGATTGGCTCCTACCAAAGCAACAACGATCATGTAATCGTCAGACAAGATGGGTACTCGACCAACTCGCCGAGACAAAAGTCTTAGAGCTACCGCAACGAAGGCTATGACCATACCACATATTTGCGACGACACCATCTCAAGAGACTTGTTGTCGTTGATGTGGTTCAACTGGTACTGAACCTCGCTCGAGGATGGCTGAGCCATTTTACGGTTTGACAGCAAAATTGCTGTTTGGGTTGATGAATCTCTTTAAATCCAGGTCAAGAAGTTGACAGATGCGAAGACTATCCCAACCAATATAATCTTTAGCCCTTGGGACGTTGCGGACAGACAAGGCAACAGGATGTGGCAGGACTCTGGGAAAGCAAGTTCGCCGGTGTTTATACGTTATTCTCTTGGGCTACGGCGTATACTACGCTGCCAAAATGCAGGTATGCCTCAATCGATTTACCTAACTCTTCAATGGCCAAATCTTATCATAGTATCCTTATCCTGACAGTTCCTTTCTGTCGCAGGTTGTGGTACGTTTGATTTTGTACTACCTAAGCCTGAAATGAGCATTTGATAGTCCACTACGCAAAGGATATGGAACACAAGTAAGCCAGTACTATGATTTATCTAACAAAAAGGAGAAACATGATGTAGGGAAGTATAGCAAGGTGAGGCAACTTTCCGGTCGTGAGACTTAGGAATGTGACAAGACCGTTGAATCTGGTAGGACCTTGACTAAGAAAATGGTCGTTACCTAGACATGATACGGGTTGGCAGTCCAAGACTTTGGCAATCCAAGACAAATTTGTATCGGTGCAGCTTTTAGGACAAATATGTTGACGGCCCGTTCAAGCTCACGTCTGAATATTCGTTTCAGACACCGCTTCTCGATGCGCACAGCATGGTATTACAGCAGATAAACAGATGAGTATACCCGGAATCAGAAGGAAACGATTTGATTCTTTAATGTCAGGTTCGAGGCTTTCCCCTACCACAAGCTTGATGCCTCCTAAAAGACAGGGTTCTGGACCCTAATATTGTAGCAATGCTGCAAGTATCCGCCGGCCGGGAAAAGCTTATAGGTGCAGAACAGAAGTATGAGATATGTTTCTGACACCACGAATTGCAAACGAGAGGTTCCCCGCAACTCGTAAAAAGCCCCTTGAAGAACGTGAAAATGCTCGTTGGACAGAGATGAAACGTGGCTTGCGGAAAGGTCTCGAAGCCTATGATTGTGGGCTTCAATCAGCGTTGCGGCTTGTAAGTTGAATGCTTTAGAAAGGGAGCGAATAGTATTAGAGTATTCCTCCTCTTCAGAGCTAAAGAATAACATTGTATGCTTTAGCCGAGGCTAAGTTCCACTGGTATTGGCCAAATCCCGTAGAAGATGCACGTAAGAGAAGGGAGGAGCTCGCGTGGTCATTGCGCGTGGTCGCCCCGAGTCGCTCATAAACTTCGTCTCATAGCGCTGGAGGAGCTTTGTGGGGTGCATGCCTGCGAAACACAAATCCACGAGAAAATTCGCTAGAGGCTCGAAAAGGAATGCAGGTCCCAAATTACTCAGCTAGGGAGCTAGTACATAGTAGTATTGCTTGGACATCCATGGATTTGCTCCCTCACAGGACTGTTGCCGAGGTACGTCCATTGGACGGACTCGGCGGTAGCTGGTCCAATCCCTCTCAATCTGGCCTCATCTTGTCCGGATGTATTCCGAGTATCCCAGTATCCCAGTATCCCAATCTGTTCGGCCCACGGTTGCGGCATCTGCAACTCTGTGGTGTGCTCTGGTTGGGGTTTGGGAAAACTCCAGTAGCTGTCAACGTGCCGACATCCGTAAAGCTCTGGCATTCCTTGGTAAACTCCATGACTGAAGCACTTTCTCTACAGAGGTGTATTAAGCATAGGTAAGGTACGGAAGCATGAGTGCTTGATCGGGTTGTGAACGTTTTGTTCGTGAAAATGTCTCGGCGGGACTTGCCTTCCTTTACTCATCATCTTAGAATTAGGTCTTCAGCCCTACCTTGCCTTGACCCCTATTCACTCCCAACCACTACATGATTTCTATGGCTCATTCGGAACAGGTGCTGAACATGTAGAACCAGGACATAACTTGAAGAAACGCATAGCTTATTCTAGTCTTTTCCATCCGTTTTCATACGCTCTTCGTCCTGAAATTGCAGCGCAACACGTGCTTCAAAGTACCGCAATATTGTCAATGTTCCTGCCCCCCTTTTCCTTACAATCACCATCCCTCAAGCCCCTAACCTTCTCAACCCACCACATTTACCCACGCAACAATCCCGGCATCTAATCTGATACGTTACCCTCAGATACCGCGCATCCGTCGACATCCGCTGTCTCGGGTTTTGAGGAAAGTAATCGATCGGTGCGCGTCAAGGGTCAGCAACGCCGTAGAGCCTAACACGCATCTGTAACTAAGAATTGTGGTTAAAAGGCGTAGGGGTTGTCTATGGTTGTTTTGGGGGTTGGGGGTGTGGATTAGAGTTATGTTGGCGGCTGAGCATCCATATTGGAATAGAGGAGCTGTAGAGGTCTACTTGTTCGTATGGGTTTGAGTAGATGGGTTGCTGGTAGATCTCCGTAGTGCTGACGACAGATTTTGGGCTGAATGAACGGTACTTTTTTGGTTCTTGTAGTGATTATAGCAAGAGATCTCGTTATAAGACTGTATGCTAACCCGTTCAAGAGGGAAACGCATCTGCTACGCATTACTCCATACCGGTGACGCTAGCTAATACCCATACCTCAGCAAAACCCTTTCTGTTTCTCACAAGGCGGAAATGGACAGGCGCTATTGATCAAATCAACCGGACATGGAGAACCACAAGCAATCTAAAGCTGAAGTTGCGACATGCACGAAAGATCGATACTACCATTATTTTGGAACGAAAAAGGCGTTGTCCTGGATTTACCCACTGCAGTGCAATTGTACCCGCCGTCGAAGAGAGCTGGTAGAGTTGACCACTCATTGGTGACAATCAAATGAAGCGAAGTGGTGCCCCCATTGCCCATCGTAGATAGTGAAAAGGCACGCATGGTAGATTGACGGTAGAAGACCCCACCATATTTACCGACACAAATGTCGTTCGGGCCCAGTGTGCATGCCCAACCACCAGAACCGACTACGCTAGACTGGACTTGATCCCTGGTAAGATTGAGAAAGGCGGTAGATCTCCATTTGTTCTCCGTCATCGCGTTGGAGAGAATGTAGGTCCGAAGCGCCAGACCAAGGCCTTACGTGGACGAAGGTAGCGAAAGCGGCGTAGAACCGGAAAAAGCGCCGGTTGAAGCGAATGCAACGAACGATGGCATGTCGCTCATTATAGGCTGAAGGCCAGCATCGACCATAGTAGAGAGTTTGGCGGTCACATGGTTGAGCTCGCTCTCCAGTCCTCCGATTTGAATCGATTGTGAGTCAATTGTACCAGTAGACCAAATTGCTTTCCCCACCGCTGGGGTGTTTTGCAGACCAGTGATGAGAGCTTCTCCAGCTGCGGCAGTAGCGGCTTTAATGCCTTCAACCCCTACGGCGACTTCGGGTGCAGCAACAAAAGCAAGTCCAAAGGAAAAGGCGGTAAGAATATCACTCAACAGGAAGTTGGTGGCTTGTTTCGGATCGATCTCGGAGACAGCTATTGAATTATCAGTTGAGCTTGGGTGGTGGCGTAACCTAATGCCTCGTACCAAGTAGTAAAGAAGTCATTGATTGCCAGGAAGGACCCCAATCAGGGAATGATATTGACGCCCTCATTAGGCCATCTTAATGACTAGATGTTGTGATGGAAGATTGAAAGGTTTCGGCCATAGGTAATATCGATTCGCAGTACATACTAATGACTCCATAGTTGTGATCGAAAATCCAATATAATGAAGACTTGGCAATACATTGATTGGGAAGAGTGGAGATAAGAGAGAATGGCTCATAGCGTGGGAGTCCAAAATCCCCTCAGCAGAGGAGCATCGTTCTGCAACTATGTGAATTTAGAATTGAGGCTGTCCCTCAAGTATACGCGGCTATTTCTGAATAGGCCAGGCGTCAATCAGTTCAGGAAGTTCCTGTCTTTCGTAGCTTCACCCCCCGTGAAAGACACGCGCAGCTGTCGGATATCTGACATGCTGTCACGCCTGACTCTCATGGGAGTTCCTTTCCGAAACACTGATTTGCCACAAGCTTTCGAGAAGCTTTTTAAACCTTACAGAGCAGACATGCCAGTTTCAGGGCAACAACAATTTCATGTCTGCTTATTCGCGGAGGCAAGAAATCCTGAATGCTGGCCATGAGATATACAGCAACGACTCGGCTGGACTATCTAGATACAATTCGATTTCCGCGTCAGTCCTGAAAAGGCGATTCAGTCAACTGTAAGGAAAGTGGAGATTTGTTCCAGGCGAAGCAGAAGGTATTCAGAACATCGCGAACGTGTAAACACATGCGGGCTCGGCAAAAAAATGACCGCCACTAGGGTAAGCGCCTGCGTAAGGCATGGTCGGAATCAGGTAAGGTAGCTTAAGTTACCTCACAACGCGAGTATCTTGATTTCAAGTCAACGACCGTCGCACCATCTGATAAGGAAGACAAATACCGGTTAAGCTGACCAGCCAGAACCCACATTGTTTCCATTCACCGTTTGCAATCCCAGGATCTCAGGGACTCGTGCTGGAACAACACCGCAAGAAGCTCTCGTGCCTCAACGTTATCGGTTCCAGAGGCTCTAAAGTCCAGAAACTCTCTGCTATCAAACCAGGCGGGGAATAAGGAGCCCGATTTCATACCCTAAGTGGTAGAATACCGCCTCCATGATGTCAGGCGAAGCATGGCTGTACCTCCTAGCGGTACTCATAAATGCCGTAAACCTTTTTCTACAGGTCTTCTTCACAATTATGTATAGCGATTTAGAATGGTAGGTGGATACATCCAGCCCCATACTCGACAAGAAAAACGTTCATTTCGAGATCGAGCGTGATGGGAAGGCCTTCGTCTCTATTCGTTTTGGTCTAAGGCGTGTTATACTGCTCTGAGGCTATCATGCTGATTATGATTTCTGCAACAGTGATTACATTAATCCCATCGATCTCTGTAACAGACTCAACACTTATATCGTGCCCGAGGCGGCCGTACACGCCTTCCTAACCTTCCTCTTCTTGATCAACGGATATTGGATCGCCCTGGTCCTCAACCTACCGTTGTTGGCATGGAACGCTAAAAAGTACGAGCAATATACTGGCGGAAGTTGTGTTGAATATAGATGAAGGGCTAAACAGGAGTACAGAATATTCGATAATCAACACCTCCTTGATGCTACAGAGATCTTCAGGAAGCTCAACGTGCATAAGAAGGTAAGAGGACTGCGTTATTGTGCACTTGGCGTGCCCGGAGTCTTACAAATTTTGGGTTGTGCTGACGATGTGTTTGTGGTTATAGGAATCATTTGTAAAGCTTGGTTTCCATCTGATCATGTTCTTCTTCTACCTGTACTCGATGATAGGTGAGTCTACAGATGTAGAATACGGATTCGACTCGGTTAATGCTTACACATGATTCTAGTGGCATTAATAAGAGACGAAGCGCATTGACTACGGGCGGCGGCAAGTAAGAGTATGCGAGAAGGTGGATACTCTTGACGGGCCGACACGGAATACGCCAGGCCCTCGTGCATCCATGACCGGACGGAGATATTTCCACCTGGATGATACCTCACCGTCAAACTCAGGACAGAGCGTTCGCACTATGTTTGGTAGAAGTCAATGTACAGAGATGGAAACCTCGAAGTGGCGGATGGTTGGAAGTAACCGGGCTTGATTAAAAGGCAGCTCTTGAATGACCCCTACGTTCACCCTTCGACAGATCGATGTTTAGACGACGAATACCCTAGCTTATCACTTGGACGTTTTCAGAGGAGAGATTTACTAATGAGATTGGTTGAACGATCAAAGAGACACAATCGTACCACCATTGATTGATAGCATAATGACTCGACGGTTGGCTTTTATACCATACGAGCCTACAAGATACACCTTCATGATTTACTGTAATACGACATCTCTTTATATCTTTAAATTTTCTAGAACAACCCGACATGATATTATCTGTTATTTACCTACCTGCTGGTGTTTGCGCATCCGGGTTTGGCGTCCATGCATTTGAAGCCTCGGATGGTTTACTCATCATTGATTGATTCGGCTTGACTGAGGGCTATTGGTAGAGCAAGCGAGATGAGCCTTGGCACCCTGGAGGCGGCATTCACCCTTCGAAAAGATCGCTTTTTGATTCTATCTTATCTTGTTTCCCATCCACCCACTCCATACCCCAGTCGCATAGATAGAGGAAGTTCTTGACGCCGATGAGCTGCCCCGGCCCCCAGCGGGGGTCCGGAGGTCAGTCGACTGACGCTGAGTAGGCCCACCACAAATATAAGCCCGGTTTTCGTGGAATGAACGCTCGTAACAATAGGTAGCCTGGTGAGAAAAGTTTGACTAACCACGAAGTATGTATGATTCTCCTTTCCCTACAAAATATGCATGGTGAACTGTGCTCGATTTGTCACGAGTTTCCAAATTCAATGTGACCAACCATCGTAATGAGGAGATCTGATGCACACGTTGATCCTGGGACTTTCTTTCCCTCCCTCTTAGTTTTAGCAATCTGCAAGGCCACTGGCTGGCAAGGCGAGGCTATGAGGCAAAAGCTTCAAGGCATTGTCTTAAGGCGAAATGATGAACTTTATCGCCACCAAAATGGCCCGGTCTTACTTCATAGAGCGACCATTGCTTCCTGATGGGCACATGTCATATCTCCCTGCGCATATGCTCGAGCAATCTTCAACTTTCACCCTCAAAGTCTCATACGATCGAAATAGTGCATCTCGTGAAATAGGCTTATCACTTCACACGATGCAATCAGAATCATCCCGAATAGTTGGTCCTAGTTAGGGGTCAATATCCTCACGGACAAGGCTGTGCACAACCAAATACCTCCCAGGAATTTTTACTCCTCGAGCCTATTCCGAACGATACAACTTTGCGTCGTTCAACTTCGCCAATGAAACCATTCGAGTATGATCCGCTCGCGAATGAGTCCGTGGACATCCGCCTCATCACTCTTCGACCCGGCAATTTCGAGGACCACCTTAAGATCCGCATCTTCCACATCCCGCTCAGAAGGTCGGTGTATAACGAATCACCATATCCGCGAATGCCTTTACAGCAGCTTCGTGGTATGTTGGCAGCTGGCTGGAGAGTGGAAGAGACCCTGGAAGACCGATACATCTTTATCAATAATGAACGCCGCACGTTTTGGAAACATCCGGATCCGCACGTTAACCAAGAAGCTTATGAATTATCTGCTGAAGTCTCGAGCTTCCGAGCTGGAACACAATTCGAGGCCCTTTCGTACACTTGGGGTGCTGATGGGGAGCGAGAGATAGTACAAGTCGAACCTGGCAATAATCATCAAACGCTCTCTACCGTTGAAGTGAAGCAAGACCTTGCCTCGGCACTGAGACATCTGCGCTTACCTCACGAGACTAGAACGCTCTGGGTCGATGCGATATGCATAAACCAGGATGACCGTTTCGAACGACAAACACAAGTCAAACGCATGGCAGACATCTACAAGCTTGCTTACCGAGTCGTTGTGTGGCTGGGGCCATGTTCGTGGAATAGCAAGCTGGCTTTTTCAACTCTGGATCATTTCGCTGAACAAGTCGACTTTTGCCACAGCTTCACTCGAGTGTCTCGCCCGGAAGCAATTCATGCTGAATGGAGCTTGAGCGCCGATAAGCTTCCATATGACAACCGTACATGGCAGTCTATCCTCGACCTCATAAATCGTTCATGGTTTGACCGCCTCTGGATTATACAGGAGATTCAGCTTGGAAGCTGCAAATCTATCTTTCAATGTGGATTAGACTCTATCGAGTGGCCCCGTTTTCGACGAGCCGGTTTGGTTCTTCGCTTTCTTCCCCAGCTACCTTCTACGAAGTTATTGTCCCGGCTTGTCATGGTGGGAAGGCTAGTGAAAAATGTGCGGCGCACAGATTTCCTCGGTAGGCTTGTAAAAGGTCACCAGCGTTTGTGTAGTGACCCACGAGATAAGATATACGGTCACTTGGGTCTTGCCTCTCCGAAGCTACTTAACGATATTAAAGTTGAATACTCTCTGCCCGTCGTTTCAGTCTACAGAGATCTGTTTATCGTACTCGGTAAGCAATCAAAACGCTTGGAGGCACTGAAATGTTGCATCAAAACAGACGTTGGTCAATCTGGGCTGCAGTCCTGGGTACCAGACTGGACAAAGTTCCCTAGGTCTCCTATGGGCCATCAGATATGTTACAGCATGGTCACGGTGACCGCCGGATACTCTCAAGCTCATGCATCCTTTCTTTCCAAGGACATCCTTCAGGTCTCGGGCATAGAGTTCGCTACAGTTCACGACACCAAAGGTCCAGCTCCAATGAATAACCAGGAGTGTTTGGAAGCTGTTCTTGACTGGGCACCGAGCACTACTGTCTACCCAACCGGGGAAGCTGTAGACGATGCATATGCACTGACTTTAGTTCGAAACAGGACCGCAGAACGCTTCCATTACTTGATGTACTTGCAAACACTACCCGACCTCAAGGACTCGATACGCACTTACATCGAAGAAAAAGTTGCATATCGGCTCAATGAAGTCATAGATGCCATTAGCCAAAGGGTCTTCATAAATACCACCGATGGATCTTTCGGTTTGGGCCCGGATGGGACAGAGCCAGGTATGACTGAAAGAACCAGCAGTAAGATCTGATGCTGACGATCTAGGCGACATTTTATGCACGATACTTGGCTGCGATGAGCTCATGGTCCTCCGGCCAGCGGCATCAGGCTTGTTCAAAGTAATAGGGCCATGCTACGTTCATGGCTTTTGGGATGGCGAAGCCGTTCTCGGACCACTGCCACCCTCATGGAATCTCAAATACTATCGCGACGAGGAAGGGATCGATATCCCTTCGTTCTTCAACAGGGAAACTGGGCAAACGAAAAGCGAAGATCTTCGGCTAGGGCCTTTGCGGCATGGGTGGAAACGGCTCTCTCGCGAAAGGCCTATCGACGACCCTCTAACAGTCACCTGGTTCCAAAATGAATTAAATGGAGAGGTCATGAATTCTGATCCACGCGTGCTTCCTGAGGTGCTAAAAGAACACGGAGTCAAAGTTAGAACTTTTCATCTTCTGTGATCTAGCTAACTTCCCTCTCACCCCCTTCTTAACCATGTTTCTATTGATCTGTACCAGTGGATAAATTGAATCTGTGTCACGAGCTTAGTCTGATGAATGAGAATGAGACTTATGATTTTTCGAAGAGTGATAATAAGCAACGCAGTTGCTTTTACTGACTGATTTTGACCCCTTTTCACTAGCCTGCGACAACCTTATTTTAATACTTTGTAAAACGGTAGACTCTTTTACCGAAAGTCACGGAAGCTAAACCCATTACAGTTAATCTTTCAATTTTCAATGAATTGTCGGTTTTTCTATTCGGCTTTGTGTTTACACTGCTTCACTTCGTTCTTCACCGTTAACAGCGTGCTTTTACGTCGACATTTCGGAAAGGTGGCTCGCATAATTGATGTTGCTAAAACATGCTCTCAGCAACATTGTAGGCTGATCTCTGGCCCGAAGCTAGCCCCGAGTCACATTAGGATCTTTGAGCGAACTCATTACCCTACCTACTCAGCTACCTACATGTTCAGCTACCAACTCAGCTATCTACTCGCCAGCCTACTCGCTTCAAAACATGCTTCATGCGACGCGTTCGAATATGCGTCATTCGCTTCATGACCTACTCAATAGTATGCTTCATACATGCTTCATAGCACATGCTAATTAGCTCGATAGAAAGCATTCTTCATGGCTCAATATCCAAACGCTCTATCAAATTCCCTACCAAACTTCCTACCAAACTCGATACCGAACTCCCTACCAAACTCGATACCAAACACCCTCCATGGTTCCCTTCATGGCTCCCTCCCTCCATGGCTCCCTTCATGATTCCCTACCGAACATCCTTCATGGTTCCCTCCATGATTCCCTACCAAACACCCTTCATGGTTCCTTCAATGACTCCCTTCAATGGCTTTCTTTATGGCTCCCTCCATGGTTCCTTCAATGACTCCCTTCAATGGCTCCCTTTATGGCTCCCTTCATGGCTCCCTCCATGGTTCCCTCCATAGTTCCCTACCAAACACCCTCCATGACTCTCTTCGTGACTCCCTCCATCGCTTTCTACCCTATTTGCTTCCCTATTTGCTTCCTTTGCGCACATACTAAACTATGTAAATAGCTATTATTCAGTTAGTTTAATAAATTAATTATGAATTAATCTATTATGCAATCGCAATAACTAATCATTAATTCGATGTTAGAATGATAAAATTGAGTGACTGCTATTTGATGCTGTCATGGTGCTAGGCTGGAAGCTCGGCCGAGCCGCATGGGAGCCATGTGGCTACATGCCCCTTTCGCGACTGCGCTAGCAGATCTAATTTCCCATGTAATATAGTCGCTTCGAGCCCACCTTGCTTTCTTTCCTCCTTGTCTTTCGTCCTGTACACTACTTGTATCTAGACCTGATCCTATCATAGCTATCATACGTTATATTGATAGTTCTCCAAACCTAGTCCCTGACATTACGAAAGACCTACAATTCCTGCAACGCTTCCACGCGCTGCGACCTCGTCTCGTTTCCTCGTTGATCCAAGATACCTTCTCGCCCCGATCGCTCAATGGAGCATCCCGAGTACACCCCCGAGAACGAACTCAATGCCGATGAGTTCGCCCGACATGTCGCCAACGACCCAGCGGCAGCCTTACGCCGATTTCAGGAGCTTCAGAACCAAGCTCGTAAAGCCACTAATGCGACCCCCTCGTCCTCCGCCTCTCCTGTCCCAACCCCTCCGACCTATGCTTCTTTAGACCCGCAAAACCTAGCCTCCCTGATAGCCCAAGCAGTGGCTCAAACTCTTCGGAACCAACCTTTACCGCCGGCCCCTGTTATACACCTCCCTCCAGCGTCTGTGACTGCCGCAGCCATCCCCGTCCGATTGTCTGAAAAGCTCCCAGATATCGCCGAATACGATGGAGATAGAGACAAGCTGGATGCGTGAGAGCAGAGCTTGAAGCAGCGCATGCACATGAACCACGATCGATACACCACCGATGAAGCCAAGATCGCCTACGCCGAGTCCCGTCTCATAATTGGGAAGAAGGCTCACATTCTCATGATGCCATACCGAACAAATGGCATCTGCAACCTTGCTATCTTCGACGAATACCTACGAACCCTTCGTCACTGTTGTGGCAATTCTTTTGAAGCTGAAGACGCCCGCACGTACCTTCGCGAAACCCTTAAGCAAGGCTCTATGAGCTTTGCCGAATATTATTTACTCTTTTGTCAGAAAAAAGATCGTTCCGCGTTAGAAGACGCGTCGCTGATCGACTGCATGAAGCGCAACGTCAGCTACACCACTCAACTGGCCGCCTTCTCCTGACGAACCATCGAGGGCAAGAAGCTCTTCACCTTTCCGGAATACGTTCAAGCTTTCTCGAAAATCGACGAAGAGCTTCAGCAGCTTAAACATCGACAACCTCGTATCACGATCTCTAGCTTCACCCCTTCGAAGCCCAAGTCCTTCACGATCCCGATCATCAATCCTTCGAGCTCTAAGCCAATCCCCGTCGTGCCTGTTGCCTCCGCTGCCTCTTCAGAAGGTGATGAACTCATGAATCTTAGCTCTGCTATGGCAGCAGTTCAGGGCAAGGCCCTAGCTATCTCTGAGGTAAAAGATATCTGCAACAAATGAAAGCTATGCTACTACTGCAAGTTGCAACACCCGGGTAAAACAGTCAAAGAATGCTCAAACAAGAAATTCTTCACTCTTCGTGTTACTGATATGAACGATGATGTCAGTATCGACGATGGTGTTTCGCTGTCCGCGGGAAAAGCCTAGTCCTTGAGCAAAGTCGCGCTCAGAGATCATTATACATATTCTATTGTCTTCTAGCATTCTCGTTCTTCCCTCCCCTTCAGTCTTATAAGAAGTTTTCCACCAAATCAGCCTTAGAATTGTTTGAAACCGACCCTTTCTTTAAAGACAGTCATATGATCGTTTCTTGTATACTACGTCACGCTCAATCTAGAATACCTGTTCTCGCTTTAATCGACTCTGAAGCCTTCGCCTATGCTTTTATTGACAAATCCTTCGCGCAACATCACAATCTTTCTCTGCATTCTCTCATCTATTCTCGCCGCCTTCGAGGCTTCGACGGTCAAACCGCTTTGATCGAAGACATCATTCATGTAGCCGAAACCATCATGACACTAGAAGATCATATTGAAAGACTGTTCTTATACGTTATCGATCTGAATCAATACCTCATTATTATGAGCCTTTCTTGACTACGTCGTCATGAAATCGACGCTAGCTTCGAGTTTAATACTCTCACTATGTCCTCGTTCTTCTGTCTAGCTCACTGCTGTCAAACCCCTGTCAAAATACATGAAGTCACGCGAGAAGAAGAATTCCTGTCTCTCAAAGAGTCCCAACGAGTATGAGAGCTCGAAGATCAAGAAACTCTGCCCAGTATTAATCAAACCACGTCATCTCGCCTCGCCTCGACTTCTCAGAAGCAACTCAGTGCTCAGTCGACTTACAAGGAGCCATTCAGTCCCCAACCTGCTTGCAAGAAGCAACCTAGCACCCTAGCCGTTCACAAGAAACAACCTCGGATTCAAACTGTTCAAAAGAAACAATTCAGTTCATTCAGTCAACTCAATCAATTCAGTCAATGCAGTTCTGTCTCACTCGCTGTCGAAGAAGACATTCCGAGTCGTATCGCTCGGACTATTCAGAAGAAATATCAACCTAAGATCAAGTATCGAAATCCTTCGTCTCGCCGTACCTCTATCGAGAGACCAGCTCATCAAGTCGAACGCTCTTCTATACATCTCGACGTAGTCGAGTTGAGAGCTCGTAGCTTTGATCGTGCTGCACGTCTCAAGAGGTCCGAACTCTTTAGCCTCACCCTCGATCAGATAGATGCTTTTCTGAGCTGTGTCTCTTTCAATTGTTTCTCAATCCCGCATCTCTTTGTCGACCTTCGTCTGAATTCAGAAATCCGGTTCCCACATGTGAGCATCAAGCTTCGAATCTATGATCGAGATCAACGTCTAGCTCTGTATCAAATGAAGAAGAAACTTCATTTGTTCACGATCATCATCGCAGAAGAACTTGAAGCTTATTGACAAAGTAAGAATGTCGATCTCGCCACGCTCTTGCTCAACCGTTATTCAAAGCATTTACACGTCTTCTTCAAGAAAGAGGTCGATATCTTGCTCAAGCACGAGACTCATGATCATGCCATTCACCTTAAGGAAGATGCTCAAGCCTCAGCCTTCGCCTTGTATGGTATGAGCCATAACGAAGCTCAAGAACTTCGTCGATATCTAGATGAGAATCTTGATAAAGGGTTCATTCGAGCCAGCCGCTCTGAAGCGATCGTTCTCGTTCTCTTTGTGAAGAAAGCTGAAGAAGGTCTTCGCTTCTGTGTAGACTATCGAGGCCTTAATGCGATCATCGTTAAAAATCGCTATTCTCTGCTCTTAATCTTCGAAACCTTGAACCGTCTTAGTCGAGCCAAGATCTTTACCAAGCTTGATATCATTGCTGCTTTTAACAGATTGCGTATTCGAGAGAAAGACGAATTCCTGATCGCGTTTCGTACTCGTTTCGAACTATTCGAGTATCTAGTTATGCTCTTCGGCCTGTGTAATGAGCCTGCCTCGTTTCAAAATTACATTAACGACACTCTTTGCAAGTATTTAGATGAATTCTGTACTGCATACCTCGATGATATTTTAATTTATAGCGATAATGAAGTCGAACACGAAATTCATGTCAATCGTGTTCTTCAGAAGCTAGCTCAAGTCGATCTACAGATAGACATCATCAAGTGCGCATTTCATGTTATCGAAGTCTCGTATCTAGATTTAATCATCATCATCAAAGAAGTCAAAATGAACTCAGCTAAAGTGAATATCATCGTTAATTGATCTACTCTTGTTAACGTGAAGAACGTTCAGAGCTTTCTCGATTTCGTCAACTTCTATAGAAGATTTATTTATGACTACAGTAAAATAGCTGTCTCGTTAACTCGACTCACTCGCAAGAATGTCACGTTCGAGTGATTCACTGATTGTCAAGCTGTCTTTGATACTCTGAAAAAAGCCTTCACGTCTGATGTTATTCTTCGTCACTACAATTCAGATCTTCAACTCGTAGTAGAAATCAATGCTTCAGACTATGTGTCTGAAGACATTTTATCACAGTACGACAAGAATGACGTACTTCATCTCGTCACGTACTTCTTCAAGAAACATAATTCTGTCGAGTGCAATTACGAGATCTATGACAAAGAACTCATGATCATTGTTCGCGTCTTCGAAGAGTGATGCTTCGAGCTTGAAGACTCATCAACTTCGATTGAGATGATCACGAATCACAAGAATCTCGAATATTTCATGTCAACGAAACAACTTAGTCGTCATCAAGCTCGTTGAAGCGAGTTCTTGTCTCGATTCAACTATCGTATCATCTATCGCTTAGAAAAAGTCGAGAGCAAATCAGATGTCTTGACTCGTCGATCAGATGATCTTTCTAAGAAGAAAGATACTTAGAATTCTCGTCACTTACATCAGCATCAGACAGTGCTAAAATCTCATGTTTTAGATCTCAGAATTCAAGAAGACTTGCAGAATCTCGTCTTTGAGCTCAGAATCATTGATTTGCAATGTAGAATCATTGCTCTAGATTCTATTCAGTTACATCTAGTTTCGCTACAATCTTTGTCTTTCATCGCTCTAGTCTCAATGAATTTAGAATTCGAAGAACTCGAACTTGAAGTTGAAGATTCAGAATCTCAGTTAGATCAAGAGACTCTTGATTCAGAAGAAGATTCTGTCGATGTTCTCACTCAGACTCTATGAAATCAAGTCGAAGATAGTGATAAATTCGCTTCTCAGATTCTCGAAG
>JAABUR0100003961.1_pt1 | contig 20204 bp, 24 predicted proteins | sample 5560091 | NCBI WGS metagenome assembly JAABUR01 (sample SAMN10711879, study PRJNA513375) | rock metagenome | isolation source: Antarctica rocks | place: Antarctica: Victoria Land, University Valley sud
ACGGAACGCGGATCTCTCGGAGGCTGAATCCGTCAGGCGTTTCTGCATGGATATTCTCGAAGCCGTGGAGCCCGAGGTGGCCGCGGTCAAACTTCAGGCTGCGTACTTCGAGCGGCTCGGTCCCGAGGGTATGCGGGTCTACGCTGACATCATCGCGGCCTCCGGGGCGATGGGCCTGCCCACGATCGCCGACGTAAAACGTGGCGATATCGGGGGCGTCGCGGCGGCCTACGCCGAGGCGCACCTCTCCGTGTACGGCGCCAGCTGCGTCACCGTCAACCCGTACATGGGCGCTGACTCCGTGCTTCCTTTCGCCGAGGAGGCGCGCCGGAGCGGCAGGGGCGGCGGTGTCTTCGTCCTCGTTGCGACCTCCAACCCATCGGCTGGGACTTTCCAGTTTGGCGGGAAGCCGCCGCTCTTCGAGACGGCGGCGAGGCTCGTTGGGGAGCTTGGCGGCGGGGACGGCGAGCGCCCTGACGTCGGGGCTGTGGTTGGGGTGACGCAGCCTGAGGTTGGCAGGAGGGTGCGGGGGTTGTTGCCCGAGGCGTTGTTCCTCGCGCCTGGCTACGGGGCGCAGGGCGGGGGTGCGGAAGGGGTGAGGGCTCTGCTGGATTCCAGGGGTGGAGGAGTGTTTGTCAACAGCAGCCGAGCCCTGATCTACGCCCACGAAACGTCAGGGAAGGGATATCGGGAAGCCGCGAGGGAGGCCGCAAGGAGCGCGCGCGAAGACCTGCGGGCCATCGGCGCAGGGATGTGAATTCCGTGGGCGGCTCTCCTGGTTCTTCAGCCGCCCAGAAGCTGCACCAGCGCCGTTACGGTAACGAGCACCGTCGCAAGGGCGACGATCGCCCCGAAAACCTGGACCATATTCTCCCGGCTCATGATCTCCCTCCGCCGCTTTCGGATTTTTCGGGGCCGCCCGATGAGGCTTTGTCTTCATCGGCCAGGATCTCCCGTAGTTCATCTTCTAACTGCTTGCCGTTTTCGTCATAGTAGCCGTTCTGGACGAACTGCACTTCCCCGTCCTTCACCACGAAGAGCCTCGGAACCCGCTTGACGTTGTACAGCGAGGTCAGGCGTCCGCTGCGATCCTGCAAAACCACGTAGGGAGCCCGTTCTTCTGGGATGCTGTTCACGTACACGGCGGCGAAGGTTACCCCTGAGCCCCCGTATTGACGCGCCAGATGGTCGAAGGCCGGGCGTGAAAGATCCGAACCCTGGTTCAGGGTGCTCCAGAACGTCAGGACGTACACCCCGTGATGCGTGAGATCGAAGGTTCCCCCATCGCTGTTCTTCACAGTGAAGCTCGGGACCATCTGCCCCACGACGGGCGCGGGCTGCTGGATCGTGAGGGTGCCAGTTCCCGTCTCCTCGCTGCCGAAGGACCGGTAGCCGCCAGCCGCCACCAGCAACAGGACGACTACCAGCGCCAGACGCTTCACAGGCTGCGTGGATGGTGCGGGAGGAGGGAATACATTCCGGCTGGGATTATACCCGCAATACGTTTGCCTTGTACCCGCGCGCGGATTTATGTAACCTCACGCATCGTCTTGAATTATGCCCACGTAAAACTCGCTGTACTCTCGCTCTTCTGCGCCGCCTTCCTGCTCTGTGGAGGCGGGAATGCCCATGCCCAGAAAGATCACAGTTCGAAGCCCACGCCGCCGAGGGTTGTGGTCGGGGGGTGGGCGCTCACTGATGCAAGGAGCGGGGAGTATCTGGCGGGGGAAGATGCCTCGGAGCGGCTCCCGATAGCATCGACCACCAAGATCATGGTAGCCCTCGTCACGCTGGAGAACGCGGATCTCGACGAGGTTGCCACGGTATCGGGGGATGCCGCCTCATTCGCCGTGCCGCTGTACAGCAACGTCGGGCTCTTCGCGGGGGACAGGCTCACCATCAGGGAGTTGTTGATGGCGGCCATGATCTCCTCCGGCGACGACGCCACCTACGCGCTTGCCGAAAACGTCGGAGACGGGAGCGTGGAAACCTTCGTGTCGGATATGAACCGTGAGGCCGCCAAACTCGGTCTCTCCGACACCCACTTCCAGAACCCCATCGGCCTCGACGCCAGGGGGCAGTACTCAAGCGCCAGAGACCTGGCGGCCATGGTGCGGGCCGCCTCGAAATACCCCGAGTTCAGGGAGATCGTGGGTACACGCTACGCGCAGATCACCACCCAAGACCGCGTCATACCACTAACCAACACCAACGAGCTGCTGTTCTCCTACGGCCCTACTACCGGTGTCAAGACGGGGACCACACCAGCCGCTGGCGAATGCCTGGTATCTTCCGCAGCCTCTGGGGATGAATCTTACGTTGCCGTCGTGCTCGACGACCGCAGAGACCGCTTCGCCGATTCCATAAACCTCCTTGAGTATGGATTCGCCGCCTACGACCGCCGGGACCTCGTGTCCGAAGACCAGCGGTACGCAAGGGCCGCCGTGCCCTTCCGCCGGAGGGAGAACATCGGGCTGGTGGCGGCCAGGAACGTCGAGAGCCTGGTTCAAGGTGGGGCGGATGTTGGGCGCGAGGTGGACGTGATGCGGGAGTTGCCGCCTGCGGCGAAGCCTGGCACGAGGCTTGGGAAGATTATGGTGCGCGTGGACGGCGAGGTCGTGGGTGAGAGCCCTCTAGTTGCGAAACAGGGTTACGAGAAAGCCTCCCTCGGAGAGCGGGTATGGTATACCGTCGAGGGACTCTTCGATTAGGGGAAAGAGGAGAACAGGCATGATCCTGACCGTGACGTTGAACGCCGCCGTTGCCCGCACCCTCGTGGTGCCGAGCCTGACGCTCGGGCATCGCCACCGCGCCACCGAGAGCGTGACGCTAGCAGGCGGAAAAGGCATAAACGTGGCCCGAAGCCTGCGCGCCCTCGGCGTGCCTGTGCTGGCAACTGGCTTCGCCGGGGGGCGCAACGGTGACGCCATCCGCGACGGCCTCTCGGATGCGGCAATACCCTTTGATCTCGTGGAGATAGAGGGCCACAGCCGCACCTCGACGGCCCTCTTGGACTCCACCACGGGGATGCAGACCGAGATCAACGAGTACGGCCCAGAGGTGACCCAGGCCGAGACCCGCGAGTTCTCCAGGCGCCTGGAACACTTGATGGAGTACGCAACGGCGGTCGTATTCGCCGGCAGTTTCCCCCCGAACCTGGACGAGCACTTCCTTGCCAGCCTCGTCCTGCGCGCCCGCGAGCGTGGCCTGTATACGGTGGTTGACTCCAACCCCATCGTCCTGCGTCCCGCGCTCAAGTCCGAACCCTCCCTCGTCAGCCCCAACCAGCACGAGGCAGAGGGGGTGGTTGGCTTCGACTTCATCGAGGAGGAGGACTTCGTGCGCGGCCTGGCGCGGCTGACCGAGCTCGGGGCCAGGGGCGCCTGCATCACGTCCTCCGAGGGGCATTCTTGCCTGACCCTTGCCTCTTCTGAAGGTGTGATCTCCGCGCGCGCCGCGCGTGTGGAGGCGGTCTCGACCATCGGGAGCGGCGATGCCTATCTCGCTGGCCTGCTCGCCGGTCTTATCCACCGCGACCTCGCCCCCGTTGACGCAGTTCGGCTGGCGGCGGGGTGCGCCGCGGCCAATGCCGAGACCCTGGGCGCCGGTCTCTTCGATGCCCGCCGGGCCGAAGAACTCGCCGGGGAGGTGCGCGTCGAGACCCGGCGTGAAAGGGGCGCGGTTCTCGAACCGGACCACGCGTAGCCTGGACTGGAAGCGTGGAAAGCGTGAATTTCGGTGAATCCATAGTCTTTCCGGGACTGGCTAAATGCCCTGGGAGGCGTGCTAGAATCCTGGGGCAAGTGCTGAACTAGAGGTATGGAGGTTTTCATTTATGGCGGTTGGTGAAGTAACGGACGCCACTTTCGAGGGTGACGTTCTCAAGTCCGAGAAGCCGGTTATCGTGGACTTCTGGGCGCCGTGGTGCGCGCCTTGCCGGCGCATTTCCCCGATCCTTGAGGAGATGTCAGACTCGCGGGAGGACGTGACGTTCGTCAAGATGAACGTGGACGACAATCCCTCCACGACCATGAACTACAGCATAGCGAGCATCCCGACCATCGCCCGCTTCGAGGGCGGTCAGGTCACCCAGCAGGCGGTCGGCGCCCTGCCGAAGAACCAGCTCTCGGCACAGCTCGGCCTGTAGCAAGACTGCAACTGCCTGAGAATTGCGTAAGATAACCGTTAGGACTACAATCTCGGCGTGAAAATCCGGGAGCCCTCCTACGGGTAGGGTTCTTCGGGCGTCGTTTTGATAAAGGAGGTATGCGTATGAAGTTCAAGCCACTAGGTGAGAGGGCGCTGGTCCAGATTTTCGAGCGCGAGGAGAAAACCGTCTCGGGGATCGTGCTGCCTGACACCGCCAAGGACAAGCCGCAGACGGCGAAGGTCGTCGAGGTCGGCGAAGGCAAGCTCGACAATGACGGCAAGCGTGTGCCAGTCGAAGCTACTCAGGGAGACGTGATCGTCTTCGCCAAGTACTCTGGCACCGAGATCAGCCTCGACGGAGAGGACTACATGATCCTCGACGCCGATGACATTCTCGGCGTGGTGCAGGACTAGCCCACAGGTTTTCAGGGCTTTTTCGGGGCGCCGGGCGATGATACACCCGGCGCCTTTTCTCTAGCCCGAATCCACCCCAGGTTGACCGGGAGGACGTACCAGGCCGTGCGCACGCTCAGGAGAGGAGATCGCGGGAGGGAGGTAGTGGACCTCCAGACCCGCCTTCAGGCGCTTGGCCTGGACCTCGGCAACAGGGGCATAGACGGCGTCTTCGGGCCGAGGACTTTGCTGGCAGTCAAGACTTTCCAGCAGGGAGTCGGCCTTGTGGCTGACGGGTTCGTCGGTGAGATCGCCTGGCGCGAGATCGTGGAGGCTGGATACCGCCCAGGCGGGCGTCTTCTGTATCTGAGGCAGCCGCCTTTCCGGGGCGCCGACGTGGCTGAACTCCAGAAGATGCTCAACGACCTTGGCTTCGATCCGGGTTCCGTAAACGGTCTCCTCGATGCCCGCACCGCCCGCGCCATTCGGGATTTCCAGAAGAACGCGGGCCTCTTGGTTGACGCCGTGGTGGACGCTGCGACGTTCAAGGTTCTGTATACCTACGCGGGGCAGACCCTCGGAACCCATCAGCTCCCTGACAAGAGCGGCGGATATTTCCCGGAAGACCTCTTCTCCGGGACCATAGTCGTGGACGCGGCCCACGGCGGGATGGACAGGGGCCACGTCACCGATGCTGGCGTCTCAGAGGCGGATCTGAATCTGGCAGTGGCGCACGAGCTGGCCCAGATCCTGCCCGCGCGCGAGATCCTCCTGACCCGCAGCGACGACGAGGAGGTCTCCCCGGCCGACAGAGCATATCTGGCGAACTCCTCGGGAGCGAAGATGATAGTCTCCATTCGCCACGCCGCCCACCACACGCCCAGTGCCTGCGGAACGTCCTCCTTCTACTTCGAGCGGCTCGGCTACGTTTCGCACCGCGGAAGGATGGCAGCCGCCTACATCCAGAAGGGCGTCAGCCAGGCTCTTGGCACGTGCGACGTAGGCGAGTTCGGGCGTTCATACGACATCCTGCGCGAGACAAACATACCGGCCGTGGTTGTGGAACCCCTGTTTCTCACCAACCCCCACGAGTTGGATCTCGCCTCCGACCCTTACTACCCGGCGACCGTCGCCGAGGCCGTGGCCGGCGCGCTGGAACTCTATGCGGGCAGGGATCAGGCGTTCATAGCCGTCTAGTTTCAGCCTTCGGAAACCTCTGCCCTCTATAAACCTGACACCTCGACACCGGCTGCTATAATGTCGCCCGCAGTCGGGACGTAGCGCAGCCTGGTAGCGCGCCTCGTTCGGGACGAGGAGGTCGGAGGTTCAAATCCTCTCGTCCCGACTTTTTGTAGCGGTCAGTCATCAGCTTCTTCCGTAGACAACGATGGATCACAAGCTCCCCCGATATTCGTGTGTACCGAAGTATTTAGTCATCTTTGATTTGCAGTTTGGTTTCCGCAAATCCTCATCTGGCTCTTAGAAAACTCTCTTACCGTTGTTCCTTGTGGAGGGGCATCGGGTCCTTCCCTGATGAAAGGAGTCGAGTATGAGGGAGTACGGGTTCGTGGTGGGAGGGGAGACATGAGCGCGGCGACGATGGACCGGGCGGATGTCGCGAGGAAGATGTTGAGCAAGGTCCCCGAGGTCACCGTCTACTTCTGGATCATCAAGGTTCTGTGTACCACCGTCGGCGAGACCGCCGCGGATTTTCTCAACGTCAACCTGGGCCTCGGCCTGACCATCACCACGGCCGTCATGAGCGTTTTGCTGGCCGTCGCGCTGGCCTTCCAGTTCGGGCTTCGCCGGTACGTGCCTGGCGTCTACTGGCTCGCGGTCGTCCTCATCAGCATCGTCGGCACCCTCATCACGGACAACCTCGTGGACAACTTCGGGGTGCCTTTGTGGGTGACGACGGTCGCCTTCAGCGTCGCGCTGGCTGCAACCTTCGCAGCCTGGTACGCCAGCGAGAAGACGCTCTCCATCCACAGCATCGTTACGTCCAGGCGCGAGGCGTTCTACTGGCTCGCGATCCTGTTCACTTTCGCCCTTGGTACGGCGGCTGGTGACCTGTTGGCTGAGGGTCTCGCTCTCGGATTCCTGACCTCGATAGTCATATTCGGCGCTGTTATCGGGGCAATCGCGCTGGCCTATCGTTTTGGCGCGCTGGGCGCTATCCTTGCTTTCTGGATCGCCTACATCCTGACGCGCCCGCTCGGGGCGTCTTTCGGTGACTTTCTCATTCAGCCCCGCGCCCACGGTGGGCTGGCCCTGGGGTTGATGCTTACCAGCGCGATCTTCCTGCTCACCATCCTCGCCCTCGTCGTCTTCCTGAGCGTTACCCGGGCCGACAAGATCGAGGTCACCAAAGGCGATGCCGGACACACCCACGACGTTTCTCGAAACGATCAAGCTACCGTTCCAGGAAGCCGCCATCAACCAACGTTCGGCAATCAGCAAGAACCAGAATCTGATGGCTGAGAGATAATTGCTAGCGGTACGGTTAGCGGAAGTACAGGTCTGCTGCGAACCTCGCTAAAGCAACTCCATACATCAGGTTATTCGAGGAGCCCCGGTACGTTTCCGCGCCGGGACTCCCTCATACATTCTGGAAACTCTCATCCGGCTCTTAAGAAACGAGTGTAGCTTGAGGCTCATGGGAGGGACAAAGGGTCTCTCCACTACGGGAAGGAGTTACTAATGCGCGGCTGGATGAACTACGTCGGGGCGGCGGTCCTTATCGTTCTCGGGGTCATGCTCTACTCGGTAGACGCGGACTTCCCGACCGCCGGGACCCCGATCCTGGCGCTGCCCATGATCGTCGCTGGCCTCATCTGGGGCGGCCTCGCCCTCAGGAAGCGCTTCACCTCCTCGCACGGCGAAGACGACGCCAGCCGGAGGGTGAGGTAGCCATGAAGACGGTGGAAGCCTTCGGGCTTACGAAGAGCTACGGCGGGCGTCCCGCCCTCTCGGGCCTCTCTTTGGGTGTCGAGGAGGGGGACATCTTCGGATTCCTCGGCCCTAACGGCGCGGGCAAGACGACGACCATCCGCATCCTGACCGGCCTGCTCGAGCCGGACTCCGGTGAGGCGTGCGTCGCGGGGATGGACGTGTCGGCGCATCCCAGGGCCGTCAAACGCGCCGTCGGGGTGCTGCCGGAGAGCCAAGGCTACTACGGCTGGATGACCGGCCAGGAGTACCTCGCGTACTTCGCCGACCTCTACGGCGTACGGGACGCCGGCGAACGGGCCAGGGAACTGCTCGGCGAGGTCGGCCTCGGGGAGAGGGGAGGCAGCCTCGTCGGCGGATACTCGCGGGGGATGAGGCAGCGGCTCGGCATCGCGCGGGCGATGGTCCACTATCCGAAAGTCCTCTTCCTCGACGAGCCTTCGCTCGGCCTAGACCCGAAGGGACAGCGGGAGATGAACGCCCTGATCCGGCACCTCGCCCGCGAGGAGGGCGTGACGGTGTTCCTCTCCAGCCATCTCCTCTCCGAGATAGAAGACCTCTGCACCCGCTTCGCCATCGTGCGCGAAGGCAGGCTGGTCGCGGAGGGTGACCGGGAAGAACTCGGGGCGCGGCTCGGCGGCGGACGGAGGCTCAGGCTGGAGGTATCCGAGCCGGAGAAGGCCCTCGACTTCGCCCGGTGCGTAACCGGCCTCGAAGGTTCCCACAGGGAAGGCGACGCCCTCATCGTCGAGCCCAGGACGGACGAGGCTGCGGCGACGCTCCTGCGGCAGCTCGTCACGGAGAGGATCGAGGTGTACAGCATGCAGCGCTTCGCGCCATCGCTGGAGGAAATCTTCCTCGGGCTCACGGGCGACCACGATACGCAAGAACTGGAGGTGTCACGATGAGCGCCGCGATCACACACCAAAGACCCGCGTCCGAAGCGACAAGGGACGTGACAGGGAGAGGCGCGTTCCTGAAGGACGCTCTCCTCGTGGCGAAGAAGGAGGTCAGAGAGAGCCTCTTCGGGGTGAGGGGTTCGATGTGGGCCGTCGTCTCGGCGCTTGTGTTGAGCCTGATGAGCTACCTGCTCCTCACGGACAAGGAGCTGTCGCTGCTGGATCAGAGCGAGATGCTCTACATCGTAACAAGCCTCTCCGTCGGGCTCGGGATGCTCGTCACCGGCATCCTCGCCGGGGACTCGGTGGCCGGAGAGAGGGAACGCTCCACCCTCGAAAGCATCCTCCTCAGCCCTATCCGTCTCGGCTCCCTGCTCGCGGGGAAGGTGGGTGCCGTTATCGCGGGATGGCTTCTCATCTTCGCCGTCTCGGCCCCGTACATACTCGTGGTCGGCGCGGGCAGCACGGTAGCCTTTCCGGCTCTCGTCTACACGTTCGTGCTTGGGACGCTCTGCGTCGGAGGGTTCGCCGCCCTCGTGGTGGGGATGAGCTCGCTGGCGCGTTCGGGGCGTGGGGTGACGCTTGGTGCTCTGGCCATCTTCCTCGGCATGGCCGCCCCGACCCTGCTCGGGACGGTGCTTCAGAAGAGCTGGTTCGGGACGATCTACAACGCCCTGAGCCCCTTCGCCCAAGCCAGACTCTCCCTCGACCTCGTGATCGTGGACAAAGAAACGCTCCTGATGCAGCTTCCGCACATGGCGGCGCTGGCCGGTTTCGCCGCGCTGGCTGTGGTCTTCCTCGCCTTCGCGGCGAAGAGGATCTCCTTCGAAGGAGGTGAATAGCATGAACATCCCGAAGCGAATTACCGTCCTGATCGCGGCTCTCGCCTTCGCCATTTTCTCGGTCGCTGGCCCAGCCTTCGCCCAGTCGAGCGTTCAGGGTAGTTCGCATGCCCTGATCGCCACCCCAGGCAACTCCGGTACGCCACTCAAGCTGGATACCTCGAAAGCTACCCTCTCCGGCACGGCGGGCCAGTACGTCAAGCTCCCGGCGAGGGTGACGAACACCTCGAACGCGCCGGTCAAGGACGTGGTTGCATACGTGAGCCTGGTTGACGTAACGCGGGGCCAGCAGGCCCCGGTGGACCTCGAAGACTGGAGCGCGCACCGGGCCGTGACGATACCGGCGCTTGCCCCCGGTCAATCGAAGGACGTGGGCTGGAGCCTCAGGCTGGTGAAGGGCGGCGACTACGTCGTCTACGCCAACGCCATCGCGGGCGGCTCGTCGAGGGCCTCCGTCGGCCAGGAGATCCCGCTCTCGGTGAAGGCCCAGAAGAACCTGAACCCTGGGGGCGTATTGCCGGTCGCCATCGGCGTCCCCATCGTGGCGGGAGCGGCGCTTTTCGGTCCCGTCGCCCTGAGGCAAAGGAGGCTCGACTGAGCGCGGAGGGACCGCCATACGTAAGGCCCCGCTGTGAGAGGACAGGGCTTTTTCGTGTGCGAGGCGCGGGAACTCTCATACGGCTCTTAAGTACGCAGAGCAGAATCTACTCAGATGATAAGAGCCTCGAAACGAGAGGAGCAAGGCATGAGCTGGACGCTGGTGAGGCCGGAGCGGGCCGTGACAAAGAAGCGGGAAGAGCCGAGATACTGGGATGAGGACGACCCGAGGGCACTGTACTACGCGGTGATAGAGGCGTGCTGGATCTACCAGTATCGCAACCTTCAGGAGAACCTGAGGAAGCTCTCCTGGAAGCAGGCGCGCAAGCGGGTGCTGGCGCACGGGGCTTTGAGTAACGAGTGGACCCATCACCGGCGGGGCGATGTGCGCCTGAGAAGACGCGGTCTGGAGATGCGTTTCCGAACAGGTACGAAGCTACTCGGTTGGCGAGAGCTTCAAGAGTTCGTACGGGCGGAGCGGTTCTGAGACGCCGGAGACAGAGTACACAAGAATAAGCGGCCCCGGTATTCACTCCGGGGCCTTTCTCATGTGGCCGCTGCTCACTTCCCTCATCAAGCTCTTAGCTCCATCTTAATCTCCCGCCCGATACTGGCCGCACAGCACATAGAGAGGAGGTTCCGATGTAATGGTCGAAGCGAGACCCGGACGAAGTACGAACCGAAGACGGATAGAGAGGAGGTGAGAGATATGGATAAGAAGAAGCTTCTGGCAGTGGCGGCGGTTCCTGCCGTCCTGGCTTTCGGCGCTTTCGGCTTCGCGCAGCAGCAGAACGCCGCGCAGGCGAGTCCCTCGGGACAGGCCCAGCAAGCCGAGAACTCGGCGGCCGACCCGGACAACATCCAGCAAGGAGATCAAACCTCCCCGGATAAGCCGGGACAGGCCGAGGAGCAGGAAGCTAAAGGCCCCGACACGGATAACATCCAGCAAGGCGGCGGCAACCAGGTCGAGGACGGCAAGCCCGACCTGCCGGGCGCGCCCGCCGAAGACGGCGACTAGCCCGTTCCGGGGCAGCAGCCGCAGGGGCGACGGTACACTACCGTCGCCCCTCCTGCGCGCATGTTCTACGTGGGGATACGCAAAGACCTCGAACCCACCTTCGCCAGCAATGGGGTGAACGTCTTCAGCGGCCACGGCTACGAGCGGGCCATGTCAATAGAGGGTGTGACCTACGTGGTCACCAGCGGCGGAGGCTAGAACTCTTCCGGACCGGAGAGCGGCTGGACCGCATTCTCGGTCTCGGAACACAACGCCGTCAGGGTGCGCCTGGATGGTGGAAGCCTCCACCTTGAGGCGCTCATGCCGGACGGGAGCGTGCTGGACCGGCTCGACCTCGACAATTTCCACGCATAGGGCAGGCGAGCAGACAAAGCTTCGTCTTGCGATCCAGATCCTCGAGGACTCTCATCCGCCTCTTATGGACGAGATTTACGCTCGGAAGCGTAAACGCAAGAGAGATAGGAGAGAGCTTTGATCGCCCTCATAAACCACACCGCCGGCGCGGATCAGGCCCTCTTTCACCTCGTGAACGGCGCGTGGACCACGCCCCTGCTCGACCGCGTGATGCCGCTGTTGAGCGAGGTAGGTAACTTTGGAGCGGTCTGGTTCGCCATCTTGGGCGCTCTCGCCGCGTTCGGCAAGACGACCGGACGCAAGGTGGCCCTTGCCGGGCTCGCGGCGTTCGCCATAGGCTTCGCCGGAGCCGAGGTCTTGAAGGAGATAGTCGTGCGTCCGAGGCCGTTCGTCGTTTTCCCTGACGTGAGGCTCCTGATCCCGGAGCCGAACTCGTTTGCGTTCCCGTCCGGGCATACTACCTCGTCGTTCGCGGTCGTATCGGGCACTGTACTCGCCGCCAGGAGGCTGCTCGGGAAGATACCGCTCTGGGGCTGGCCCATGCTCGCCCTGGCTGCGGCGATCTCGTACTCGCGCGTCTACGTCGGGGTCCACTGGCCGTCGGACGTGGCGGCCGGAGCCCTCTTCGGCGTTTTCAGCGGCTGGCTCGGCGCGAAGTTCAGACTACAGGTCGCCCCGCGGCTCGGAAGGTTGCTCAAGCAGCGCAAAGCAAACGGTCTACACGAGCCTGGAAACATCGCAGCCGCGACGCCGCCGGTAGAATACGCGATGAACGGTTCACAAAGAGAGGAGCCATGAGACCGGGGACCAGGGTTCTCGTCATCGAGGACCAGAAGCACATAGCGAGCTTTGTCGAGTTGGAGCTCGAGCACCTGGGGTACACGGTGCGCTGCGCTTACGACGGATTCGAAGGCGTCGAGGAAGTAGGTCGTTTCCGTCCCGAAGTGGTGGTCCTCGATATCATGCTCCCGAAGCTCGATGGGGTCGGGGTGCTGAAGAAGATCCGGGAGGGCGGCAGCCGCGTGCCGGTCATCATGTTGACCGCGAGGAATAGCACCCTGGACAAGGTGCATAGCCTTGATCGCGGCGCCGACGACTACCTGACGAAACCCTTCCAGATAGAGGAGCTTCTCGCCCGCATCCGCGTGCTCATAAGGCGTGTGGAAGGCGAGGAAGTTCTCCGCGTCGGCGACCTTGAGGTGAACACGGCGACCCACGAGGTGAGGCGGGGCGAGCGGGAGATAGATCTGACCGCCCGCGAGTACGACCTGCTGGAGTACATGGCGAAGAACCCGCGTCGTATCCTCTCGCGCGATTTGCTCCTTAGCCGCGTGTGGGAGCAGGAGTTCGGGATACCGACGAACGTGGTGGACGTGTACGTCGGCTACCTGAGGAGGAAGCTCGACGGGCCGGAGGAGAGGCCCCTGATCCACACCGTCCGCGGCTCCGGGTACGCGCTTAAGGAGAAGTAGTGCCGATCCGGTGGCGCCTGACGCTCTTCAACGCTCTCGCCATCGGCTCGATCCTGGCCGTCTTGGGGCTTGCCCTTTTCTTCGTCTTCCGCCAGCAGCAGCTCCGCTCGGTTGAGAGCACGGTAGAGACGCGCGCCCGGACAGCAGCCGAAACCCTGGAGATAAGCGGCTCCGGCCCGAACACCCGCGTGACGCTCGACACCGAGGAGGTGGAGCAGCTCACCCTCGATGGGGTCTTCATCCTCGTCCGGGATACGAACGGCGACATCCTTACGCAGACGGTCAACCTCTCTTCGGGGGGCGAGGACCGGGACTCGGTCTGGCGCGAAGCGGCGGCCAGCGGCCAGCCGGCCTCCGGGACGGCGGAACTCTCCAGCGAGGCGCCGGACTACGTCTACGCGCTGCCGGTCGCCACGGACGGTCAGCCCCTCGTCCTCGAAGCGGGCCGTTCCTACGCGGCGGCGGAGGAGGTGACGGAGGGCTTCGCGGCGATCCTGGTCTCCGCGCTGGGCGTCGCGCTCCTCGTCGCCATCGCCGGGGCGTACCTCCTCGCGAGGACCGCCCTGCGCCCCGTGGATGCGGTCGTCAGCGCGGCCCGCGAGATGACCGAGGGCGACCTGTCGAGGAGGCTTCCCGTCGTCAACCGGCGCGACGAGATCGGCCGCCTGGCGACGACGATGAACGGCCTCCTGGCCCGCCTGGAAGCGGCCTTCACCCGCAGGGAGGAAGTCCTGGCCTACCAGCGGCGCTTCGCGGCCGACGCCAGCCACGAACTGAGGACCCCCGTCACCGCGATTCGGGGCCACTCCAGGATGCTGAAGAAGTGGGGGCTCGAAGACCCGGGAACCGCCCGGCGCGGGATAGACGCCATCGAAGCCGAGTCAGAGAGATTGGAGCAACTTGTCGAGTCCCTCCTCGTCCTGACCCGCGGCGACGACGGGGCGCCCCTCGACATCGGCCTCCACGACCTCGCGGAAGTTGTTGCGGAGGCCGTCGCTACAGCGAAAGCCACCGCCGGAGAAAGGGTCCGTATCGAGCACACACGACCGCCAGGCGGGGTGATGGCGGTGTTCGATCCGGATCGAATCCGCGAAGCCGTCGGGATTCTCCTCGACAACGCCGTCAAGTACACCCCGGACGGCGGACGCATCGAGGTGCGGGTCGTGGAGAGGGACGACGAAGTCCTGCTGAAGGTCTCGGACACCGGGCTCGGGATAACGGAAGAAGAGCTCCCGCTCGTCTTCGAGCGGTTCTACCGCGCGGACTCCTCGCGTGCGGCGGAGGGCACGGGCCTCGGACTCTCGATAGCGCGTCAGATCTCCGAGTCCCACGGCGGACGCCTGGAGGCAAACAGCGTCGTCGGTGAGGGCTCGACGTTCACCCTCATCCTCCCGAAGCACGGCGGATCAGAGCCGTGAGATGAGGCGGAGGTTCTTTCAGGTATGAAAATTACCGGATGATCCAACTCGCGGCAGGAGGCGTCTCACAGCCCGGCTTCCTCGGCTTCTTCGAGTAGCTGGGTCCAGTCAGTATACAGTCCTTCGAGGACGTTCTTGAGTTGCCTGTGTTCGGTGACTACTTCGCGGGAACGCTGGCCGTCTGAGTAGAGTTCGGAGGTAGCCAGTTCTTTCTCCAGGCGGGAGACGCGGCGCTCTGTGGCGTCGATCTCGCCTTCGACCGCGACGAGGCGGGTGGCGATGACGCTCTGCTCCTTGCTCTGTCCTGGCCGGACGCGTCTTCGGGGACGGCGTCCGCCGTTCTCCTTTACGTCCAGCCTGCGGTGGGAGCGGTAGTAGTCGTAGCCGCCGAGGTAGTTGGTTAGCTTTCTGTTCTCCAGTTCCACGACGCGGGTTGCCAGCTTGCGCAGTAAGTAGCGGTCGTGGGAGATGAAGAAGATGGTGCCCCGGTAGCTGAGCAGTGCGTCCTCCAGTGCTTCTCGGGCCGGGATGTCCAGATTGTTGGTCGGCTCGTCTAGGAGGAGCAAGTTGGCCCCGCTGACCACTATCTCAGCCAGGCTTAGCCGGTTTTTCTCCCCGCCGGAGAGCGAGCCAACCTTCTTGAACACGTCCTCGCCGGAGAACAGGAACGAACCGAGTAGATCCCGCGCCTCAGGGGCATCGAAGCCCGTGGTGTCCATAGCTTCTTGCAAGACGGACTTCGTGTCGTCGAGGCGGGCGAGTTGCTGGTCCTGGTAGGCGAGGGTCACGTTGTGTCCGGTGCGGATCATGCCTGATTGCGACTGAATCTCACCCGTCGCCAACCGCATGATCGTACTCTTGCCGGTCCCGTTCGGGCCGAGAAGGGCGACGCGCTCTCCGCGTTCGACAACCAGGTTCAGGTCGTTCAGGAGGGGTTCACCATCGTCGTAGCCGTAGCTTGCGCCTTCGATCTCCAGGACGACCCGGCCAGCCCGCGAGGTTTCCGATCCGAGGTCCATGCGGATGTTCTTCGAGCCGTTCCTCGGAGCCTCGACCTTCTCCATCCGGTCAAGTAGCTTCTGTTTGCTCTTCGCCTGGGTGGCTTTGCTGGCCTTGGCCCGATTCTTCTCGACGAACCGTTCTAATTGCTCCCGTCGCTCGGCATTGGCCTTTGCCTTGCGGGCGAGTTGCTCGTCGCGGGCTTTCTTCTCGGTGGTGTACTTGCTGTAATTGCCCGGATAGCGGACGAGCCTACCGTCTTCAAGCTCCACAATGGAGCCTGCTATGGCATCCAGGAAGTAGCGGTCGTGGGAAACCACGAGGATCGCGCTTTTCGCGTTCTTGACGAAGCCTTCGAGCCATTCTATTGCTTGCAGATCCAGGTGGTTGGTCGGCTCGTCGAGCAAGACGAGATCCGGCTCTTCCAGCAGCAGGCGGGCGAGGGCCACGCGGCTCTGCTCGCCGCCAGAGAAAGACCCCACGGGGCGTTTCCATTGCTCTGGCGCGAAGCCGAGACCGGAGAGGGCCGATGCAGCTTTGGCCCTGTACTCGTAGCCGCCGTCGCGTTCGAACTCGGACTGCATGCGTCCGTAGCGTTCGAGAAGCGAGTCGGACGGGTTATCCGAGAGGCGTTTCTCTAGCTCCCCGAGTTCCTTTTCGCGTTCGATTAGGGCTGAGAAGGCCGAGATGATCTCCTCTTCCACGGAGAGTCGGCCGCGCTCCCCAGCGTACAGGTTCTGGGAAGTCATCCCGATCTTCGCGCCGCCGACGCGATCCACGGAGCCCGCATCTGGTTGCAGGTTGCCTGAGATCACGTTCAGGAGGGTCGTCTTGCCAGCGCCGTTGCGGCCGACGAGCCCGATCTTCTCTCCCGACTCCACGGCAAGCGTCGCCCCGGAGAGAACCTTCAGATTCCCCCCGTGGTACTTCACGATGTCCCTTGCGACAATTACCTTCATGACCGGGAGATTATACGACGATGATCCCCTGACGCCCGAGGAACGCGCACAATATGAGGATGACCTCATCGCTTTCTGTGACAGGGAGTTGGATCTCCTCGGGGACATTCGTGGCCTCGACGTGCTGTACGCGGGAGGCGCTTCGCTACTTTGGATCGAGGGCCTGAGCCAGCGCATGGGAGATGATGGCGTTCTCACGGTCATCGAAGCGGACCCGGAACTCGTGGAACATGCGCGGCACGCCCTTAAAGATGCTGACCTCCGCGCGCCGATTGATCTCGTCGTGGGCAGCGTCTTCGAGATGCCGTTCCGTGGCGGGGTTTTCGATCTCGCCTATTCAGCCGGCTTGTTCCACGAGTTGGATGTTAGGGAGAGGGATGCGAAAGATGCGCTCGCGGAGTTGGCCCGCGTCGTGCGGCCCGGTGGCCGGGTGGTGACGGATGATTGGGTGGACTCAGGAGAGGAGCCCCCGCCGGCGGATCTGGAATGGGAGGAGATGGAGGCGGAGGCGGCGCGTGGGATCAGAGGCGCGGAACTCCATGGGATACGGCCCCCTGAACAGCTCGTCGCGCTGCACGAGAAGCATCTCTACGACGTGAAGTGGTCGATCTCACCACCATATCCCCTGCGCCACCTGGGGAAGATCATGCTGTCAGAGCCGGATGAGCCTGCGGAATATACCGCGCTGCCCGAAGCGGCGAGGCGCGGGCTTCTTGCGCGGCGCAAAGCCTTGAAGGAGCGTATCCGGCGCGAAGGATACGGACGTGCGGCCACGCTGTACGTCGAGGGCCGGGTATAAGAAAATCCTCCGAATGGGTGATGCGCTGTGCCCACTTGGATGACATCATTCGGCGTATGACCCTGATCGAAGCTCTCGGCGTAGAGAAATACTATGGTGGACGGCCCGTGCTCCGCGCCCTCGAAATAAAGGTCGGGCCGGAGGCCAGGATCGGGCTCGTGGGCGGCAACGGCGCTGGCAAGTCCACGCTGCTGCGCCTACTCGCCGGCCTGGACACCGCCGACTCTGGCGGGGTGATCCGGCGCAGGGGACTTCGAATCGCCTTTCTCCCACAACATGTGGAAGGTGGCGGGCGGACGCCGCTGGAGGTGGTCCTCGATGCCCGTCCCGAGCTGGCGCGATTGAAGTTTGATCTGGAGTCTTGCGAAGCCGAACTCGGCTCACCCGAGGTCGCGGCGGACATGCGGCGCATGCAGCGGGTACTGGAACGCCACGGACGGCTGACGCAACAGTTTCAGGAAGCGGGCGGGCGCGGTTTCGAGGGCGAGGCCCGTGGTTACCTGCGGGCGTTGGGTTTCGCGGATGCTGACGTGGAGCGGCCTGCATCCGAGTTGAGCGGTGGTCAGCGTAAGCTCGCGGCGCTGGCGGCGTGCCTGGCGCAGAAACCGGACGTACTGTTGCTGGACGAGCCAGAGGCGCACCTGGACCAGGACCGGCGCGAGCAGTTGGAAGGGCGGATACGGGCCTTCGAGGGCGCGGTGGTGGCCGTCTCCCACGACCGTTGTCTGCTTGACGAGGTGGCGCGGGAGATCGCCGAGTTGGAGGACGGCAGGATCACGATGTGGCCGGGCAATTACTCGGCATATGCCGTGGCGCGGGAGTTGAAGATGAAGCGCCAGCAGCAGCTCTACGTGACGCAGCAGAAGGAGATAGCCCGGCTGGAGGAGGCGATCCAGCGTTTCCAACAGTGGGCGCACAACACGGAGAACGAGCGCCACGCCAAACAGGCTAGGGTCAAGCAGCGCCAGATCGAGCGCATGGACAAGATCGAACGTCCGGTCTTCGAGCGGCGCAGGATCGGCCTGGAATTCAGGGAAGGAGTCCGGGGCGGCCAGAAAGCCCTGGAGTTGCGAGAGGCGAGCGTGGCATTCGGGGACGAACCAGTCCTGATCGGGGCTGACCTCACCATCGTGCGCGGCGAGCGGGTCGGCATCGTCGGCCCAAACGGCGCGGGCAAGAGCGTGCTCGCGAAGCTGCTGGCCGGGGAACTGGCGCCGACGGAGGGTGAGCGGTGGATCGGGCCATCCATCCGGGTAGGCTTCCTTGCCCAGGATCACCAGCCGCCATCTGGCGCGACCCCGATCTCGCTGGTGCGGGGCGCGAAGCCGCTCTACGAGGGCGAAGCCGTGAGCCTGCTCGGACGCTTCCTGTTCCGCTACGAGCAGGCGCGCCAGCCGGTAAGCGCCCTGAGCGGCGGGGAGCGCACGCGCCTCGGGCTCCTGCTCCTGATGCTCGGGGAACCAAACTGTCTCGTCCTGGACGAACCGACAAACCACCTGGATATAGACTCCCTCGAAGTGCTGGAAGCAGAACTAGAGCGTTTCCCCGGTACCGTCGTTTTCGTCTCCCACGACCGCTATTTCCTGGACCGCATCGCCGACCGCACAGTCGAGGTGCGCGACGGTGAGGTTCGTTCCCACGCTGGCGGCTATACTGCATACCGGGAATCCAGAGAGCTTTCAGCTGTCAGCCATCAGCGTTCAGCTAGAACGAAGGGCTGAGCGCTCCGCCATCCGTCGCGTCTGATAGCCTCTTGGCGTACCTGATCCATACAAGAAAGGTAGCGTATGCCGCAGCCGATAGACGTATATTTCTGGCCAACGCCGAACGGGAAGAAAGTCTCCATCTTCCTCGAAGAGACGGGGCTTCCTTACAACATCGTGCCTGTGAACATCGGGGAGGGTGACCAGTTCGACCCTGAGTTCCTGGAGATCAGCCCCAACAACAAGATGCCAGCTATCGTTGACCCTGACGGGCCTGACGGCGAGCCTATGTCTTTCTTCGAGTCAGGCGCAATCCTGATCTACCTGGCGGACAAGACTGGAAAGTTCCTGCCGCAAGGAATCAGGGATCGCTACGAGGTTCTGCAATGGATGATGTTCCAGATGGGCCACGTCGGCCCGATGCTCGGGCAGGCCCACCACTTCCGCAAGTATTCACCCGAGGAGGTTCCGTACGCCATCAAGCGGTACACAGACGAGGCTGCCCGCCTCTACGGCGTCATAGACACCCGCCTCTCGGAGGCCGAGTACGTCGCTGGCGGCGGGTACTCCATCGCGGACATGGCGATCTACCCGTGGCTCGTCTCGCATGAGGACCAGGGGCAGAACATGGACGACTTCCCCGATTTGAAGCGCTGGTTCGAGCAGATCGGGGACCGCCCCGCCGTCCAGCGCGGCATGGAGGTCGGACAGGAATTGCGCCAGCCGCTCAACCGCGATATGGACGACAAAACCCGCGAGACGCTGTTCGGCAACCGCGGGGGTGGAAAGGGGTAGTTACCGTTCGAGCACGATGGTGACAGGCCCGTCGTTGACTAGCGCCACGTCCATCATCGCGCCGAAGCGGCCAGTCTGCACGGAGATGCCTTCATCGCGGAGCTTCCCGCAGAAGTAGTCGAATAGTGGCTCAGCCTCATCAGGGAGCGCCGCCCGGATGAAGCTCGGGCGGTTGCCCTTGCGGGTGTCGGCGAGGAGGGTGAACTGGGAGACGGCCAGGATCTCACCCCCAGCGTCTTCCACGCTCAGGTTCATCTTCCCCTCCTCGTCGCCGAAGATGCGGAGCCTGGCGACCTTCCCGGCGAGCCAGTCCGCCTCGGCTTCGCCGTCGCCCTGCGCCACGCCAACGAGGAGCAGCAGTCCGCCTCCGATCTCCGAGATCATCTCCCCTTCAACGGTGACGGAGGCGCTTTTGACGCGCTGGAGGACTATCCGCACGGCGCTATAGAGGTTCGCGGCCAGCGTAGCCTGCGTCTATCTCGTGCCAGAACGCTACGCGTTCTTCGGGCGGATGCCAGCAGAGGAAGACTACGCGTCCATCGCGCTCGTGAGGGAAATCCAGGAGGCCCATCTCCAGATCCTTGAGGACGACGCCTTCCTCCCTGATGCGCTCTATCGCCCTGTACAGGTTGTACGCCTCGACGCCGTACTCTGAGCCTATCTTCCCGCCGCCGTTGGTGGCCGAGGCCCGCAGGATGGGCTCCATGTGAGGGGCTTTTTCGCGCAACTCATCGCGGTGGCGTCCCACGTCCAGAAGGAGTTCCTGGAGCTTCGGCAGGAGGGAGTTCGCCTCTTCCACGGTGAAGAGCCTCGGGAAAGGATGCTCCACGCGGGGGAGCCTAGACTACCGACCGTGGG
>JAABUR0100003962.1_pt1 | contig 20203 bp, 16 predicted proteins | sample 5560091 | NCBI WGS metagenome assembly JAABUR01 (sample SAMN10711879, study PRJNA513375) | rock metagenome | isolation source: Antarctica rocks | place: Antarctica: Victoria Land, University Valley sud
ACGGGCGGGCGAAGTTCGACTTGCTCAGGGCGCGAGTCTTGTACGCTGGATAAAAACTATCATTGTCGAGAATGAGCCGAGGTGTATAAGGACGACAGTTCTTTGCACCAAAAGTGCGGAAGAACCACTTTCGGATGAAATTCCTTCCCGCTTCGTGAACAGGTCCTGATAGAAGAACGACGGCTCGAACTTCAGGGTGACGTTGCGCCAGAAGAACCGCCATGCTCACATTGCAGCTTACGCCAACAACTCCGATTAAACGTTTGTTGACGTTCGGTTGCGAGAGCAAAAATTCGTGCGCGGCTGCCACGTCCTCAGGGAACTTTGGCATCACCGCCTCCATTAGCGAACGTTGGTTAGCGTACCGCCCACTCGCACTCTCACCGAAACCGCGAGAATCAAATGTCAAGACGTTGAAGCCTGCTGCCGCCAGCATACTCGCAAGATTACCATATGCCTTCCGGTCTCCATTGCATTGATGAAGTAGCAGGATAGCGGGCGTAATCCTCCCGGCATCAAAGAATGTGCCATGCAACAGGAAACCATCATCGGATTCAATATCAACATCTCGCTTTTGTACTTGCGCGGAGATCGAAGCAGCAATAGTTAGCGCGACAGCGATTGCTGCAATTAGCTTTTTCATGCTCATCTTAATAACGTAGATGGTAATGAGAAGCAACCGAGTTGTGCTTATCTGATAGCGCTAAAAGACGACGCGCAACGCGTGCGGCATCACGCGAAATTCTGCGGGAGTGTAACCACGCACGTTGCCGTCTGCTTCGATAAGCAACGCATCATCGGGCGCGAAAGTTTCAACGCGTATGCGCGCTGCCTTTGCGTAGCGCACGTTCGGGTTGTGCAAATGCTTGCCTGTGCGTATGCGCGGCAATTCGCGTAGAATCGTCGCGCGTGAAATGCCGCAGGCCATAAGGAAGTCTACTTCGCCGTCATCCATGCGGGCGTTTGGCGCGAACATCATGCCGCCGCCCGCGTAAACGCCGTTCGCCACCGCCAGCAAATTCGACGTGCATTCAAACACACGATCTTCATTGATGGTTACGCGTACATGTTTCTCGCGCCATGCAGCAAGCGCGCCGAGAGCCGCCGCTGTGAAACGAACTTCTCCGGGAAGTCCCCGCATCAAACTGCTTTGCGCCGCGACGCGTCGGGCCACTTCCGCGCCCAATCCAATCGTCGCTACATTAAGATAAACAAACACTCGCTCATCGTTCCCAGTTCGCGCCGCCACAATGTCAATCATACGCGTTGTTTCTTCGTTATGAGATTCGCGGTGATAATACGCGACGAATCTTTTGATCCATGCTTCGAGCGGTTCGCGTGTGTTCGTCAGCCCGCGCGCGAAATCGTCGCCCGTGCCCGCCGGAAGAATCGCAAGCGCCGCTTTCGTATTGACGGGCGCAGGAAAAAACTGAACGTCCACGCGCGCATCCGTCGCGTTCCACTCAAAGAAACCATTTGCCGCTTCGTTCAACGTGCCGTCGCCGCCGACAACACAAATCGTTTGATAGTCGGCTTTCAATGCCGCACGCGCAGCCGTTTCTGCGTCGCCCGCATTTATTGTTTCATGCAGATCAAAACGAACGTTATGATGCGTGAGCGCCGCTTTGATTTCAGGCCAGCGACGGCGCGCGGCGGCGGCCACAGGATTGATGATAACGAGCGTGCGCGATGCGTTATTCATACGGCGCGCCACTTTACCATAAGGCGCGCAACGCATCTGCGCGTTTGGTGATAAGCTTAAAATCAAAGAAGAATTTCGAGAGGAACAAAGCGAACATGGTTGCCGGAAAGATGCGCGCCGTAGTCATTACCGCACACGGCGATGCAAACGTTCTTGAGGTGCTTGAGGTTGACAAGCCTTCGCCGACGGCGGATCGCGTGCTGGTGCGGGTGCGTGCGTCGGCTTTGAATCGCGCAGATATTTTGCAGCGAATGGGACGTTATCCTGCGCCGCACGGCACAGTGCAAAACATTCCCGGCCTTGAGTTCGCGGGCGAAGTCGAAGCTGTCGGAGATGAAGTGCGTGCGTGGCGCGAAGGGCAACGCGTGTTCGGCATAATGGCGGGCGGCGCGCAGAGCGAGTATGTCGTTGTGCCGGAAAACACGCTTGCGCACGTTCCCGAAAATCTCGATTGGGCGCAAGCCGCCTGCGTGCCGGAAGCTTTCATCACGGCGCACGACGCGCTCTTTACACAGGCCAAATTGAAGATTGGCGAACGCGTGCTCGTACATGCCGCCGGATCAGGCGTCGGCCTCGCCGCCGTTCAACTCGCGCACGTCGCGGGTGCAATTGTCTACGGCACTTCGCGCACCTCTGGGAAACTCGAAGCGGCGCGCGCTTACGGTCTCGATGAAACGATTGTTGTCAAAAATGATCCAATGGTGTTTGCCAGCGCGGTGCGTGAATGGACAAGGGGCGCTGGCGTCGATGTCTTGCTTGATCTTGTCGGCGGATCATACTTTGCGGCGAACCTAGATGTGTTGGCAGAGCGCGGACGCATGATGCTTGTCGGAACGACGGGCGGCGCGGCGGCGCAGTTTGATTTCGGCGTGGTGATGCGCAAGCGGCTGCGACTCACGGGCACTGTTTTGCGCGCGCGTCGGGCGGAAGAAAAAGCGCGTGCGACGCGTCTTTTTGCCGCGCAGGTTGTGCCGTTGCTGGCGCGCGAAGTTGTGCGTCCCGTCGTTGATAAAATTTATTCAATGATGGACGTGCGCGCCGCTCACGAGCGTATGGAATCGAACGAGAGTTTCGGTAAAATTGTTTTGCTGATTGATTAAACAAGCGAGGCGAGCAAATGAATTGGCGTGCGGCTTTTATCTTCACATTCTTTACGTTTTTGTGCGGCGCGTTTTTCTTCGCCACAGCGCAAAATCAAAATACCAATATGAACGTTGATCCGGTTTCCGGCGTGCCGCGCGAACTTGCTCGTCAGCGTGCGCAGCAACTCGGCAATATTCGTTACGGCTTAAGCATCGAACTCTCTCCCGGCGCACCGATGCTGAAAGGCACGGAGGAGATTCGCTTTACGCTTCGTGATAGCGCGATGAATCAACTCGCGCTTGACTGGCGCGTTGCCGCTCCGAAAGCGGGCGAGGCGCGTGCGCGTGTGTGGAACATCGAAGCCAACGGGCGAAAGATCACGGACGCGCGCGAAGCGAGCGATCATTTGTTGATAACGGGCAAGTATCTAATCAAAGGCGAAAACACTCTACGCTTAAATTTTGAATCGCCGATCAGCACGTCTGGCAGCGCCGTGACGCGTTATCTTGACCGCGAAGACAAGTCTGAATACATCTACACGCTCTTTGTGCCGTCGGACGCGAGCACAGTTTTCCCTTGCTTCGATCAACCGGATTTGAAAGCGCGGTTCACACTTGAAATCGGCAGCGTGCCCGGAAGGTGGAAAGTTGTTTCAAACACGGCGGGCGAAATTTATCAGATAAACGACCGCATTGGTCAGGAAAGCACCCGGCGTTGGCGCTTTCGTGAAACACAGCCAATTAGCACTTATCTGTTTGCCTTTGCTGCCGGCCCGTTTGCGGAGTTCCGTGATGATGCGTCGCCGAATCACACGCGGCTCTTTGTGCGTAAGTCGAAAGAAGCGCAGGCGCGCAAAGAACTTGCGGAAGTCTTTCGCCTTCATCGTGAAGGATTAAAATTCCTCGCGGAGTATTTCAATTATCCATTTCCGTTTCCGAAGTACGACGTTGTCATAGTGCCCGAATTTGCTTACGGCGGAATGGAGCACGCGGGCTGCACGTTTCTGCGTGAAGAAAGCATTTTGTTTCCAAGCGATCCGACGGCAAATGATTTGCTTGCGCGTGCGGAAGTTATCTTTCACGAAGCGGCGCATCAATGGTTTGGCGATCTGGTGACGATGCGCTGGTTCGATGATCTGTGGTTGAAAGAAGGCTTTGCGACGTTCATGGCGTACAAGGCGATGGAGCGGATCATGCCGGAGCGCAACGCATGGAAAGCTTTTTATCAACGCACGAAGCCCGCCGCGTATGCGACGGACGTGACGAAGGGCACGACGCCGATCTTTCAGGAGATTCCGAACTTGAGCGCGGCGAAATCCGCTTACGGCAACATCGTGTATCGCAAAGCGCCGTCAATGCTACGTCAAGCGGAATTCTTTTTAGAGCCGGATAAATTTCAGAAAGCCGTGCAGGTGTTTCTCAAAGAGCACGCGTACAGTAATGCGGAATGGGCTGATCTGGTCAATGCGTTTGAGCGCGCATCGGGTAGAAAACTTGACGCGTGGGCAGATGCTTGGGTCAAGCGGCGCGGAATGGCGGACGTGCGCGCCGCTTGGAGTGTGGACGCGAAGACAAACCGCATTGATCGTTTCACGCTTGAGCAACAAGACGTGTTGAATGAAGGCGGCGCGTGGCCTTTGCGTGTGAAAGTTTTGCTCGCTTACGCTGATGCTCCGCCGGTTGTGTTGACGGTTGCGATGAATGGCGAGAGAGAAACAATTGTTCGTGAAGCCATTGGCCGCGCGCGTCCCGTTTATGTGTTTGCTAATTACGAAGATTACGGCTACGGGCGCTTTCTGCTCGATGAAGAAAGCGAGCGAACAGTGCTTGCGCGGATCGGTTCGGTGAAAAACGATTTTCTGCGTGCGCTTTTGTGGGGCGCGCTGTGGGACAGCGTGCGCGAAGCAGAACTTGCGCCGTCCGCATACATTGATCTGGCCATCAAACTCGTCGCGCAGGAACAGGACGAAGTGACTGTGCAAAGCATTCTCGGTCGCGCGTCAACTGCGTTCAATCGTTATCTTTCCGATGCGCAAATGCGTGAGGTTGCGCCGCGCCTTGAAAGTGTCATCACTGAACGCATGATGAACGCTTCATCACAGGGTTTGCGCATCACTTACTTTCGCGCGTTGCAATCAATTGCGGCAACGAATGGGGCGCGCACTGAACTTAAACGAATCTTGAGCGGCGAAGAAAAGATTCCGGGCATGACTTTGCGCGCGCGTGATCGCTTCGACATCGTGACGGCGCTTCTTGCGCGCGCCGATGTGGACGCGCCCGCGCTGCTTGATAAGTTAAGCAAAGAAGAAACGACGGACGACGCGTGGCGTTATGCTTTCGCGGCAGCGGCGGCGAGCGATTCGGCGGACGTGAAACAAAAGTATTTTGATCTTTACAGAAATGACGCGAAGCTCGCGGAAAGTTGGATCGAAGCGAGCCTCAATCCATTCAATGCCGTGCAGCAATCGGAATTAACGCGCTCCTATCTTGAACCGGCGCTCCGGCAATTGCCTGTGCTCAAACGCACGCGCAAAATATTCTTCGTCAACGGTTGGCTCGCGGCATTCATCGGCGGCCAGCGAACCAAACAGGCACTGGAAATTGTCCAGAAATTCCTGCGCGAAAGTTCGCTTGACAGAGACTTGCGTCTCAAGGTGCTGGAAAACGTTGACGGTCTCGAACGCACCGTGCGAATCAGGGCGAAGTATGCGCGCGTAGAATGATGAGAGTGAATTGATGAAGGGCGCGCTATCCTGCGTCGGCTGCAAAGAATTGTTTAGCTGCGATGTTAGGGGAACAAGTTTGTCTGTGGCCTTTACATCTTATTGTAAACAAAGTCAGGGATTACCTTCAGCAACCATGCTATTGCGCGCCACCGTTTCGTTACATAAGCATGTTTCCTCCGACTTTTGATTGCGTCAAAGATTTGCCTTGCAGCTTTCTCCGGTGGCGCGACCCAGAACAATCCTTCGCCCTGTGCCATTGCTGTATTTATCAAGCCCGGCTGAACGTCCGTCACTATGATAGGCACCTTGAGTTTACTAACTTTTTGCCTCAGACCTTCCATATAGTTTGACATGAACGCCTTAGAAGCATTGTAAGCCGGAGTTGCGCCGCTACCTCGCAACGCAGCGATAGAGGAAATGCCGACAAGATGACCGGAAGATTGTTGAATAAACTGCTTGACGGCGACATTAGCCATCGCTGCGAACCCGGCGACGTTAGTATCAATTGTGGCTCTCTCTTTCTCCCACTCAAGTTCGATGTTGATGAAGCCAACTCCCGCACTAATTATAATCAAATCAACCCCGCCCATCTCACGGATGAGTTCCTCCAAAAGCTGCACAGCCTCAGATGTTTGCGAAACATCCATGCGCCTGATGAACGACGGCGCAGAGAGTTCTTGCTGAAGGCTGGTCAGCAATTCAACTCGTCTTCCGGTAATACCCACAGAATAACCATCTTGCGAAAGCACCTTGGCAAGCTCTCTGCCAATGCCGGACGAAGCACCGATAATGATTGCTCTTTTCATAAACTAAAACTTACCAGAAGGATAGCAACCGAACTCATGCTTTATTGCGTTTCGTGTCGCGGCGGATTTTGTGGCGCGTCTTCGTTATCATTCATTTCTGCAAGACGGCGCGCGGCTTCGTTTGTGATGATGGACAGGCCGTATATTTTCTGTTCCCGAAGTTCGTGTATCAGGCGCGCGGCTTCTTCGTATGTTATGCCTGAAGCTTCGCGCCCGCGTTCGCTTTTGACCGCCCACAGCTTTTGGTTTAGCTCATTCATCTCTGAAAAATTTATGCGTCGCTCGCGCAGCGCAGCCCTGCGAAACTGATGCGAAAGTTGCGTCGAAAGAAGTTGCGAAATGAAGTGCGTAAAAGCGGCGCGCGCGTTGCCCATGATCCGCCTTTGAGCACGCGATGATCGCCGTCAAACCACGCTTCGGAATATTCAGGGTACGGGAAAGCTTTGAAGCCGGGATAGCCAGCGAACGGATCGCTTGTCCATTCCCATGCGTTGCCCGTCATGTCCAAGCAGCCGTAAGCGCTCTGGCCTTCAGGGAAATTTTCGACGGGCGTCGTGCCCCAGAAAACGCTTCCGAAATTGCAACGCGATTTATCTGGCGCGGCATCTCCCCACGCGAAGCGCCGCATGTGATTGTTGTTTGCGTCCCACGATGCGGCCTTTTCCCACTCGGCTTCGGTCGGAAGACGTTTGCCAGTGAAACGTGCGTAGGCGTTCGCTTCGTACCAACTGATGCCGACAACAGGATGCGCGGGTTGCAGTTCGTTTTCTTCAAACATACGGCGCACACGCCAACTTTCCCCTTGCGACCAGTAAAGCGGAGCCATGATGTTTTCGCTTTCGCGCCAAGCCCAGCCTTCCTCATCCCAGAATTCGCGCCGCGTGTATCCGTCTTCGTTGATGAACCCCGCGTACTCTTCGTTTGTCGTCATCAATCGGTCAATCTTAAACGCTGGAATATTTACCGTATGAAGAGGCATTTCATTATCATAGGCAAACGCGTTTTCGTTTGATCCCATACTGAACGCGCCTGCGGGAATGTGGATCATGTCACGCGCACATGCGTTAGCGGCTGCTTGAGATTGAAGCGAAATGATTTCCGCCGGACGTTGCTTTTTTTCAGGCGCGAGCAGTTGCATCAAATACGCAAGCGTTTCCTGATGCTGGTATTCATGTTCGAGTACGAGATGAAAAACGTAAGCATCGCGCAACATCGGATTCGCTTCATCGAATTGGATCGTCGCCAGATACTGCAAAACTCTGTCGCGCACACGTTCAAGGTAATCTTCCATTTCGCGGCGGGTCGGAAGATTCGTAGACTTTTCGCGCGGCGTGTTGATCGGATCAAAGATGCGTTCGTAGCGTTCGTCAGGCGCAGGCTCGCCCTTCATTCTTTGCAGAATCCAGAACGCCTCGAAGACGCCTATGTGCGCGAGATGCCAGATCACAGGACGAAAGCCGAAGCCCGGACTTTCGTGCAAATCTTCTTCGCGCGCCATATCGAAAAGCCGCAGCGTGTCGCGGCGCGCGTTTGTCATCAATTGTGCGATTTGTTCGGCTTGGACAGTCATTGACGTTTGAGACCTCATCTATGATGTTTCGCCCGCGCGTGACAAAATGAACATGCCAGCGTGAGTTGATAATGAAAGCTAATAAGTTATCATAAGACGGATTAATCAGGCAGGGCGAGCGACAGCGCCCTTTTTGTTTGCCGCTCAAAAGGAATCGGAAGGAGATTAACAAAGCGTGACGCCGCCCGACGCATCTACTCTTCATGCTGAAGACGACAGCCGCCACAGCAATCGTCTCGTCATACACAACCTGTTGCGCGGAGATTTCAGCGCAGACTTTGCACAGGACATCCGCGCGGGTCTTTCGGCGACACCGAAGAAACTTTTTCCGAAATACTTTTACGACGCGCTCGGTTCGCAACTCTTCGAGGCCATTTGCCTGCTGCCTGAATATTATCCGTCGCGCGCCGAAGATGAAATCTTTGCAGACCACGCAGATGAAATCGTTCGGGCAATTGAAATTGACGGCACAAGCGTTGTTTCGTTGTTGGAGATGGGAAGCGGCAGCGCCTCGAAAACGCGCCGTATCATCGAATCGCTTTTGCGCGGGCGCGGCGAACTGCTATACATGCCGGTAGATATTTCCGCCTCTGCGCTTGAAAGAAGCGCGCGCGTGCTGTTGCAATCATTCGACGGCCTTCGTGTAGAGGCTTACGCGGGCGATTACTACGACGCGCTCGCGGCGATCAAAAGAAAAGAAGCATTGAGAGGACGCACACTCGCGCTTTTTCTCGGCTCGAACATAGGCAACTTCGACGCCGCCGAAGCGCGCACGTTCCTGCGGCGTTTGCGCGGCGTGCTGCAGGTGGGCGATATGCTTCTGCTCGGCGCTGATCTGAAGAAGAACACGCGCGTTCTGCAAAGCGCTTACGACGATGCGCTCGGCGTCACAGCCGCGTTCAATCTCAATTTATTAGTGCGGATCAACCGCGAACTCGACGCCGATTTTGACCCGCGCCGCTTTCGCCACAAGGCCGTTTACAACGAAGAGATCGGGCGCATCGAAGTTTTTGCGGAAAGCTTAACGGCGCAAGTCGTTCACCTGCGCAAGCTCAATATGAAAATTGATTTCGCAACGGGCGAGCGCATTCACACAGAAAGTTCCTACAAGTACGACCTCGAAGATTTATCCCAATTAGCCGCTGAGACGGGCTTCACGCGCGCGCGGACGTGGCTGGACAGGCACGAGCAGTTCAGCAGTAATCTTTTTCAAGCCGTTCCCGTAGACGACGCTGACGAAAGGTAAAATTGTTCGCCATGACGCAAGCGCGTGATAGTGAAAGGGCTGACATTTGGGGGCACAGCGACGTTGAATCGTCGCTCGCGGTTGATGATGCGAGCGACGATTCCACGCGTTCATTTGCAGCGAGCGATGCAGCAGCGATTGATCCGCAAACACCGATCTCGAAATCTTCTCAGCCGCAGTTGGCGGATTATTTGCGGCGCGGAGCTAAACCTTCAGGCGAATGGCAGTGCGGCGTAGAATTTGAAGTCCTCGGCTATACGGCGAACGATCTTGAGCGACTCGATGCGCAGAGCGTGCAAAAGGTATTGACACAGCTCGCTGCGCCCACATCAATATCATCACGTGCGCAAACAACTTCGATGACGGCAAATTTAATTTATGAAGACGATGTGGTGATCGAAGCTTTGATGAATGGCGGGGGGCGCGTGACTGTGGAACCGGGCGGGCAAGTGGAATTCTCCGGCGCGCCACGTCACTCGTTATCGGAAATAGAAAAGGACATGCGTATCTTTCTCGCGCGCTTGCATGAAGTTGCAGAAGAGAACACGTGTTTGTTTCTCGCCGCCGGATTTGATCCCATCAGACGGCTTGACGAACAACGTTGGTTTCCGAAAGTGCGTTACGACGTGATGCGCCCGTATCTTGCGAAGCAAGGCGCACGCGCTTGGGATATGATGTGTCGCACCTGCGCCGTGCAAGTTAACTTAGATTACGATTCGGACATTGATCTCGCCAAAAAGTTCATTCTGGGAAATCGTCTCGCGCCGATTGTGACAGCGATTTTCGCCAACTCGCCTTTCGAGAACGGCACTCTCTCGGACTATAAATCAACGCGCGCCGCCGCTTGGCTCGCCACAGACAACGCTCGCTCTGGCGTTTCACCCCTCGCTCTCGAAGATGACTTTTCGCCGGAAGCGTTTGTTGAGTATGCGTCGAGCGTGCCGATGATCTTCGTCAGACGCGACGGCGCTTATGTTGACGCGGTGGCGGGCTTGCGGTTCGGCGAGTTTCTGTTGCGTGGCACGGGCACGATTGAACCTTTGTTTCAGGATTGGACGGATCACCTAACGACGATCTTCACGGAAGCAAGGCTCAAGCAATACCTCGAACTGCGCAGCGCAGACGGCGGCGATCTTCAAATGGCGCTCGCGCTCGCCGCTCTGTGGCGCGGGTTAATGTATGACCGCGCGGCGCTTGACGAAGCATTGCGCCTCGCGCCGAAGTTGAAGCAGGAAGAAATGCGCGCATTGCAGGAAGCGGTAGCGCGCGACGCTCTGGCGGCACAGCACGCGGGCGTCAACGTATTGCACACGGCGAAAGATTTAGTTGCGCTCGCCGCCGTCGGACTGGAGCGATTCGCGCCTGAAGAAGCGAAGTATCTGGATGTGCTGCGCGAACAAGTTATCGAAAACGAAGTTTGCCCGGCGGACACGTTGCTTCGCAACTATCAAGGCGCGTGGCACAATTCCATGCAGCATGTCGTCGAGCATCTGCGGATCGCGTAATGCATGGCGTTACATGAAAACGCGCTGTGCATTATTTATCAACAGCATCACCAATACCAAAACTTGCTAAGAGTACCTAACAAAACTTGCCACAGAGACACGGAGGCACAGAGCAACATAGAAGATATAAAAGACCTTCGACTTTGGTTTCAACCTTTTCTATCTCCGTGTCTCTGTGGCTAATCTTCCGGTTTTGTTAGTCGTTCTAAAGTCTTCTGCGTCCTTTCAACGAAATGCTTTCCCTTAATCACACTGATGCGCTGGTCGAATTTCGCAATGTCGGTTACAGCGTGGCGGGCGCTTCGGCGCAGATTATTTCCGACCTCAATTTGACGGTCAGGTGCGGCGAAACCGTTGTGCTGCTCGGCGAATCCGGTTGCGGCAAAACGACAACGCTCAGGCTCGTCAATCGTTTGCTTTTGCCAACAACGGGCGAAGTGCTTGTCGAAGGCAAACGAACAATCGAATGGGATGCGATACGTTTGCGCCGCCAGATCGGTTACGTCATACAGGACGCGGGACTGTTTCCGCACTTTACGGTCGAGCGCAACATCGCGCTTGTTCCGACGCTTGAAAACTGGGATGAGTCACGCGTGAAGGAGCGTGTGCGGGAATTGCTTTCGCTTGTCGGCCTTGACGCAGTTGAGTATGCATCGCGTTATCCTTCGGAATTGTCCGGCGGGCAAAGACAGCGTGTCGGCGTCGCGCGTGCGCTCGCGGCTGATCCGCAACTTTTGTTGCTCGATGAACCTTTCGGCGCGCTTGATCCTTTGACGCGCGCGGCGTTGCAGAAAGAATTTGCGGAGCTTCGCACACGTCTCGGCAAGACGGCAATCTTTGTGACGCATGACGTGCGCGAAGCTTTATTGCTTGCGACGCGCATCGGCCTGATGCACAAAGGCCGCCTTGTGCTATTAGCGACGCCCGCAGAATTTATCGAATCCGATGAGCCGCACGCGCGTCGCTACGTCGAAACGTTAAGATTGAACGAAGACATCTTGGGCGCGGAGAAAAGCGTATGAGCCTGCGCCTGTTTCTAATTGAGAATTGGCGCGAGATGTTCACGCTCACGGGGCAGCATCTCGTGCTGGTTCTGATTTCAACTTCGATTGCTGTATTGATCGGCGTGCCCGTTGGAATTCTGCTCACGCGCCAAGAGCGTCTGCGCAGCCCTGTGCTCGGACTCGCCAACGTGCTGCAAACGATTCCGAGCATAGCTCTGTTTGGCTTTCTAATTCCGTTGCCGTTCATCGGCGGCATCGGCGCGCGCACGGCGATTGTCGCGCTCGTGCTCTACAGTTTGCTGCCTGTGATTCGCAACACCGTGACGGGCATTGCGGGCGTGGACAAAAGCGTGCGCGAAGCGGCGATTGCGATGGGGATGACGGATAAACAGATTTTGTGGCAAGTGGAATTGCCGCTTGCGATGAAGGTGATCTTAACGGGCGTGCGCGTTGCGGTCGTGATCGCCGTCGGTGTGGCGACGATTGCGGCGGCGATTGGCGCGGGCGGACTCGGCACTTATATCTTTCGTGGCCTGCGTGTGCTGAACAATAATTTGATTCTCGCGGGCGCGGTTCCGGCGGCGCTGATGGCGCTCGCGGCAGACTTCGGCATCGGATTATTAGAGAAACGCTTTGACGTTGGCGCACGCCGCAAAGTTAAAAAGCAGACATCGCCAATCGCGCGGTTTGCGTGGGCGGCAATGTTCACGACGTTGGCGTTGGCGATTGGCGGTTACGCAATGCTAAATCGCGGCGGCGTGCCCGATGAAACGATAACGACGAAAGAAAACAATGCGGCGTCAAACGCGGCGGAGAAAGGCGCTCGCGTAATCGTCTGCGCGAAGGATTTTACGGAGAGCGGCATTCTCGCGGAGATCATCGCCGAAACGCTCGAAGCGCGCGGCCTCGAAGTTGAACGGCGTGAACTCTCCGGTAATCTTTGCCACGACGCGATTGTGTCCGGGCAGATTGATGTCTACCCGGAATACACAGGCACGAGCTATACGGCGATTCTGCATCATCAACCGATCTCGGATGCGCGCGCTGTGCGTGAACGGGTAACGCGCGCGTACGCGGAAAAATTTAACGTCGAAGTCGGCGCGCCGTTCGGCTTCAGTAACGATTTCGCCATTCTCGTGCGTGGAAAAGACGCGCGCGCGTTGAAGCTGAAAACCATTTCGGAAGCCGCGCCGTTTGCTACGCGCTGGCACGCAGGATTCGGGCAGGATTTCATGTCGCGCGCGGACGGCTATCAGGGATTCGCGCACGCATACAATTTGAAATTCGCAGATTCGCCGCGCGAGATGGATTTGTCTTTGACGTATCGCGCGTTGGCCGCAGGGCAAGTTGATTTGATCGCCGGAAACTCGACGGACGGTCTTATCGCCGCGCTTGATCTAGTTCAACTCGAAGACGACCAACATTACTTTCCGCCATACGAAGCGGTTGTGTTGATACGCAAGGACACTGTGGCGCGCGTGCCCGTCGCGGCAAAAGCGCTGGATGCTTTGCGCGATTCGATTTCAACCGAAGAGATGCGCCGCTTGAATTACGAAGTTGATGGACGCAAGCGCGGCGTTCCAGACGTGGTGCGCGAGTGGAGGAGTAAACGCGGCGCGAAGCGATGACAAATGATAATCGTGAAGTCATTTAACGCGCCGCGATTCGTTTGACTGACGCGATTAAGACAAACAGTTCGTCTGGTTGGCCGGTTGGCATGATGCCGATGATTGTCGGCGTTGCTTCGCGCAGGCTGACTTCTGTTGTAATACCGATCTGCTCGTAATTGATGACGGGAAAACTCGCGCCGCTTTCGTTGCGTGCCGCTGAGGTTTGAACCGGCACGCGTTGCCCGAACTCGAATCTGGGTATCTGCACAAACTGCTCTCCGCTCGCGTCCGTCGTTAGTTTGATGTTAAGTAAAGAGAACTGGTAAAAGGTCGGGGCGGCGGAAGTGGATGCGGCAAAGATCGAAGTGCCGACGATGCCTTTGACATTCAAGTTTCCCTTGTCTCTGACGCGATCAATAAAGGTCGTCATCAAACGGTAATTGGTGAATGGTAGCGTCGGTTTCAACTGTCTGATGAGGCCGCCGAGTGCTTGCGGCAAGTCGCTTCCCGCGCCGGATTTGTTTGAAGCGACGAGCAGATATAGTTGAACTTCGTGATTGACTTCGACGCTTTTTGCATTTGTGGAAACTTCCGTTGCCGCCGCAGTAGTTTTATCCTGCGCCGACGCGTTATTGAAGTTTGAGAGAACGAGCCAGCAAAAAAGCGCCAAGAGAAAAGCCGTGCCGCGACGTTTGAGTGTGTTCATCGAAAATCCTCCCGTAAAGATATTTGCTTAGGTTTAGCCGTAACCTTTTGTCTGTCGAATAAGTTTCACGCGCGGCTTGCGGCAAAGTTCCCTAATAACTCGCCCAACGTTGCAGTTGGAAATGAATTTGAATCTTATTCTTTTGCCGCGCGTTAGTCTTTCTCTTGGCATTACGATAGTGATATGCTTTTAAGAAATACTTGGGGTGGATATAAGCGGGGATAGCGATGGCATCGACGGAATACGAAGCGGAGATTGCGACAGGGCGGCGCGGAAACGACGGGCGTGTGCGGCTTTCAATGTTCACGTCGGATATACTGGCGCTAACCTTGGAGGGGCACGGCGAACGCGCGCCGACGCTGCTTTTAACAACCGAGCAGGTAACGCACTTACGCGACTCGCTCTCCGAAGTGATCCGGCTGCTTGAAGAGTCTTTGCGCAACAAAAAAGCGGGTGACGATGATACCAACACCATGCCGCCTGAAGTGTGGCAGGGCGCGGAGCGCAGAACAACCGGGCGGTTGAATAAATAAGAAAAGCGCGCCGTGTGCGACGGGCGCGCTTTTCTGTTTCAATTTAACGGGTTGTCGTTACTACTACTACTTCTTGGCGATGAGCGTAACGTTGACGGGCTGTCCGAGCGCATCTCTGGAAACGTTCACCGTCTGCGTTTGGTAGCCTTTAGCTTTCACAATCAATTTCAGATTGCCCATGTGAAGCGGCGGCAGCACGGAAACGCCGCGCGCGTCCGTATAGTTACGTGATTCACAGAAAAAGCCGTCTGTGCGGCGCGATTCGAGTTTGGCGAAAGCGCCTTTGACGGGATTACCGCTCTGGTCTACGACACGCAGATCAAGGCGACCAACGCCGTTCATTTCTTTCGGCGCTTGCCCCATGTTCGGAATGTCCTGCGCGGTCTGCGAAGTGTTAGTGCCCTGCGCGAAACCGGCGCTGATGGTTGCTCCGGCGATTAGTGCGGCGGCGATTAGTTTACGCATAATTTTTGAGACTCCTTCGGGATAAAATAGGATTTCAAAGAAGGTAACTCTGGTAAGCATTGATGGGTTATCATGCCGGTACGTTCCGTGTTGATTTTTGCGTTTTCGCGGGGGCGGCGCAGTTAATTAGTTGTTTTGCTGTGTGGAACGGTTGCCATGAATTGTTGTTTGAGGTGCGGCTCGCAAAGCGGCGTTTGCCGCGAACCGAAAATAGTATACCGCACTATCGTGAGCTTTAGAAGAGTTAAATTCCGCGCGTTCTCCGCGCACCAAAAGGACAGAAAATGAAAAAGAGATTCGCTTCCTTCCTAATTGTTTTTCTCTTGTTGATGCAGCCAGCGCTCCTTCAGGCGCAAACCGCCAACGCGCCATCGCCTCCTGTCCAGACCTTGATCAAAGCAGGCCGCTTGATCGACACACGAACGGGGCGCGTCCTCGAAAATCAGGGCATACTCGTCGAAAATGATCGCATTAAGGCCGTCGGCGCGTTAAATGAGATGACGGCGCGTGCCGGAAACGCCCGTGTCATTGATCTCACGCGCGCCACCGTTTTGCCCGGCCTCTCCGATTGCCACACGCACATTCTACTTCAGGGCGACATCACCGCCGCCGATTACGACGAGCAACTTTTGAAAGAGTCAATTCCCTATCGCACGATCCGCGCGACGGTGGCCGCCCGCACCGCCTTGATGAATGGCTTTACTGCGCTGCGCGACCTTGAAACAGAAGGCGCGATGTATGCGGATGTAGATGTGAAAACAGCAATCAATCGCGGCGTCATTCCGGGTCCGCGCATGTTCGTTTCGACGCGCGCGTTTTCCGCAACGGGGATGTATCCGCTTTCCGGTTATTCTTGGGAAATCAAAGTGCCGGAAGGCGTGCAGATCATTGACGGTGCGGACAACATACGCCGTGCCGTGCGCGAGCAGGTCAAGTACGGCGCGGACTGGATCAAGTTCTATTGTGATCGTCGTTATTATCTGAAAGACGGCGCGCTTCATTCGTGGGTCAACTTTACGGATGAAGAAATGGAAGCGATGGTGCAGGAAGCGCATCGCTTAGGCCACCGCGTCGCCGCGCACGCGATGGGCTACGAAGGCATTGACGCAGCGCTTCGCCACAAAGTGGATTCGATTGAACACGGCGACGGCCTCAATGAAGAATTGATGGATCGCATGGTCAAGCAGGGCACGTACTGGTGTCCAACGATTTATGTCGGCGTTTATGTCGCAGAGGGACGCGCGGCGGCGGGCGCGCCGATCTGGCTCACGATGCGCGACCTTGAAGCCAAAGCTTTCGGGCAAGCCGTGCGCAAAGGCGTGCGGATAGCTTTCGGCACGGACGTGGGTGGCTTCGCGTGGACGGAAAATGCAGCGAAGGAATTTAACTATATGGTGCGCTACGGGATGACGCCGATGCAGGCAATTCAATCCGCGACGATTGTTGCCGCCGATTTGTTGGAAAGACCAAATGATATGGGCGCGCTTGAACCCGGCAAATACGCAGACATCATCGCCGTGGCAAATGATCCCTTGCGCGACATCACGGAACTTGAACGCGTTCGCTTCGTGATGAAAGGCGGCAAAATCGAGCGCAACGACATGGAGCGTTAACAGTCTTACAAAGTTTTCTGTGTAGACGGCAGGAATTGCAAAGCATGCATCTAAAGTTTATCGCAAATGCAGGTGTTCGATTAATGAAGGGTATAGCTTTGCGATTACTCTGCACATGTCAGTAAGGAAAGATTTAAGTATGAACGAAATCTATGCTTATCCCACGAGCGCCGCGCGAAAAAGTTCGCGGCGCAGTGGTGTTTGGTCGCCGATTGTGTTGATGAGTTTGCTCGTCGCGTGCGCGCTTGGCGTGGCTGTTTTGTTTGCGGCATCGCGCGGTACTTCTGCGTGGCGTAACGCGGCTGCCGGTGCGCCGGTAAGTGAAACAGCGATGGTAGTGGAGAATGGAGCGGAGGCGGGTTGGGTGATTCGCGGTCAGTTGTCGGAGACATGTACTTGCAGCGTGCCGTGTACGTGCAATTTCGGGCAGGGGCCGTCGCCGCATTCCTATTGTCATCCGTTTTATTCTTACGACATACGCGAAGGTCATTACAATGATGTCACCCTGAATGGTTTGCATTTCGGGGCGGCTGATTTGCAGAACGGGCAGACGATTTTTATTGACGAGCGCGCCGATCCGCGTCAGCGTGAAGCACTGAAAGTTATCGCCGCGCGTGTGATCGAACATGCTTCGCCTGAAGAAACGAACGCGAAGGTGAAAGAGATTGCGGGGCGCATACGCTACGCGGCGGTCAAGCAGGAATATGGAGACCGGCACAATCATTTGCAGGTCGCGGGGCTTGGCGAATTCGCCGCCGATTACATTATGGGCTTAGACGATTCGCAGCCGCTCACTGTGCGCAACAATACGACTTGGCGCATAAAGGATTCGATCAAAGCGAAGACAAGCGTGTTTCGCGTTAAAGCGGGACGCGACGCGATTGACACAAAGAATACGAATAGCAATCAGGGCGAGTTCGAGTACACGGATAAAACGGATTTCGGAAGTTCCGCGCACTGGGCGTGCGGCGGCACAAGCGCGTGCGGCACGGACAAAAGCCATCAGCACGGCGGCGCAGTCAAGAGTGATGTAAGTAATGGCGTTGGCAAGGCAGAGTCATGTCATCGTTGATGCAAGAGGTGATACGTTAGTGTTCATTGCCAGCGCGTTGTTGCTTTGAACACGGTGCGACAAGGCGTTTCGATTTTGTCAGTTGTGAGAAGAGGCGGCGATTCCGATGAGCTTATTTGACTTCCTCATTTTGTTGTTGATCGCGGGCGTGTGCGGCTCGCTGGGGCAAGCGATCAGTGGTTATTCGCGCGGCGGGTGTCTGGTCTCGATTGCGCTCGGTTTTATCGGCGCGCTGATCGGCGTGTGGCTGGCGCGTTTCTTTGCGCTGCCGGAACTCTTCGCGGTGAACATCGGCGGCACGCGTTTCCCGATCATCTGGTCAATCGTCGGTTCCGCGCTCTTTGTGGCCGTCATTAGCTTGCTCACACGGCGGCGTGTTTGAGAATATCAAGGTATCGTGCCCGGATAAATCATAGGCTTTGAAATTTCTGATTAAAGATTAAATCGTAAGAACTTTTCCTTGCCCTTCTACTTCTCAGCGTTGGACGCATTACTTCCGTATCGGTTACACTCACGCCAAAAGCTTAACAATAATCATTCGAGTAATTAATTGAAAAGCCGCGTGCGTTGAGGTGTCTGGAACGCGCGCCAAGGCCGGAACTATCTTCTACAAGGTTTTATGGCTGCTTTCACGAAATCCCATTCTGCAAAAACCATTGCGCTGCCGGAGTTGAGCGAGTTTCGCAAACGTTACCCGTTGACGTTGATGAATTTCGGCGCGCTCGCCGGGCGCGAGGCGTGGCTGCAACGCATCTGGGAACTGGACGTGCGCTGGCAGGATGCGATGGAGCGGCAGACAGAGAGAGCGCCGGAAGTGTTTGTGCACGCCGCGCCGCCAGCAAATCTCAAGGTCGAAGCGGAGTTTGAAATTATTTATGCGGGCGGCGTGCTCGGCCTGCTTCACGCGGCGACGATGGCGGCGCGTTATGGTCGGCGCGTGATGGTTTTTGACTTGCATGTGGTCGGACGCACGCATCGTGATTGGAATATTTCGGACGAAGAGTTGCGCGGGTTTGACCGCGCCGGTTTGTTTACGAAAGAAGAGATCGAAGCCGCAATCGTCAATCGCTATCGCGCGGGCTTCGTCAAATTCCACGACGCCGGATCGCGCGTTAAAACGCCGCCGCTGTGGATGAATAATGTGCTGGACGTGGCGATTGAAGCGGATGCGCTGCTTCAATTATCAGCGCAAAAGCTGCGTGCGCGCGACGGAAACTTGCTGTTAGATCAAACGCGCTTTGTGCGTTGTTATGTGCAGCCGGATAAGGTTTACGTCGAGGTGGAAGACGCGCGCACGAAGCGGCGGCGATTATTCTGTGCGCGTCTTTTCGTTGATGCGACGGGAACAAATTCGAGCCTCGCGCGGCAATTCAACGAAGGCCGCGCGTTAACGCACGTGTGTCCGACGGTCGGCACTGTGGCGCGCGGTTTCCAGCGTGGCGAAGAACCGGATCAGGTTGATTTCAACGTCGGCGAAATTCTTGTCAGCAACCAGGACGCGCGCGATCACAGGCAATTGATCTGGGAAGGCTTTGCGGGAAGCAACAAGCGTGATGAATACACGACGTATCTTTTCTTTTACGACGCAGTTGATTCGCCCGCCGATAAATCTTTGCTCGCGCTCTTTGAAAATTATTTCGAGGCGTTGCCGCGTTACAAACGCGCTGGCGCGCAGTGGCGCGTCGTGAAACCCGTTTTCGGCTATATCCCGAGCGTGCATCATCAAGGCTGGAACAAACGCAAACGCACGGCTGATGATCGCGTGTTACTGGTGGGCGACGCGGCGGGGTTGTCGAGTCCGCTCACGTTCTGCGGCTTTGGTTCGCATGTGCGCAACTTGCATCGTTTGACACACCTCACGAATCTCGCGCTCGAAGCGGATTCGCTGGATGGCGCGGCGCTCGCGGAGATTAACGCTTATGAGCCGCGTGTGGCGCAGATGGCGAGCTTCGCGGAGTTTTTGCGCCCAACGCAAAGAAGCGCGCCCGCTGCCGTTAACGAAACCTTAAACGCGGTGATGGCGGCGCTGCACGAATTGGACGAACGCGTCCGCCGCGAATTGTTTCAGGATCGCATGACATTCTCTGCTTTGAAGAACTTACTCGGGCGAACCGCAAAACTTTATCCGCGAATTTTCACGCGCGTGCGCGAACATCTCGGCGCACGCGGAACTTTCTGGTGGGTTGCAGGTATCGCCGAAGCGGTGCTGCACGAACGGCGAACTTCTTCCGCGCCGCCGCCTTCATTAACCGCGTCCGAAAAATCGTTAGAGGAAAGACTAAGCCGCTAATTGGCGCGATCAGCAACTGTCTGCAATCACCATTAAAACGCGAACGCCATCGTATGTGATTTACATGTTGCGCGCCCGCGCCGTGCATTATTAATTAACACGGCGTGGGCGCGATTTTAGCTTATGGTTTTACTTCGTAGTGAATCTTAATAACTGATGTTACGCAGTGAAGAGGTAGGGTGCTAGACTTGACACCATGCAAGCGAAGCTGCTCGACCTCTACACCGACTATTTGATTAGCTCTTTTGGTCAAGTGACCGCCACTGGTTTAGC
>JAABUR0100003964.1_pt1 | contig 20198 bp, 19 predicted proteins | sample 5560091 | NCBI WGS metagenome assembly JAABUR01 (sample SAMN10711879, study PRJNA513375) | rock metagenome | isolation source: Antarctica rocks | place: Antarctica: Victoria Land, University Valley sud
GCGACGGCGATCGACGCCTCGACGTCCCAGTTGACGATGACGCTCAGCTGCAGGTCCGGGCAGGCGCGCTTGATCTCGACGCAGGCGAGCGACATGAAGGCGACCGTCTCGGGACCAGCGCGCCGGCTGCTCGGCATGTCGCCCATGTTCTGGACCTGGACGCCGGTGAACCCCGCGTCACCGAGGAGGACCGCTTCCTCAACCGCGGACTGCACCACCGCTCGCAGCGGCTCCCCCGCGTAGCGGGCAGAGCCCGGGAGCGGGCGCAGCTGGACCATGCCGACGACGTGGGGGGCGACCCGTTCTGCCGGGCCGCGGTGCGCAGCGGCGCTCATGACCGGGGCGCGGCCGTGGCTGCCGGGACGTAGATGCTGCGGTCGGCGATGTCCATCCGGTCCGGGCGGTCCGTCCCGAACGGGAACCTCGAGAACGCCCGCGCATACTCCAGCGCTGCCTCGGCGAACGGCAACCAGGCGAGCAGGGGCGCCATCGCGGCACCCACCGCCGGCAGCCCCAAACCCAGGGCACAACGGTCCGTCAGCGCCGGCAGCCCGACGCCCACGACGCGCCCGCCCACCGACCCCGCCATGGCCGCCACCTCACGGCCGCGGGCGACCGCGCGCTCATCGTTGACGCACAGGAACAGGGTCCTCCTCCCGTCCGTGGCGAAGTACTGCTCGTGGGCCCACTCCTCGAGGTCCTGCGGCACCCCGACCACTCCGGCGGCCTCGAGGAACTTCGCGACAGCGAAGTGCGCCGTTCCGGCGTCGGCACCGGTCCCCACCGCGAAGAACGGCTCCTGGAGGCCACCGACGACCTCCCGGGCAAGCCGCTCGGCCTCCGGCAGCAGGTCCGGCAGCATCCCCAGCGCGTCCATCACCTGCTGGTCCACAGCCGGGCGACGGGCCTCCTCCGACAGGCCGAGGCCAACGCTCATCAGTCCGAGCAGGGACGCGACGTACGTCGAGGTCCCCGGGACCGGCCCGGGTGTCCCGGGCACGCCGGTCACCACCGTCACGTCTGCGGTCCCTGCCAGGGGACTCGTGGGCGAGGCGGTGACGGCAACGGTCCGTCCCCCTCTGGCGGCGTGTGCCTCGACAGCCTCGATGGTCCGCCCGATCTTGCCCGACACCGAGACACCGACCAGCAGTGCCTCGGGGGACAGCAGGCAGCTGGGCGCGGTCGTGACCTCCATCGCGGGCCACACCACCGTCGGGACACCGGTGAGATGCTCCATCAGCTGGCGGACGGCGAGACCGGCGTAGAAGGAGTCGCCGCATCCCGTGAGGACCAGTGCCTGCGGGCGCCCCGACAGGCCGCCCGCACGCTCGGTGCAGCGGCGCCAGACCCCGGGAGCCTCGGTGAGAGCAGATCTGATCTCGTCGTGCATGCGACCGAGCAGTGAGGCGGGGTCGCTGTGGTCGACCGCCGCGGCCTCCACGCTCATGGAACCTCCGGGTGTTCTCGCACGTGTGTGCTCGGGGGGATGCCTCCCGCATCCTAGCCGGGGGCCGCCCGGGGGCGAACCGCGGACCCGCTGTGCCGACACGGAGCGCGAAACGGGCATGATGTGCGCTAGTCACCGGGCAAGGAGTCGGCATGTCCCCGCAGTACGGCGTCGTTGGGTGTCTCACGCTGGACAACGTCATCGCGCACGGCGGCGAGCGCTATGCCCGGGTCGCCGGGGGAAACGTGCTGTACACCGCCCTGGGGGTCATGGTGTGGAGCCCCAGCGTGGGGATCGTCTCGCGCGCCGGCTCGGACTACCCGCAGCGGACGTTGGCGGCCCTCGCGGACATCGGTGTGGACGTCGGTGGCGTCACCGTCCGCGACGGTCCCCACGAGTTCAACGTCGCGTTCGCGTACTCGCCGAACGGGGACCGGACTCGCACCGTCTCCCCGCAGCTGCTGGCCACCCTCCCGGCCGACGAGCGTCGCTTCTACCACGACACGACCTCGGACGAGGTCCTCCGGCTGGACTACGCGCCCGACCCGGCGGACATCCCCCCGTCGTGGCTGCAAGACACGCTGGGGTGGCACCTCGCGAGCCTGCCGCGGACCAAGCAGGCTTCGTTGGCGCAGGCGCTGCGAGACAGCGCGCCGTCGGGGACGGTGACGACCGCTGACGGGGTCGATGCGAAGGATCTCGGCCCTGAGACAGCCCTGTCCGACTTCGGGTACGTCTCGACCCTGGACGCGTTGCTGCCGAGCGAGGCGGACCTGACCATCCCCGGACTGGGGGAGCCGTTCCAGCGCATCAGCGCCCTGCGCAGCCTGGCGGTCCCCACGGTGGCGATGAAGTTCGGTCCCCGTGGCTCCGTCGTCACCACCGATCTCGGCAGCTGGCATGTCCCGGTCGCCGCGGTGGAGGCGGTGGACCCGACCGGTGCGGGCGACGCCTACTGCGGGGGCTTCCTCGTCGGCTACACCGAGACACGAGACCCGGTGGAGGCTGCGGTCTACGGGACGGTCGCTGCCTCCTACATCGTCGAGGCGGTCGGACCTGTGCTGAACCTCTCCGTGGAGCGCGACGACGCGCAGGCTCGGGCGGCGGCGGTACGCGCACGAGTACGACGGATCGGGCACGACCCGGTGGCGGCGTTCGGCCGCCCCCCGCGAACGAACAGAGAGGGCACCCGGTGCTCAAGATTGGCGTGATCGGCCGCAGCCAGCGCGTCGGGGAGGAGCTGCCGGCGCACCTGCTGCGGCTCGCGGAGGAGGTCGGCCAGCACATCGCCGGACACGGAGCGGTCCTCGTGAACGGAGGCATGGGCGGGGTGATGGAACACTCCGCCAAGGGGGCGCGGCTTGCGGGTGGCCTGACCATCGGATTCCTTCCCGGGTCGGACGAGAAGGCGGCCAACCCCTACATGGACCTCGTGTTCGCCACCGGCATGGGCACCCTGCGCAATGTGCTCACAGCACGCTGCTGCGACAGCGTCATCATGATCGGTGGCGGGGTGGGGACCCTCAACGAGCTCACCATCGCCTACGACAGCAGCGTGCCCGTTGTCGTGTTGGAGGGCACGACCGGGTGGAGCGACCGACTCCGCTCCACCCTCTACGAGGAGCACTTCCTCGACGAGAGGCACGTGGTCGCGGTCACGTATGCGAGCTCCCCGGAGGATGCGGTCACGCAGGCGGTCACCCGCTCCACCGAGGCCCGACGGCCGCCACACCTCCCGGCGCACATGGGATGGCAGGGGCAGTAACCGGCGCGGGCGCCGTCAGCCGCCCTGGCCGCGCCGGTAGACCTGGCCGTCCGCGGCCGGCATACGCAGTCGCTGTGAGGCCAGGGCGAGCACGAGCAACGTCGTGACGTAGGGCGTGAGGTTCGCGAAGTCGTCCGGGACGACGTCCGTGGCGAGGAACCAGGCGAGGAACCCGACCCCCGCCACCACGCTGAGCAGGGCCGAGACGCGTCGCCGGCGCACCAGCAGGTACGCCGCGAAACCCGCGAGCAGCAGCGCGACCAGCAGCAGCAGAGCGTGGATCGAGTCCCCGCCGCGGCGCAGCTGCAGGGCGTCGGTGTAGCCGAACAACCCCGCCCCGGCGGCCAGACCGCCGGGTCGCCAGTTACCGAAGATCATCGCCGCCAGCCCGATGAAGCCGCGGCCGCCCGTCTGCCCTTCCCGGTAGGCGCTGGAGGCGACGATGGCCAGGAAGGCTCCGCCGAAGCCAGCCAGTGCACCGGAGGCGGCCACCGCAGCGTACTTGTAGCGCAACACGTTGACCCCCAAGGACTCCGCGGCCGCGGGGTTCTCCCCGCAGGACCGCAGCCGCAGGCCGAACGCAGTCCGCCACAGCACGACGTAGCTGCCCACGACGAGCGCCACCGCGATCACCGTCAGGATCGAGACGTTGACGGTCACGGCCCGCAGGACGCCGGCGAGGTCGGAGACGAAGAACCAGGTCCTGCCCTCGACCCCACCGAGGAAGGTGGACGCGCCCGGGAGCGAGAGCGCCGGCAGCTCGCCCACGGAGGGGGACTGGGTCGACGAGCCCCCCGGCTTCCCGACGAAGGCGATGTCCGCAAGGTACTGGGTGGCGCCGAGGCCGAGGATGTTGATCGCCACCCCGGAGATGATGTGGTCGACACCGAAGGTCACGGTGAGCAACGCGTGCAGCAGCCCACCGAGCAGGCCGCAGCCGACGGCGACGAGGACCCCCGCCCACGGACCCCACTGGTAGCCGGCCCACCCGGCCCCCCAGGTGCCGAGGATCATCATCCCCTCCAGCCCGATGTTGACCACGCCGGAGCGCTCGGCCCACAGGCCGGCGAGTCCGGCCATCCCGATCGGCACCGACAATGCCGCCGCGGCACTGAGGCTGCCGCTGGAGTCGATGTCGTCGGCTCCGGAGAGCACCCGGACCACGGCCAGGAGGAGGATCGCGCCGGCAGCGCCGGTCAGCACGAGCGGCAGCCGGCGCCTCCGGCCGGGCCGGACCTGCTCCAGCACAGCGGTGCCTCTCGGACGACCCACGACGCTCACGGCTGCATACTCCTCGGGGCTGGTGGCGGACGACTCACCGGTACTGCCTGGGTGGGGTTCAGGCGGCTTGCTGCCCTACCCGTCGCTGGTCGAGCTTGATGCGGTAGCGACGGACGAGCTCGTAGGCCACGACCACGGACAGCACGATCACGCCCTGCATGATCGTGACGATCTGGCTGGAGACACCGGCAAGGATCTGCAACGGGTTCCCCGTGACGTCGAGGTACGCCCACAGCAACGCGCCGAAGGCAATGCCGACCGGGTGGTTGCGGCCGAGCAGGGCGATGGCGATGCCGGTGAAGCCGAGGCCGGCAGGGAAGCTGATGCTGTAGGCGTACGCCTCGCCGAGCAGGACCGGCAGACCGACGAGGCCGGCGACGGCGCCGGAGAGCAGCATCGAGATGACGACCATGCGCTTGACGTTGACACCGGACGCGACGGCGGCCGACTCCGAGCGCCCCGTGGCCCGCAGGTCGAAACCGAAGCGGGTGCGGTTGAGCAGCACCGAGTATCCGAGACCGGCGAGGGCCGCGAGGGCGATCAGGCTGTAGACCTTCAGGGGGCTGTTCGGTACGAGGTCCAGGCCGGTCAGGCGACCCGACTCGTCGATGACCTTGGTGCCGATGTTGTTGCTGCTGGCGATCGGCACCGCGACGCGGCGCAGCATGAACGCGATGAGGACTGTCGCGATGGCGTTGAGCATGATGGTGGAGATCACCTCGCTGACACCGCGCGTCACCTTGAGGACTCCGGCGACGCAGGCCCACAGGGCGCCCACGACCATGGCGACGACCATGATCAACGCGATGTGCAGGAGCTTCGGGAGCGAGACGGCGCCGCCCACCACGGCCGCCGCGAACGCGGCCAGGCGGTACTGCCCGTCGACGCCGATGTTGAACAGCTTCATCCGGAAGCCGATGGCCACCGCGAGAGCTGACAGGTAGAAGGTGGTGGCCTGGTTGACGATCAGGGCGATGGAGCGCGGCTGCGAGCCGATCTCCAGGACGGTGCGCCAGGTCAGCGCCACGGGTGCGTGGGCGGCGACGAGGATCAGGCTCGTCACGAGGAAGGCGAACCCGATCGCGACCACGGGGGCGGCCGCGCTCGGCAGGACCCGGCGAAGGTCCAGGTGTCCCCTCACGCCGACTCACCGGCCCCGGTCATCGCGGAGCCGAGGTCCTCGGGGGTGACGGTCGCGGGGTCGACGTCCCTGACGATCCGGCCGCGCAGGATCACCGAGATCCGGTCGGAGAGCCCGATGAGCTCATCGAGGTCGGCGGAGACGAGGAGCACCGCCAGGCCCGCGTGTCGGGCGGCGCGGATGTGATCCCAGATCGCTGCCTGGGCACCGACGTCGACGCCCCGGGTCGGGTGGGCGGCGATGAGCAACGACGGCTGCCCACTCATCTCGCGACCGACGATGAACTTCTGCTGGTTGCCCCCCGACAGCGCCGAGGCGAGCACGTCGATGCCTGGTGTGCGCACGTCATACTGCTGGACGATGCGCTCGCTGTCGTTGCGAGCGCCGGTGCGGTCGATCCAGGCTCCTCGCACGTTGGGACGACGGGTCTGGTGCCCCAGGATCCGGTTCTCCCACAGCGGCGCCTCCAGGAGCAGCGCGTGCCGGTGTCGGTCCTCGGGAATGACCCCGATGCCCTGTTCGCGGCGGCGTCGGGTCGACCACCCGCCGATGTCCTCACCGCGCAGCAGGATGCTGCCCGCGGACACCGTGCGCATGCCGACGACAGCCTCGACCAGCTCCGCCTGTCCGTTGCCCTCGACTCCTGCGATCCCCAGGACCTCGCCCCGGTGGATCACGAGGTTGATGTCGTGGAGCAGTTGGCGCCCGGAGCGGTCGGACAACGTCAGGCCCTGGATCTCCAGGGTCCGCACGTCCGTCACCGTGCTCTCCCGGGTCTCCGGGGAGGGCAGCTCACTACCGACCATGAGCTGAGCCAGCTGACGGGCACTCACCTCGTCCGGACGGACCGTGGTCACCGTCGTGCCCCGGCGGATGACGGTGATCTTGTCGGCCACCTTGAGCACCTCGTCGAGCTTGTGGGAGATGAAGATCACCGTCAGGCCCTCGTCGCGCAGCTTGCGCAGGTTGTCGAAGAGCTCGTCGACCTCCTGCGGCACCAGCACGGCGGTGGGCTCGTCGAGGATGAGGACCTTCGCGCCCCGGAAGAGCACCTTGAGGATCTCGAGCCGCTGCCGGTCGCCGACCCCGAGCTCCTCGACGAGCCGGTCTGGCTTGACGTCGAGCCCGTAGCTCTTCGAGATCTCCGCGATCTGCCGGCGCGCGGCCGCCAGGTCAAGGAGTCCACCACGGGTCGGTTCGCGGCCCAGGACGACGTTCTCGAGGACCGTGAGGTTGTCTGCCAGCATGAAGTGCTGGTGGACCATTCCTACGCCGGCTTCGATGGCGTCGGCAGGGGACGAGAAGGTGACCTGCTGCCCGTCGATCCGGATCGAGCCCTCGTCAGGGCGTTCCAGGCCGTAGAGGATCTTCATCAGGGTCGACTTGCCGGCACCGTTCTCCCCGACGATGGCGTGCACCTGTCTCGGGTGGACGCTGATCTCCACGTCGCGGTTCGCCACGACGCCCGGGTAGCGCTTGGTGATCCCCGTGAGCTGCACCGCCGGCGCAGTCGGTTCCTGCGCCTCCGCCGTGGCGGTTCTCACTGGCATCCCGCGCTCCTCTGAACAACGCCGGGCCCCAGACGAAGCGCTTGCGCACTCCCCCTGGGGCACGGCGATCGCCCGGTGACCCGATGGGCGAGATCAGGGGGCGACTGGCACCTTGATCTCCCCGGCGATGATCTTCTGCTTGTAGTCGTCCAGCTTGCCCGCGATGTCATCCACGTGGCCCCCCGTCTTGGAGTAGTCGACCCCACCCCTCTTCAGGTCGTAGACCGACGGGCCTGCCTTGAACTGGCCGGACGTGACGCTCTTGACGAAGTCGAACACCGCGACATCGACCTTCTTGATCATCGAGGTGATGATGACGTCGCGCACCGCAGCGTCTGCCGTCAGAGCCTGGTCGGAGTCGACGCCGATGGCGGACTTGTTGGCAGCCTTGGCTGCCTTGAACGAGCCGCTGCCCGAGCCGCCTGCTGCCGTGTAGACGACATCCGCACCGTTCTGGAACATGCCTGACGCGGCGGTCTCGGCCTTGGCGGGGTCTCCGAAGCCGGAGAAGTCAGGCGGCTGGGTCAGGTACTTGGTCTGGATCTTGACATCTGGCTTGACCGCCTTCGCTCCGGCCGCATAGCCGGCCTGGAACTTCTGCAGCAGCGGGACCTCCACGCCGCCGATGTAGCCGACGTTGCCGGTCTTGGACTTCAGGGCCGCGGCAGCCCCGACGAGGAAGGAACCCTCGTTCTCGGCGAAGGTGAGGTTGGCGATGTTGGGCCCGACCGCAGTGGCGTCGTCGATGATCGCGAAGTTGACTTTCGGGAACTGCGGCGCGACCTTGGCCAGCGACGGCCCGTACGCGAAGCCCACGGCGATCACGGGGCTGAAGCCGTTCTGGGCAAGCAGTCGCAACCGCTCCTCCTTTGCCGACTCCGGCTCGGCCTGGACGGCCTGCACCTCGGTGGCGCTGACCCCGAGCTCGCTCTTCGCCTTGTCCAGGCCGCGACCTGCGGCCGCGCCGAACGACTGGTCACCCCGGCCGCCGATGTCGAAGGCGAGGCCCACCTTGAGCTGGGCACTGGCGCCACCGCCCGGCTGGGGCGAGCTGCCGCTGCCTGGAGTGGTGCTCGAGCTGTCGCCGCAGGCGGCCAGCGCCAGGGCGCCGAGCAGCCCCGTGACGAACAGCCTCGCTGCCCTCCGCGAACTCGTGGTCGACGTCAACGAAGTGTCTCCCTTCCGGTGGGTGGAGCGTGTCGGGCACCTGGATTCGCGAAGCATAACGGCACCCCGATGGCTGTGCCGCGGTTTCCTCCCGCGCAGGAGGTCACGAATCCATCTAGAAAACGCAGGGACCGCACGGCGCCGTCACCGGGCCGCTGGCTCCGCCTGACCGGCGAACACGCTCCTCAGGAGCCCCACGAACAGCTCGGCGTCCGCCCGGTAGGCGACCTCGCAGTTCGGCGCCTGCAGGCTCCCGGTGCGGGTGTCCATGACGGTGCGGCCGACCGTGTACCTGCCCTGGGTCTCGACCACCACGTGCAGGGGCCGGGTGTCGATCACGTCGGGCCTGACGAGGTATGCCGTGCAGACGGCGTCGTGGACGGGGGCGGCACCCGCGACGGCGACGCCGCTGCCGGCGGTATAGGCGTCGACACGGCGACCGATCAGGCGAGCCGCCGCGATGCCGGCCTGGGTGCCGAGCGCCGCCAGGTCGTCGCAGTCCTGGCGGGTGACCAGCGCCTGGTGGGTGGCGTCCAGCGGCACCAGGGTGACCCTGCGGAAGCCGGCCGAGAAGACCATCTGCGCTGCCTCGGGGTCCGCCCAGATGTTGAACTCCGCCGAGGCGGTCTCGTTGCCCACCTGGTGCCCCCCGCCCATCACCACCACCTCGGGGACGACGTCGACGATACGCGGGTCGATCGCGAGGACCGCGGCGATGTTGCTGAGCGGGCCAACCGGGACCAGCGTGATCTCGTCGGCTGTGCCACGCAGGGTCTCCAGCAGGTACTCGACGGCGCTGCCGTCACGCTTCACGCTCCGCGGCTCCGGAAGCGGCAACGAGGACCCGTGCATGCTCAGGTGCGAGTCGGGCTCGAACCGCTTGGGCCCCGGGAAGCCGTGCCGCACGATCGGCCGGGACAGGCCCTCGTGGACGGGGACGTCGCTGCGGCCGATGAAGTCGAGGACACGGAGGGAGTTGTCGGTGCAGTTCTGCACCGGCACGTTGCCGTTCACGGTGGTCACGCCCACGAGGTCGAGCTCGGGATGGAGCGCCGCGAACATGATGGCGACGGCGTCGTCCGTGCCGGTGTCGACGTCGAGGATGAGCTTGCGTGCCATCGTCAGTCCTCCCTCTCCTGCGGTGCGCCCTTCTGGGGTGGGGCGCACCCGGTGGCGCACATCGTCACTAGCTCTCGTCGACCTCACCCAGCACCCGGCCGCCGAGCACCTTCTCGACCACCTCCCGACCCGCTGCCCCTGACTCGTGGATGTCCTCGTCGTCGGCGCTCACCGCGAAGTCGTCGGCGCCGGGCGCGCCTTCGGTATGCCGGTCCCCACCGGCGGACATCGCGTCGCCCGTCGCCCGGCCGTCCGGCGGCGCCCTCCTGGCGCTCCTGGCGCGGACGAGCTCCTCGCGCACCGGCGCGGCACGTGCTGACGGGCGCGGCGGGTGGGGCTGAGTCGCGTCCGGGGCGTCGAGCGGCGTGCGGGTGAGGTCCGGGGGGGACGCGACCTCGCGGGCCGGGACCGGCAGGTGGGAAGCTGCCGTCGCGGGTGTGGCGACGCCGTCCACGGCGACGTCGACGCCGATCTGGTCGATCAGGGCCTGGCGGACCAGCTCAGCGTGGTTGCCCTGCCGGAACGTGTTGGCCAGACCCACGGTCGCGATCCCGAGGACGAGCTTCGTGCCGTCATAGTCCAGCACCTGGGCGTGCTGGGACACGAAGGTCCACGTCGCCCGGCGCATCGAGAAGATCCGGGCGAGCACGTCCGGCCAGGCCCGGCGGATCGCCGCCGTGTCGATCGTCCCCGGCCCCGCCGATGACGGGAGCTGCGCGAGCGCCTCTTCCCCCGGCGGGGCCGCCGGGTGCGCCGGAGGGCCCGCCGGCGAGACGCTCGGGGGGTCGGTCCGTGGTGCCGGCGCCGGGGAGGCGCTCGGCGCGGCGGCCCCCGCGGGCGGCGCGGCCGGCGCCGCCGGCGCGGACGCAGGACCCGTGTCACCCGATGGTGTGGCCGCGAGCTCGAGGCGACGCTCGATGCGGTCCAGGCGGGCGGCATACCCGCTCTCGCCGGCGGCGCCGGGGAGCAGGATGCGGGCGCAGATCAGCTCCAGCTGCAGCCGCGGGGCGGTGGCCCCCGTCATCTCGGTCAGCCCGGTGTTGACGATGTCGGCGGCGCGCGAGAGCGCCCCGGGGCCGAAGCGGGACTGCTGGCCGCGCATCCGGTCGAGCTGGTCGGAGGGGACGCCGCGCAGCACCGACGCGGCGCCCTCCGGCACCGCCGCCACGATGATGAGGTCGCGCAACCGCTCGAGCAGGTCCTCGACGAAACGGCGCGGGTCGTGCCCCGACTCGATGACCCGGTCGACCTGGGTGAACATGGCGGCCGCGTCGCCCGCGGCGAGCGCGTCGACCGTCGCGTCGAGCAGCTCGGCGTCGGTGAAGCCGAGCAGCTCGGCAGCGTCCTCGTAGGTGAGCCCCTCGTCCCCCGAACCCGCGATGAGCTGGTCGAGCACGGAGAGCGAGTCGCGCACCGACCCTCCCCCCGCACGGGTGACGAAGGACAGCACACCGGGCGCGACCGCGACCCCCTCGGCGTCGCAGAGCTGCTGCAGGTAGTCGGTCAGCCGCGCCGGTGGCACCAGCCGGAACGGGTAGTGGTGGGTGCGCGAGCGGATCGTGCCGATGACCTTCTCCGGCTCGGTCGTCGCGAAGATGAACTTCACGTGCTCCGGCGGCTCCTCGACGATCTTCAGCAGGGCGTTGAAGCCCTGCGTCGTGACCATGTGCGCCTCGTCGATGATGTAGACCTTGTAGCGGCTCTGGGCCGGCCCGTAGGACGCCCGCTCGCGCAGGTCGCGTGCGTCGTCGACTCCCCCGTGGCTGGCCGCGTCGATCTCGATGACGTCAATGGTCCCGGAGCCCCCCCGGGCGAGCGCCACGCATGACTCGCAGGTGCCGCAGGGCTGCGGGGTCGGGCCCTGCTCGCAGTTGAGGCACCGCGCAAGGATGCGGGCACTCGTCGTCTTGCCGCACCCCCGGGGCCCGGAGAAGAGGTAGGCATGGTTCACCCGGCCGGTGCCCAGCGCCCGCACGAGGGGGTCCGTGACGTGCTCCTGGCCGATGACCTCGGTGAACGTCTCCGGCCGGTAGCGGCGGTACAGCGCGGTGCTCACCCGTCGACCCTAGCGGCGCCGGGCGACAGCCCGGTATGCCGTGCCCACCCGCTCCGGACGGCACGACACCCCACGTACCTGGAAGAGCTCACCTGCCCTTGCTGCATTCCTGCCCTGGGGGAGTTCGGCGAGGTACCACCACGCGGGGTGCCGTCGGCAAGTCTAGGTGCTCGCCCGGTGGCGACGAAACCCGTCCGATTTCAAGCCACGTCCTGCGCTCGGGTACCCTGCCCGACGGAGGATTCGCATAGTGGCCTAGTGCGCACGATTGGAAATCGTGTTGGGATAAAACCCTCGGGGGTTCAAATCCCCCATCCTCCGCCGCCCTGTCCCCGCCCGTCCCCGCCCCCTGTCTCGAGGCGCACGCCCGTCCTTCGCCGCCACCGGCCGCGAGCCGGACGTGCAGGGGGCCGGCCCCCGGGGGGACAATGGGGGCATGTCCCGCCGACCGGTCGCCCTGCTCGCCGCCGGCCTGCTCGCCGGCGGCCTGCTCGCTGCCTGCGGGACGAGCACCGGGTCGCCGTCACCCGGGACCGGCGGCGGACCGAACGGCTCGGGGACCCCCGCAGTCCCTGGGACCTCGGCCGGCTCGCCGACGAGCCCGAGCGGCACCAGCTCCGGGGGCACCGGCTCCGGGGGCACCGGCTCCGGGGGCACCGGCTCCGGGGGCACCGGCTCCGGGGGCACCAGCTCCGGGGGCACCAGCTCCGGGGGCACCAGCTCCGGGGGCACCAGCTCCGGGGGCACCGGCTCCGGGGGCACCGGCTCCGGGGGCAGCCCCACCAGCTCGGCGCGGACCGACCCGCTCTACCCGCTCACGGTCACCCGCAGCGGCGGGGTCGCCGGCTTCAACGACTCGCTGACGGTCGAGGCGGACGGGCGCACGACGGTGACCAGCAAGGGCGCAGCCGCGGCCGGCTCCTGCACCATCGGCCCGGGGGCGCTCGCGGAGCTGGCGAAGCACGTGCGCACCCTGGCCAAGCCGCCCTCGACCCGGGTCGCGACCCCTGACCACATCAGGGCCGACCAGGTCGTCATCAGGCTGATGAGCCCGGGCCTCACGGGGGTTGTCCGGCTTCCCGACCCGCCGACCGGTGACGCCAGCCAGTTCGTCAACTCCCTCGTCGCCGACGTCACGGGCGCGAACCCGGCATTCCGGATCTGCGAGCCCCCGTGACCCCAACGGGTGCAGGCCCTTGCCTGCTCTTCAGCCGACCAGCAGGTATGCCGGGTGCTCCGGCAGGCGCCCGGACCGGGCGCATCGCTGCCCAAGGATCAGCGCCCCCTCGAGGGAGCCGCCGGCCGGGGCCCGCGCCCGGACCCCCGCACGGCCGAGGGCGGCCTCGAACGCCTCGCGCACGGGGCGGCTGCCGAGGACCCCGCCGGTCGCGCTGAGGACCGGGTCGGCGACCCCTCGGGCGGCGGCGACGAGGGAACCGGCCAGGGCCGTCCCGGCGTCGTGGGAGATCCGGCGGGCGAGCGGGTCGGTGTCGGCGAGCGCGGTCACCGCCGGCGCGAAGCCGGACAGCAGGGCGGGTACGTCCTCGCGGGTCATCACCAGGCGCGGCCATCCCTCGGGGTCACCGAAGTGCTCCCACGCGGCGGCGAGCAGGGCGGACCCGTCAGCGGTGAGCCCGTCGTGGCGGCGTAGCGCCGCACGCAGGCCCTCGAGCCCGATCGCGGCGCCGGAACCCCGGTCCCCGAGGACGTGGCCCCACCCGTCGACCCGTCGCCACGTGCCCGCGAAGTCCGTCCCGAAGGCGACCGCGCCCGTCCCGGCGGCGAGGACGGCGCCGGGGCACACGGCGCCAAGGGCCCCGACGAGCGAGCTGACCGCGTCGCTGGTCACCACGGTGCGTCGGGCGGCGAAGGCGCTCCTCAGCTCGCGCAGGACCTCGGCCGGGTCCGCCAGCCCGACCAGTCCCCGCATGGACCAGACGAGCACGTCGGGGGGCCGGTCCACCCAGGCCGACGCCGCGGCGAGGAGAGTCCCGAGGTCGATCCCCGCCGGGGTGATCCGGGCGCCCGGTGCGGTCCGGACCGGGCCCGCGACCCCGTCGACGACGCTCACCAGCCGCAGCCCCGAACCTCCGATGTCGACTCCCACCACGCTCGTCATGGGCGGAGCGGTCAGCCTGCCGTGCGGGGGGTCAAGCCGGCGACGACCGGAGCGAGGACAGCGCAGCGGCGACCGAGCCGTCGTGCCGCCCCAGCAGGGTACGGGCCTCGTCGGCGGGTATGCCGGACAGCAGGGTCAGCAGCGCCGGTTTCAGCTCACCGTCGGTCCGGGCCAGCGCGGCCCGGGCGTCGTCCTCGCTCACCCCCGTGGCGTCGCAGAGGATCCGCACGACGCGGCCTCGCAGCTTGGCGTTGGTGGCGACGACGTCGACCATGAGGTTGGACCAGGTATGGCCGAGCCGGACCATGACCGCCGTCGAGAAGGCGTTGAGGATGAGCTTCTGCGCGGTGCCGGCCTTGAGGCGCGTCGAGCCGGTGACGACCTCTGCGCCGGTCTCGACCGCGAGCAGGTGCCCGGCCAGCGGGGCCAGCGCGGCCAGTGGGTTGGCGGTCACCAGCGCGGTGAGGACACCGCGCTCGCGGGCCACCTCCAGCGCACCGGCGACGAACGGGGTCCGTCCCGACGCGCTGAGCCCGACCGCGACGTCCCCGGGCCGCAGCACGGCGGCCTCTCGTCGGCCCAGACCCGCGTTGTCCTCGACGCCCTCGACCGCGTCGAGCAGCGCCTTGACCCCCCCGGCATGGTGGGCCACGAAGAGGCCCACCGGTGCGTTGAAGGTCGGTCTCAGCTCTGCCGCGTCGAGAACGGCGAGGCGTCCCGACGTGCCGGCGCCGAAGTAGTGGACGCTGCCACCGGCCCGCAGCCGGTCGACGCTCGCGTCGACGAGCAGGCCGAGCTCGGGCAGGACGTGCGCGACGGCCGCCGCGACCTTGGCGTCCTCCGCGTTGAGCAGCCGGAGCACGTCGAGGGTCGACAGGGTGTCGATCCGCAAGGAGTCCGGGTTGCGGTCCTCGGTCGGTGCGCTCACGGTCACGTCGTTGCTCACCCTGCGGAGGGTAGTTTCCGCCACCTCGCCAGTCAACGCGGTGAATCAGTGGCGACAGCGGGTGGGTCGGCCGACCCACCGGCGGCTCGGTCAGTGGACACGGTGCCCCGAGACGGCCGCGCGGGTCTCGGCGACGGCCCTGCGGACGCGCGCGAGGTGGCGCTGGGCGACGGCGATGTAGAGGCAGTCGACGACGGTCAGGGCAGCGATCCGGCTGGCCGTGGCGCCCGAGCGCAGCGTCGTCTCACGGGCCGCGGTGGTCAGCACCAGGTCGGCGCTGTCCACCAGCCGGGACAGGGGGAAGTTCGTGATGGCGATCGTCGTCGCCCCCTGGCTGCGCGCCTTCCCCAGCGCCTCGATGGTCTCGCTCGTCGTGCCCGAGTGCGAGATCCCGATGGCAACGTCGCCTTTGCGGAGCAGGGTCGCGCTGGTCAGCGCGATGTGCGGGTCGCTCCACGCGAAGGCCAGCACGCCGATGCGGTGCAGCTTCTGCTGGGCGTCGAGGCCGACGGTCGCGCTGGCCCCGACGCCGTAGATGTCCACCCGCCTGGCCCGCGCGATGGTCCGCGCCGCCTCGCTCAGGGCGGCGCGGTCCAGCTGCTGGGCGGTCTCCTCCACGGCGCTCGCGTCGGCGAAGGCGACCTTGGCGATGATGTCGTCGATGGTGTCCGAAGCGCTGATGTCGCTCCCCCGGCTCAGGCGGAAGCGGGGCTGGGCGGACTCCTCGGCCAGGGCGAGCCGCAGCTGCGGGTAGCCGGGCAGTCCGAGCCGCTTGCAGAACCGCAGCACGGTCGTCTCCGAGGTCGTCGCCTCGACGGCGAGCTCGCTGATCGTCAGGGCCGCAGTAGCCCGCGGGTCGGCCAGGACGCGCTCGGCCACCCGCTCCTCGGCGGGCGACAACGTGGGCCTTAGCCCGCGCAGCCGGACCAGCAGGGGCGGCACCGTCGACAGCGCGCCGTTCGTCGACGACTCGGTGGAGGGATCCTTGCCACGCGCTGCCATGGTCCCCAACCTAACGGCATACCCTGCGCGTCGTCGGGAGACCACGAGGAACGCCGTCAGGGTCGACCCCGGGCGCGCTGCACGGCGGCGCTGGCACACTGGGGGCATGAGCACGCAGTTCCCGCAGCTGCAGGAGCCGCCGGCGTCGTTGAGCCAGTTCCTGAGAGGCCACCGGATGGCTCTCGCGCCGGAGCGGGCCGGGATCCGGCGACCCGGCGGGAGGCAGGGGGTGGGGCTGCGCCGGGCGGAGGTCGCCGAGCTGGCGAACATCTCGGTCGCCTACTACACGTTCATCGAGCGGGGGCGTGACCTGCGTCCGTCCCGCTCCGTCCTCGACGCCCTCGGCCGGGCGCTGCAGATGAGCGCCAACGACCGCCGGCTGCTGCGGGACCTCGCTGCCGGCACGACACGGCACACGCCGCTGCAGCGGGAGGACATCGACGTCGGGGTCGGCGAGCTGACCGACCTGCTCGAGCCGAACCCCAGCTACGTCATGGGCGCCCGGTGGGACATCCTCGCGTCCAACCGCTCCGCGAACAGGCTGTTCGCCGACTGGGCGAACAAGCCGGCCAGGGACCGCAACCTGCTCAGGTACTACCTCTGCGACCCGGCCGCGCGGGAGCTGTTCGTCGACTGGCAGGCGGAGGCGGCCGACCAGCTGGCGCACTTCCGGGAGTACTACGCACGCCGGCCCGACGACCCGGCATACATCTCACTGCTGGAGTCGATCTTCGCGGACACCCCACCGGCCAGGGACTGGTGGGAGCGCCATGACGCGCAGCCCAACCGCAGTGGCCGCAAGCGGATCCGGCTGCCGGACGGGACCGTCGTCCTGCTGCGCCAGCTCATCCTGCAGACGGCCGACAATCCGGAGATCCAGGTGGTGACCTACTTCGCCGACGGCGACGACGAGGACCTCACCGCAGACGAGCTCGACCCGGGCACCTGACCTGCCCGCCTACCGGCGACGTCGGGCCGTCCCGAAGATGCTGCGGGTGATCTCGCGCCCGACCACGGCACCGGCGGAGCGCAGTACGGACCTGAACGCGGAGGACCCGACCACCTGCTCGACGATGGTGCGCGCCGGCCGGGGGGCCCGCCCCCGGCCGCGTGGAGCCGGCCGCTCGGAATCCGACGGGACATCCGAGGGCGTTGCGGGAGTGCCCTCCTGGGGCGCGGGCGCGGGCGGCGCCTGCTGAAGACGGGCTCCGAGCTTCTCGTACGCCGACTCGCGATCTGGGACTGCAGCGTACTTCTGTGCCAGCGGTGAGGAGCCGACCAGCTGCTGCATGGTGGCCTCGGGGGCAGGCGCCATGAGTGACTGCGGCGCGCGCATCCTCGTCCACGCGACCGGGGTGGGCGCCCCCTTCTCGGACAGCACGGTGACCACTGCCTCACCGGTGCCGAGGGAGGTCAGTAGCGTGGTCAGGTCGTAGTCGCTGCGGGGGTACGTCGAGGCCGCCGCCCTGAGGGCCTTGGCGTCGTCCGGGGTGAAGGCCCTCAGGGCGTGCTGGACCCGGTTGCCGAGCTGCGCCAGGACGTCGCCGGGCACGTCCTTGGGTGACTGCGTCACGAAGAAGACGCCCACGCCCTTGGACCGGATGAGCCGTACGGTCTGCTCGATGGCGTCGAGGAACCCCTTGGAGGCGCCGTCGAAGAGCAGGTGGGCCTCGTCGAAGAAGAAGACGAGCCTGGGCCGGTCGGGGTCGCCGATCTCCGGGAGGTCGTGGAAGAGGTCCGCGAGCAGCCACATGAGGAACGTCGAGAAGAGGGCGGGCCGGTCCTGGACCGACGGCAGCTCGAGGATCGTCACCACTCCGCGGCCGTCGGGGGTGGCGCGCAGCAGGTCAGCGGTGTCGAACTCCGGCTCCCCGAAGAACGCCTCCGCGCCCTGGTCCTCGAACCCGACCAGCTCACGCAGGATGACGCCGGCGGTCGCGGTGGACAGCCCGCCGAGTGCCTTGAGGTCCGCCTTGCCCTCGTCCGAGGTGAGGAACGCGATGACGGCCCGCAGGTCCTTGAGGTCGAGCAGCGCCAGCCCGGCCCGGTCGGCGTAGTGGAAGACCAGCCCCAGGCTGGACTCCTGGGTCTCGTTGAGGCCGAGGACCTTGCTCAGCAGGATGGGCCCGAACGAGGTCATGGTCGCCCGGATCGGGGTCCCGTTGCCGATCCCTCCGAGGGCCAGGAACTGCGCGGGGTACGCCGTCGGGACCCATTCCTGGCCCACGTCCTGCGCCCGTGCGGTGACCCTCTCGCTGGGCTCTCCGAGAGCGGCCAGGCCCGACAGGTCGCCCTTGATGTCGGCGAGGAAGACCGGCACCCCCTGGGCCGAGAGCTGCTCCGACATCAGCTGGAGGGTCTTGGTCTTGCCGGTGCCGGTGGCGCCGGCGACGAGACCGTGACGGTTGAGCACGGCGAGGGGGATCCGCACGCCGGCCTCCGGGTAGGCGCGGCCCTCCAGGACGGCGGCGCCGAGCTCCAGCGCCGGCCCCGGGGACGCGTAGCCGGCCCGGATCAGCTCGATCTGCGCGGGGGCCGCGGAGGGAGAGGAGCCCTGCGCCGTGCTCGGATCGGTCACGGGGGCACTCTAGTGCTCAGAACGTTACCCAAGGGGTCGGTGGCCGACGCCTACACTGACGCCGATGATCTTCAAGGCAGTCGGGGACCACCGCCCCTACCCGGAGCACGGAACCCTGACCCCGCGGGACTGGGCCGGGGTCTCACCCCGGCAGGTCCGGCTCCAGGACCTCATCACGACCAAGCGCGAGCTCGACCTGGCCATGCTGCTGGCCGACGACTCCACCTTCTACGGAGACCTGTTCGCGCACGTCGTCGAGTGGGAGGGTGAGCTCTACCTCGAGGACGGGCTGCACCGCGCGCTGCGGGCTGCCCTGCAGCAGCGTCCCACCCTGCACGCCCGAGTCCTCGTGCTCGACTAGCCTTGGGTGTCCGCACGGGACCCCGGCAACGGCCACGAGGAGGTGACCAGCCCTGAGCTACGTCGTTGAGTCCGGCTCCTCCCTCCGGGCCCGCAAGCGTCGACGCACGGCGATCACGCTGCTCATCGTCGTCGCCCTGCTCGCCGGTGCCTTCTACTACGCGTCGCGCTACTTCAGGACCGGGGGGAAGGTCTCCGCGGCCCCTTGTGTCACGCCGACGACCAGCGCGGTGCCGGGCCTTCCGACCCCGTCGCAGATCACCGTCAACATCTACAACGCCACGCGGCGCACCGGTCTCGCGACCGCGACCGCAAAGGTCGTCAAGGACCGGGGCTTCATCGTCGGCACGGTGGCCAACGACACGTCGAAGAAGACGGTCCCGCAGCCCGCAGAGGTGCGGTACGGCGTGTCCGGCCAGGCGGCTGCCCAGGTCGTGATGACCCTCGTGGCCGGCGCCGTCCCGATCAACGACAGCAGGGCCGACGGGTCGGTGGACCTCGTTCTCGGCGACGGGTTCAAGCAGATCGCCGCCCCGGGGACGGTGCCGCTCACGACGCTGACCACCTCCGCGCCCCCTTCGGGAGGCAAGCCGCCCAGCCCCTCGTCGTCCGCGCCCAGGCCCCCGGCAGCCGCTCCCTCCTCCCCCGGTCCCGCGCCCCCGAGCGCCGGTCCGGCCGGCGCGCCCCCGTCGGGTGTGTCCGGGAGCGCCACGAGCGGCGCTGTGCCCTGCTGACCCCCCGGCGCGGGGCGGTCTCCGTGGGCGCTGCCGCCGGCCTCGCCGCGGTGGGCGCCGCCGCGGCATACCTGGGCCTCGTCACGGGCGCCGTGCCGGTCGACCTCGGGGTCGGGCGGCGGACCCGGCCACTCGGGCCGCTCACCATGACCCTCGCTGCCCCGCGGGAGACCGTGTATGCCGTGCTCGTCGCCCCCTACCGGCCCCGCCCCTCACGGGCGATGCGCGAGCACGTCGTCGTCCTCGAGCGCAGCGACGGGCTGCTCCTGGCCGCCCACCACAAGGCCATCCTCGGGCGGCTCAGCGCGACCACCGTCGAGACGGTGCGGCTGACCCCGCCCGAGCGGGTCGACTTCCGGCTGGTGCGAGGGCCGGTCCCCCATGTCGTCGAGTCCTTCGTGCTGGCGGACGTCGACGGGACGACGGTCCTCACCTACCGCGGTGAGCTGGGGACGGACCTCTGGGCGGTCGGCGAGCAGTGGGGTGCGAGGGTGGCCGGGAGGTGGGAGCGGGCCGTGCGAGCCTCTCTCGAGGAGGTCAGGACCGAGGCCGAGCGCCGGGCCCGGTGATGGCGTAGTGTCGGGCGCAGCGAAGCCCTTCGAGGGGCCGATGAGGGAGCCAGCATGAGCGACAAGTCGCCACGACAGTCCATGTCGAAGAAGTCAGGCAAGTCCCTGAAGGAGAAGCGCACCGACCGGCAGGCGAAGTCGGCGACGGGGACCGGGATGGAGAAGCTGAGTACGCCGAAGAAGCACTAACGCGCCGAGCCCCCAGCCGGGCCCGAACCTGGGCCCCCGGACGCGGGCCCAGCCTGCACATCGGCGCGGTGGACCGTGGTGCGCAGGTCCTCCCGCCGGACCTCGAGGATGGCGCCGTTGCCGAGCACCTCCCAGTCGGGTGTCGGCTGCTCCCAGCCGCTGGAGGCGACGACGA
>JAABUR0100003965.1_pt1 | contig 20196 bp, 25 predicted proteins | sample 5560091 | NCBI WGS metagenome assembly JAABUR01 (sample SAMN10711879, study PRJNA513375) | rock metagenome | isolation source: Antarctica rocks | place: Antarctica: Victoria Land, University Valley sud
CACTCGTACGCTGACCTCTCACTGGGGCCTCCCACATCTGTGGCTCTACCGGCCAGGACCACCCTCGCCTGCAACCCACGATTACATGTGAGCGAGGCCCCAGCCACGACCCCCATATCGTCTAAGCGCGGCCCGCTACAGCATCGTTCCGAGTTCGAGTGGCTACCGCAATGCAGTATTGCAGCAATGCCGCAAACCTGGCAAACTCAGGGCATGACCGGATTCCATGGATACGTCGGTGTGCAGTCTCGAGGCGTGATCGCCCTCCCGACAGAGCTTCGCCGCCGCCTGCACCTTGATGAACCTGGCGCTCAGGTCGAAATCTCCGAACGCGAGGATGGGGTCCTCGAACTTAGAGCGGCGCTACCGACCGCAGCCGAGCAGGCATGGTTCTGGACTGAACGGTGGCAGGCACGTGAACGGGAGGTTGACGGATACATCAACCAGGGAGAAGTCACCATTCACAGCACTGCTGACGACTTCCTCGCTCACCTCGGTGAACTTGAGTGTCTAGACACCGAGCGGTGAAGTACGAGACCACTCCCGCGTTCGACGGTGACTACCGCCGGCTCAAGCCTGAGCACCAAGCTGCCTTCCGCGAGGTCGTTCGGGCCAAATTTGCCCCAGCGTGCAACGCTCACGCCACCAACCCCGGTACGCCCTGGCCGGCCGCTCTTCGCGTCAAGGCCATCGCAGGCGCCCCCGGCATTCTGGAAATGACCTGGTCATTTGCCAGCCCGGACGGTCGCGCCACCTTCGAACTCATCACCGTCGAGCAGGAACTTCGCTGCCGCTGGCGCAGAGTCGGCAACCACGCCGTGTTCAGGTGCCCGTGATCTGCGACCCGCTGGCCGAACGAAGCGAAGCCTCCGCGGTGGAAGCTCGTTGATGCCCGCCAGAGCCTCTGCCGTACCTTCCGCCGTCTCATGGGTGCGAGGTCCCTGGCGCTGACCTGCCGCGGTCGTCCGTTACGTCCAGATCGTTCACCGTTTGTGCCACTATTCGACCGAGTGAAAGTCGTGCCCGCCGGTCATAGTGATTCTGTGTCGATCAGAGTGAGCGAGCTGGACCTTCGGGTGCCGTCGTACCTGCGGGTTAGCCTTTCCGAGCATTGGTCACGTCAGGTCACAGGAGGGCACCCATGATGGCACCGCTCAGGCACTTACTCGGAGTAGCAGTAGGTGGGGCGGTTTTCGCCCTTTTGGCAGGCTGTACCTCCTCCAGTACGTCGGCAAGCCCCGCTACAAGTAGTCTGGTCACGCAGAGTTCAGTCGTCACCGGTTTGGGCACATCACCATCGGCATCGACCTCTTCGGCAGCACCGTCCAGCGCATCGACCTCGCGGGTTCCCACGACCCCGGCCAGCACCTCGCCCTCAGCCATTACACCGTCCTCACCCAAGCCCACAAAAACAGCCATTACACCGTCCTCACCCAAGCCCACAAAAACAGCCATTACACCGTCCTCACCCAAGCCCACAAAGACATCCACGTCGACCAAGTCCACTGCTCCGCCTACCGGTCCATGGCCCGCCAACTTGACCGCTGCACAGGTCAAAGAAGCTCAGGCTGCCCTAGCGGCATATAGGGGTTACTGGCAACTCCTCGATACGGCGCTAACTAGCCCCGCCGGCGGAGCGGCGACTAGCAAGAATTGGACTGCTCAAGTGAATAAGTTCGCTACAGGCACCGAGGCAGCAGGAACGCTGCAATATTTCAAAGAGCTACATGCGGCTGGGCAATATTCCTCCGGTAAGACGGGTATCAATCCAAAGGTCACCAAGGTTCAACCGGCCCTTGTCACATTGACCGACTGTGTCGACCACACTACGACCGGCTTGTTCAACAGAGCGGGGAAGTCGATCAAGGCAGCCAACGTATCTGGTTCGTATTTCAGGCACGTCTCTGAGGTCCAAATCGCTCAGTATGTGAGTGGAAAGTGGCTAGTAACCGTCACCGCAGACAATTGGGATAAGACATGTTGAGACATGTGGGCGGAGTCCTGGTTGCGGCAATCCTGCTGATAGCAGCCAGCGCCCCGTCTTGGGCAGATGGCACCGGCGTCGGGTGCGGTAAGAGCGGATGTGGCGCAGGAGCCGCAAGCGGCGGTACAAGTGGTGGCACCGGTGGTGGCGGCACGGGTACGAGCAGCGGCACGGGTACGAGCAGCGGCACCGGTACTGGCCGCGGGGGGACAACGACACCAGACTGCACTGCAAAGCCTATGAGCCCGCAACCTGAAGCGTCATCACCGTGGTGGGGGAGTGGCACAGCTGCCACCGGTTCAGTCATGCAGTATGTCTGTCCCGCGGGGCTTTCCGCGGGTGTAGTGACACCGTTTTTTGTGGCAACAGGCCAAGCAGCCCCTGCAGCGCCTCCACCTCCTCCTCCTCCTCCGGATCCGGCGGTCCTGGCGCAGCAGGCTTACAAGCAGATTCCAATTCCGAAACCTGAGATCAATTTTGGTCCCGATGTGGCGAATGTGGCGGTTCAGGTTCCGGTGTGGTTGTGGGTGAATAGGCAGACGGAGGCGGCGGTGACGGTGACGGCGGGTGGTGTTTCGGTTACTGCGACGCCGGAGCTGCAGTCGGTGACGTGGTCGATGGGGGAGCCGGTTGATCCTGCTGCGCCTGCTGTGTTGGCGGCTCCGATTACGTGTACCGGTGAATCGATGTATGTAGTCGCACCGCAGTATCCAGGGTGGTCAACCCAGCCGGCGTGTGGATATACCTACAGCTGGCGGTCTACAGCCGCTCGCACCGGCGGAACGTTCAAGTGGCCGGTGACCGCGTCGGCGACGTGGGTCATCAATTGGGCGTCTAACACGGGGCAGACTGGTCAGATAACTGCTCCGCCCGCGGTGTCGGCTTCGCAGTTGAACGTTGGGGAGTGGATCACCGTAGGTGTCCCTCCGTCTAAATGATAAGTAGTGAAGGGGAAACGCGTTGAAGACAATTAGTAAGGCTTCACCGGTTGTGAATGGGGCGGAGATTCCGTCGTTGATTCCGGCTGCGCCGCTGGCCGCACCGGTGAAGCACCGCCGTCCTAGAACCTATCTGGCTGCCGCGCTGGTTTTGATTATCGGCGGCGGCTTTGGTGTGCTGTGGGCGGTGAACGCCTCTGGGAAGCGATCACCGGTCGTGGGTGTCGCTGCGACGGTGCAGTGGAATGAAGTCATTACGGCGCAGGATTTGGATGAGGTTCAGGCCTACGACGACGTGAACCTACGTCCGGTGAGCTGGGGTGATCGGGGTCTGTTGATTGGTAAGCGGGCCGGCACGTTGTTGCTGCCGGGTTCGTTGCTCACGGCAGATTCGGTGATGGGTGATCCAGTGCCTGCTGCCGGTCAGGCGCTGGTTGGTGTGTCGGTGAAGGCAGCGCAGGCTCCGCTGGAGGCGTTGTCCCCTCAGGATCACGTGCAGCTGGTGGTGTCTACCCAGGTGGGGGCTGGGCAGCAGCAGGCGGCGATCTACAGCGGTGTTGTGGTGACGTCGACGAAGTCAGATGTGTCTGGTGCGCGGACTATTGACGTTTTGGTGGCCTCGAAGGACGGCCCGGCTGTGGCTGTTGCTGCTGCAGCGGGCACGGTTTCCGTCGTCCTGGTCCCGAGGAGCTGACCGGCCGTGCTCATTGCTGTCGTATCTGCGAAGGGCTCACCTGGAGTGAGCGTGTCGGCTCTGGCCTGGACACTTACCTGGAGTCGGCCAGTGATCCTTGTCGAGTGTGATCCCAGAGGTGGGGACTTCGTCGTCGGTTACGCGCACAGCCAGGCTGGTCAGGGCAGAGATCTCTTGGCGGTGCATATGGCCACCCAGCGGGGCGCTGCGATGAGCACTGCTCTTCGTGACCAGGTTTTGCAGCTGGGGACCGATCGATGGTTGTTGGCTGGTGTACCGGAGCCGCAGCAAGCTGAGCGGCTCGATTGGACGCGTCTGGGACGGACTCTGTCGACGCTTGAGATCGATGTCATCGCTGATTGCGGTGCGGTTTCTGCGATCAGCGCACCTCGGCAGGTTTGGTCTGCTGCTGATCTGGTGCTGCTGGCGACTCGGTCGACGGCCTCTGCAGTGCGCGCCGCGCAGCTGGCAATTCCTCGTCTCAGAAGTGACCTGAACGAGCTGGGTATGGGTAGCGACCGTCTTGGAGTGGCTCTGATCGATGCCGGCCATCCTTATTCAAAAGCTGAGATTGCTGCTGCGTTAAGTCCCAAAGGTGCCGACGAGGTTCCGATTGTGACCGAGCTTCCCTTGGACGTACGGGTAGCCGGGTATCTGTCGTCGGGCGTGAAGGTGATGGGTAATAAGATATTCGACGGCTCGAAATTTGCGTCCGCTGCGCGGCGATCGGGGTTAGAGATATTGACGCGTGGTGTGAAGTTGCGTGAGAGCACGGATGAGGTCAACGCGTTCGGGGCGGCCAAAGCGCCCTACCCGGCGAATGGTGTGAGAAGCGGAGGTATGTCATGACGGATCTGTACGACGTGCGTGTGTCGTCCGGGGTGTGGAACGCGCTGGGAATGGATGAGGCCATCGCCGGTGTCGACCGTGCGCTGCTGAGCCGGATGGTCGACGAGGTCAACCTCCTGATCAACCAGGAGGCGGAGGAACGGGAGAAGCGTCGGGAGAGACGGCTCGGCCGTGTCGCGGAACGGCAGTTGGCGATGGCGTTGACGATGAATGTGCTCATGAAGGAGGGATCGGAGCGGGCCCGCCGTGGTTTGGACATGTGGTCGGAAGCTCAGGAGACTGCGCTTCGCGACGATGTGCTCGACAGCCTATTCGGTGTCGGCCGAATACAGCGTTTACTGCTAAATCCCGAGGCAGAAGACATCTACATCGCAGGTACTCGGCCGGTTCATTTGCGGATGGCCGATGGCAGTCTGGTCGAGGTCCCGCCGATCGCCGACACCGTGGAGGAGCTGATGTCCCAACTCCGTTCTATCGCTACTTACGGAGGTTCCCAGGAGCGGCAGATGGTGTCCTCCCGGCCCATTATCGATATGAGGTTGCCGGATGGTCAACGAGCCGCGGCGATGTGGGACGTCACGCCAGAGCCGCACATCACGATCCGCTGCCATCGGTTTGTTGACGTGTCTTTGCAGCAGTTGGTCGGTATGGGCATGTTGTCGCAGGCAATGGCTCACTTCCTTGATGCTGCGGTGCGTGCGGGCCGGACCATTGTGGTGATCGGCCCGCAGGGTGCAGGAAAAACGACCCTGATCCGCGCGCTCGCCCAGGCAATTCCGAGATCCGAGCGCTACGCGACAATCGAAACAGAGTATGAACTGTTCCTGCACACCATCGCTGACAGCGATGGCCGGCTTCGGTGGCCGCTGCTTATCCCGGTGGAAGCTCGACCTGGTACCGGCGAGAAGGGGCCCGATGGCAAACCGGCGGGTGAGATGTCAATCGCGGACCTGTTTCCGGCAACCCTGCGACATTCGTTGACCCGGCTCATTGTCGGCGAAATGCGAGCCGAAGAGATCGTGCCGACTTTGATGGCGGCCGCTCGTGGCCTGCGCGGTAGCATCACCAGTTTTCATGCGAACTCGGCGCAGAAGACCTTCAACTCGCTGCGATCAGCGGTCACCTTTTACAGCCACAACGTGTCGGCCGAAGCGGCAATGGGACTGGTAGCGGATGCGATCGACTATGTGGTGTGCGTGGACAGGGAGAACACCAAGTCCGGGACTGTCCGCTTCGTGTCCGAGATCTTGGAGGTGGGTGATGACATCAGCGAGGCTGGGATCCCCTCCAGCGCACCGATCTTCGAGCCGGATAAGACCCGCGGTGACATCGATCCTCGTGGCTATCCAAAGCGTGAGCCGGAGGATAAGTTGTGGGCTCGTCGAGCCGGCCTCTCGATGAGCTGGCTCAAGCCTGCGCGCGGCGAGTGGGCTGCGCCGTTTCCTCCGCGGGACCTCGCATGAATCCCTATGCCCTGTTGGGGCCGCTGTGTGGGGCTGCGGCGGTCGCCGGTGTATGTGTTCTGATCGGGTGGCTGCGCGGATTCGACCCGAGTGTCAGCCGGGCACGGACCCGATCGTCAAGGGTGCTTGGTTCGGGGGTGAGTACCGAACGTCAGCGCAAAGCAAGGATGATCGCCATTTCGATTGTCGTCGGTGGCATTGTGTGGCTGTTGACGAAGTGGCCGGTCGGCGGTATCGCGGCCGGCGCAGCAACGTACTTCCTTCCCTTTTTCTTCACGGTCGGAACTATCGCTTCGAAGCGAATCGCCAAGCTGGAGGCCCTCGAGGAGTGGGTGCGCAGACTGGCCGACACGATGGCGGCCGGGGGTTCATCTGTATCGACGATCGTTGCTTCCGCTGACCGCGCCCCGGAGGCAATTCGCCCGGAGGTGAGGGAACTGGCGAGCCGACTGGCTACCGCACGGTGGGACCGGGGTGTGGCCCTGCATCTGTTCGCTAACCGCATCGACGACTCGTTGGCTGACCTTATTTCCTATGCGCTGGAGATCGCCGTGACGGCCTCGTCCAGTGACCGGGTTCCTGCGGTGCTCCGCGAGGTAGCAGAGGCAGCGTCCGAAGAGGTGAAGGGCCGTCGCCAGGTTGAGGTAGAGCGGTCAGCTCCTCGGAATGAGGCGAAAGTTTTGGTCGGGATGGTGGTGGCCACTGTGGTTTTCCTGGTGACCTTCACCAACTTCACCGTGGCCTATGGGACGCCGGTCGGCCAGGTGTTCCTGGCTGTACTGGCCGCGTTGTCAGCAGCGGCGCTGTTCATGATCCGGAAGTACTCCCTCGGAGAGCAGACGCCGCGGACGCTGGCCGATACCGATCAGGTCACGGAAGACATGCGATGAGCGGGCTCTGGGGTTCGGCGATGTTGGCCGGCGGTGCGGTTGGTGCTGGACTGGCCATTTTTTTGTATGTAGTTGCTGTGCCTCGTCGCCCTGCGTTGGCTGCGTTGCTGGACCGGGCTGGATCTCGGCCTGATCTGCTGCCCGTGACAGCTGTCGTCAAGGAACGGACCTGGCGAGTGGAGGCGTCGGAGCGGCTCGTCGAGGTGCTGACGAAACTACCTCCGTCGGCGCCCGCAAGAGACCTGGCGATCGTGGAGAAGACGCGTTCGGCGTTCTTGCTGGAGCGGGCCGGGCTGGCGTTGGTGGGGCTGCTTGCAGTTCCGATGTTTTCGATTATTTTGTGGGCGTTGGGTGCTGGTCTTCCGCCAGCCATTCCGGTGTTGGTGACGATCGGACTTACAGGGGGGCTGTACATGCTGCCAGGGATTCGAGTGAAGGCCGCGGCCGACAGCCGCCGGCGGGAAATGCGCTACGCGATGGTCGAGTACATGACGGCGGTGGCGATGCATCGAGCGGCAGGGGCTGGCGCGTCGATGTCGTTGGAGCTGGCCGCTGCGGCTTCCAGGTCGTGGTCGTTCAGGCGGATCGACCGACAGATCCCCGTAGCGCAGCGCGCTAACCGACCCATCTGGGATGGCTTGGCTGACTTGGCCGTGGAGCTGGACATCCACGAGTTGGCTGACTTGTCGTCGATTGTGGAGACCGGCGGCGTGATGGGCGCGAAGATCGGCGAAACCCTCTTGGCTCGAGCGGCTTCACTTCGGCATGAGCTGCTGGCCAAGGAGCTCGCCGAGGCTGCTGAGGCGACCAACCGCATGGCCTTCCCCAAGACACTGTTGGGCGGCGTGATCGCGTTGTTCGTCCTCTTTCCGCCGTTGTACTCGTTGGCCTCGGGTGGAGGGATCGGCTGATGTCCCCCGCCGAGCGGGCCAGGTCCCCGTGACGACCGTTTAGCTTTGATGAGGGCTCCAGCAGGGCACGGGACCGAAGGTCTACAAAAGCACGACATGTCGCAGCAAAATTACTTGGGAGGAAAGAGAATGAAGAAGAATGATCCGGTCATGACGATGTACTACTCCGTGGCGATCTTTTTCGGTGATCGCGTCGAGAAGCTGCGTACCCGGGGGTCCGAGCGTGGGGCGATGACGACTACGGAGATCGCTGTGTGGACCTTGGCAGCGTTGGCGCTGGCCACCACTGCGTTTTTCGTCATCAAGGGCTTCGTCACCAAGCAGACCGGAAACATCAACAACACACCCTCGGTGCAGTAGGTGCCGTTGATGATCACCAGGCGTTGGGCCGCGCTGCGCTCTCAAGGGGCGCAGCGCGGTACGACGACGACGATTAGTCTGGCAATCTGGCTGCCGTTCCTGGTGATCCTGGTGTTGGTGGGTGGCGCTGGCTACAACACCTGGTCATACGCCAGGGAGCTCGCCGAGGGCGCCGCTCAGATCGGAGCGCAACAGGCTGCTTTATCACCTACCTCAACTGATCGTGGACAGGCCGCCGCGGAGCAGTTCATCGCCGACCACGGTTCTGGATCACTCGGTGATGTGCAGGTGCAGGCAACGATCACTGGTGACACGGTCACCGTTGTCATCACTGGCCATGCCAAAGGTCTTCTCTCCGATGCGGTTCCGGCGGTATCCGCTTCATCGGCGTCAGTCTTGGAGCCGGCGCAGTGAGGGCGGCATGGACCCGACTTCGCCTTCACAGTGAACGAGGTGCAGCCGAAACGGTCGAAGCGGCCATCTGGATCACTGTTCTGGTCGCTGTAGTGCTACTCGGCGTCGGCGCGAGCCAGATCCTGCGCGCTGATAGCAGCGTCGACGGGGCCGCGTCGGCCGGCGCGAGAGCGGCGGCATTGGCCAGAACTTCGGATGAGGCTCAACAGGCCGGTCAGGATGCCGTCACAGCATCACTGGGCAGTCGATGCCAACAGATGACCGTGAACGTCGACGCTTCGGAACTGACGTCCAACGTGCCGGGTGCTGCGGTCCGCGTGACGGTGCAGTGCTCCATGTCGATGTCCGTTGCGGTGCCTGGCCTTCCGGGTCATCTCACCGTAACCAGAACGGAACTGTTCCCGGTGGACTCCTATCGCGAAGGTCATAGGGTGCGGTCATGAAACTTCCTATTCGCTCCCGGTGGGGGGCGTTGCGCGAGAAAGGCGCGGAGACCGGCGCCGCTGTCACCAGCTTCGTCGTGGTGCTGTTATTGGCCATCTTTCTGATGATCGGGTTGACCGTCGATGGCGGCGCACATGTGAAGGCCATGACCAGAGCCGAACGCGTGGCTACAGATGCCGCTCACGCCGGTCTGCAGTACTACCAGTCACTGGTGGGTCCGCCGGATGCGGGGGCCGCGGTGGCAGCAGCGGAGCAGTACCTAGTCACCGCGAACACCGATGGTTCGTTGACGGGGACGGCGGAGATCGTCGGTCCGGACAAGCTGCTGGTGTCGGTGACCATCCGCACGAAAACCACCTTTCTGGGACTCATCGGCATTGACGATCTCACGTCGACCGGATCAGGTCAGGCTGATCTGGTCCACAAGACGAACGGAGCTTGAAATGCGGCGGCTAATGACAGCGCTGGGCGGCCTACTGGCTTTGCTCGTGCTTCTGGTGGGTGTGCCGATTGTGCTCTGGCATGTCGGCAAGGGTCTGCTGCCGGACCACGTTCCCTCGGTTAGTGAAGCCCTCGCCTCGCTTGCGGCTCAAGACACGGGTCAGCTGTTTCTCGGCGTAGTGCTGACGATCGCTGTGATCGCTTGGTTGGTCATGGTGATCGGGTTTCTCGTGGAAGTACCCGCTGCGCTCCAACGCCGCCGCGGCCGCCGCGTTCGCGGGTTGGGTTGGGCGCAGCGATCAGCGTCGGTGCTGCTCTTCATGGTCATCAGCGGCTCGACGACCGGTTTGCTGTCGACGGCGGCCAACGCTGCGCCTCCTCCGTTGCCGACGATGTCGGCTGCGTCCTACACCTCTGTCGTCTCGTCAGCCATGGGTACGTCGGCGGCCGCCCAGACCGTATCTACACCGAAGGCTACGACTCCCACCGCTGCGCACGTGTCGGGCAAGAGGTCCGATCGACCGATCTATGTCGTCCGTAAAGGCGATACCTCGCTGTGGAGCATCGCCGAGCGGCTGCTGGGCAACGGTGAGAGGTCCACCGAGATCCTCTCCCTCAATGCCGGACACGTCCAGGCCGATGGGGGAACCCTGACCAGCACAACCTTCCCGAAGCTGGGCTGGGTACTGACCATGCCATCAGATGCCAAGATCGATCCGGTCTCGGCTGCTGCGCCCACCGCGGTGACTGCCGCGAGGAGCTCCGCGGTGGAAACGGTGAAGGTGCGGCCCGGGGACACACTGAGTGCCATTGCTCAACGGGAGTTGGGTGATGCGGCGTTGTACCCGAAGCTCGCCGCCAATAACCACATCAGCAATCCTGACGACATCGAGGCGGGTGAAACGATCGTCATCCCCGCGTCGACGATCCAGCAGGCCGCCCAGGCCGTGACGGTGCAGCCGGGTGACACGTTGAGTTCGATTGCTCAACGGGAGTTGGGTGATGCGTCGTTGTATCCGAAGCTCGCGGTCAAGAACCACATCAGCAATCCTGACGACATCGAGGAGGGTGAAACGATCGTCATTCCCGCCGCACCCAGCACCCACCCGGCAGCCCCCACCCACATTCCCCTTGCCGCGCCGGCCGTGCATCCCGCCAAGCCGCATTCGACTCCGGCGGCCGCTCCGCATAGCTCGGCTCCCGTCGTAGCGCCGCATGTGATGGCACCGGCCGCTCCGCGCAACCCGTTCGTGACGACCCCAAAAGCGCCTACCCAGCCTCGACATGCCTCACCACCCGAGGTGGCAGCGCCCGGCGCACCCTCGGTTACTGTGCCTCCTTCTCCTGCTCGCCCAGCCTCCCCGGGTAACGAGCAGGTCCCGGTGGGAGTCGGACCGATGTCCCCCCCTACGCCGGCTCCGGCTACCACGGCTTCCGCGCACGACTCAGTGGCCACCCAGGCCGTCACGGATTCCGATGCCGGTCAAGGCGTGAACACCGTCGCCTTGACCGGGATGAGCGCTGCTGCTGCCGCGGCGGTGTGGGGCGGTTTGGTCCTGGCCCGCCGCCGATCCAACCGCCGCCGCCGACCCGGTCGACAGATGCCAGTCGCGTCCCTGCCGGCCATCCGCATCGAAAAGTCGCTACGGGACCGCGCCGCTGAAGTCGACGTTGCCTGGCTCGATCTCGCGCTGCGGAGCCTGGGCAGCATCCTGGCCGATCACCCAGAACAGGTTCCCGACATCACCGCCGCCAGGCTCGGCGAGCAGGGGCTGCGTCTGCAACTGGCGACCGCACAACCGGCGCCCGCCCCGTTCATTACCGATGGAAACAACTGGATGCTGCCTGCCGGAGCTGAACTGCCGATCAACGCCTCAACTGCGGTTGATCAGTTGACGCCGCTACCCACCCTGACCAGCATCGGATCGCTCAACGGGGAAACAGTGCTGGTAGATCTGGAACGACTGGGTTCCGTTGGGCTTCAGGGCGACCCCGCAGCTTGTCGAGGCCTGCTGAACCACATGGCCACAGAATTGGCCCACCAGAGCTGGTCAGATGGCATCAACGTCACCCTCGTCGGGTGGGGAGCGGAACTGGTCCCGCTCAATCCGGACCGCTTGACCTACGCACCTTCGATTCAAATTGCGACTCGCGGACTCGCAGCCAGGGTCGACGAGATCGCCGCGGCGTTGACGGCCCTGGACACCGACGTGGTCTCCGCGCGCGCGGGTGATGTTGCCGGCGATTCATGGGCACCGCAGGTCCTACTGATCGACGCCACCGACGTTCCGTCCGGCGAGGTGGAGGCCCTCAACGAACACCTCGCTGCGCTGGGCGCTGCCGGTCGGGCAGCTACCGCGGTCGTACTGACCGGAGGTCCGGCCACGGCCGCGCCGGTCGCGGCTGTGCAGTTGACTGCGGATGGTAAATTGACCTTGTCCGGCGTCCTGGGCAACGACCAGCTCGATGCCGCATCGTTGAGCCTCTCAGAGCTCGAAGGCCTGATCGACCTGTTCGAGAACGCTGAGCAGGTCGACGAAGTCATCCCCGCGTCCACGGTGGACGCTCCCTGGGCCCAGCACATGGACGACTCCGGTGCGCTCATCCCAGCCGTCATTCTTGATGAACCGGTCGAGGTCTTCGAAGCAACTCGACGGGTACCGGAACAGATCGCGGCCGAGCTCGTCCTGGGTCGTGCCGTGCGGCCCAGCGATGAAGCAAAGCTGGCCGCTGTCTTGGCTGCGGATCCGACCCTGGACGCCGATCTGGAGGAGTGGTACAGCGAGACGATCACACGCCCGCGTATCGGCGTGCTGGGTCCTGCTCAGATCCTCGCTTCGGGCAATGCGCCCAAGGGGCGGCCGAGGTGGTTTACCGAAGTCGTCGTCTATTTGGCGTTGCACCGCCGGGGTGTGTCACTGGAGAAGTTCACCCGCGATCTGTGGCCCTCCCGGGTCGCCGGTGAAGCAAGAAAGATCTCGGCCAACACGCGAGCGGAAACGGCCACGAAGGTGCGTTCCTGGCTAGGGGTGGACCCGGACACCGGGCTGGCGTTCATGCCTTACGGCACCGACAAGTCCTACCGGTTGGTTGATCGGCTGTTTGATCTGGAGTTGCTGCAGCGGCTACGGGAACGTGGCGATGCAAAAGCTGGGGCCGCTGCCCCAACCGCGCTCGATGACTACGTCGCCGCTTTGAAGTTGGTGCGGGGACCGATTCTGCCGGAGGCACATCAGGCAGGCAGAAGCGGTCCTGCCGCGGAGATGGTTCCGTCGCAGTGGTCCTGGCTGAGCAATCCTGATCGTAGAGAGGACATCTCAGTTCCGGGGTGGGTCGTTGACGCGTGCCACCGAACGGTGCAGGTTGCGTTGGCTCTGGGAGATTTGGACCGAGCTCGGTGGGCGGCGAACGTCGGACACGATACCGATATCAACGCCGACGTGCCGTTGCTGGACCTACTGGTGATCGCTGCGCAGGCTGGAGACATGGCCACTGCCAACCGGCACGCGTGGGCTGTCGTAGAGGCTCATGGCCAGGAGGATCCGGAAGATCTGCCCTCGGAAACGTTCAATATCATCAACCGAATCTTCCCCACGGGCCTTCGAGCTGTGAGCAACTGATGGCCACCACGAAAAACCTGGTGTTGCCGACGTGGCGACGCGTGGTGGAGCAGTCCAGGCCAAGTCATTGGGTCCGAATAGTGGTCATGGCAGTTCTGGCCGCCTTTGCGACGCTGCATATCCACCCATGGCCGGCCGCCGCTGCCTATGCGCTGATGCTCTTGGCTGCGCTCACTGCGACGCTGGTCGACCTCGTGGAGATGCGCCTACCCGACCTGATCACCTATCCGATGGGCTTTGGGGGAGTGATCGCTGCAGCGACTCTTGAGGTGTGCGGTGAGCAGTGGGGATTGCTGCGGGCCGTGATCGGCGGTGTGGTGTACGGCGGACTGCTGTTGGTCATGGGTCTCCTGGATGACCGGGCGGTGTCCCTTGGTGACATCAAATTGTGCGCTGCTCTTGGGATCTGGCTTACGGGCTTGAGCTGGGGAGCTCTGCTGATCGGTGCCACTGCTGGACTGGCGTTGCTGGTGGCAGAGGGGCTGCTGAGGAAGTTTGTGGTGGTCGGGCCCGCTCGGGCATTCGCGGCTGGACCGGCGCTGGTCTGCGGCGCGATGTTCGGCCTGCTCCTCACCCAAGTAGGCCTTTAATATGGCACAAATGCCGACCGGCGTATCCGGCACAGTGCTCCTCATGACCGCCACAGTCACGGAGAGATCGATGTCAATCCGGCCAGCCCCTGCTCAGCAATCTCGGCGGGCAGCGATTCACAACGAAGTCGTAGACATTTGGGATCGACTGACCGGACCTGATGGGAACGCGTTCGCTCGTAGTCGCTCTGCCCGATTCATTGCCGGCACCGCACCGGCCGCGGCTTGCTACATGCTCCCGGAATGGGCGCGGGATCCTGGCCACGCAGGAGTTCCGCTGTGGTGGATCTGGCCAGCTGCTAGCTGGGCCAGCGGTGATCGCCGACAGGAGTTGTTGCTCTCGGCTTCGCTGGGTCTGGCTGCTTTGACGCATGAAACCGGCCAAGCAGCGCGCACCCTGACGCTGGTAGCTCGGGACGGCGCGGCACGCACCGACCGTCCGAATGCGCGCCGCGAGGCTGATCTGCGGCAGCAGACGCTGGAATCCGTGGCAAGGGCACGTCGAGAGCTGGTCGACCACGATGGCTCTGATCCAGTCCTGTCGCAGCGGCCGTCGGCACTGGAGAGTTTGATGCTCGCATCGGCTTGCTACCTGCTTCCAGGCCCGATGCGAGAGATGGCAGATGCCGGAGTGCCGCAACTCTGGGCATGGCCCTCGACAAGCTGGGACGACCAACTTGACCGGGCAGATGAACTTACTATCGGTACCGCGTTGGCCCTGGCCGCGGTCGAACTCCACGACTTGCAGCAGACACCCGTGGTCCGCGCCCTGGAGGTCATCGACGGGGGCCAAAGCATATGAGAGCGGATCGAGCCACGCGGCCCATCGGGGACACCAACAGCAACCGCCTGGTCTGCCCCTCCACCGTCAAGCGTTCTATCAGCGACATGACGGCTTGACATCGATGTCCAGCATCAAGTTTTCCCGGAAGCCGCTCATCGACCAAGCTGCGTCGGCTGGGTGCTCCGCGACAAACACCATCGGATATGCAGGCATGAGGGGATACCAAAAAAGTTGGCGTTTTGCCGCCTGGGTCGTGTTGGTGGCCGCTGCGGTGCTGCTGACCGGCTGTCACCTTCCCTCCGCCGCAACGTCCACCGATTCCTCTGTAGCGGTGGCAGCGGCACCGAGCGCTACCGGGCCGGTAGTCACCGGGCGAGGCTGGACCGCGGCCGGACTTCAAGGCCCGGTACCGGCGCCTGGTAGCTGCCACGTGCATCACGCTACCGACGGTGAACCGTTGCCCGATCCGCTGTGCACCCCGGGTGCAGTGGACCAGGCTGTCACTGCCGCCAACGTCAGTTCCACGATCTGCCGTAAGGGCGGCTACACCAAATCGGTCCGGCCCCCGGTATCCTTGACTGAACCGGCAAAAAAAGTAATCATGGCCGCATACAGTATTTCCTGGTCGCAGGCATCCAAATATGAACTCGACCATCTGGTGGAATTGAATGCCGGGGGTTTCTCTGACTATCGCAATCTGTGGCCCGAACCTAACACGTTTGACACGGCAACGCCATCCGCGTTCATCCACAACGACAAAGATGCTGTGGAGGCGTACACCTTCCGCGCGATCTGTTCACGAAAGGTTCTGTTCACGGCCGTGCAAAACGACATGGCCAGCAATTGGTCGACTGCCGTTGCGGCATTGGGCTTGCCGTCTGTCCCGAAGCAATACAAGGGATAACCATGCCCCATGGGGATTGGCAATTCAGTCCTTTCGGCCTGTGGGTAGCCGACCCGGCGCGGGGCGAACGGCTTGCCGCTGTTCTGGGTTCCGGTAGGGCGGGGAGGATGTCAACTCATCAAGAAGCGGACCGAGTGCGTGCCCGAACAGACCGCCCAGCGTCTTGGGGACTCCAGTGATCCGGCCGTCGTTGGCCGCGGCGACGACGGCCCGCGCGCGGTCCCAGAGGTTGTCCTCGAGGTACATGGATCTGGCTCGGAGGACGGAAACACTGTCCGTTGTGGCCGCCGGCGGTGGCCCAACTGCGTCTGGCGTCTCCAAGTACCGACAGCAACGCTACTACGTGCATTTACGCATTGCGGCACGAACCCGTTCCTGCCCAGCCGCCCCCGACGATTCCGCCTCTCCCTCGGTCCCGCCGTCCGAGAGGATGAGACTCTCATGCGCATACCGATCCCAGCTCGGATGGATGCGGCCCTGACTGTAATTAGTGCGTTAGGTTTCGAGCGTGTTAGCGCATTAGTTGTGCAAACGACGCCAGACGGGGTAAAGGATCAATCTCGTCGCACAATATCAGCTAGATGTGGACTAAATGAGACAGCCAGTGGTACGGTCGTCCTATGAGCAGAATCGGGTATGCCCGGGTGGGCGATGTCGCGGACCAGAGATCGGAACGCGCCGCGCTGCGCGGTGAGGAGATCACCGCATGTCTGGTCGACCTCGGAACAGCCAGCGACGGGTTCAGCCGCCAGGGACTCGATGATGCGATTGCGCTATGCCGACCCGGTGACCAACTCGTTGTCAGCCGGCTGAGCCGCCTCGCTCGGACCCGAGACGAGCTGGTGGAGATCATCGAAAATCTCGCCTCCCACGGAATTGACCTGCGGGTCGGCGGGCAGGTGTACGCCCTGGCGAAGTCGGATCTGCTAGCCGCGGTCGGTTTGATGGCCGATTTCGAGGGAGACGCTGCCGTCTCACGGATCGAGCAAGAACGCGTCAATCGCCGTCGACGCGGGGGCCGCATCTCCAAACTGACCGCTGGCCAGGAGGTCACAGTCGTGCGGCTCTACGAGGCCGGCCAGTCGATACAGGATCTGGTGGAGATGTCGGGTGTCTCCCGGGCAACCGTCTACCGCATCTTGGAACGAGCAGGCAAGGAGGGGGCAGAGCGATGATCTACGCATTTTCAACAGTGATGATGGGGTTGCTGTGGTGGGGTTGGGTGGCGTACGCCAGGCCCGCGATCAAGCCTCCGGTCCCTGCGTGCTGGATGGATCGATCAGACCGGCTGTTACGAGCGGCCGGCGCAACAACGTTTGTGTTCATTCCGATCATGTTCACCGCGTTCACGATCTCGTTGGTCTTCCACATCCGATCCACCGCGACCACCTCGGCCGGGATATGGCCAGCCGGACTGATCGCCGTATTCATATGGCTGTCGCTGTGCGGTGGTCTGGTCCTGCTGATCGCTGCAGGAATCGTTCAGACGATCGATCGGCACCGGATGCGCGCTCGGAATCGTGGCCTTCACGTCTTGACCCCTCCCCCGCCATGGTGGGCTTGGGCCGTTGTCATGATGACGCTGACCATCCCGACTGTCGTCGGCGCGTGGGTGAGCACGCGGCTGTTCCGTTCCTGGTATGCCGATCTGCAGTTCGAGGCATCCTCCATCCGAACTACGGACCAGGTTGAGACCCTCCGCCGTCACGTGTATGGCCTGCTACGCGAATACCTCATTTGGACCGGCGCAATCGCTGTCTTCACCGTTGTCTTGGCCATCGCGCTCGGCATCCGTCAGCGTCGCCGGCGACGTCAGTACTTCATCCGAGTGAACAAAGCTGTCGCCGCTTCGGCCAGTCTGGAGGTGCTGGTATGAATGCTCCTGCTGCACTGCACCACTTCTCAGACTGGTCCGGGTGGAACTGGTTGCTCGGTTTGGGTGGCACGGTCGCGCTGTGCGCGATCGCCGCCGGGGCGATGGTCGTCTTCGCTGGCTGGTCAGAATCGTATTCGTATGAAATCTCTCCGCAAGAGTGGATCAGCGGAAGCTGCGCGATAGTGGCAGCCGTCCTGGAAGTCATCGTGCACGGCACGGTCGCTCGCCACATCGCCGGCAGCGCCTCCGACCGCTGGTGGCTCCTCTTGCCCCTTGTGTTTGCCGGAGCCCTCGCCATACTGGGAAATTCCGCTCCGCAAAGTCGTCGATGGGTTGGCTACACCGCCGCCGGCATCGTCCTCGTGGGAGGCATTTTCGCTGCGGTCAACGACGCATTGAACAGAGTTGCCGCCAATATTCCCATGAGCGTCAAGGGACTTGTCAGCGTGACCATTCTCGGCGTCGTTGTCTTCTTCGCATGGATGGCAAATCAGAGCCAGCGGTCCTACCGTTAGCCGGCTACGCCGTCCGTGCCCACCTCAGGTCCAGCGTAATGGTTTAACCGTTGGCTGGTTGGGTGTGGGTGACTCCGCGACACCAGCTGCATATCGGCCAGACTCTCGTGATCCCAGCCTCGGCATGTTCTGACGCCCGACGAGTGCTTGTCCGAACAGACCGCCTAGCGTCTTGGGGACTCCAGTGATCCGGCCGTCGTTGGCCGCGGCGATGACGCCCCGCGCGCGGTCTCAGAGTTGTACTGGAGGTACATGGATCTGGCTCGGAGGACGGAAACATTGTCTGTTGTGTCCGCCGGTGGTGGCTCAACTGCGTCTGGCGGTTCAAGCGGACGCGGCTCGCGATGTCGACCACCAGGCATCCACATCCGCGGCAGCTTTGTCGACCGCCTCACGTGCCCGGCGAAAGCATGAAACGGGTGGCGTGTCTTCCCTCATGGGACCGAGAGTACGCCTGCTCACGAGCGAGGCACCGTCCAAAACCGTTGTGTAGCACCGGTGTAGCACGGTACCGAGGGGCTAGGAGCCAGATGCAGTACGGGCTTTTCGGTCACCTGTGGAACCATCAGGCGCTTAAGCGGGTCTGAATTGTAATTAGGGCGTTAGGTTTCGGACGTGTTAGGTCTTTAGGTCGTTTGTGCTTTTGCACCTGCTTGCTTTCTTCCATCATCCCAGGAGGAGGTAGATCGTTGTCAGCGAGCTCGAGCTCGAGCTTTGCTGGTTGGTAGGCCGGGCGCAGACGTGTTGACCGTCAGTGTGTATGACGACGAGATCGCCACTCTTGCGGCCGACGATGGCGACTTGCCGATCCGCAGGCTCACGTCATCCGCGGCCCGGTTCGAGATTTTCCCGTGTGTCCCAGCGCGGCGACGGTCACCCTTCGACGCGGCTACGCTCTGTTAGGGGTGCGATCGGGCGCAGTCGTCCCGTAGGTGGTACCTCTGCGGGAATATTCACCGGACGGGTGCTACGGGACGGTTCAGCAACATGAACCCCGACCACCTGCAGTGTTCCCGTAGGACGTTCCGCTATCGGGAACGCTGATTTCGTGCACGGTCCCTTAAAGTGAGGTTTGCTCAAAGCAGCACTGGCGGGGCGTTCCTGGGTCAGTGTTCGACGGTGAGGGTGTCTTCGACCCAGTCCAGAATCCGGGTCATGGCCAGTCGTTCGGCTCCACCGTGGCTGTGCGCGGCAGCGCCTTCTGCAGCGGTGAAGGTGAGCAGGGCGGCGGTGGGTGGCCGCTCGAGCAGTCGGCGCGGTTCGCTGAGATGGGTGCTGTCGTCGGTGTAGAAGATGTCCTGGGCTGCTTCGCAGACAAGGGTGGGGCAGCTGATCCGTTCGGCGACACCCTCCAGCAGGTTGTAGCGCAGGTACTCGGTGACGAATTCGGTGCGGGTCTTGACTCCCAGCGCGTATCGCCTAAGACCTGATCTAATACCGGTGTCACGACCCTTTTCCAGTCGGGCCGGAAATGTAGGCCGTGTTCGTTCAGGGCAGCCGGTTGCCCCGGACCGTCGAAGACGAGGGTGTGGAAGCCGCGCTGGGCGCCGGCAAGTCCGCCAAAGAACTGCATTTCCTCCGCCGCGCCGTCGAACCCGTTATGTAACAGAAGTAGCGGCCGTGGGCCCTCTCCTTGGTGGGCCTGGGAGAACCAGCCGTGTAGGAATGTGTCCTCGTACGGGATACGGATCGGGACAATGGCGTGTTCCGCGAGGGCCGCGTATGCGGTGAAGCATTCGATGCTGCGCTCGTGGCCCTGCCGGATGCGTGGGTCGCCCGTTTGAGCGTGCAGAAAAAAGTCGGCGATCCGGTGGTAGCTGGACGCGCGCAAGAATCCGTCGCGGGCGCTGACGGTGTGTCCGGTGCGCCGACTCTCCTGCGCGATCGAGTCGATGCGGTCAGCTCGCACACTGCGGCTGAGGCCGCCCGAGCGGAGTGACCACGGTGAACAACCACTCCTCGTCGAACCGGTAGACGACCCGGCCGCCGAAGTGGCGGTGGTGCAAGTGCCGGAGGTGGCCGCGGCCGCGCTGTTCACACCAACCCACGTGGGTCCGTTCGCCCCGCACCGGCCGGCCGGCCGGCCAAGCCGGCCGGACAAGCCGGCCGGACAAGTGCGCCGGACAAGTGCGCCCCAACGCGGGCGGCGTTGTCGTCGTCGAAGTAGAAGTACCGACCGTCGGTGTAAGCGGCGACCGGTTCTGTTCCACCCGATCCGATGACCGCGACGGGTAACACGCGATGGGTGATGTCCAGCAGATTCAGCATGTTCGACCCTCCGGCATCCCCTGCGATGACCCTGGCCAGAAAGTACTCTTCGGGCCGGGTTGGCACCCAGTCGCTCGGGTGGCAAACGTCAGGCGGCGTGGCTGTTGGCGGCGGGTTGCTCCCGGCCCAGCGCGGCCCAGATGTCCCGGCAGATCCGTGCGGCTTCTACGGGATCACGAAGAGATCCATGTCGACGATGACCAGGAAGGCGCTCCCTCGCAGCCGGCCGGACGCCTGCTGCGCCTAGGAGC
>JAABUR0100003966.1_pt1 | contig 20196 bp, 24 predicted proteins | sample 5560091 | NCBI WGS metagenome assembly JAABUR01 (sample SAMN10711879, study PRJNA513375) | rock metagenome | isolation source: Antarctica rocks | place: Antarctica: Victoria Land, University Valley sud
GGTGGTAGAGGCTCTGGGAGGGGGATTGTGGGTATTGGGAAGTCGTTATGGACAATCTTGTGTCCTGCTTAGACAAGTTCCTGTTGAGGAGCGAAGGATGGAGGCGTACATGTTCTAATCTGGGCAAAATACGTTCAAAGAGGCCAGGCCACTGTGAGCTACGGGCTTTCTCAGTATGTATAAACGCTGGCGGCTTTGGTGGTCCTACTAGTCCATAGTACCGTCCCTTGCGATTCCTTCCAGTAGCTCATCGTCTGAGGGAAGAATTAATAGTAGCATGTTTGTATGGTGGTAGACCGTACCTGAAGCCATGATCTGGACGAATAAGTGTTAATTAGTGATGGGTGAGTACCAAAGTACCGCCGCTGTGGGAGTTGTGGCAAGCTGAGAACGCCTTCATGCGATATGCGATATGCTGTTGGTAAGGAACTCGAACTTCACAGTAAAGTCCACGTCGCACAATGGCGTGTATCTGCAACGACCTAAGGTATATATTGGCTCTTTATTCATCAACCCGAAAAGGATGTCCGAGGGGAGTGTGTCTAAGACTCTAAGCCACAATCTTCGAGAGAAACAATTGAACAAACAGGGACTAACATTTCCCTCCTGTTAATAAATGACAGATATCTGACGAGTCGCTATCATACATCGACTCATAGAACCGTCTGCCCATAAAGAGAGTACCTTATATGGGAAGGCATAAAGTAAGGCCAAAGCGTGGTCCAAAGGGTTCGTGGTGATACCAAAAGACCCTTGACTCGCCAAGTGGCGCCCACGAGGCTCCGTCCCCTGGCTTGGCGGGAAAGGCTATGTGTCTTGGATGTGAGGAGAAAACCTTCGGAATCTATCATCCATCATTATCGACAGCTACCTGACTCCACACTTCCACCACCACCACCAGTCTTGATCGCGACCTTCCTTTTTACTCCTCACTCTTTTCCTACTACTGCAACGGATACCTGCAACACCAGCAAACAAAGCTGAGGATCGCCAAGCCTTGTGAAAACCCCGACCCCCAACTCTTCCGTTTCAGCATTTTGGCCGAGAGAGACCACGAAGTCGGAGACAGTCGCCACTACACAGGTTCAATTCAACCTTTGTACCGAGTCGCAAGGCTTCTCACTTGGTGCTCTTCCCTTTTCAGTTGCTACAGCGCAACTCTTCGTGTTGGGGACGGAACTGGTTGGACAGTCACTATCGAATGTGGTCCTCTGGACATCTACTTTAGTGACTTGATCAAACCTTTGTCGGTATACCTGTATCGCCAGCTCCACACTTAGCGTCCAAATACCGTCAAGATTCAAGGCCACGAGGCAAGAGCTTCCCTCTTAGGAGGTCAGCCGTTGGACCGATCATACCAGCAATACGCTGGCGGGTTTCACAGAGAAGGATATAAGCCTAGACCCGCTGGCCGTGGTCAGGCGAGAGGAATAATGTACAAACCAAATTCGTTCTGGACATGGGCCTTTGTGGCCGTAACGACCCTTCAAGCAGCAATAGTAATGGCATTCGAAGCGTAAGTCAACACCTTGAACTTGATACCCCCCGAGCAGCGTGCCGTCTTTACGACAAGATGTTTGGAGATGTCTAAAGAATTATCTTACAGTTACGTATTCGATCAATTCCAGGTAAACCTCAAAGGACCAGCCGAAAAAGAAACAGATTCACGCAGCATCCCCACCTTTCTAACCTTGTACATTTTCGGACTCCTCTACCAGCTGGTGTTAGTGTACGACGCTCTCCGACTTAAGAATACTATCCAGATAATTGGCCTATGTCTCTATAATATCGGTCTACTCATCTATGCCGCTGTGCAAATGGACCAGATCCAAACTGCCGTTGTCAATCTCAGCGCCAACAACGAGATTGATCTTCATATATGGGTTACGATTAAGCCGTTTCTTATAGCCATTCCATGTATCATCGCAATAGGAACAGTCTTCATGTCTGTAGTTGCATGGAAATTGTACGACGAATTTGCGTGGACGATATACAAGCACATTAGTGCGGATTTGAGGATGAAGAGGCGATACTTGACCTTTCAGGTATGCTTGCCATCGAAAGTACCAATGAAGGTCAACTAATTCAGTCGTTCTAGATCTATATTGCCCTGCTGAAATTCGACTTCTTCTTCTTCCTCGGCTTCACAATCCAATTCCTCGTCATTGTCGTCAATAGAAAACAAATCGAATTCTACCTTACCATTGCCGCAATTCCTGTCACAATCATAATCCTTCTATTAGCCGCCTTATTCACTCGCAGAGAAAACAAACCAGGGATGGTCATTACCATTGTAAGCCCCAACATCCCCACCAAACTTTTCCATCCCTAACCTCGCACACCACCAGCTCCTCTATTTCGCCGCCCTCGCTTACTTCCTCTTCAAACTCGTCCGCATGTACCAAACCAATAACAAAGCCCGCTACCGCTCCTATGACCCCGTCCGTCACTCCCTGACTACCTTCGCCGTCATCACCATCATCCTGATCGTTCTGACGATCATCAACGCGTGCGCGTGCATGGCCAATTTCGATCGTGGCCTAAAGCCGTTTATAGCGGGCAGGAAAGTCGAGAGCGAGGATGAGAAGTTGCATGGCGGGATGATGACGGAGATGCCGAGTCTGGCGCATCATGGGGGGATGCCGGTGACGAGTCGGATGACGATTGATTGAGTTGGGGATGGTTACTTTTTTTGACAAAGAAAGAGAATGAGCAGCGAGCGTGTGTTTTCAAGGTGATCAGGGTCATACGGAGTCAATCTTGAAAGGCTGGCGCGACATATCTTATCTAGCAGATATCGTCGATTTCAGGATTGGCGAGAACTGATACGGCGTAACAATGGCGTATGCAGGCGGAAGTATCGAATAAATAATCACGAATTTCCTACGGCTGAGGGGTGCAGCAAGGGCCATATTCATGTTCCTAGACTCCTATATTTTCCTTTTCATTTCTTTGACTTTGCCTCAACCCTCTTCCCTTTCCTTGAACAAATTACTCTCCTTTGTGTTATCCAACCTTTTCATTCGTTTTCCTTTTTCTATCTCGATCGTCTCATTTCATCTTATAGCATTTTAAGACGAAGACGAAGAAGGAAAAGTAGAAGGAAAAGTAAGATGAAAAAGTAAGAAACAGAAAAAAACAGGGGAAAAACGTATCAACTTGAGATTTAAAAGTGCATAAAAACAGAAGGACAAAAAAATGAGTCGATGCCTTGAAGAGCGAACAAAGCTGTAAAAAAATATAAAAAATATAAAAAAAGGGGGGAGAAGTGAGAAAATAAAAAGAAGACAGCAGAGAACGAATAGAAGAGAAAGAGAGAAAAGAGAACGGAAGCGATCAAGATGAGACGAAGAAGACAAAGCACAAACATCCCATTCCATCAACCAAAACCCCACAGCAACAGGCAACAGCAAACACAGCTTTGCGCAAGCTCTTCTTCATTCCATCGAAGCACTAATCCCCACCCCTCCCCCCCCCCCCCCGACCACCACATCCCCCACAATTTCCCACACAATATCTCACACACATCTCTCATAAACCCCCTTTTCACCAAAAAGCAAAGCAAAGCAAAGCAAAGCAAAGCAAAGCAAAGCAAAGCAAAGCAAAGCAAAGAAGGAAGGAAGGAAGGAAAGAAGGCAAGAAGGCAAGAAGGCAAGAAGGCAAGAAGGCAAGAAGGCAAGAGGAAAGAAGGAAAGAAGGAAAGAAGGAAAGAAGGAAAGAAGAAAAGAAGAAAAGAAGAAAAGAAGAAAAGAAGAAAAGAAGAAAAGAAGGAAAGAAGAAGAAAGTTTTTTGCTGCTCCTGATGCTGCTGATGATCCCACTAAACCCCCTCGCTTTTTGCAAGAAATGTCAATTTCTTTTTTCTAAATCGAATCTATATCTGAAAGTGAGAAAGGAAAGAGGGGGGGGGGGCGGTAGTTATCGTTCATTTGCTTGTTTCTTTTTCTTTCTTTCTTTCTTTTTTTCTTCTTTTCTCTTTTTTCTCTCTTCTTTTCTTCTTTTTTCTCTTTTTTTTCTTTCTTTCTTTTCTTTTTTTCTCTGTTATAAATCCACATCTCTCGAATCAATTCCCCAGTCTCTTTCTTCATCATGACAGTTTTTTCTTCCTGCTTTTGAGATTTTTTTGGAAAATAGTGGGGATGGGATGGCGTGAACTGGATCTCTTTTTTTTGTTTTGTTTTTTTGGGGGGGGGGGGGGGGGGTTGTTTTCTTTATGGATATATGTACGTGGATGGGATGGGGTGGGGTGGGGTGGGGTGGGGTGGGGTGAGGTGAGATGTGAGATGTGTTCGTTAGTGGGGGGTTGAAGGTGAGTTCGGCAATCAGACTACCTATGTATGTATGTAGGAACTAAGGTACCTAAACAAAAAACCCCAAACGGACCTCCGCATGCTGGAAACAATTCTTAAAGCACATCTATGTGTACGAGCTATAGATGAGGTATATATGCCCGCTTTTAAGACATGCAACATCGTTGTGCGTCTCATCATTGTATCGTCGTCATCCTCGTAACCGCCGACGAATAGTCTAGTGTTCTGCTACAGTACACACAACTTCGCAACCGCTCAACCTTTGCCCTTTTTCTCAAGTCGTGCCTTGAGAATTGAGAATTGAGAATTGAGAATCCCGACCTCTCCCTACTCTAGCACGTGTTTCGATGAAGATATAGCGACGAGAAGGGCGATAGCGAGCGCGAGGGGGGAGGGTGATTTGGGGTGTGGAGGTGCGGTTCCGAGGGAACGTATGTGTGGGGCGGTGAAGGGATGCGGGGAGGGAGGTGGGGGAGGTGGGGGATGAGGATGCGGATGAGATGGAATGAGACGAGGAGGATGCGAAGGCTGAGGCGGAGGGGGAGGAGGGAGTGGGATGGGACAATGGAAAAGGTGTGGCGGGGTGGGGAGGAGGAGAGTGGGGGGAAGGACGGACAAGCGCTTGCAGCTGAACGGATTTCTTATGTACAACACCGCTGGCCAGTCTCTCCCTATCAACCGTCAATGCTTAGACTCGAGCAGTCACGAATATTTACACATCGCTATAATATTCCCATTAGCTCATAGTCATGTCTCCGGCCGCCCGTCACCACCGTTTGTGGACTAGCCCCTATTGTTTCGTTCAAAGTCGTTCATGAGAGTTCAGATTATCGAGGGATTGAACAGCCAAGTGGTTCCTTGTAGAATGAAGAGCGCTACTTGTGGCTGGTTATCGAGCGTCTGCTTTGTTTGTATGTAGAGAGGTTTTGTGGTGTCGAGGTCAACTAATCGACTAACATGGATTACAGATATAGAATTTCTTCTCTTGCTAGAAAAACGGGGAATTGGTCTGTTGCATCATGTAGATTCGAAACGTCGCTGAGGGTGTTTCTCTTTCTTCTTATGACATACGCACCTCTTGCTAGTTTTGTAGAAAGGCGCGGTCCTCACCTTTTGAAACAGAGTGCTTCCGCGAGAGATCAGATTTAGGGAGATATTCTCGATATCGATGATTGTGGCGTTGAACAAGTGATGTCGAAGTATCAATTCGAGATTGTACTAGTCGTAATGACCCCATGAAAGTGTTGCGCTCTACGTCCTTGTTGACCTGACTTGGGATGAAGGAGCCGCAAAGGCGTTTTGCTGTAGGACAAGCTTTCTGAGGGATTTGGTGCGAATATTCACGCTTTGTGTTTTTCGAGATGATCTGGGACTCGGATCGACATTTGCCTCGCGCCTGACGCATTGCTCGAGTCAGAAAGCCATCGTTGAGAATTCGAGCTCGTTCGATAGATTCGGGCAAGAAGCAAAGGGCGGAAGTGCAGTCTTTCTTCTCCTGTGTTCTTCGTCTTGTCAAGTAATTATCTACCGACTATTGTAATTCTATGGACGCTTCCCAGGTTCTTAGGCATAGCAACGGCAGCCAGTTTCGGTTCTGTCGCTAAACTGAGAGACTCATGTTTGACATGGCATTGTTGAGAAGGGATATACCTTATTCCAGTTTGACACGGATCGTTTTACCGGTTTCCCTTGACGTGACACGTGAGATTGGTTGGACAAGCAATTCGGAGGTTAGGCAGGGTTTTGCTCTGGTTGGGACTTCGGCTGAAGCTTTGCCCCGTCTATCTGGAAATATCGTATTATGATTGGTGCATCAAGTCAGAAGAAGTGAGATGGAGAAAAACCCAGAGCTAAGACCATCGTTTGATAGAACTGTAAAAGATATTTGTGATTCATGTGAGAACATTTGTGCGTTGCTTAAGGTGCTGAAGTTTGCTTTTGCCATGCTATGGCTGAGGAACTGAGGTCAACGTCTGTCATCGCAGACGACTCTCTCCACGAAGCCTAAACCTACCATTACCTCCTACACCGCAAGAGATGAGAATACTTGCAAACTGGTCGAGGGGCTTTGATATGTTGGTCACGTTGATCTGAGCGATAGCAGCACATGATCCTTCGTTCTCTTATAAGGTCTCAATCGTAGAGTGTATCAACGCCCTGGAGAGGAAAATGAAGCCCGAGAAGCTAGCTACTTTTGCTGAAGAAGATGCGCAGAAAACAAACTAGGGTAGACGGCGGCCAAAGATTCTTATGGTAATTACAATACCCGGCAATTTCATCTCCAAATGAGTATGCATTTGCCTTGGGTCTTCCCTGGATGGACGACCATGAGCGATTCGATGAGAAAATGGCGTGTCAGACACTGCTTAGCACGGGCCTTATCCTGGATGATCTCTGATGTATTTCCCTGACATAGCAAGCGCCCATAGCTTGCCGGACCATGGCTCTCACCTTACGCTCTTGAACTGAATTGATCAGACGTCGAGAAAACAGGTCTTTCGAGTTATATCTACCGGACAAGCCATCATCCTTGCATGACCACAGGGCGGTCGGCAAGGGTTCAAACAGTAATGTCTGGATCCCGATCCTACGCGTGGGGTAGTTTTCAAGGCTGAATCGTGGAGATGTGGCTGGCTTCGATGAAGGAAGACACCGAGGTGGCGTTTCCGAACAAAAATGCCACGGGGCGCCGAGACTGGTCTTTTGGGATTATCATGTGATACACAGTCGAGCAGAGATCGATGCTCGTACTTGTTCTTTTGGTGCCTGCCGATGGCGCGGATAGATCAGATGGCCACGAGATCTGTTTACATTGTGAAGGCTTTATTAGTAGAGGTATCTACTAGTAGTATCATAGGGCTGATCTCGTATCCAGAGGCGCCTTTGGTCACAGACTCACAGACTCACAGCTCACAGGCTCACAGGAGACGCTTAAGACCCTTGCGTTGCCGACCCTTTGCTGACCCGAGCTCTAATCCGTACAACAACAATAATCCGTTAGGAACCGACTTTGTCGACAGTCCATTGGTGACGCAGAGAATGGGTGCATGCCCGTATTCGCGATTGGCAAATCAACGGATCTTCCGAGCACGAGACCTCGTAAGAGTTCAGATGGTCCATGCCAATTGGTGGCTTCCATCAAGTATTGCTGATACTATCAAGTGAAAGTCGTAACGAGTCACGCATTGGATGTCTTGCCGTCATTGTTTGTCGTTGTCATGGTCCGTGGTCGGAATGCATGTGGGATTATCGTTCTCTGGCCAAAGTGGAAGGCGGATATTAAGTTCGTCGTACCCTGGACCATATGCGAGGCATCTCTAGCTGCCGTGCATGGTGTCTGCCCTCATGGCGTCTGTGAGAGGGTGTGCTGAACTGATGATGGTGGCGAGGGGGTGGAATGGGTCAAGTGCGTTGGCTGTTGTTGTCTGGAAGTAAGAGGTCTGTGCTGAAACGGCAATCAAGAAACATGATCGATGATTGTTACGAGTACCGACGTCGTGTTCGACCGGGTTTAGAGGGTGGGGTGGTGGGGTTGACAGCTACAGCTACAGCGACAGTACAGCAAGTCCAATGTCAACCAAGCTCACAAAGACATGTTCCGGTACGTGGAAGGTACTTCGGCATCACTGCAGCAGCCGATTTGATGGATCAAGTATGTACAGTACTTACAGAAGATCACACGGTGGACAATCCAGATGGCTGCCCGTGGTTACGGGGTACGCCTCCTCTGTTCAAGATCGTGTCGGGGCGTCGACCTAGCCCTAGGTCTTGCAATCTTGACAAGCAGGATTAGAATACAGGAAGAAGAAGAAGATTCGCTATCGTCCCATGGCGCATGCGACGCCAGATTTGTGCGACCATGTGCAACCACCACGTCGATGTCGATGCCGTGCGACCTCGATCCCTGAAGCTGCAGCTGCCAGTTGGGCTTTTTTCGCAAAGCGCCCACCGCAAAGTAAGAATGGACAATGTGCGTGCGTCAAGCCATCGAACCACTGCCGGTGTGTTTGAAGATATCTCCTTGGTGAACACGTGAATCGTTGTTATTAATATTAACATTATTATTATCATGAATATCATGATTATCATGGTTATCATGATTGTTATGATGAATATGATTGTTATTATCATCATCATTCGATCATGGTTCTCTGGAGCACTACATACTGCTACAGTAGTCATCACCGCTGGATGAGGCGTGGTGCTTCAAAGGATGATGTCAAGAGTCGTCTGCCGAGCCATGCAAAATGCAGCATCTTATCAAATGTATCCGGGGGGCACCAGTGGAAGTATCTCCGTGTCCTTTGACCGTCACTGAAAACGTGCACAATGGGGGCGGTTTCGACCTTACAGTACCTTGCTAGCCCTTGCTGGTACATACTAAGGTACTGATAGTCTGATACCCTGTACAGTCGGTTTTTGTTGAGAAAGCAAGCAGCCCCACTCACTGCTGCCGGTGCTGTTCGCATTAGCGGCCTGCAGCCGCTGTACCGAGCATGCACCTCGAGGGGCTGGCTTGCCTTTCTCAGGCGTCCACAAGCACATGCTGTGTAACAGTGCTTGGACCAACGTTACTTCACCGAAGACGCTGTTCAATTCCATTCCAATTCTCCAATACCAAATTCTGCGCAACAATCGATTCGTTGCCGCAAGGCACTGCAGCCTCGAAGTGGAAAGTATTTAGATGTTCGCCATTAGGGAACTTCCCCATCCTTCTAGCCGACAATGACGCAACGCAAGCGGAAGAAAAGATGTATTCCGTAGACCTCAAATGATTAATGGCGCCTCGGGGTAATCAAAAACTTTTAATATAGAACAAGCCGCCCACCGTCCCAAATTTTAAAAGACTTTCTAAGGAAGAATTCGCTAAAACGCGATGGATCGCTAACAGGGGATCGCGCAAGGGATAAATATTAAGTTAAAGTCTCGTACACGCGCTAGACCGCCGGACGGGGTGAGGGAGAGCGATACCTGACTTAGGGGACTGGCTCACTCCTTTCTTGGCATCCGTGCGCACCTGTGCCGATGGAGTCTTCGTCGGAGGCTTCGAAATGAAGCACATCTAGCGGGGTTGCAGCCGTGATTTCGTAAAGTCGTCAAATTCCATGTGTTTCCGTTGCTGGTTGGACGTCGACTTGCTGCTTTTCGGTGACACGAACCATGCGATACGCATGGTCGCCGTCGGCTCCTTCGCGGCTACCCCATGTGGTCTGCATGAGCCATCAGTATGCAAGGCACACAAAACGTCGCCAGCTGCAGGCAATCCGCCCGCCATCGCTTGTGAAATGTCTCAGATCTAGGGACGCCGGTCCAACTTACAACGTTGATAGATAGCAGGCCATGAAGCTTAATGAAACCGTGCAGATAGCCGAAAATAATCGAGAACGGGAGCAGCAGGAAATCGACGGGATACCGGATGTAGTGCCCGAGTGTTTTGGCCGTTTTGCCGATGAAAAATATCCAAACGGCGAGCAGAACGAAGCCCAGTTCTCGAGACTCGTAGTTCCACGCCGCCGTGGTCCAAACGAACGTGTACACAAGGATGCAATCCCAGAGGAAGGACCAGTGGGTGAGGGTGGTTTGGAAAACCGCGTAAGTACTCCATGGCTGAATCCTGCCCGTCGAGTAAATACGGCATAGCAAGCTACGAGTCGGACTAGGAATCCACTAACCTCCAAATCTCCTCCCGGAACAGGCTTGTAAGGTTACTCCGCCAGTTGCTTCGAACCCATCGCAAACACTGCCTCCAAAATTTTGTGTTGTCCTCGAGCGTGGTAAGGATTTCGGCCTCTTTATGGTATTGATACCATATTTTCCATCCATGGGAACACATCCACCTGGTGAGAAAGTTGTCATCGTCCGCATGTAGCTGGTATTTGGACGTCCACTGCTCATGGGTGAACTCATGGATGAACGAGTGGTCCTTTAGGATCTTGGTCCGATACGCTACTGTCCTGCCTGAAAGACACGGCAAGCCGCCATCCATATACATACAGGAAGCACAATCGAAATTACGCCTTTCCAGGTACAGAGCCCCCAGATAGCCATATGCGCGCTGCGGAATACTTGGGGCGTTCGCGCGTCGAAGCCTCTGGTTAGTGCCAACCCCGCCATATCGTTCGTCATCGAAGGGGGCCAGTATCCATGGAAGCAGCGTTGATGGCCAAGTAACGTCGTCATCTGCGAATATTGTAATCCCCGTTCGTACATCTGGGATAGCTCGGACCATTTGCCAGCGCTTGTTTGGATGCGGTACGCTCATGACTCGGGCACGGAAAGTGCCCATTCTTTTGATCATCAATTGTGCTCGTGCCAGCTGTGCATCAACGGTGACCAATATTATCTCGTATGGCTCAGTTGCCAGAATACTCTGAACTGTATCAAAAAGCTCGGGACTGTCGCCTTCTAGCGAAGGTATTATTACCGTAACATCTTTTGAGAAGAACCGGGGGTTCCCGGGTATGCGTATAGGTCGCAAGCTGTAGAATGCAAATACACTTACGACCAAGCGTAGATATCGAAAGAGGCTTCGACGGTCAGAACAAATAGGTAACAAACGCAAAGACTTGGGGCGGGCATTTGTCAACTTACAACAACGACAAGAAGAGCTTGTGGTCGAGATACATAACGAAAGGAAAGGACGGCGAGAAACATCAACGGGATTGATGCTACTCAATCCAATGTACACGAAAGAGCGATCCACATGTGTTTGAGGCGCAAAGTCGTCCAAAGGAATGTATATGACACGAACGAGCTTTGTATACATATCTTCCATCATTGCCCTGGATACTAGCTCGTGATGAAATTCAATATCGTTTGCGTCCTGGTGCATGGGACTACTTCCCAGATGGATGCTTAATGAACAAGCCATAGCAAGTCACAGTCGCGAGATCGCCAGTCTTTCCGCCGCTGGTCAAAAGAAGTTGCATGTGTGAAAGCAATCCCTGGACTTTACCGTATCACGTTAATGCACGAGCGGGAGAAAGGGTGGACCTTGCTTAGGTAATCTTTCTTGGGTTAGTCGAGCCGCAAGCCGAAGAAAAACCCCGCGCAATGTCCGCGAACAGTTGGCAGAAAACTTTCCCTCCTGGTCCCCGTGACATTGTATCTTTTTCAGTCACTCACTACAAAACAATACATCCGGTTGGCTTGCTGTCGACATACAGAGGGAGAGCCGTGCTCCTCGGTGGTTCAGGAGGTTCTTCTCCGATGCCTGGGGCCCAATTTGATTGGTGGTCACAAAAGCCTTTTTGTATTACCGCCCCACATTGAAAAACATGTCTGAGAGACCCACATCCACGCCACACGAGAGAACATGCAATTGAACCCATGTTCTGAAGATTGATATTGGCGGGTGTATGCATTCGCACGAGCATGATTCGGGCTCTTCGACTGGGTATTTCTTGCGCAATACGACACTTCGTAGAACATTGGGTTTTCTTCTTTCCACCATCTTCACAATGCTTGCTTCCAATCCCCATTGCTGTCTTGAACGAAGGCGTCCTGTAGGCTGCCAGAGTCGACGTTATTAATTGCTTGTGCCTCAGGAGCCGTTGAAGTCTGCATAAACTAATGTGAGATTGTTCGGGGGTGCATTCTCGATCTGGCGATAGGCCCGCTTGCACCCGCGGTTGCATTTGCGCGATACCAGGAAGAACTTCACTGGTACTGCTATCTCCTACGTGGCGTCCACGAGCAACTTTGGTACATCGGAAGAATGCCGTGATTCTCGCTGCAGATTGTTGCTGCGACAAGGGCTGGAGAATGCGAAGTGTAGATTTCGCGCTTGTTACACAACATCATCCTTAGTGGCGCCGTGCGAATGCCATAAAGACCCTGAAATGGACTTGCAGTCTCTGGATGTAGTAGCGGACTTATGCAGGCCTTCCGCAGGCTCACAATGTACGTAGGACCTGAGACCTGATCGACCGGGAACGCAACTTCCCGGTTCCCCGCTGGGTAGCGAAGACGTACAGTACATGCATATATGAGTGTAGGAAGTAGATTGGAAGTACATAAGCTTGATCGCTTAAGAGCAGCAAGAGTGACGCTTTCACCGACGTCCATTATCGAAAAGGGAAAAGAAATCCATGCAACAGAATCGACGACTCAAAGAACAGAAAAAGCGCATGGAGATAAGAATCGTAGTAGTCTTACATACCGAAAGTTTTCGTTCCATGCCCCGAGCGTGGAATCATCTTGGCTGCCATAACCAATCTCGACGGCTAAAGAGCACGTCAAACTCGACGGCCCCGAATGTACCTACAACCCCATACAGATCATATTGGCCGTCAAGCCCATCGACACCGAGATCGTTGTCAGCATCTAATTCCTCATGTAGATCCCAGCTTCCGTCTTTTGTACCATTCCTAGTGAAGAATACTTCGACTTTCAAGCTTGTCCTAGGCAGCGGCGAAGTGCTATACGCTGGGGGCGACTCTAGGTTCGAGAAAGTCATTCCGAAGCCGACAGTGTCCCCTGGCTTGAACGACAAAGTGAAGTCTTTACCGCCCCAAGTGTCGTTGACATATCTTCGTCCATCGTCGCCATGCACAGCAACACTCGCCCGTTCCCAGCCGGGCATTCGCCAAGTAGGGTACGGCATCCCACAGTAGCCGATAGCAAGTGAGCTGTCGTCGGTGCCTCGTCCACGGCCTAGCGATAACACTCTCACCTCGAAGTACATCGTTTTTGCAATGCCGGTGTGCTGTGGCGAGTCTGAGAGTGCGAAATATAACGGAGTTGAGCTTATGAGGCTGGCGTCCTTACTTCCAGCACGTGTCGAACCTTTCCATACTCCAGTATTGACAATGTGCAAGTCACCGTTGAATTCCCGCGGCTTAAGTAGACTCACATGTCCGTTCTTGACACTGGTGGTCTGCGCCGCAGTGGGCTGGTGAGGTTTGACAAGTGGATGCAGCTTGCACCAGTCATGTGCTCTGTCTGCATCAGTACGATTGGCATTGCTGAAAGGGCTCATCACGTTCCCCAAAGCTGGTGGCGGCGGAAGCAGTGCAGTATCGGGAATGGAGGTCCAGTCGTGGTATGGAGGTGGATCAACGGTAAGCTCTTGGTGCGAGGGAGGTGGTCCTGGCGGAGGAGTGTATTCACCTCGCCCGGGAGGTGGTCCTGTTGGTGGGGCATAGTTCTCTCGCCCTGGTGGAGGACCTAATGGAGCTGAGTATTGCGATGTGGGTGGACTGACTGAGAATCCATTTTTTTCTTTGTGGGTCTGACCAGACTCCTTTTCTTTGATCGGATCTGCTTCAGTTCCGTGTGTAATCCGTGATGTCGAACCTCCAGCCGTCTGCGGATGATCCCCTTTGAGAGATTTGAAGAAGTGCATGTTGTGGCCAAGGATGAACGACGGAGTGTCACGTCAATTTGCCATAAGTCGTGGATATCGAGCGTAAGACAGGTGGAATGCCAGTGGGTAACAAGTGCTAGGACGGTATTGGATGTCGTGAAGATAAAGTAGGGAAGCAGGTCTGAGGTGAGAGGGCAATGGCCTTTGCAAGTGCTGTCTCAGCTCACCGCCTTTTTCTGGTGCCTGACAAGGCAAAGCACTGCCGTGAATTGCGTCATGCCAGATCGATCGGCGCATGGATTGCAGATGCAGCTAAGGTGAGGTACCTCGAGGGCAGTGCTTGGCACGTGCTTTCCACCGGTGCCTGACACTTACACTGGCCTATCTTACAACAATCAATGAAAGTCGGTCGACCTCTGGGCAAGCTACTACCTAGGTACCTCTCCGAGATCACTGGTGGGCTAGTCTTGTAAACTGCAGTCAACTGAGAAACTATTATTTCAAGTAGTAAGTAAGTAGTATTCAGCAACCAGATGTACGAGTTATTGGCGAATATAGAGACAATGAGGTAGCCAGCAGTCCTTATCACATGCCACCAGCGTGGATAGCGTCAGGGCCCATTATTACGGGTTGTCATCTGCAATTGCCTCAGAGAGAGCGGGCCAGCATTGGCAGACGAAGCTACACTGGTTTGTATGAAGAGCGAAGTTCTATCTAAATGTTCTCACTCTCTCGGAGGCATTGAGTCTACAGGATTTCCTAAGCGATCGATAATCGGGTGTACCTTGTTTAGTGGTTGAAGCGCCCTCATGTTTGTGTGATATTGGAAGCGGCGTAGTTTCTCCTGAAGACCAAGACACCACGTCCATATGAGTAAATAAGCCCTCCGGATCACAGCTTCGGGCTTTTGGGGTACTATGGTTGCTATGATCTTAAGTTGCATGTAAAAATAAATGACCGAAAAGAAAAGAAAGAAAAGAAAGAGATTTTACTTATGTGGTGTGGTGCTTGACGAAGAAGAGAGTTGATTTGCTATATCAAGAGTAAGCTTTCTCCGTTGCTGAGTTCTGCATATTGTAACTGCTTCACGTCTGCCAGCAGATCTTCGTCTGAGCTTTGTCCCTTTTCATGCTCAACTGCTTCTTGATGCGTAATTACTTTCCGTTTCAGCAGCGGAGCGATCAAACCCTGAGCTTCCTTCACTTCATCGTGAGTAGAGACCCAGTATTTGGCTTTACAGGTCCTCTGAGCTCGCAGCCCATTATGAGCACCAAGATTGAGCTTCTTAACGCCGCTGATGGTGACGTCATGGAGACCATGGATAAGCGCAAGGGTTTGAATCGGTGGATTTGCTGAGAGTAGATGACGAAGGTCCTGCGCATGAATGCCATGAGGCGTATATACTATTGCTTCAGAAGACCCGCCCTCTGTCTGGTTCTCCATACAATCGCCGATGCCTAGATTGAATGTGATAAGGATTGCCGAGTGAAAGTATAACGCGTCAGTCTTAGTGACGAGTCTTGAAATTCCGAGCCATTTGGGTAATGGGTTTAGTGATGTCGCTGTCCAGTCTAGGTTTTTTTCAGCAAAAATCGGTGTATCTTGTACAGATTGGAAATGTTCCCAAGACCTGATTGAATTTGCTGCCACTTTTGTTGCAAACACAGGAGTGTCAGGATGAATTTGGAGGAGCGTGTCTTTGTTACAGTGATCCGTGAACTCGTGTGAGATGATAACGGCGTCAATGAAAGACTGCGCGAAATTGTCCTCATGTGGACCCCATTTGGTTATCCTGTAGTTGCTTGTTTGCTCTTCCACGATGCTTTCAATCTCCTTCAAATGTTCATTGAGTTGCGCGATCGTCGTGACACTTGACTTTGTAGAATGCCACTGCTTAGAGAACCAAGAGGCGACGTCGACTTGGGCCCCTTCCAGCCAAGGGTCGATAAGAATGTGGAAACGAGATCGCCCTTTAGGATGAATTGCACGAGGAGGATACGGGAGCTGAAGAAGCCAGGTGGTGTCTGCGTTGAGATGACTCAAGATTGGTCGCCTGCATGCTAAGGCTCTACCGGTGGAATCTCGTAGGTTCTGCTGAAGCTGTAAGCCGGGCTCGTCCATGGCGAGCGTTGCCCCGACAGTCGCATCGTGGATAGGATGATCTACCACAGTAAGGCAATTGTGGCGACCGCAGTGGCTGTGCACTGTTAGTGACTACTCCTACTACGTAAGTCTATATGCAACAGATTCTTGGTCAGCGCTCTGTTTCATGACGCTGTGATGTTTATGAACAGTACCTACCACGTCACTTTGCTTTGGCTCATCCGGAAGATTGTGCTAGAAACAAACTGAAAGGTAATCGAGAGGAATTGAGTGGAAGTTCGGTTGTTCTTCCCAGGAAAATACTGTGGTACGGAGTAGGGAATATTCTATCTCCGCTTTCAAGCCACAACTCTAAATATACCTTACATAACCTGATTGGCATCCCTGCTTTCCTTAGTCCATCTGATAACAGGCTGACACATCCAACTTTCAACTTCCACATCTTCCCATCCTCAAACGCACAGCGTTTTTTGCGTATTTGCACCTTTAGACCTACTTGCCTTTCTCACAACCTCGATGGTGGAATCTTCTGACGAGCCGAGTTTATTCGATCGAATCGTCTCAGCTTGCAAAACGCATGCCATTCATAAACGAACTGAAGCAGACGATAGCCGTCTCGCTCCACCCTCGACGGAGATAGCTGCTTCTAGAAATGCAGGTACATCAAGTGCGCCCACAACTAACGAAACAGCCAACGGCGGTCACGATGCTACGGCTCCTAGAAAAGTCACAAGCAACCATGTGGCTGACGAAACCGTATCAACGTTACCCCTACCAGCATCTCCTCCGGATGAAAACGGATATCGAGAGGCATCTTCCACCATAGAGCTACAACAGAAGCCGAATGTCGCCATTCGTTTCTACCTCGTATTTAAAGAAATCCTGCTCTCAAGCTGGCTCAACCTTCTCTTGATCTTTGTGCCTGTTGGCATAGCTGTGAAAGCAGCTGGCGTGAGTCCGACCATCGTGTTTGCATTGAACGCGATCGCTATCGTACCTCTTGCTGGACTACTAAGCCATGCTACCGAGAGTGTTGCTTCCGAAATGGGAGATACTATCGGAGCCCTTTTGAATGTAACCTTTGGCAATGCAGTAGAGCTCATCATATTGTTTGTTCCCCGGAATCTGTATTTTCTGCCCTTGCTCACAAGTTCTTAGTATGTATGTCCATTTACAGAAGTTGAGACAAGAGAGAGCCAGAGGTGGCCTGACAAGCACCTGCAACTCGATTGCGTTCGACATTATCTGCCCTTGCTATTCTTAATGTCACTAAGTGATACCTGCTTCATATGCTTACTGTTGTTCTATTAACTACAGCATCGCACTTGTCAAGGTTAGTGAAATCATTTCGGATCCTTTGCTAGGGTTATACTGACCGTTCTTGTATTAGAATGAGATCCGCATTGTCCAGGCATCCCTTCTAGGATCTATTCTCGCCAATCTGCTACTCATTCTTGGGATGTGCTTCCTTTTTGGTGGACTTCGGTTCCGTGAACAAGTGATTATCCTCACCAGCCTTCGATTTTAATTAATTGACGTGACTTCAGATCTACAATAGCACTGTGACACAAATGAGTGCTTGCTTGCTTAGCTTGAGTGTGATGAGCTTGCTGCTGCCGGTACGACATGCGCTTCCTCTACTTTGCACCCACCCAGTTGCTCCTTGCAGTTCCTCAAGGCAAAAGAATGAGACATACCTAACCAAGCACTGTAGACGGCCTTCCACGCATCTTTTACGAACAACGCGATTGCCGACAAGGCTGTGCTACAGGTTAGTAGGGGTACGAGCATAGTATGTTGAATCTCACCCCAGTCCCTATTTTTCTGTTGACACTTTCAAGATCCTACTCCTAGTATACGTGTTATACCTACTTTTCCAATTGAAATCACATGCCTACATGTATCAAAGTACACCGCAACATGTAATTGACGAAGAGTCTCATCCAGGGGTCTTGGCCGACATGCTGGGTTCCTCCAGTTCATCAGACACATCCAGCACCTCTAGTGATGGCGACTCCGATGCATCATCAGGATCAAATACTACAGCCGGGCGCATTCGGCGAGTCTTGCGGGGTAGGAAGCGCCGCAAGTCTAGTGCAAGCTCTAAGGATACGCCTTCAATGCCTTCGACGCTTCGCACACCGTCCAACAGCACTTTTGGCAACGGCCTGGACAATGATTCAGCTAGACCAGATAGGCGTAGCGACAACCCTTTACCAATGGCATTGGGTATCATTGCTAGTGGTGATGAGGCAGATACTGATGGTGAGCATGATCGTCAGCCGAAGAAGTTTAGAGATACGACCATCAATTTCCGAGACTTTGAGAATGAGAAAGGTGCTTCCGGGTCGAAATCACCCGAGACGAAGTTAAAGAAAAGAGCGAAACGAAATCATCGAAAGACGATTATATATGACGAGAAGCAAGCTGAATCGTTTGAAGAACCTACACCACTGAAGGCACCTGTCAACCATTGTCCTGAGGACCGACCAAGCGCTCCTCGGGTTGGATTCGTACGCGATCTAGAGATTACGCCTGAAAGCTCGCCAAAGCGCCTTTTTTTACGCGGGATCCCGGCTCTCGGAGCAATGCCCACAATACCAACAATGCCTATGCCCAGGATGCTCTCGAGTTCGGTTTTTTCGGCTACGAATCCCACAGGACCTAACGTTGTTTCTTCCTCCCCAGCTATTGCGCCTCGACGTACGAAGTCCCTCACGGATCTTGATCAGTCCACGACGCCTTCACCGGCGCAGCTCTTACCTTATGTTAGGCCCATTGCCGCCTCCCATGCTGCGCTTGATGCCGTGGACAGCCACAAAGCGAAAAAGTACTTGTCCCGTACGTCTGCTGTGTTGCTACTTCTTGTGTCCACCAGCCTAGTAGCTGTCTGCGCTGAATTCCTCGTGGCAAGCATCAGCTCTTTTGTGGAAAACACAGGCGTTAGCGAAGCGTTTGTCGGTCTTATAATACTGCCCATCGTCGGCAATGCAGCTGAACACGTCACTGCAGTCACGGTCGCCAGCAAGAACAAAATGGACCTTGCCATTGGCGTTGCTGTAGGCTCAAGTATCCAAATAGCTCTCTTCGTAACGCCTGTTATTGTGCTGCTTGGCTGGATTCTGGCGAAGGATATGAGCCTGTACTTTACGCTTTTCGAGACGATCTCGCTCTTCGTCTCAGCATTCATCGTCAACTTTCTAGTCTTGGACGGCCGGAGTAATTATCTCGAAGGGGCATTGCTGATTGCAGCGTATGTCATCATTGCACTTGCCGCGTTCTTCTACCCAGACTCAAGCCAACAGAGTAGTATTGGTGGGGCGGCAAGCTCGGCGAGACTGTTGAAGCTTTTCTAGGTGGGCCAGATCAGATAGTTGCGATTGCGAGCAAACAGTCTGTTTGGGCTTATTTTGACTCTACGGTTAAGTTGCCGTTACACTGTCACGACTGTCTTTACCTTTTGTAGTCTATGGCGCTTCATTACAGCTCGATTGTACGCCATGAGAACCTCGGTACCTTCTTTGAAGCTTCTGTTTTACCCGGACAAGAATCTAGAGAACTTGCAATCTCCTATATTGAGAAGATACTCAAGATAATTCTGGAAATGCTTGCTTCTGGCTCGTACCGCCATGGAAAACCATTGTTTATAACGTAGTGTTAGAACGCTCATCAGTACTCAGTAGAGGTTTGTTATCTACTAGCAATGAAGGGAATGAAGGTACTCGTACTAGTAGTATCTACCGGTACTTATGATATATTATTCCATACCTTAGGTAGACGCTAAGCTTACTTCCCACACATTAGTACCCATTAGGTGGTATGTATACCCGGTGGGGACTAGTGTGGTGCGTCGCTAAGGTTGGTGCATTGTAGGGTAAATTTGAGTACCTTAACCTCGGCTAAATTAGCTCAAGGTACCTTACTTTGCTATCGCAAGCGTACGGCTTTAACGTCACCAAAAACCGCGGAGCACCAGAGTACCTACAGTATTTCACAAAACAGCCGTCTCTCGACATTTGTAGCCATTGTCGTTGTTTCAAGCTCTCTAGCCTGCACTTAATGAGCCTGTGTTATTAATGAAATTCATGGGGTGTCTCTTAGATGATAGTGACGTACACTAGGACTACGCTGCACCTTTTAAAACGCCCCGCTGGTGGTCTGTGGACAACCTTGGGGAACTTTGGGCTCAGTCTTCACTGGCCCGAGTAGCTACCATAAAGACGTCCATGACACCGAGTCTCCAACAAACAGCAAAGCCACAGAAATCTCGAGCGCAACCGCGCCCCGTAGTCCCAACCTTCACCTCTACAGCCTTCGATTCGGTTAACCTAACTAAGGCTCAACAGCCGGTCATTGAACGGGCAGAGAAGGCTCAGGCGTCGCTATGGAGTCCAGAATCCCGTAACGATCAGAATTCGTCAGAGCCTGACTGGTCTGACCTGTTGCAGCCTGAGAAAGCGTCACCCTTTACTGCCAA
>JAABUR0100003968.1_pt1 | contig 20194 bp, 17 predicted proteins | sample 5560091 | NCBI WGS metagenome assembly JAABUR01 (sample SAMN10711879, study PRJNA513375) | rock metagenome | isolation source: Antarctica rocks | place: Antarctica: Victoria Land, University Valley sud
AAGCGCGGGTCGAACTCCTTGATCCACGAGTACTCGAGCTGGAGCGCCTCGACCTCGGTCTGCACGACCGTCCACTCCACCGAGCCGGCGCTCGTCACCATCCGGGCGGTGCGCTCGTGCAGGTTCGTGACGTTCTGAAAGTACGATGACACGCGCGCGCGCAGCGACTTCGCCTTGCCGACGTAGACGACACGGCCCTTCGGGTCGCGGAAACGGTAGACCCCGGGCGCGTCAGGAATGGACCCCGGCGCGGGGCGGTACGTCGAGGGGTCCGGCACGCCTCCCAGCCTACGAGGCGGCGCCGACTCCGGGCACGATGGTCGCGGCCCGTCGTCAAGCACGGTGTCGAGGCGGATACTGAGCAGGGTGCGTCAGACGGCGCGCCCACGCCACTGTAAAATAAGCGGATCAGTAGACTTTCAGTACCGTCTCGGAGGGGAGGACCGCGCCGTGAGCTCGACCGACGACCTGTACGGACTGACGCTGACCACGTCGGACGCAGCAGCAGCGGCGTACAACCGCGGCGTTTCGGCGCTGCTGAGGGTTCAGACAGGTGGGCTTGGTGCCGTCTCCGAGGCCATCAGCCACGACCCGACGTTCGCCCTCGGGCATGCTGCGATGGCGCTGTTGGGCCACGAGTACTGCGCTCCGGTCGACATCCAGGCGCGGATACTGGCCGCACTGCTGCACGCCGACCGGGCGAGCAACCGAGAGCGCAGCCACGTGCACGCGGTGGTCGAGCACATCAGCGGCAACTCACGGCCGCTGATCTCGCACCTGCACGACCATCCCCGCGACGCCCTGCTGCTGTCGATCGCGGTCCCGACCATCGCCTTTGCCGGCGTCACCACCGTCCCCCAGGAGTCGTGGGCGATCGTGGAGCGCGCCCGTCCGGCGTACGGCGACGACTGGTGGTCGACGGGTCTGCTGGCGTTCGTGCGGCAAGAGCAGCGGCGCTGGGACGAGGCCATGGCACTTTCGGTCGCATCGCTGGACGTCGAGCCGGCCGCCGGCCACTCCGTGCACGCCCGCACGCACGTGCACTACGAGACCGGTGACCACGTGGCCGGTCGCGACTGGCTGGACGGCTGGATGTCAGGGCCGGGGCTGACGTCCGACAACCTCGCGCACTACTCCTGGCACGCCGCGCTGCATGAGCTGTCGATGGGTGACTACGCCGCGGTGCAGTCTCGTTACGACCAGCAGCTGGCTCCCCCGACCGTGGTGGGTTGCCGGGCCCTCGTCGACTCGTGCTCGCTGCTGTGGCGGTGGTCGATCACTCCCGGCTGCGGAGCCGTGCCCGCGATGGAGGCGGTGGCCGAATCGGTCGACGCACACCTCCTCGACGCCCCGCCGACCCCTTTCATGGCTATGCACGCGGCGGTGACTTTGTGCGCGCTGCGAGAGTCCGATCGGCTTGGCAAGCTGGAGCGCTGGTGCGAGGGCCACCCCGACCCGACGTACGCGGACGTCGTCGCGCCGCTGTGCCGGGCCATGCGGGCATTGGCCGACGACGACCCGGGTGCGGCCGCCGACCGGCTGGGGGCGCTGCTCGGCCGGGTGTGGCGGTTCGGCGGCAGTGACGCACAGCGTGAAGTGGTCGAGGACACCCTGATCGCGGCTCTGCTGGCCTCGGGCCGGTACGACGAGGCGCGCCCAGTCATCGACCGGCGGCTCGACCGGCGTGCCTGCCCACGCGACGAGACGTTCCGGACGGCGGCCGCCGGCGGCTAAACCCCTCTGCGCGAACGTCCGGCACCTGGCTGCAGCCCGCGCCCCAGACCATACGGCGAGCTGCTATCCGGCCGGGGTGCCGGGTTCGTATCCGGCTAGGCGAGGGAGATGTTCTTGCCGGTGATCGTCAGCTTCTCCGCCGGAAGCGGCGAAGGGGCGGGTCCGCCGACCACGCTGCCGTCCTCGATCGAGAACATGCTGCCGTGGCAAATGCAGTTGATGGTGCCGTCGGTCACGTTGTCGACCGGGCAGCCCTGGTGAGTGCAGATCGACGAGAATCCCTTGAACGCGCCGGCGGTGGGTTGGGTGATCACCACCTGGGGATCGCCAAGGATGAGGCCGCCGCCCACGGGGACGTCGCTGGTGGTGGCGATGGCATCGCCGCCGCTGCCACCACCGTCTCCGCCGTCCCCGTCTGCGGACGGCGTGGTGTCGGGTGACGTGCCGCCGGACGATGTGGCCGTGGAGTCGGGCGAGCTCTTCGCACATGCCGCCAGGAAGGGCACGGTGACGCCAGCGACGACGGCACCCCGCAGCACGTTACGGCGGCTGGTCTGGTCAGCGCCTTCGGGTTCGGCCATGGCCCTCTCCTCGTTTGCAGGAACTCAGGATTCGAGCCTAGCCAGCACAGCGGGGAAGACCATCCGTCCAATGGTCGTAGCACCAGGTCAGTGCGTGAGAGCCGTGGGCGGGTTCGGGTTTGCTGTCAGCCGGCGCGAGCCGACTTCCTGGTGCCCTGACGGCCGGTCGCCCGCGCCACGGACTTCTTCGAGGACGCGTTCTTCGAGGACGCCTTCTTCGGGGACGCCTTCTTCGAGGTTGCCTTCTTCGGGGACGTCTTCTTCGGCGTGGCGCCGTCCACGGGCACCTGCGTCGAGTTCTGGGCGGCAGGCGGCTTCTTGGCCGTGCCGACCGGGGCGGACGTGTGCTCGGCAGCTCCATTGGACGCCGTCGTCTTGGCGCCGACGGCGACCCGGCGACCCTGCAGGACCGGCGCGAGGAACCGCCCGGTGTGGCTCTCGGGGATCGCGGCGACCTCTTCAGGCGTCCCCTCGGCCACCACGTACCCGCCCTTGTTGCCGCCCTCGGGTCCGAGGTCGATGACCCAATCGGACACTTTGATGACGTCGAGGTTGTGCTCGATCACGAAGACGGAGTTGCCCTGGTCGACGAGCCGCTGAAGCACCCCCAACAGCTTGCGGATGTCCTCGAAGTGCAGGCCGGTGGTCGGCTCGTCGAGGACGTAAACCGTGCGCCCGGTGGAGCGCTTCTGGAGCTCGGAGGCCAGCTTGACTCGCTGCGCCTCACCCCCAGACAGCGTTGGTGCCGGCTGACCCAGCCGCACGTAGCCGAGGCCGACGTCGACGAGAGTGCGTAGGTGCCGTGCGATCGCCGGGATGGCGGCGAAGAAGTCGACAGCCTCCTCGATCGGCATGTCGAGTATCTCGGCGATCGTCTTGCCCTTGTAGTGCACCTCGAGGGTCTCGCGGTTGTAGCGCGCCCCGTGGCAGACCTCGCAGGGCACATAGACGTCAGGAAGGAAGTTCATCTCGATCTTGATGGTGCCGTCGCCGGAGCACGCCTCGCAGCGACCGCCCTTGACGTTGAACGAGAAGCGGCCCTGCAGGTAGCCGCGCATCTTGGCCTCGGGGGTCTGCGCGAACAATTTGCGCACATGGTCGAAGACGCCGGTGTAGGTCGCCGGGTTGGACCGGGGGGTTCTCCCGATGGGCGACTGGTCGACGTGGATCACCTTGTCGACGTGCTCGACGCCGCTGATGTCGCGGTGCCGGCCGGGCACGTCGCGGGCGTTGTAGATGCGCTTCGCGAGCGCGGTGTAGAGGATCGCGTTGACCAGGGTCGACTTGCCCGAGCCGGAAACACCTGTCACCGAGACGAAGCAGCCCAACGGGAAGGCCACGCTGACGTCGTGCAGGTTGTGCTCGTGGGCGTCATGGACGACGAGGTCGCGGCCCTTGGTGCGGGGGCGGCGTACGTCGGGAAGGGGAATCTCCTCTCGACCGGAAAGGTAGGCGCCGGTGAGCGAGTCGGGATGGTTGAAGAGGTCTTCGACTGGGCCGGACACGACGATCTGCCCACCATGCTCACCCGCCCCTGGGCCGATGTCGACCGCCCAGTCGCAGGCCCGGATGGTGTCTTCGTCGTGCTCGACGATGATGAGGGTGTTGCCGAGGTCACGCAGCCGCGCCAGCGTCTCGATCAGTCGATGGTTGTCGCGCTGGTGCAGCCCGATCGAGGGCTCGTCGAGGACATAGAGAACACCGACGAGGCCGGCGCCGATCTGGGTGGCGAGCCGGATACGCTGCGCCTCACCGCCGGACAGCGAGCCGGTTGGTCGGTTGAGCGTCAAGTAGTCGAGTCCGACATCAAGCAGGAAGCGCAGCCGCTCGCCGATCTCCTTGAGCACCCGCTCGCCGATCTGCTTCTCTCGCGGCGAGAGGTCGAGGTCGTCGCTGAGAAAGGCCAACGACTCGTCGACAGGCAGCGCACAGACCTCCGCGATGTTCTTGCCGCCGATGGTGACCGCTAGCGAGATCGGTTTGAGCCGAGCACCGTCGCACCGCAGGCAGGGCACCTCGCGCATGAACCCCTCGAAGCGCTCGCGGCTGGTGTCTGTCTCCGCCTCCCCGTGGCGTCGCTGGATGTAGGGGATCACTCCCTCGAAGTGGGCGTAGTAGGACCGCTCTCGGCCGTAGCGGTTCTGGTAACGGACATGAAGCTTGGTGGCATGGCCCTGGAGGACGGCGTCGCGAGCAGCTGCCGGCAGCTTGGACCAGGCGGTCTTCGTCGAGAAGCCCAGCTCGTCGGCCAGTGCCGACAGCAGCCGGCTGAAGTAGTCGGACACGTGGGCGGCCGACCACGGTGAGATCGCGCCCCCGTCAAGGGACTTCTGCCCGTCCGGGACGACGAGGCTCGGGTCGACGACCATCCGGGTGCCAAGGCCATGGCACTCGGTGCAGGCCCCGAACGGCGAGTTGAACGAGAACGACCTCGGCTCGAGCTCCTCGAAGGAGAGGTCGTCGTAGAGACACGCCAGGTGCTCGGAGAACACCCTTTCGCGATGCGGGTCGTCGAGAGCCAGGTCGACGAAGTCGAGCGTGACGAGGCCACCCGACAGACCGAGCGCGGTCTCGACCGAGTCGGTGAGCCGGCGCTTGGCGGAGACCTTGACGGCAAGCCGGTCGATCACGACCTCGATCGTGTGCTTCTTCTGCTTGTCGAGAACCGGCGGCTCGGAGAGAGAGTAGGTCTCGCCGTCGACCCGGGCCCGGGCGTAGCCCTGCGACTGGAGCTGACGGAACATGTCGACGTACTCGCCCTTGCGGCCGCGGATGATGGGCGCGAGCACCTGGAAGCGGGATCCTTCGTCGAGCTCGAGTACCCGGTCGACGATCTGCTGCGGGGTCTGTCGGGCGATCGGCCGGCCGCAGACGGGGCAGTGCGGGCGGCCGGCTCGGGCATAGAGGAGCCGGAGGTAGTCGTAGACCTCGGTGATCGTCCCGACCGTTGAGCGCGGGTTGCGCGAGGTGGACTTCTGGTCGATCGAGACGGCCGGGGACAGGCCCTCGATGAAATCGACGTCCGGCTTGTCCATCTGGCCGAGGAACTGACGGGCGTACGCCGACAGCGACTCGACGTAGCGACGCTGCCCCTCGGCAAAGATCGTGTCGAAGGCGAGGCTGGACTTGCCCGATCCGGACAGCCCGGTGAACACGATCATCGCGTCGCGGGGCAGGTCGAGCGACACGTCTTTGAGATTGTGCTCCCGGGCCCCACGAATGATCAGTCGGTCGGTCACCAGTCACCCTTCAGGTCGTTCGCTTCTCAGTGCCCCAAACGCAGCCCATGATGGCATGGCGGTCCGACAGTCTCGACCGGAGCAGATCGTTGGGGGCGATTCGAACAGGTGTTCGTCAGCGTACCCATATCCGGGGAGCCACGGTAGCGGGACACGCACCTCCCGCCCGTCGTGAGAACGCTGGTCGGCGTCATTACCTTCCCGCCACGACGGCGCGATACGTTCTACGTATGCCGCTCGAAATATCGGCCCGGTTCGAGGCTCTCCAGTCGTCGACCATGTCCCTGTTCCGCTCACTCGAGAGCCTCGGCGACGACGACGTCCGGGCAGCGTCTCTGCTGCCGGGATGGACCCGCGGCCACGTGCTGACGCACCTGGCCCGTAACGCGGACGCGCTGGGAAATCTGGTCACCTGGGCGCGAACCGGCACCGAGACACCGATGTACCCGAGCCGCGAGAGCCGTGCCGCCGACATCGAGGCCGGCGCGGCGCGGTCCGCCGCCGAGCTGGTCGCCGACATCCGGGAGGGTCACGAGAGGTTGCTGGCCCAGATGTCCGACCTGCCAACGGCTGCCTGGACGAATCTGTGGGGTGACCCGGGTCGGCAACGCGAGGCGGCAGTGATACCGGTGCTGCGGCGCAGCGAGGTGGAGATCCATCACGTCGACCTCGACTTGGAGTACACGCTGGCGCATCTGCCCGAAGACTTCGTCGAGGACATGCTGACGGAGGTGACGGCAGACTTCTCGCAACGCGACGAGGTCCCGGGCATGGTGCTCGTGGGCAACGACGGCGAGGGTCGCTGGACGATAGAGCCGGGCGGAGACGAGCTGACTGGTCCACCGCCGTCCCTCCTCGGCTACCTGATCGGCCGCACCGATGGGATTGGCCTGCACACGGACGGCGAGCTGCCGAGACTGGAGGCGTGGAGATGAGCTACCGCGGAACGGTGAAGCCCGGCTCACCCGACGTACGTGACCTGCCCGAGCTGCGGATCACCAAGGCATCGGTGGGACCGATGGACAACAACGCGTACCTGCTGCAGTGCCGCCGCACCGACGAGCTCGTTCTCGTCGACGCGGCCGCTGAACCTGCCACGCTGCTCGGTCTGCTCGGTGGGCAGCCGCTCGCGCGTGTCATCACCACGCACCAGCACCGCGACCACTGGGACGCCCTCGCCGAGGTGGTCGAGGCCACCGGTGCGGAGACTGTCGCCGGCGCCGACGACGTCGACGGCATCCCGGAGCCGACCGGCCGACCCGTGGTCGACGGGGACACGATCTCGGTCGGGGCGTGCACGCTGAGCGTCATCCACCTCGTCGGCCACACGCCCGGCTCCATCGCGCTCCTGTACGACGACCCAGAAGGCACGCCTCATCTCTTCACCGGCGACAGCCTCTTCCCCGGCGGTCCTGGCCGGACAACACACCAAAAAGATTTCGAGTCTCTTATGGGTCACCTCCAAGCAAAGGTGTTCGGCAGGCTACCCGACGAGACGTGGGTCTATCCCGGCCACGGCACCGACACCACGCTAGGCGCCGAGCGCGGCTCGATTCCTGAATGGCTGGCTCGCGGGTGGTGAGGCCCCCCTGCACGGACCATCCTGACGACTCGACTACCGGAGGTGACCTGACAGGCGTTAGCCTCGAATGATGGTCGTGTTGGTCCGCGCCGCGAGAGTCATCCTGTTGCTTGTCGTGGCAGCACTCACCGTGTCCCTGGTCGTCAGCATGGGGAGTTCGGGAACTGGGCCGGTCGAGAAAATCGTGCTGGTGGCACTCATCGCTGCGTGCGTTGTGCTGGCCGCAAAGCTCACGTCGGTAGCCACGGCTGTGGAAAAGCGGCTTCACCCCCATTGACACGGCTTGTGCCGTCGCCAGCCAGGCGACGGCGGCGGTGCAGTAGACGAACGTGGATCCGCGCCGCGACACGCCGCACCAGCGAAGCCTCAGCCCCTCGGGAAGGCGCAGAACTCGTTGCCTTCGGGGTCGGCGAGGACGGTCCAGCGGATGTCGTCGTCCGGCAACCGCAGCACCTTCGCACCCAGGTCGACCAGCCCGTCCATCGACTTCGCCGACACGTCCCAGTGGATCCGGTTGGGCTCGGACTTGCGTTCAGGAACGGGGACGAAGTCGAGCGTGACGCCTTTGAGCTTCTTGATCTGCTGCACCGTGGAGTACTCGTCGTGGTGGACGACCTCCGCCTTCAGCACCTTGCCCCACCACTTGGCCTGCGCGGTCGGGTTGGTGCAATCCACGACGAGGCCGTGCAGCCGGTTCGCCGGCATGTCGTCGCGCAGGAACGCACAGAACTCGCCGCCCTCGGGATCGGCCATCACGGTCCATCGGCGGTCGTCGCGCTGAGGCACGAGCACCTTGCCGCCGAGCGACTCGAGATCGGCCAACGTCTTGGCGTAGATGTCCAGGTGCACCCGGTGTTTCACGCTTTTGGGCTGCGGCACCTTGTTGAACCACATCGTGTACTTGTGGTCGGCGTTGACGAGGCCCGCCTCGCCCTTGTCATCGGTCTCCACCCGCTGGCCGAGGGCGGCGCCCCAGAACTCCGCCAGCGGCAGCGTCTCGACAGCATCGATGCAGATCTTCTTGAAACGCGCGAGTGCCATACGGGCACCTAACCACGTAGTCGGCCCGGCCGCGCGCGCCGGCCCCAGCTGGCGACCGGAACTCCGAACGGTAATCGGATCTCAAACAGTGGCAGGCGCCGCCCTATGCTGTCCGGATGCCGTTTCCTGCCCTGTCGCGGTTCGTCGAGACGTTGCCGGCACAGGGCACGTTCTCCTTGTGGTGGGGCCCGCTCGATGGCGAGGCGTGGTTCACGCACAATGAGCACACCCGGCACTACGCCGCCAGCACCATGAAGGTCGGGCTCGTGCTCGCGGCGTACCGGGAGGCCGACCAGGGCACGTTCGATCTCGACCGACCCGTCACCGTGCACAACGACTTCGTTTCCGCCGCGGGCTCGGGGCGCTACGGCATCGAGCACACCGACGACAGCGATCCAGAGCCATGGCGGTGGCTCGGGACCGAGGTGGCCCTGCGATGCTTGTGTCAACGTGCTCTCGTCCGCTCCAGCAACTTGGCCACCAACCTGGTGCTCGAACAGGTGGGTGTCGAGGCGGTGGCCGAGGCGTTGGCGGCTGTCGGCGCATGCGCATCGGTTGTCACCCGCGGCATCGAGGACTCCGTCGCGCGCGAGGCTGGTTACGACAACCTCGTCACGGCTGCCGACCTGGCGCTCACCCTTCAGGCGCTGGCTTCCGGACAGGCTGCCTCGACGGCCTCCTGCCGGGAGATCGTGGCAGTGCTCGCCGCTCAGCAGATCAATGACGCCCTGCCCGCCCAGCTGCCGCCGGGCATCCGGGTCGCTCACAAGTCCGGTTGGGTGAACGGCATCTCCCACGATGCGGGCATCGTCTACCCGGACGGAGAAGACCCGTTCGTGTTCGTGATGTGCACGACGTCCAACCTCGACGAGCAGGCCGGGTGCGCGTTGATCGCCGCCGGTGCTGCGGCGGCGTACGCGGACCGTAGAGTTCAGCCGTGACTGTCACCGAGGTCTCCTGCCGTCGGTTGACGGCAGCGTTGCACTCCCCCTTCGTGACCGCCCTACGCAGCACCAGGGCGCTAGAGACCCTGGTCGTCGAGATCGTCGATGCCGATGGGGTGCGGGGCGTTGGGGAGGCGCCGCAGGTGTGGAGGGTGACAGGAGAGTCCCTCGCCGGTGCCGAGGCCTGCGTGCTCGGGCCGTTGCGCGACGTGGTCGTCGGCCGCTCTCCCGACGACCTCACCGACCTGCTGCGAGAGCTGGACGTCGCCGTTGTCGGCAACTTCGGTGCCAAGAGCGCGGTCGACGTCGCCCTGCACGACCTGACCGCGCGCAGACTCGGCGTGTCACTACCGCAGCTCCTCGGCACCACGACGCACCGCGTCGACACCGACGTGACGGTGTCGGCCGGCAGCGTCGACCAGCTCAGCACCGACGCGAAGTCCCGCACGGCCGACGGCTTCACAGCGCTCAAGCTGAAAGTGGGCACCGACGCCGCGACAGACGTCTCCAGAGTCGTCGCGGTACGCGATGCGGTGGGTCCGGACGTCCGGATCCGGGTCGACGCCAACCAGGGGTGGACGGCCCGGCAGGCGATCCGCGTGATCCGCGAGCTCGAGGACGCAGACGCCGACCTCGAGTTCGTCGAGCAACCGGTACCGGCGCACGACCTCGAAGGACTCGCCCGTGTCACTGCCGCGGTGGACACGCCCGTGATGGCCGACGAAGCCGTGTTCGGCGTCCGTGACCTGTCCGCACTGATCGCCCGTGGTGCGGCCGACTTGGTGAACGTGAAGCTGGCCAAGTGCGGGGGGCTGGCGGCGGCGCGCACCATGCTCGACCTGGCGGCCGCCCACGGTGTCGGTACGCTCGTGGGCTCGATGATGGAGGGCCCGATCGGTGTCGGGGCGGCGTCGAGCCTGGTCGCTTCGCACCCCACGACAGTCACGAGCGACCTCGATGCAGCCTGGTGGCTCTCAGCGTCACCCGTCCGGGGTGGGCTGGTCTATGACGCCGGCACCATCACCCTTCCTGCCGGACCGGGTCTCGACATCGAGGGCTGGGCATGACCGCCCGCACGTGTGTCGAGGTGGCCACGGTCTGGACGTCGCCGGACGCGCCGCGTGATATCGATGCGCCGGCAACCGCTGCCGTTCCTGACCTCCACAGTTGGCTTTCGGTGCAGTCCGCGGAGGTCCGACGTGGGCTGCACGGACGCACCCTCACGCAGCTGCTCGAGGGCGAGCCCGTCGACGTGCTCGAGGAGGACCTGGCCGGTTGGGCACGGATCTGTGCGCCGTGGCAGCCCAACCCGGCGGACGACGGCGGATACGTCGGTTGGGTCCGTCGCAGCCACGTCGAGCTCGCCGGCGGTGAGGCACCCAGCAGTCCAGTAGGACCGGTCCCGCCGGACCGGATCGCGGTGGTGGACGCCGCGCGGCAGTTCGTTGGGGTGCGCTACCTCTGGGGCGGGCTGTCGCCCTACGGACTGGACTGCTCAGGTCTGGTTCACTACGCCTACCGCCAGGCGGGGTTGGTCGTACCGCGAGACGCGCACGCACAGGCCGCGGTTGTCACCGCCGTGCAGCTCGGCGAGGAGCAACCGGGTGATCTGTACTTCTTCGCACGCGCGGACGGACGGGTCTTCCACGTCGGATTCGTGACGGCCCCGGGTCGCATGCTGCACGCCCCGGAGACGGGTGAGCTGATCGAGGACGCACCCGTGGCCGACGACCGTCGCGCCACCCTGGTAGCGGCGGGCCGCTTCCTCAGCGACTGACAGCGGATCTACCGCGGATGGTTCTCGTCCCCGCGCGGTGTGTCCTGCGGCGACTCGGCGGACTCTTCCGCCTCTTCGGCTGCGCGGCCGTCCGCCTGCTCCTGACCGACCGCCTTGGCCACCTCACGCCCCCGAGGCGACAGCAGGCTGGCGGCCGTCGTGATGGCCAAGATGCCGATGATCACGGCGAGTGAGAGCCAGATAGGGATCTCGGGTGCCCATTCCACCGGCTGACCGTCGTTGACGAACGGCAGCTCGTTGGTGTGCAGCGCCTCCAGCACAAGCTTGACGCCGATGAACCCCAGCAGGATCGCCAACCCGTAAGAAAGGTAGACGAGCCGCTGAAGCAGCCCCCCGATCAGGAAGTACAGCTGCCGCAGCCCCATCAACGCGAAGACATTGGCCGTGAGTACCAGGTAAGGCTCGGAGGTCAGACCGTAGATCGCCGGGATCGAGTCGAGGGCGAACAACAGGTCGGTCGTGCCCAGCGCGACGATCACGATGAACATCGGCGTGATCAGCCGCTTGCCGTTCTGCTTGGTGAACAGCTTCGTCCCGTCGTACTCCGTGGTCGCCGGGAACCGCTTCTCGACCCAGCGGACGAGCCGGCTCTCCTTGAAGTCGTCCTCGTCCTCGTTGCCCTCCTTGGCCAGCTTGACGGCCGTGTAGATCAAGAACGCTCCGAAGAGGTAGAAGATCCAGTTGAAGTTCTGGATCGCCGCCGCGCCCACCGCGATGAAGATCCCACGCATGACCAGCGCGAGCACGATCCCGACCAGTAGGGCGGTCTGCTGGTATTTTCGGGGGACGGCGAACTTGTTCAAGATGATGATGAAGATGAACAGGTTGTCGATCGAGAGCGAGTACTCCGTCAACCAGCCGGCGAAGAACTCCGTGCCGTACTGGGAGCCGGCGGCAACGAAGACGCCGATGCCGAACAGGATCGCGGCCCCGACGAAGAAGATCAGGTCACGGGTGACTTCCTTCATCGACGGCTCGTGCGGCCGCCGCCCGATGATCAGGACATCGACGAGCAGGAAACCTGTGGTGAGCAGGATCGTGGTCCACCACAGCCAGGTGGGGATGTCCATGCAGTACTCCTCCGGAGGTCTCTTCTCAGCGCGCGGGACGCGCCGCGGGTCAGGGCCGCTCCGGAGGTCTCTTCCGCCCAGAAGTGGGCCAGGGGCACCGGGTCGGCGTGACCTGAAAGTCAGCCGGCCGTGATGACGACGCCGCTACGAAGGAATACTCCCCTCCAACGGCGCCATTGTGTCAGAGGTGTCGTTGCCGACCCAAACGTCGTTGCAGCGGCGGGCTGCCGTGATGAGCTGGACCTGCTTCTCGGGTCACGTGCGCTCCGTACGCACGTGGGCAAGGCTCCGTCAGGGTTCGGGCCAGATATGCCGATGTCTTCTCAGCCGGTCGGGCGGTGCTTCTTCGGCAGCTTGGCGACGACGGTGGCGTAGGAGTCGTCGACGGCCTCGCGCAGCACGTCGTCCTCGATCGACGTGCCCAGGTCGAGGTTGTTCCAGCCGGAGCGGCCGATGTAGGCCATCACGTGTGCGGCGTCGGGATGGCGCAGCAGCCACTCGTCTGCCTCGTCACGATTGGCGCCGCACTTGACCCCCACGGAGTGGGTGGGATCGCCGCCGAGGAACGCGAAGATCTTGTCGTGCACCTTGACGACGATGTCGCCCTCCCAAGGCTCGTCCTGCCAGGCGCCCGGTTTGGCGAGGCAGTAGGCGAGCATGTCGTGGCGGGTCATTGAGACGTGACGGCCCCGAGGTCGGCGCCATCTGGAGCAGGCCCGAACACTAGACGCCGGCCTGGACCATCTGACGCAGCTCCTTCTTGAGCTCCTGAATCTCGTCGCGGAGGCGCGCCGCCACCTCGAACTGAAGCTCGGCGGCCGCCGCGTGCATCTGGTCGGTGAGCTGCTGCACTAGGTCGGCGAGGTCCGTCGTCGGCAGCCCGGCGAGCTCCCTCGCATGCACCCCGGCGGCCTTGCTGGAAAGACCCGGCACCGGAGCCTTGCCGCGCGACTGCTGACGCCCGCCGCCTCCGATCAGCTTCTGCGTGTCGGCGTCCTCACGGGCCAACATGTCGGTGATGTCGGCGATCCGCTTGCGCAGCGGCTGCGGGTCTACTCCGGCAGCCACGTTGTAGGCGACCTGCTTGGCGCGGCGGCGGTTGGTCTCGTCGATGGCCTTGGCCATCGAGTCGGTGATCCGGTCGGCGTACATCACGACCTGGCCGGAGACGTTGCGTGCGGCGCGGCCGATGGTCTGGATGAGTGAGGTGCCCGAACGGAGAAACCCCTCCTTGTCGGCGTCGAGGATCGCGACCAAGGACACCTCGGGCAGGTCGAGCCCCTCGCGGAGCAGGTTGATGCCGACGAGGACGTCGTACTGGCCCATCCGGAGCTCGCGCAGCAGCTCGATCCGCCGCAGCGTATCGACCTCGCTGTGCAGGTAGCGGGTGCGGATGCCATTCTCGAGCAGGTAGTCGGTGAGGTCCTCCGACATCTTCTTCGTGAGCGTCGTGACGAGGACCCGCTCGTTGCGCTCGGCGCGGGTGTGGATCTCCGCAATCAGGTCGTCGATCTGGCCCTTGGTGGGCTTGACGACGACTTCGGGGTCGATTAGTCCGGTGGGGCGGATGATCTGCTCGACCGGACTACCGGCCTTGGCCAGCTCGTACGGCCCGGGCGTCGCCGAGAGGTAGACCGTCTGCCCGACCCGGTCAAGAAACTCCTCCCACCGCAGCGGCCGGTTGTCCATCGCGCTCGGCAGCCGGAAACCGTGCTCGACGAGTGTGCGCTTGCGCGACATGTCGCCTTCGTACATGCCGCCGATCTGTGGGACCGTCACATGCGACTCGTCGAGCACCAGCAAGAAGTCGTCGGGGAAGTAGTCGAGCAGACAGTTGGGGGCGGACCCGGGGGCGCGCCCGTCGGTGTGCCGGGAATAGTTCTCGATGCCCGAGCAGGTGCCGATCTGGCGCATCATCTCGATGTCGTAGGTGGTGCGCATCCGCAGCCGCTGTGCCTCGAGCAGCTGCCCCTGCTTCTCGAGCTCGGCGAGCCGCTGCTCGAGCTCGACCTCGATCCCTTCGATCGCGCGCTCCATCCGCTCGGGCGCGGTGACGTAGTGCGTGGCGGCCCCGATGTAGGTCTCCTCCTCCTCGCTGATGACCTCCCCCGTCAAGGGATGCATCATCATGACCTTCTCGATCTCGTCGCCGAAAAACTCCACCCGGACGGCCAGCTCCTGGTAGACCGGGAACACCTCGAGGGTGTCGCCGCGCACCCGGAACGTGCCGCGGGTGCCGGCCAGGTCGTTGCGGGTGTACTGCACCTGGACGAGCTTGCGCAGCAGCGAGTCGCGGTCGAACTCGTCGCCGACCTTCACGTGCACCATCCGGTTGAGGTACTCCTGCGCCGAGCCCAGGCCGTAGATGCACGACACCGTGGAGACAACGATGACGTCGCGCCTGGTCAGCAGCGACCAGGTGGCCGAGTGCCGGAGCCGCTCCACCTCCTCGTTGATCGAGGAGTCCTTCTCGATGTAGGTGTCGGTCTGCGGGACATAGGCCTCGGGCTGGTAGTAGTCGTAGTAGGAGACGAAGTACTCGATGGCGTTGTCGGGGAACAGCTCTCGCAGCTCGTTGGCGAACTGCGCGGCGAGTGTCTTGTTGGGCAGCATCACCAGCGTCGGCCGCTGCACCCGCTCCACCAGCCAGGCAACGCTTGCCGTCTTGCCGGTGCCGGTGGCGCCCAGCAGGACGATGTCGTCGACACCGCCCTCGATGCGCTTCTGCAGTTCGTCGATGGCAGCCGGCTGGTCACCCGACGGCGAGTAGTCGGAGACCACCTTGAAGGGCGCGACGGTGCGCTGGAGCTCTGCTGTTGACCTCATGGAATGAGCCTACGGGGCGACGCCGACAGAACTCGGACGAGCCTACGAGGCCGGTGGGCCGCCGCCGGAGTTCACCGTTTCGCAGTCACCGTCGTACGCCGACCGCCCGAGCGACGTGGGTCCGGGTGGCAGCGAAACCGGTGACCAGCACCACTGTCCCCACCAGCAAGCCGCCGACGATGTCGCTCGGCCAGTGGTTGCCGGTGAGCACGGTGCCGAGGCCGACGACAACCCCGACGACGAGCCCGGCTCCCACAGCGACTCGGATGAGGCTGTCCCAACCAGCCTGCGGCCCGGCGGGCCCCGACCTGGGGGTGTCGGGCGCGCTCAGGTCAGGCCTGAGTAGAGCCAGTGCGAGAAAGGCTGCGGTGCCGAAGCAGACGAGAGCGGTCGCGGTGTGCCCGGACGGAAAGTAGCCGGAATAACCCGGGTCGCTCACCGCAGCCGGCGGAGCCGGACGTCCTACGGCCGCCTTCAGCACCGACACCACGAGACCGGTGGCGGCGACGTTGAACGCTGTCAGGGCCAGTGGCCACAGCCGCCACAGCTGATGGGCGCAGACCAGGGTCGCGATCATGACGACGGCGCCAGAAACGCCAAGACTGCCCAGGTCGGTGCAGGTCTGCGCCCACTGCGGGCCGCCCTCCGACACTGCGATCGTGTTGACCACGCTCAGGTCCAGGTGCGTGACGGAGCCACCGGAGGAAACGTCAGTGACTAGCAGGAGGAGGACGAGACCGGCGCCCACGATCACCCACCACTCCCCCGGCCGAAATGAGAGGAGCCGCCTCACCGTGGGAGATGACGTCGAGGAGGCATCCGCGGGCCCCGCCGCGGTCGCCCCGGCATCCGCCTGGTCACGATGTGCTGGACGCGGTAGCGGTGGGGACGGTCACCCTCCAGCAACAGCGCCATCTCGCCGTCGCTGATGGACCGTCCGGTCAGCGCCCAACCGAGGTGGTTCGCGACATGGTAGTCCCCGAAGCTGACCGCGTCGGCGTCGCCGTGGGCCCGCTGTCGAACCTCCGCAGCCGTCCAGACACCGATCCCAGGCAGCGAGGTGAGTCGTCGCTCGACCTCGTCAGGTGGCAGACCCAGAGTGCGCTCGAGCGACCCGGCGACCCGCGCGGCCGAGACGATCGGGCGCGAGCGTGCCCCGTCGATGTGGCACCGCAACCATTCCCAGGAAGGGATCTGCGTGAGGACGTCCGCGGCAGGGACACACCGCATGCCGCGGGCCTCACCGGGGCCGGGAGCCATCTCACCGAAGCGGTTCAACAGCCGCCGCCATCCTGTCCACGCCTCCTGCCCGGTGACCTTCTGCTCGATGACCGCGGCGACCACTGCCTCGAGCACTGCACGCGACTTCGTCACCCGCCAGTGCGGGTGGCGGCGCCACTCGGCCTGCACCTGGCCGTTGCCGGGCCGGAAGGTGGAGACGTCGTCGTACGCACCGAGCAGCTCGGGTGCCTGGTCGAGCGCCCAGGAGCGGCCACTGCCCCAGGCCTCGAGCTCCACGAGGCCGAGGTTCGGCCGGGACCGGATGTGCAACGTCGCAGCGCCGTCGGGCGTCAGCGTGGCGCGCCAGATCGACCCGTCCAGATCCCGTTGAAAGGCCGGGTCGCCGGCGCCACGACGCATCGGACGAAGGACCTCGAAGGGATCGCACGGCCAGGCCGGCCGCCACGAAAGGGTGCTGGCGGTGGCGGACGAGGTCACCCGACCAGGCTAGCCGGGAGCGCCGACTCCTCGAGATGCCGCCCGAGGGCGCCGCGAGTGTCCGTCCACCCCGGCACAATGGCGCCATGCTGCTGCACGACCTCGTCGAGGTGTCCCAGGAAGTCGCCGCGACCCGGTCCCGCCTGGCCAAGCGCGCTTCCCTCGCCGATCTGCTGCGTCGAGCCGACACGGAGGACGTCGAGATCGTCGTCACCTACCTCGCCGGTGAGCTGCGGCAACGGCGTACCGGCGTCGGCTGGGCCGGTCTGGGGGGACTCCCCGACCCCGCCGCCGACCCGACGCTGACCGTCCGCGACGTCGACGACGGGTTCGCCTCGATTGCGGTGCTGTCCGGTCCGGGCTCGGCGGCTGCCCGCTCGGCCGCCGTGACCGCTCTCTTCGCGCGTGCCACCGCAGCGGAGCAGAAATTCCTACGCGCGCTGGTGTCTGGGGAGCTGCGTCAGGGCGCGCTTGACGCGCTCATGCTCGACGCGGTGGCCACTGCGGCCGGCGTGCCCGTGGCCGACGTACGCCGGGCGGTGATGCTGCGAGGCGCCACGGCGCCGGTAGCGGCGGCGGCGCTCGCCGGCGGCGTCGACGCCCTGGCGGCTTTCACGCTGACCATCGGTCAGCCCGTCCGGCCGATGCTGGCAGGCACGGCTCCCGACGTCGCGCAGGCATTCGCCAAGATTCACTCCGAGGGCTCGGCCGCGGAGTGCTACGTCGACGTGAAGCTCGACGGCATCCGGGTCCAGGTTCACCGGGACGGCCCGGACGTGTCGATCTACACCCGTAGCCTCGACGACATCACCGGCCGGCTGCCCGAGGTGGTCGAGATGGTGCGCTCGCTTCCGGTGCAGCGGCTGATCCTCGACGGCGAAGCCATCTTGGTCGACCCGACCGGCCGACCCCGCCCGTTTCAGGAGACCGCATCGCGCACGTCCATTCAGCCTGCCGGCGAGGACGGTGACGACGACGGGCACCGGGTAAGGGCGTTCTTCTTCGACTGCCTCCATGTCGACGGCGACGATCTGATCGACCTGCCGCTGACCGACCGGCTCGCGCGTCTCGACCAGGTAGTACCCGCGACGTCGCTCGTGCCAAGGCTCAGCACCGCCGATGCTGCCGCCGGCGAAGGGTTCTTCGAGCAGGCGTTGGCCACGGGGCAGGAGGGCGTCATCGTCAAGTCGGCCACGGCGCCGTACGCCGCCGGTCGTCGCGGTGCCGGGTGGGTGAAGGTCAAGCCCCGCCACACCCTCGACCTGGTGGTGCTCGCGGTCGAGTGGGGCAGTGGGCGAAGGCAGGGTTGGTTGTCGAACATCCACCTGGGCGCGCGCGACCCCGAGCGAGGTGGTTTCGTGATGCTCGGCAAGACGTTCAAGGGCATGACCGACGAGATGCTGCGCTGGCAGACCGAGCGGTTCCTCGAGCTCGAGACCCACCGCACGTCGTACGTCGTGCACGTGCGGCCCGAACAGGTCGTGGAGATCGCGTTTGACGGTTTGCAACGCTCGACCCGCTACCCCGGTGGAGTGGCGCTGCGGTTCGCCCGCGTGCTCCGCTACCGCGACGACAAGCAGTCCGGCGACGCCGACACCATCGAGACCGTGCGCCAGCTGTCGGGGCCGGTGTACGCCGAGGGCGCCGGGAGCTAGCCGCTAGCAGGCTCCTCGACGTGTCCGAACCTGGTCGAGTCGAGGCTGACCAGGTTCGGGCAGGTCCGTGCTACGAGCGCTCGATGATCGCGGTCACGCCCTGGCCGCCGGCCGCGCAGATGGAGATGACCCCTCTGCCCTCGCCCTTCTCGGCGAGCAGCTTGGCGAGGGTGGCGATGATGCGGCCGCCGGTTGCGGCGAACGGGTGGCCGGCTGCCAGCGACGAGCCGGCGACGTTCAGCTTGTCGCGGTCGACGGCGCCGAGCGGCGCGTCGCGGCCGAGGCGTTCCTTGCAGAAGATCGGGTCCTCCCACGCCTTCAAGGTGGCGACGACCTGCGAGGCGAACGCCTCGTGGATCTCGTAGAAGTCGAAGTCGCCCAGCGCCAGCCCGACACGGTCCAACATCTTCGGCATGGCGTACGCCGGCGCCATCAGCAGGCCCTCGCCGCCGTACACGTAGTCGACCGCAGCCGTCTGGTGGTACGTCAGGTAGGCCAGCACGTCGAGCCCGTGCTCCTCTGCCCACTCCTCACTGGCCAGCAGCACCACCGACGCCCCGTCGGTGAGCGGAGTGGAGTTGCCGGCAGTCATCGTCGCGCCGGCTCCGCGGCCGAAGGCGGGCTTCAGCGTGCCGAGCTTCTCAAGGGTGGTGTCCGGGCGCAGGTTCTGGTCGCGCTCCAAGCCGAGATACGGCGTGATGAGGTCGTCGAAGAACCCTCGGTCGTACGCCGCCGCCAGCCGCTGATGCGACGCGAGCGCGAGCTCGTCCTGCTCGACCCTGGTGACCTCCCACTCGAGGGCCGTCAGCGCAGCGTGCTCGCCCATCGACAGCCGCGTACGGGGCTCGGAGTTCTGCGGGACGGACGGCGCGAGGTGGCTGGGCCGAATCTTGGCGAGCGCCTTGAGCCTGCCCTGCACGGTCTTTGCGCGGTTCGCGGCGAGCAGGATCTGCCGCAGCTTCTCGCTTACCGCGACCGGCGCGTCCGAGGTGGTGTCGACACCACCGGCGATGCCGACATCGATGGCCCCGACCGCGATCTTGTCGGCAACCGCGATCGCGGCCTGGATACCGGTGTCGCAGGCCTGCTGGATGTCGTACGTCGGCGTCTGCGGCGCGAGCGTCGACCCGAGCACCGACTCACGCGTGAGGTTGAAGTCGCGGCTGTGCTTGAGGACCGCACCGGCGACGACCTCGCCCACCTGAGCTCCGACTAGTCCGTGACGCTCGGCAAGTCCGTCGATGGCGGCCGTCAGCATGTCGGTGTTCGACGCTTGCGCGTACGCCGTGTTGCTGCGCGCGAACGGGATGCGGTTGCCGCCGAGGATCGCCACCCGGCGCACGGTGGTGGGCGGGGACGGCATACGGCACTCCTGGTGAGCGAACGCGCGGCCGGGCGGGTGCTGCGTGTAGCCGGAGCCACGCTGGACCTGTGGATGCTGGGTACACGACAAGTTACATTTGCGGCCGACTGTTGCCTACCCGCGCCGCGAGGACGTGCACCAGGCATCGAGCCGCCGCACACCACGGCGGGGGCACGCCACCAGTGAAGGAGATTCATGGTCGACCGCTACCAGCGACTGACCGGCACATCGGTTGGCCGGCTCCTGGTCAAGAACCTCGGGCTCCCCGACCCGGTCCGGCTGCAGCGTTACCAAGCCGGCCAGCCGGTACTGGTGGGGACCACGCTCACCGGTGGCGCCGGTATGTTGCTGCCCCCCGCTCTCGCTGCCATCACCGCCGCCGGAGGCGACGTGCACACGGCTAGGATGCACGACGTCCGGTACGCCGGGCTGGTCTTCGACGCCTCCGCGATCGAGTCGCCTGCAGGACTGGTGGCGCTCCGAGACTTCTTCACGCCGGTGCTGCGCTCGCTTGCGCGCTGCCCTCACGTCGTCGTCCTCGGCACCACCCCGGAGCGAGCCGGTAGCGTCCCGGCGCGGATCGCCCAACGCGCCCTCGACGGGTTCACCCGCTCGCTCGGCAAGGAGATCGGGCGTGGCGGA
>JAABUR0100003971.1_pt1 | contig 20189 bp, 27 predicted proteins | sample 5560091 | NCBI WGS metagenome assembly JAABUR01 (sample SAMN10711879, study PRJNA513375) | rock metagenome | isolation source: Antarctica rocks | place: Antarctica: Victoria Land, University Valley sud
ATCACCCAGTCCTGCCGCCAGCCGAAATGGTGAGAGGGCATCGTCAGCAAGGGGGCGCGAGGAAGGCTGCCGCTGTTTCTCTGATCGGCCGTTGCTTCTAGCTGCCATGTGCGCCACCTTATCTTCCCGGGCGCAGGGCGACGTCGAGCTGCCCGGACCACTTCGCCTGAGCGAGCTGCAAGGCCTGCTGCTGGGTCACGATTAGCGTCACCCAGCTGATCGCTCCCGGATCCGAGGGGCCGCCCGTTATCGTGGAACCGCTGGTGTTAATCGTGGTCACGGTCCCGCCGTATCCCACGTCGTAGACGGTCGCTCGCGCCAGCACCACCGCTGACCGGGGGCTGGACGTTCCCTTGCCGGTCGTGACCAGAACCTCCACGACGTCCCTCGGTCGGATCCGACCTCCTGCCGCCGTGTCCGCGGTCACCGGGATGGTGAAGGCCATCTGGTCTCCGGCGAGCGGGAGATGACTCGACAGCTGCGGCCAGACGAGGATCTGGTCGAGGTGTATTGGCTCCGTTAGCTGCTTGCCGACCAGGTTTCCGAGGTCAGTCGCCGGCACTGTCTGCTGGTAGATTGCGCCGGCGACCCGAACTCGAGCCACCGCCAGATCGCTCTGCGAGACCGTTGTGCCGGCGGGAAGCTCACGTGTGGCGACGACCACGGCCTGCGTGGCGGACGAGGCACTCCAGAATGCCATGGACCCAGCGATGGCGACCAGCAAGAGGAGGAGCCCCAAGACGGCGCGCAAATCGAGCCGACGCGGCCGCCGCAAGATCCGGGTCGGTGAGAGTGCTGCCGTCGCCACGTCTATCCTTCCTCACTCACGGGCCGCCTTCAGCCCCGCTATTTTCATCATGGTCCATTTGCTCTCGTTCCATCTTAGACTCTAATGAAAGCCGCTTTCAACTCGGGTGGATAGCTGCGACCTCAATTGGTTCACTCCAGTCGTTCAACTTGGTAAACTAAACGAGCGTGCTCCCAGTCTGAGGCGTGTCTGCACGCTAACAGCACATGGGGAGGACGCCAGGTGCCCGACATCGATCAGTCGCGCTCGAGAACCTTAGCGGAGAAGATTAACCACTTGTTCCAGACTGTTCACTCCCGCAACCGTGGCGAGTACACCGCCGAGGAGGTCGCCCAGGCTATCGAAGAAACGGGTGGGCCCACGATCTCGCCCAGCTATATCTGGTACCTCCGCACCGGCCGCCGCGACAATCCCACTCGCAAGCATCTCGAGGCGCTGGCACGCTTCTTTGGCGTCTCGCCCGCCTACTTCCTCGATGACGAGGCCGCGGAGCGCATCGACGCCCAGCTCGATCTCCTGGCCGCGCTGCGGGATGCCGGTGTTCGGGAGATTGCCCTCCGGGCATCCGGTCTCTCGCCCCGAAGTCTGGCCGCCATCCGAGAGATGGTCAACCACGTGCGTGAGCTCGAGGGGCTCCCGGAGGGAAGGGGTGAGGCTGATCCAGAGGACAAAGGCACGTTGGGGCAGGGTCCGGAGGCTAGCAGGAAGCCGGTATAGAGGAAAGGGGAAGGGCGATGGACATCAATCTGAAGCGGCTGCGACAGCGCTGTCGACAGAGGCTGCGCGAGTTGGATCTCCCCAACCCCTTCGATGCCCATGCCTTCTGTGAGCTGCTGGCCGTGCGGCGCGGCCGGGCGATCGTGCTGCGATCGATGGAGATGGGGACCGGACCCTCGGGGGCCTGGGTGACGACTCCGTGGGTTGACGCTATCTTTTACGAACGGGAAACCAGCGTCCTGCATCGGGAGCAGATCATTCTGCACGAGGCCTGCCACATGGTCTGGGGACACAAGCCGATCCAGTTGTCGGAGTCCGATACCGCGCGGCTGCTCTTCCCTGAGATCGAGCCCGAGGTGGCGCAGCGTATGCTGCAGCGTGCCGGCTACTCCAGTGAGGAGGAGTGGGAGGCCGAGCTTCTTGCCTCCATGATCCTGGAACATGTTGGCGCTAGCCCGCCCTCGTCCGGATCTGGGCCACGGATCGAAAAGGACAGGGTGCTGCATCGTCTCGAGGCATCTCTTGAAGAAGAGCGGGACGAGAGATGAAAGGAAGCTTTCTCGTCTTTGTTCCCCCGGTGATCGCGTGGGCGGCTACCCTCTACAAACTGCGGGTCCTGCGCAGGAACCCGCACGATCCCATCGTTCGCGCCATGTGGTTGTCCATCGTCCTTATGGCCGCAGCTCTGACCGTGCTAGCGCCTCCGGTTGCCCTTCTGATTGACCGCGCTACGGGAATCGCCAACATTTCGAGGTTGCTGGGCAACAGCCTCGGGTTGGGGGCAGCGTGCCAGACTCTGACATTCCACTTCCTTCACCTGGACGATGGAGCGGGAGCCACGCGGCGGAGTATCCGCGTCGCCCGCGGGACGCTGGCGGGTACGCTCGTCGCCATGGTCGTGCTATTCGCTCTGGCTCCCGTCCACCACGAGGCGCAGGACTTCTGGCAGCGGTATGGGACCACGCCGTACATGCTCGGGTATCGGCTCCTGTTTCTCGGCTACCTGAGTCTGACTGCTGCCATCCTGGTACCGTCTACCTGGCATTACGCAGGGGTTGCCGTGCGCTCAAGCATCGCTCTCGCCCTTCGCCTGATCGCCATCGGTGCGGTCTTCGGCGGCGCGTATGTCGTCCACGAAGCGCTCCATGCCATCGCCCTCTCGGTTGGCGTCCAGAACCCCTTCCTGGATTCTCAGCCCGTCGCCACCATCTTGATCACGCTGTGCGTGGCCTTCATGCTGACGGGGAGCACGATGCCGGCCTGGAGCCGTCGCCTCGGGCTGCTCGGGCTGCTCGGCCGGGCCGGGCATTACCACGTTTATCGGCAGCTCTATCCGTTGTGGATCGACCTCTGTCGGGCATTCCCGGAGATTGCCCTCTTTCCGCCCCGCTCCGTCGTTGCCGACGCCCTTGCCCTCCGTGATCTCGATCTCCGGTTGTATCGGCGTGTCATCGAGATTCGAGACGGCCTGCTGGCGCTCCGAATGTACGTCGATCCGTCGGTGATGGAACACGCCCGCGCGGTCGGGCAGGGGATCGGTCTCCCTCCGGATGAGATCGAGGCACTGGTCGAGGCAGCGTGCATCGCCGGTGCGCTCCAGGCCAGGAACTCCGGTGGTCATGGCGGGTACGCGGCAGCTCATCTCCCGTCAATCGCCCCGGGAGATGTTGACAGTGAGGTGAGAGACCTGATCCGGGTGGCTTACTACTACTGCCACTCCTCGCTGATTGCGCGCACGCCGGGCAGTATGGGGATCGCGAGTAGGTTTTCGCCGGCGGGCACGGAGACACCAAAGGGTACATCGTGATGTCTCGACGGCACCTGGCTCAGCTTGTGACCGAGGTGTCCGCGCCCGCACCGGTCGGTGCGATTGTCTTGCTGTTGGTTGCCTGGCACTGCACGTCGAGCATTGCGGAGGCGGTGGCCTGGGGTTCCCTCACCGTCGCTCTCACGATCGTCCCGCCGCTCCTCTTCCTGCTGCGCGGTGTCCGCCGCGGGCGATTCAGCGACCGGCATGTCCGTCTGCGTCAACAGCGTCCCGTGCCCATCCTGGCCGGACTCGCCTCGGTCCTCGTGGGGTTCGCGTTACTGTCGTGGTCCGGCGCTCCACGTGAACTGCTCGCCCTCATCGTCGCCATGGCTGTCGGGCTTATAGTGGCGCTGCTCGTCACACTCGTGTGGAAGATCTCGATCCATGTTGCCTCGGTGGCAGGCGCAGTTGTCATTCTGGTGCTCTTGTTTGGGCTACCGCTTGTAGCTCTTTCGCCCGTCGTCGCCCTCGTAGGCTGGGCGCGAGTCGAGCTGGGGGATCATACGCCCGAGCAGGTGGCCGCTGGAGCCATCATTGGTGCCATGGTCGCTGGGACCGTCTTCACGCTGCTACGGTAGGTAGTCGAATTTGCGCCGCGTTCAGATGCTCTGGCTCCCCAAATATGCCGCCCATGAAGTCAACCCAGCCGAGCGGATCTGGGGACTGATGAAGGGCAAGGTGGCCGCGAACCGGCTGGCCGGCAATATCGACCTCCTGGTCGCTCAGGCGCGCCGCTTCTTTCAGGAGTTGTCTCCCCATCCAGTGGTCTTGCCCCAGGCAGCCTGATTTCCATGCCTTTTTCATACACACATGCTTAGGACTGATTGCCGCCATGCGAACGCCAGCGAGCTAAGTTGACAGCATGCCAACGACCGGTCCCTCGCAGTCCCTGGCTTGCCGTCTGGCATGACCGGGTCGAGGGCCTGGCCCTGGTACGGCACAGCCGGACTCTTTCCACCCGCGGTTCTTTCGGGGCGCTCCAGGCTGGCCGCAGGGCATCTTCCTCGTGCTCTACGTCATCGTCGTACTCAAGATTCTGCATGGAGAGGCCGCCGGTGTCGGGTGGTTGTGTGGCGTGCAAGCGATTGGCGGATTGCCAGGAATCTATGTCCTGACGGGCCTGCTTGCATTCGCTCTGCTGTCACAGCGTGGCGCCCGAGGTGACGGTACATGTGGTCTGTCGTATCACCATTATCGCCGCGTTACTTTGTGGTTCCGCGGCACGTTATACGCCAGAAGCGACTGAGTCGCGGAGCCCAAAGAGCGAGTGAAAGGGGTGGCGGATGATGTGGGTCGAACGGAACAGTACTCGGTGGCGGCGCGGTGCCTTCTCGGCACGTCGCAGTATGCTCATGGTCCTGGTGCTGGCGGTGGCAACCCTGCCGGCCGCCCGCTTGGAAGCTGTCTCCGCGGAGCCCGTCTCGCCGCTCGTCACGCTCGCGGTACCAGGCGGGATCGTGACCACGCAGCGTGTGCTCGCGCTGACGTTCGACGATAGGCCATCCACCGACACTCCTCATATCCTCGCTATCTTGCACGCCTTCCACATGCATGCCACCTTCTTTCTGATCGGGCGGCAGGTAGCACGCTATGCGCCGGCCGTGCGGTCCGAGGTGCGGGCCGGAGATGAGGTGGGAAACCATACCTACGATCACTTCGATCTGCTCCCCCTCTCGGATCGGCAAATCATCTCCCAGCTCGCTCAAAGGCAGCAGGCGATTCGGGCGGCAGCGGGGATCGTTCCCCGTTGGTTTCGTCCGCCGGATCGCGCTGTCGATGACCGTGTGGTGCGACTTGCCTCCTTCCTTGGCTTGGGCTCCGTTCTCTGGAACGTCGATCCGCGCGATTGATCACGCCCTGGAACCTCGGCCATCATCGATACGGTCGTACACCAGGCCCTCCCCGGCAGCATTATCATCATGCATGACGGCGGAGGGGATCGGAGCGAGACGGCAGCCGCGCCGCCCATCATCCTGCGGACTCTGCAGGCGCGCGGCTATCGCTTCCTGACGGTTAGCGAGCTCTTTGGTCTTCGGCCACCCACGCCGTGCAACGCCAGGCACGCAGCTCGCTGGTTCGCCGCTGCCGGCATCGCTCCTCAGCCCGCCCACGCCATCTACCGCGCTTGGCTGAGCCACTACTGCGTGGGACGGAACCTCGGTCCTGCAACCAACGGAGAGTATCAGGAGGCGCCCCTCCTGATCGCCCAGGATTTTGCCGACACCGCGCACCGCGTCGAGTGGGTTACTTCCTCCGGCTCGATACGCGTCGTGACTGTATGGCCGTGGGCGGCCAAGGTGTTCGCCACCAACGGTATTCGGCCGCAATGGCATTCCGCCATCACGCATGCCTGGTTCGAGCAGTTCTTTCAGGGCCGAGACTGGGGACCGGCGACCGGAGCGCCCCGGCTCCGCGGCCCAACCGCGACGCAGTGCTTCCGCTATGGCTGCGCCCGCGATCGTTCAGGCCAGGTAACGTGACGGCAACGCCCGTGACCGGAACTCCGAACTCCCGTTCGCGTCAGGGTCACGCGTCGCGGCGCTGGGACGTCTCCGTAGAGCGGCCAGAGACCGACGGCCGCGCTACGTTGTTGCGCGTCGCTCCACCTTCTCCAGTTCCCAGATCGAACCCGGGAGACTGGGGAAGGCGGGGACAAGCGTCATGCGATCTCGAACGCTGCGGTAGGTCTCCGTATACACGGCGTGGGTGTCCTTCAAGCTCACGCAGTGGCTCGGCCCGCCCTTCGGGCCAATCCCCGGCACGAAGCCCATTTGGTCCGGGTCGTTGACCAGGAACTATGGCCTCCGATGACGGCCACGATCATGGTGCAAACGGCACTGGCATAGTCGAAGCACCAGATACCGAAGACGATGCCGTTGCGGTCGCGATGGGTGCGACCGGGGAAGGGCTGCGAGAAGCCGTAGCCTCCGAGGCTCATGACCGGCCCGGTGTCGACCTGGACGACGGTTCCTCGGTCGGCGATATAGATTTCGGCCGAGGGGTTTTCGACAATGCCGAAGTGGTCCTGCCGGCCACCCCAGTAGATCTGGTCGAGGATGTGAAAACAGCAGCGGCCGGTGCCGCCAATGAACGTCGTCGCGAAACCTAGGGCGAAGTGAAAGTGCCCTGGCGGCCAGGGCGCACCCCTTCGACGAAACCAGGCGCGTGCGATGGCAATGACTTGCCGTCGGATGAGCTGCGGCCCACGGTAGCCATCGCCACCGAACCGATTCAGGATCCTCGAATTCAAGTAGTGGAACTCGCCCGATGCCCCCGTGGGACCGGCGAACAGAGCGGGACCGGACATTTGGAGATGGCGGTGCGGCACGTTCCCAGGCCTGAGCCGGCCGGGCACGATCGCCCGCGGGAACCAGACACTCCGAGGCTTGTCGCGACCGTTCGGCTGTACTCCGATGGCCGGCATTCCCCGGATGCCCAACCGGCTCGCGAGCGAACGGGCCGGGGAGGGTGGATCGTGGAGGACGGTTAGCGGTGACGGGCCAACCTGCGGTAGATGCGGGCCGCGCTGCGATTGATGGAGATGCAGGACCGCCGCGACCACAATCACGACGGCCGCGACCAGGAACGCTACTGTCGCGATCGGGGAAAGAGACGGCGCGGCGATCGGGACGGCGCTTTGCTTCCTATCCGCGCCACCACACCCTCATGCAGAGATGCCGGCGGCTCGGGGAAGTGCATCGCACGCAGCGACGTGTCCTGACGATCGTACTCTGACGCGGCCGATTGGCATCCCCGGGCACGCTTCCAGGTCCGGCCCTCCCTCCGTCGTGGATCTGCTCACATGACAGGGGCTCTCCCGCAAAGTTGATGATTTCCAAGATACAGGCCCAATAGGTGGGACCGGACTAAGGCTTAAGAGCCCACCCGTGGTGGCTCGCACCTCGCTTTCATCGAAAGTGCGGGAGAGCCATGACAGGTAACGTTTCTGGGAAGGAGGGCTCCGGTGGAGAATCATCGATTGCGATCTACCGCCGCACTGCCTTGTAGGGAAGGTAGCAGGAGCCATCCTTGACGAGTACCACCCCGTAAGCGGGTCCTCCGCTGAAAGGCCCTAGGACATCGAAGACGGGATGAGCAGACCCGAATATGGTGGGTAAGGTTCCAATCTGCTCCAGAGGCCAGAGGTGGCGCTTCCGTAGGCTGTTTGCGCTCGGACAGACCGGCAACGAGGTGGCCAAGCCCAAAGCCCAGGGACATCGGCCGTGCCTCATCGGCGCAAAGCATCCGGAGTTACGCTGAAAGCCGACGCCATACAAGGAGAAGCGGGTCGGCAAACCCCCGGGGACGGGGCGTGCGTAACCGAAGTGATCGGCGACCGGAGGGAGGACCAGTACAACGAGGCTGAGCAGGAGTAGGCCAAGGACGACAGTTATCACTCGCTGGATGGTTCGCCGCGCTGTCGCTCGCATCATGAGACGAAGAGTGCCAATTGGTTCGCTCCATTTTCCGGTGGAATTGGATGTCGCTCGTATGGCCGGCGGGCGATCTTGTGCCACTGCGTATCTTCAAGCTCCCAGAACTCGAGCTGTGGTGACGCGTACGCCGTCTTGAAGAGTTGCGGCGCGTCCACCTCGCGCAGCCGCTGGGCCTTGCGATTGTAGCGATAGGCGTATTGTGCCAGCAGGGCCACCTGATAGGCGATGTGCAGGCGCCCCTCGCGGAGCCAGATGGATGCTCGCCTCCGGGAGAGGCCCCGCTCAGCGTAGAGGTAAAAGCGTTGCACGCTCACGTAGCCACGAGGCGTTACCACCCGTTCTACCTGCAGGTGTCGCAGCGCTCGCTGCAAGGACTCTCGCTCGACCTCCTGTCCCTTGACCCAACTCAGCACGTCAACTGGTGTCCCCAGCCCGTCCTCCCGCTCGCGATGTGCCCAGTGTGGAGTGGTGTTGAACAGCTCAATGAACGCTGCATGTCGCTCCTGGATCAGCCTCCGAAGCCGAACGCGCATTTCGCCCTGTAGGATGACGCCCTCAGTATCCTCGCGATTATCCTGTTGCAGCGGCTCAGGGAGAAGGCTCTCATAGACATCCGAAGTGAAGACCGAGCCGTTGTGCGAGACCATGCCGTCTGGCCGACCGTACTCCGTGATGGCAGCGTTGAGGAGCTGCAGCACGGCAACGACGTCCTGGTGCTCGGTTGCCATACCTGCCAGGATCTTGCGGGAGTATCCCTCGATGAAGAGTAGCGAGTAGACCCAGTGGGGGTCCTCACCGATGCGGACAAGATACCGGAAGTCGATGTACCAGTAGCGATGCCGATAGGTCGGCGTGAACGGAAGGAACTTTACCTCCCCCGCGTTCGGGTCATCAGTGGTTCGGTCGGTACTCCGGGCGGGAGGCGCTCCATGATGCTGCCGGTTGATCGCCATCGCACGGCCGATCGTCGCCTCACTTGGTGCATGGCCTGTCCGCTGTGCGGTGATCCCGTGCACTCGGAACCGCCCAGCTCGCGGGTGTTCCTGCTGGACCTCCAACACCTCTTTCAGGAAAAGAAGGCTGAGCTGGTTCTCGGGATGGGTCTCTGGCCGGGTCCGCTGCTCCTCGAGACCAGCAAAGCCGTCGTTCTTGAAGACAGTGAGGATGTGCCAGACGTGCTTCCGGGAGAGCCCGAGACAGTTCGCGATGCTCTGCTGATGCCAGCCCTCGTAGTACATCCGCACCACCGTGAAGCGAGCTCGGTAGGCGTCCTCGAACTGATGGAAGTGGGTGATCTCCAGGGGAAGCTGGACGGGGAGCGGATGCCGCTCGAGGAATGCTTTGACCGTGTGGTGATTGGTCTTGTAGCCGTACTTGCGCTCGACGATCCGCACGATCTCACGGTAGTGGATCGCAGGATACAGCTGCTTGAGATAGAGTATCGTGCCGGCGACAACGTCGGGATAGTGATGCCTTGCCGCATCGGTCGTTGTTCGTCGATCAACGAGGCCAAACATGCCGTGCTGGAGGAAGCTGCGCGCCTTCTCACTGACTGTGTCGCGATCGACTCCAGGGACCCGACTACGCTCAGCAATCGTCTCATCGGCCAGCATGATACCGCGGATGACCTCGTAGTCATGCTGAATCGGATCGGTGAACCGCAAGGCAATCTGCTGGAACTCCTCCGATGCGGACATGGCCGCCGACCTTCTCCTCCGTCGCCGTACGCCCTTGTGGGCCAAGGGTGCGCGAGTGTACCACAAAGGGCGGCAGAGTGCGGAATATCGGCTTCCCAAAAACGTTACCTGTCATGGCTCTCCCGCACTTTCGATGAAAGCGAGGTGCGAGCCACCACGGGTGGGCTCTTAAGCCTTAGTCCGGTCCCACCTATTGGGCCTGTATCTTGGAAATCATCAACTTTGCGGGAGAGCCCCTGTCATGTGAGCAGGTCCACTCCGTCGACCTCGTGGTATCACTATAACGGTGTGGGAGGACGAACGTAACAGGTCAACTCCCCGCCGGTGGGCACGATGAACGAAAATCGGGCTGCAGTGGAAAGGAGAGGAGCAATGGCAACGAACGGCTCAAAGGGTCGATGCCGATTTTGTGGTGGTGAGTATGGCAAGTCTGGGATGAGCAGACACCTCCAGGCGTGCCGGGCCAGAACGGAGGCCGCGACCGGCGGGAAAGCCCGCTTGGGAAAGGTCCTGCACCTGGTCGTCAGCGGGCGCTCCGCCCCGATGTATTGGCTGCACCTCGAGGCGCCGGCGGATGTCACCCTCGCCAGCCTGGATGACTTTCTGCGCCACACCTGGCTCGAGTGCTGCGGTCACCTGAGCGCGTTCACCCTGAGAGGCAAGTCCTACACGTCGTCCGTGGATCCGGAGTGGGGAATGAACGACCTGAGCATGGACGCGAAATTGGGTCGAGTGCTTGGCGTGGGCGATGAATTCCAGCACGAATACGATTTCGGGAGTACCACCTACCTGAAATTGAAGGTGGTAGACGAACGCCAGGGGCCGGTCCGCGGCCGGGGCATCGAGGTCTTGGCGCGAAATGAGCCGCCTGCCATACCGTGTGACGAGTGCAGAGCGGAAGCCACGCAGATCTGCAGCCAATGCTCCTGGAGTGGCGGGGGCTGGCTCTGTGAGCGATGCGGCGAGTCGCACGAATGTGGCGAGGAGATGCTCTTGCCGGTCGTCAATTCGCCACGTGTCGGTGTCTGTGCCTACACCGGCTGAGGCCCTGGCGGCCACGGAAGGACAACTACACACCAGGCACCAGGTCACGATAGTGCGTCAGGAGTCGACGATCCCCCTTCGCTGGAAGACGCTCCGGTGGGAGACGATGCCAGAGGAAGAGAAGGAGATCGGACGCCGGCGCCTCGATCACCACGTCGGCATTGCCGGCCTTGCGGCGGGCCATCACTCCGTCTTCCGTGAAGGTCACCAGCCAGATCTCATCGCCGTCGGCACGACGAAAGAGGTAGCGTTCGCCATGGCTGGGGAAGAGGGAGAAAGCGCGGGAGCGAGGAAGGAACCAATCGAGCATGCCGTTGATGCCGTCGGTCGCCAGGTCCGCCTCGATGGGTTTCGGCTCGTCATGGGCCGACTCGGCGTTAGTACGGTGGATCGCCGTCTCGTGAGCAATCAGGCGAAGCCAGAAGCCGACTCGATCGTCTCCGGCCCAGCTCCACACCGACTCGTCCACGTCGGTGTTCCGCATCGTCTCAACGTAGCGATCGAAACTCGCCTCAAACCAGGGAATGATGGCGGGATCGCGCGGGTCGAAGCTGTGGTCGTTCGGGCGGGGCGCGATAGGTTGCTGCGATCGAGTGCGAATCATCTCGCCGAACGCGTTGTATGCGCGACCGACGTGCGCCAGGACATGTCCGACTGTCCAATCGGGGCAGGCTGGGACTCGACCATCCAGGCCTTGCTGGGCCGCAGTCAACAGACCCTGCGAGTTGGTCGCCAGAGTATCCAGGTACTGGGGCTTGTCCATGTCGGTATCTCCAAGGAGGGGAAGCGGCGCTCGCGCCAGAAACCGGCGTTGGCCGACTGCCTGCCGGTACCCCGACTATTGTGTCCCTGATCTCCGCCGCGCGCCACGCGCACATTACCTCATCGCCGGATGCGTACCCGGCCCGCCTCAATCGTGACGACGGCATCTTCGAAGGATACGTCGCCAAGCGTGTCCAGCCCATCCACAATCACCCGGATGCGTGCCTCGATGGACACGGTATCGGGCAGGCGAACGAGGACGATCCCTCGGTGCGGCGGAGGGTACTGACGGACATTGCCGAGTCCTACGTCGGAGGTGATGATGATCTGGCCATGTTCCTGAGCGTAAGCGTAGACTGCCGCGTCCGGATGTCCGTGCAAACCGGCCTCGTACACGTGCTGAGCATCGTGGCCAGCCGCTTCGAGCCAATCGGCAAGGCTTTGGGGCAGGTTCTCATCGACGAGGAAGCGCCGAACGCCGGGTGCCCCGTCCTGCGTCACGCAGTCGGCACAACGTAGACGACCTCGGCGGCCAAGCGGTCCGCGGCGTAGCCGAGCGCGGCCCGTATCTGCTCCTGGGTCAGCCGATACGCTTCCATGATAGCCTCGACGCTCTCACCTCCGGCCAGCTGACCGACGATCAACTGGGCTGGAATGCGTGTGCCCTTGATGACAGGCATTCCCTGCATGATGCGTGCGTCTACCACGATGCCCGGATAGATTTCGGATGTCTGCTCCGTCGATGCCACGGCAAGGTCCTCCCATTGCGGTGCCGCCGCACGTGATCTCTGCTCCTTCAGTATCACACGTCCGTCCAGCCCGCCGGTAGCACGTAGTGCCATCCCTCCTGCCAGGCAAATGGCACGTCCACAAGCTCCTGTAAAGGGATACCGCCCAGCGGGTGGTCGAGGGCCTAGCCTTTCGCCGAGTGCGCGATGACGACGACGGTGCGATCATCCCAGCCAGTGGCGAGATCACGCAGGAAGTCGCGCGCCTGGGCCACTACCTGCCGATAGCTCTGTCCTTGGGGCCACGGCTCGTCGACGTGCCGGTATCGCCCCGCGGCCAGTTGAGCGACCGACATGCCATTCATTACGCCGTAATCGCACTTGCGGAGTCGGGCGTCCTGATAGATGGGGACGTCGCTCCCTCCGAAGGCGATCTCCGCCGTCTCCACCGCCCGCGCCCGATCGGACACGAACACGGCTGCGATGTCATCCCCACGACGACGCTCACCCAGCGCCCGCGCCTGTTCGCGGCCGTTCTCCGAGAGCTTACCTGGCAGCCAGCCGGTCCCGATCCCACTCTCGTTATCGATCGTCGTGGAATGGGTTTCGTAGAAGACTTCGACAGCCGCAATGGATTCCGGTTCTCGACGCATGATACGCCAGAGAAGGCGATCCCCGCCTTCCACAGACCCTCATCGAGTTCCGTCAATCGATCCCGTAGAACGCATAGAAGTGGTCGATAGCACAGCGCGGTGCGAGAACTTGGAGCGGGAAGCTCTCGAGCAGCGCCTCAATCGTCTGCGCATCTCCCATCCGATCGAGGAAGAGGCTCGCCGGCCCGGGACGCAGATCCCCGTATCGGTCGAGGAATTGGCCCCACATTGACATGAATTGCAGTTCGGGCTGGACGGGGACGGCGGTTTCCAGGTATGCCGGCGGAAAGAGCCGGCGATACGACGGGAGGTTGTACAGCCAGGACCTGCCATGAACCGCTTCCGCCTCCAGCACCTGGCGCCGCACATCCGCAAACATCGCGGCCAGTTCCTGTCGCTGTACCGGTTCCCGCTCTCTGCTCAACGGTCCAGGCCCCGACACATGACGATTGCCAAAATGAAACCGGATGGTGCGCGCCTCTGACTCGTAGTGGTAGGAGAAGCAACCATACGGCGCAGCGTCGTCCTGGCTCCGCTTGTGGCGCTCGTTGGCTGGGCGCGAGTGGGAGTGGGCGATCATACACCGGCGCAGGTGATTGCAGGCAGCGCACTCGGAGCCACGGGAGCGGCATTGGTGTTCGTCCTTCTGCGGTAGAGCTTATCTGACCGTGTACAGTCCTACCGCCATAACGGAATGGTGATCGGTACCACATCCATCCTGAGGCCTACATCGATGCAGCGGACTCATGGAGGCAGGTCCGCATCACCCTCGCGTCCCTGTTTCCCTTGTCGTAGTGCATCAATGTCCTTCCGGGGAACCCGCCAGCCTGCTTTGCCCGGAAGCTGGTAAGCGTGTGGGAACACCGTCCCTTCGCGGAGCCAGGCGCGGATCGTAGCGGGCGAGACCCGAAGGATTGCCGCCACCTCGTGCGTCGTCAAATCCTCATCGTCCATAGCGATAGCTTCGCATACGTGGTAAGGTCTTTGTATAGGTTCATGTACGTTCTTGGATATTAATAGCATTTATGATACGGTGTTGTTATCAGACCAGTGAAAGAAGGAGGGCTATGCAATAAAATTTGCCGCCTGTGATGGACAGCGTGAAAGGGAGTGCGCGCTGCCGCCGCACTGATCGGCTCGATCGACTTCGCTCAATCACTCCCACCTCTCGGTCACTCGAGAGAAAGAGGCCGCGCACGAGTTGGTACCTCGGCGCGGCAGGTGATCATCGAACCGTGCAAAGGAGGCCCGGATGATCAGGTCTATTGTATCCGCCCTGGTGGTGGTGTCGGCGGTCATGGGCAGTCTGTCCTTGACCCAAGCGCAGATTGCGCCCATCTCGCAGGTGGCGACCGCGGCGGCAGTCGCCAGCGGCGTGCCGCTTCATATTCTCGCCGCGCAAGGGAATCCCAACGTGAAGGTCGAGCGGGTAAACCTCTCGGCTGGGGACTGCGCCAGAATGCTGACCGGCGCCCCGGCCTCGATGACTGGCCAGGCGAGATTGCAGCAGTGTTCCATGCTCCACTACAGCTTCCACGCCAATCACCTTCCGCTGCCAGTGGAGCGTGGCGCGAGCGTATCAGGCTCCGCAGTCGTCGCGGACAGCGGAATCTGTTGTGGCTTCTGGTACTACACCAATGATGACGAACTCAGTGACATCGTGAACGGCACCGTCTGGAGTGCGAACGAGTGGGAGGACGGCGTCACCAACGGCAACAGCGTGTATGCCTGGCACAACCAGTGCACCCCGGCCGGCCTCGGCGTTGCGATCGACAATTGCTTCACCAACTTTAACGGTGGCGTCGCTCCCTACTACGGCCTCCAGTACGGCATGGACATCTGCACCGGGTTGACGACCCAGTGGCTGAGCGCCTGCTTCCATCACGGCCAGCGACGCTGGATCGATGACTGGGGCGATCCGTCGACGTTCTACTACTGGTAGCCGGTTTACGGCAGACAGGAGGCAGGCATGACCATGAGCGTACACCAGTCGGAGGGATGGACCACCCGGCTGATGCGGCGAGTCCGGCAGATGCTGCTCATCCTGGCCATCGCGCTGATGGTGATCGTGGCGCTGTTCCTGATCATGTATGGGGTTGGCATTCACCATCATCACTCCAACACTAATCATTCAGCCGTGACGGTCTTTGCTTCGATGCTGTAGACGAACCTGGCGCACGCAGCGAAAGGGTCGGGTCCTGACACCCGGCCCTTTCGCTGCGTCTGATCACCTCTCACCATTCTTACGAGTTCTGTCCACAGATTGAGAAGAACGGCACCCATCTTTGCTGCTGTACTGGTTCAGTCTCAAGAAGTAGTACATGGTATAGACCCAAGGTCACATCCCGAATACTTTCCCAGCGGGGTGCGGGAAACTGACCCGGTTCATGCTCATGTGCAATCCGTTGAATTCGACCTCGACGTCGGTCGTCTCCCGAACGGCCTCCTGGATCGACATCCCCACGGAGCGGAAGAGCGGAAGACTTGCATTGTTCAAGTGGCCCTCCACAGGTAGAGTGATGCAGGCATTCCGATGTGTGGTAATGCACGCGGCCCAAGAGACCGAGCGTCCGAGTTCAGGGGATGGACGAAATTCAAGCGCAGATCACCGATCACCTCCAAGGCATGCTCCAGACTGCCCTCGGGTCAGCACACCGCATCGCCACCCCACGCGCTTGCGTGGAGGCACCAAGAAAGGCGTCTACCGGGCCGTCCTGGACGACCGCTCTGTCATTGTCTACGTGTGGAACCCGTCTGAGAACTACTGGCCCATCGGAGACTCTGACCTCGCGAATGATGCATCTGATCCATTCGCGGATGCCTCTGGCGCCGATCTCTTCGCGGTCTCCAATCAGTACCTGCGGTCGCTCGGTATACGCACACCCGAGCTCTATCTGCTCGACACGTCGAGAGCGGCGTCTCCAGCCGACATTGCCATGGTCGAAGACATTCAGGGTGGCACCATCGAGGAGCACTGGCAACGCCAGCCGGATGATGCGGAGCGGATCACGGCCGAACTTGGAGAGATGCTCAGGGCGATCCATGCTCGCCGTAACTCGCGCTTCGGCAAGCTTGCCGCTGTCGACAACCAGGCGCCCCAGGACGTGCGCTGCGAGCAACTCGCACTGCGACGAGCACTCGGTCATCTCGATCACGCGGCAGCACACATCGACCGGCTGAGAGAGGCGCACGAGAGGCTTGAAGAGGCCCTCCGATCTATGGCCGCCGGCATTCGGCTACGCTCGGAGTATAGCCTCATCCACGGTGAGCTCGGACCCGATCACGTCCTGGTGGACGCGCAGGGCCACCCGGCCATCATCGACATCGAAGGTCTCATGTTCTTCGATGTCGAGTGGGAACACGCGTTCCTGAGGTTCCGGTTTGGAGATCACTATCGATATCTGTGGCAGGACGGCCTCGACGACGCGAGGCTTCACTTCTACACGCTGTGCCTGCATGTGTCCCTGTGCTCAGGTCCCCTGCGTCTCCTTGATGGCGACTTCCCCCAACGAGACAAGATGATGGGAATCGTCACATGGAACGTCTCGAAGGCGCTCGACTTCGTGCACTGACAGCGGGACGTCCGCCCCTTGCACTGGCGACTGGCCGTCGCTTGGGTGCGGCATCGGGCCAGGAGAGTACTGTCCATCACAGTAGCGGTGGAGAATCACGAGCGGCTCATAACAGCGCCGCGGCGTCAAGACGTTGAAGCCGGCGCAGCACGTCGAGGTGCGGCTGCATGGATAGACAGTACGATGCGTTGCTCGTCGGAATGCAGCTGAGGATGGCCACTGCGCTGACCCGGTAGGGGCGCAACGAACTCGATCCTTCCCTTGCCGGGATCCAGTGGCTCCATCGCCCGAATCCTCGTGCCGGTACTGATCGTCGTAAATGGAAACGTGCTGCGTCGGCAGGCCACCAATACCATAGTGCGTCGCATCCAAGTTCGCAGCCAAGATCTGGGAAAAGTCACTCCGAAGTCACGCCGAAGGCACAGGCACGTCACGGGGCATCGCTAGGTTTGAAGTGTATCTGAGGTTTCGTCGGCTTTGACCCGAAAAGCCGATGGGGATCATCTCGCCCCGGACCCGAACAGGATCGAGCATGCTCTCCTGAACCGGTCCCCAAAGAGACCGACGGTGAGGCTCAACCGGGCTGGTGCTGGATCAAAAACGAGCGTGCTCTCCAGCAGTAGCGACAGGATCACAGGAGCAGAACGAGGAATGGAGGCGGAACGAGCAGACGCACAGGTGGTACATCGCCCAGAGTGACTTGAGTGCCGGTTATCTCCTCACCTCGAGTCTGCAGCCGGCGATTGGCACTTGATCAATCAGCAACTGCACCGGGATGTGGCCCACCGAAAAGATCAGACGAGGAGTGATTATCATGCCGGATGTATGGACCTTTGGACCGACCGCCGCGGCACAGGCTTTACGCGCGTTCGGATTTTCGCCTCGCCAGGCAGATCGCCTCGTGGCACTCAAAATCCGGTACGAGCGAGGAGCCTTTCGGGAGTTGACCACGGCTCAGAAGCGCCTGCTCTTTGTCCGGTGGCTGGTCCAGCACGGGAGAATCAGCGATGGTTAGCGTATCGACCTTCTCTGCCGTCGGCGCGCGGGACACCGCGCTAGTACTGCGACGACACTTCTGGTTCGCCGAGTGCTATGGGGCACCTTGTGTGCCCACCACGTTGCCTGCCTCGTCTGTGACGAGGGAGCCTTTGCTCATGTCGAGCAGCACGAGCTGATTGCCCCAGGGATCCTCGGCCACTGTACACTTGCCAATCTGAATATCGAAGGGAGGTACGACCACGCGGCCACCCGCCTGCTCTACAGCGACCGCGCCGTCGGGAGCCGAGGCAACAAGGAAGCTCACTTCCATCCCCCGGGGTTGTGTGTGGAGGACGATCTCCGCGTCGCTCTCCGGCATGTGCAATCCGGCCATAGTGTCGGTCCGCCAGTTCAGCTCGTGGCCCAAGTGATCGCGGTAGAAGGCAAGTCCAGCGTCCAGATCTGGCACGGGAATCTGTACACAATCGAACTTCCGAAACAACGCCTCCTTCATGTGTCCTCCTAGTTCGAGTGGGTGGCGAGTGGGAAACTGCTCTATATTAGTCGTCAGTAGCAGTCGAGGCCCCGCGTTCTCCGCTACGGGCGCGCGGCGCGGGCGCTGACAGGACGTGGCGCTGTAGTACTGGAGCCTGTCGGAGAGGCCGCCCTCCTACTACAAAATTGACGATGTGAGTTCGAGTATCGCCTCCGTGACGACTGGAGCCTGGACGAGCATGTGGGAGCGCCCGGCATCGAACCCCCGATATGGCCAGCTTCTCTCCCGAGCATGCTGGGCTGGTTAGTCATAGGCTGAAGTGTGTCTGACATACGCCCACGGCGCGGTCGGCCATGTGGGTGGAGTTCAGCCGGCATACCCTGACGGAGTCCCGCGTTGGGGATGAGCTCGGAGACGGCTCTGACCGGGATGTGGAAGACCGGCGTCGACGAAGATGTAACCCGCCACCGGGTGAGGGCTGAAGGCACCGATGGCGGGCAAGAGTGGACCCGCGCCGCTATGACCGACGAGGATGAGACCACTATCCAGCGGCATTGGCTCCAGCCTTCGCGCTACCGCTGCCGCGTGCTGTACCCAGTAGGGCAGGTCACTGCTGTCCTGGTCGGTGAGGACCGGTAGTACTGTGCCTATACCGCGTTGCCGCAGCTCGCGAGTGACCGGAGCCCAGGTCAACGGACCGACGAGCGGGCTGTGGAGAAGAACGACGACTGATTGCATGCGGGAGGTCCTTTCACGTTGCATGTCGGTAGAAGGTCCTCAGGTCTTCTATGCCCTCAGTTGCGCAGCCATCGCAGGCCGGCTGTAGCGCCGCTCGACCCAGTCCCGCAAACCCTTGTTGTGCCGTTTGGTGCGGGTAGGAGGCGGAACTCTAGGTGCAACCACGTGCTAGCTCCAGGATAGCAGCCGGCGTAACGACCCACGCCGAACGCCGGCCGTTTCATCCGTGCCGACGATCGCAAGCAGCGAACAATCTCGTATTCAACAGTGTCCCTGTCATGTGAGCAGGCCCACGGGTACGAGACCCAACACGAGCGTTACGAGAACCCGGGGAGCGTCAGCGTGGCACCGTTCGGCACGTCGGGAGGACCGGACAACTCGAGCCAGATCCTACTCAATCGGGCAACCTCCAGTGCATCCGAGCGCGGCCACCCGCAGCCATGAAGCAGCGCAACAGCGACGTCCTTCGTGTACCCATTGAATCCGCAGCTCCATACCGCGGACGCCACATCAATTTCACGAGTGAAGCGCCCCGCATATCGCCAATCAACAATCCCCGTGAGCTGACCCGTCCTCGGGTCTCCAAGAATATTGGGGAGACACATGTCGCCATGGGTCACGCCGGCACGCTCAAGGGAGCGCAGTGCCTCAGCCGCAATATCCGCCATGTCAGTGGGGTGCTGGCCCCACATGGAGACATGATGCAGCGGGACTCCAGGAAGCGCACTGAGGAGCAGCCATCCAGCGCGAGCATCGAGCACCTCTGGAGCAGGGACAATGCTGGTCAACGCCAGCTGGCGCAAGAGAGCGGCCGACCCATCATCGGGACGAACATATGCAGTGGCGCCGGCTCGCGTGCGCACGCGGTGCACTGGCTCATGCATACCCATGGGTTCCCACGCGGAGAGAGCAGGCCACAGAGCGCGTGGGTCGGAGATCGGACGATCGCTCATGAACAATAGTGTCAGAAGAGACGCCGAGTGTGCCTTCTGATCGCATCACCTGATGAGATTCCGGAGGGCTGGGTGGCGTCCATTCTCGAGACTTTGCTGGGTACGAGTTATCGAAACGCAACATCGGTGTATTCGGTGCCCTGGGCCACCCAATCCCGATGGAACAGGATGATGCGGACCACAGCTCGTGATCGCTAGAGCGGACGGCGAGGAGGACTGGTCCCACGTCTTCCACTTCTTTTCCCCGATCGTTGCTGACGGTAAATGTCATGATAGTCGAAATCGGTGTGAACTGACAGATCGGACCTGACCGTCCAGGCCTCATCTATATCGTCAATCAGAGGAGGGTAACCATGTCCCGTGCGCCCCCAGGAAAAACCGCCCGCCTCAATAGCATCTTGATGCCGAGCCGAGTGCTCGGCATCACGCATTTCAGATACAGGAGCCGATACGATGTCCAAGCATTTCCGCACCTGCGCTGGCCGCATCTCCGCTCGGCTGATGACAGCAGTGATCCAGGCCATTGACGCTGTACGGATTGGCTGGGAAGCCATCTGCTACCGGCACGATCGCGTCCCACTCGAGGTGCTGGTGGCAGATGGCAAGCGGCGCAGGAAGATCGAACGCGAACTACGCACCGGTTTACGCCAACTGCAACACGTACTTGGTCCGCCGTCTCAGGTCGGAATCGCCATCGTGGTGCAGCAAGTTATCACGATGGACCGGCAGCTCGCAGGCTGTTACCAGGTCAGGCAGCGTCCAGATGGTTCTCAATCCGCCCTGCTGCGCGTGGCACT